>ERZ1031176.26-NODE-26-length-35087-cov-54.635762_pt1 | contig 35087 bp, 32 predicted proteins | sample MGYA00518586_ERZ1031176 | MGnify/ENA primary metagenome ERZ1031176 (study PRJEB33718, sample SAMN03159775) | human skin metagenome | collected 2014-05-20 | study: EMG produced TPA metagenomics assembly of the PRJNA266117 data set (Human skin bacterial metagenome... | reverse complement strand
ATCGCCGAACACCGACAAGCACTGAGTGCATAACAACGAGACAAAGTCCCCCAAACGCACTCCAAAAACTTGTCCGCATCCCCTGGGGGCGAATATCGAGGTGCTATTAGCTGGATCCGCGGAATGGGTGGGGCGGAATGGGGGCGCGGGCACGGAAAAGCGCGGGCGGGCGCGGCGGAAGGGCACCCCGAACAGCGCCTTAGTGGCCGCGGGGCTGCGACAAAGGCTCGCCGTTTTCGAAGAACGGGCGCAGCTGGTTATCAAAGAGGGTCAGCGCCGCGGCGATGGCCATGTGCATGTCCAGGTACTGGTAGGTGCCCAGACGGCCACCGAACAGGACGTTGTTTTGCTCGGACTCGGCGGCGGCGAGGCGTCGATAGGCTTCGAGCTTTTCGCGGTCCTCCGGGGTGTTGATCGGGTAGTAGACCTCGTCGTCGCCCTCGGCGAAGCGGGAGTACTCCTTTACAATCACCGTCTTATCGGACGGGTACTCGGAGCGCTCCGGGTGGAAGTGGCGGAACTCGTGGATGCGGGTGTACGGCACGTCCGCGTCGTTGTAGTTCATCACCGGGGTGCCCTGGAAGTCGCCGATCTCGAGCACTTCCTGCTCGAAGTCGAGGGTGCGCCAGCCTAGGCGGCCCTCGGCGTAGTCGAAGTACTGGTCCAGCGGCCCGGTGTAGACCACGGGTGCGTCCGGGCTCTCGGCGCGGATCTCGGAAGCGACGGCGAACCAGTCGGTGTTCGTGCGGACGTCGATTAGCTCATGCTCCGCCATCTTCTCCAGCCAGGCGGCGTAGCCGTCGACGGGCAGGCCCTCGTAGGTGTCGTTGAAGTAGCGGTTGTTGAAGGTGTAGCGCACCGGCAGGCGCGAGATGATCTCCGGCGGCAGGTCTGTGGGGTCGGTCTGCCACTGCTTGGCGGTGTAGTGCTTCACAAACGCGTCGTAGAGCGGCTTGCCAATCAGCGCGATGCCGCGCTCCTCCAGGTTCGTCGCGGCCGCAGGGTCGAGGCCTTCGCGCTGCTCTTCGATGAGCTTTTTCGCCTCTTCCGGCGAGTAGTAGCGGCCGAAGAACTGGTTGATCAGGCCGAGCCCCATGGGGAACTGGTAGGCGGTGCCGTCGTGCATCGCGAAGACGCGGTGCTGGTAATCCGTGAAGTCGGTGAACCGGTTGACGTATTCCCACACCCGCTCGTTGGAGGTGTGGAACAGGTGGGCGCCGTATTTGTGCACCTCGATGCCCGTCTCCGGCTCGTTTTCGCTGTACGCGTTGCCGCCGATGTGGCTGCGTTTTTCCACCACCAGCACGCGTTTGCCCAGCTCGCTCGCCGTCTGCTCGGCCACGGTGAGGCCGAAGAAACCCGATCCAACAACAATGAGGTCGTATGCCATGCGGCCTATTTTCGCACAGTTGCCTATCGACGGAGCTCCGCCACGACACGCCCCAGAAGTCTCAAGTCTTTCTTGAGACTTGAACTTGCACTACACTTCGTTTCTGTCACATTTGCCACTACTTTCGCAGCGAACCTCAAAAACCCCAGGAGTATTACTGTGCAGCAACGTCGCAGCATTCAGGGCGGCGCGGCCCACCCCGCCCGGGCCGCGATCATGCCCGTGATCGTGTCCGTCCTCCTCGTCACAGCACTCGTTGCCGCCAACGCGTTCAGCGGCAACCGCATTCTGCAGGTGCAGTCCCTCGGCGCAGGCGCCCCGGAGGTCTACACCACCACCTCGTCGTTCGCGGCCGGCGACAACATCACCGTCGACGACGCCGCCATCCGCACCCAAGGCGGCGAAGAAGAGCAGGTGCGCCGCGTGGTCAAGGAGTTCACCAACGACCGCGAGTTCTCCATCGTGGGCCTGACCTGGACCGGCGAGCGCGACATCGCCGCGTACGTGCGCTCCCAGAAGGCCGACGGCGCCTGGTCCGAGTGGTTCGAGATGGACCCGGTAGACCCGCAGGCGGGCTCCGACAAGTTCGGCACCGAGCCGATCTACGTCGGCCGCACCACACGCATCCAGGTCTCCACCGGCAACGTGGACCTGCTTGAAGGCGGCCGGGCCGTCTCCGACGCCCCCACCACCGCCAACGACATCGAAGCCGTGTTCCTGGACGGCGGCACCGGCACCGCGCAAGGCGGCATCCAGCCGGTTGCCGACTCCTACACCCGCGGCATGCCCGAGGTGATCTCCCGCGCGCAGTGGGGCGCCGGCCGCAGCAGCACCCCGCACTACTCCGAGCCCACCACCGCCGCCACCGTGCACCACACGGCCGGCTCCAACAACTACTCGGAGGCCGAGGCACCGGGCATCGTGCGCGGCATCTGGAACTACCACACCAACAACCTGGGCTGGGGCGACATCGGTTACCACGCGCTCGTCGATAAGTACGGCAACATCTACGAAGGCCGCGCCGGCGGCATGGACCGCGGCCCGCAGGGCGCCCACGTCGGTTCCTTCAACCAGAACACCTGGGGCGTGTCCATGCTTGGCGACTACCAGTCCGCCGAGCCCACCTCGGCCGCGGTGCGCGCCATGGGCGAGATCATCGGCTGGAAGGCCGCCGTCGCGGGCTTCGACCCCACCGGCTCCAGCTACCACTACGCCGAGGGCAACTTCCGCGGCTCCAAGTACGCAGCCGGCCAAGGTGCAATGTTCAGCAACATCAACGCCCACCGCGACTTCCACTACAACACCTGCCCGGGCGACAACCTGTACTCCAAGCTGCCTGTGATCCGCGCTACCGCCGCCACGAAGTACCGCTCCTTGGGCGGCAGCCGCTCCGGCATCGGCTCCGTCTTGGACCGCTTGAACGGCGACGACAGCACGTCAACCACGGCGACCAGCCCGGTCGCACCGGCGGACCCGGACGCGCGCGACACCGGGGCCGCACCGGCACCGACGCCGAGGCACGAGGGCAGCCCGAGCAACGGCACCCCCGACGGCACCCTGGCCGCACTTTCCTCCGGCGACCCGAACACCATCGCCACCGTGGCAGGCACCGCCATCGGTTTGGTGCTGCTGTTCCTGGCCGCTCAGGACCAGCTGCCCACCGTCTCCACCGACGGCGACACCCAGGTCTTCGAGGGCTTGACGCTGGCGCAGGCAGCCGACCTGGCAAAGCAGATCAGCCCAGCCGTGGCCCCCACCCTCAACGCGTTCGGCTCCAGTGAGGCAGCCCAGGTCTGGACCACGCTCGAGCCCACCCTGGGCAAGCTCGTCGCCGGCGTCGGCGGCCCGACCGGCCCGGCCGTGGCGCTGTACTCCAACGGCATCGGCGCCCGCAACAACGAAGGCGAGATCATCGCACTGGTGGGCAAGATCGCGGAGGCCTGGCTGCAGCAGGGCTTGGACGCCGGCCCGCTGGGCATGCCGGTGACGCAGCAGTTCAACCCCACCGCCGACACCGTGCGCGTGGACTTCGAAGGCGGCTTCATCACCTACAACCCGTCCACCAACGCGGTGGACATCAACGCAAACTAGGCCAGATTTAGGCAGCGCGACACCGCGTCCTCCCACGCGGCGACAAGCCGGTCCCTTTCGGGGCCGGCCATTTCGTTTTCCCAGGTGGTTGCGGGGCCGAGCGTGAGCGGTTCGTCGATAAGCGAAATGCCCATGCCCGCCGCCGACGCCGCGCCCATCACCGTGGTCTCCGTGTTGGCGGGGCGCTCGACGGTCAGGCCAAGGATGTCGGCCTGCATCTGCATGAGCAGGTCGTTTGTGGTCATCCCGCCGTCGACCTTCAGCGCTTTCGGCTCCCCGCCCATCGCGCACACCACCTCGCGCGCCTGCAAACACGTCGCCTCGAGCGCGGCCCGGGCAATATGCCGCCTATCGACGAACCGGGTCAACCCCACGATCACCCCACGCGCATCAGGGCGCCACCTGGGCGCGAACAGTCCCGAAAATGCCGGCACGATCACCACTCCCCCGCTGTCCTCGACCTGGCTGGCCAGAGTTTCAGACTCCGCGGCGGTACCCAGGATCCCGAGCTGGTCGCGCAGCCACTGAATCAGCGAACCGCCCACCGCCACCGAGCCCTCCTGCGCGTACACCGGCGGCTGGCCCTGGATCTGGTACGCCACGGTGGTGAGCAGGCCGCGGTCGCTGAACTTCGGCGTCGCACCAGTGTTGAGCAGCATAAATAGCCCCGTGCCGTAGGTCATCTTCGCGTCGTTTTCGCGGATGCCGCCCTGGCCGAACAGGGCGGCCTGCTGGTCGCCGAGCACGCCGGTGATCGGCACGCCCGCCAACGGACCGCGGGGGCGGATCTTGCCGAAGTTGCCCACCGACGGGCGGATCTCGGGGAGGATTTGCGGTGGGATGCGGAGCTCGTCGCAAAGCTGCATGTCCCACTGCAGCGTCTCCAAATCCATGAGCAAGGTGCGCGACGCGTTGGTCACGTCCGTCAAATGCAGCGCGCGGTCCAAGTCCTTCGCGCCGCCGGTGAGGTTCCAGATCAGCCACGTGTCGATCGTGCCCGCGAGCAGCTCGCCGTTTTCCGCGCGCTGCCTTGCGTTTGGCACGTTGTCCAGGATCCACGCCCACTTCGGCGCCGCCGGGTAGGAGTTGTGAAGCAGCCCCGTCTTGCGCAGATACTTCGCGGCGTCGCCGTCGTGGTTCGTGCGGGTGTCCTGCCAGACAATGGCGTTATAAATCGGCTTGCCGGTGGCCTTTTCCCAGATCACCGCCGTTTCCCGCTGGTTGGTCAGGCCGAGCGCGTCGATGTCCTGCTCGCTGATGTCCTCGTCCGCGAGCGCCTCACTCAACGCCCGGCGCGTGTTGCGCCAGATCTCCATCGGGTCGTGCTCCACCCAGCCCTTTTGCGGCATGTGCTGGGTGTGCTCGAACTGCGACTGGGCGACGACCTTGCCGTCGGTGCGTGTGATGCACACGCGCGTCGACGTCGTGCCCTGGTCAATCGCCGCAATCAAAGCCATGCGCGCGATTTTACGGGTGGGGGTGGGGTGCGCTGGCTGTGGTGGGTGCTTGAGGGCAGGTTTCGCACCAAAACGTCTGCTCGGATCGTCTAGCAGCACGGATCGTCTAGCAACAGCCGCAGCTTGCTAGACGATCAGCGTACTACTGGCACTGATGTTCATTACGAACTGGGGAAACGCGTGCGTCAAAAGCGGATCGTCTAGCAGCAGTTCCCACCGTGCTAGACGATCCGTACATCACCACCCCAGACACCCCACTCGACCCACGGCGCTCGCGTGGACGAGCAGCACAGACCGTGCAATACTCCCTGTCATGGGGGGAATTCAAGAGAAACGTCAGGCTGAGCTGGATCTGATCAAGAAGGTCGCAGCACAGTGCAAAACCGCAGCAATCACGGGCCCGGCCGCTGCACGGTGGCTCGACCTTTCCACATACAAATGGGTGACCACGGTAGATCTTGCGATGCCTGGGTTGTCCCGGGCCTGGGGCAAGAAGTACCCGGACAGGATCTACCGCAGCGGCCTCCTCCGCGACGCGGAGTTCGTCGAGCACAACGGCATCCGCACCGCGACAGCGATCCGTGCCATGTTTGACTCGTTCCGCTACTACGGCACGCTCGAGGCGCTGGTGCAGATCGAGTCCGCGCGGTTCAAGCACGAGCATCTCACCACGGACTACCTGCTGGAAAAGACCGAGACTCTCACTCGCGCCCGCGGCATGAAGGCCTTCCGCGAGCTCATCTGCCACTCCGCCGACACGTCCGCGAGTGCGTTGGAGGCCATCGTGCGCGATGCGATTCTGCGCGCGATCGCCGACGGTCGCCTCACGGGCGTGGAGACCATCGAGTTCCAGGTCGGCTTCAGCATCACCGAAGCGGATGGATGGCCCACGGTCGCGTGGGCGGACGTGCTCATCAACGGCTTTATCGTGCTCGAGGCGGACGGGCTGGAGAAGAACAGCGGGGTGTTCGGGGATGCAGCAGAAGCTTTACGACGTGAACGCCACCGCGAAACCCAACTCCAGAATCAAGGCGCCGTGGTGCGCAGGGTGGGGTGGGATAACGCGCGCACCGACGGGTTCATCGCGGAAATCCAGACCGCCATTGACCAGCGCCCGGGGGCGCACCAGCTACCCAGCCGGATTGAGACGCCGTACCGAACGTGGCTCGCGGACCTAGAGAAGCAGGCGAGCTAGAACCAGCGCTCGAGTACACGTGCGACGCCGTATTCGTTGTTGGTGGCGGTGACGTGGTCGGCGGCGTCGTGAAGCAGGGGCGCCGCATTAGCCATAGCCACGCCGCGGCCGGCCCAGCGCAGAAGCTCCAGGTCGTTTGGCATGTCGCCGAACGCGATGGCGTCGGCGGCGGTCACACCGTACTGTTCCGCAAGGTAGCGCGCACCGGCGGCCTTGTTCACGCCGGGGCGGGAGACCTCGATCAGGCCCTCGTCCATGGAGTAGGTCACGTGCGCCAGCTCCGGATCAATCTCGGGCGCGATGAGCTCGAACATCTGCGCCGAGGTCATGGATGAGCAGCGCACCAGCAGTTTCGCGGCTGGCTGGCTGATCAACGTCTGGGTGTCGGTGACGCCGAATTGGCTGTCCCACGCGTCCCGGTTGTATTCGGGGGTGATGATGAAGCACTCTTCTTCCGGGTCGAGCGCGGACGAGCCGACGCGCTCCACGCCGTAGCCGTGCGGCACCCCGGCGAGCACGCGCTCTGCCACCGCGACGACCTCGGCCATCGCGGCCGGTGCGAGCTCGAAGGCGTGCAGCACGCGGTCTGAAGCGGGGTCGTAGACCACGGCTCCGTTGGCGCACACGCACACCGGGGAGAGCGGGAGCTGCTCGAGCACCGGCAGCAACCATCGGTGGGGCCTTCCTGTGGCCAGGCCGAAGTGCGCTCCGGATTCGACTGCGCGCACGATCACTGTGCGCAGCCTGTCGGTGACTCGGCCGGCGGAGGTGATGAAGGTGCCGTCGATGTCTGAGATGATCAGGCGGGGGGCGTCACCGGAGGCGTCGACAGGCATTGAGCATCAACCCTTCCTGCGCTGCTTCTTCGCTTCGCGCTCGGCGCGCTCCTTCGCGTAGAGCTCCTCTGCCTCTTCCAGCGTGGGCGCGGTGCCGCCCAAGGCCCTCGGCATCCATGCCTCGCCCGCGCCGTCGGAGTAGAGGGAGGCGTACTCGGACCGTGATGCGTCGAGAAGCAACTGCATCTGGCGCTTCAGCTCGGCAGTGTCCGCCTCGGCGTCGCCGGTGAGGGCGACGGGCTCGCCGTAGCGCACGATGACCGGGACGTTGCGGAAGTGTTTCGGCAGGTCTTTGGTCCAGATGCGCTGCGAACCCCAGATCGCGCACGGCACCAGCGGCACGCCGGCCTGGTGGGCGATGCGGGCGGCGCCGGTTTTGAAGTTGGCCAGCTCGAACGACCGCGAGATGGTGGCCTCGGGGAAGATGCCCACGAGGTTGCCTTCGCGCAGCATCTCAACCGCCGGTGCGATGGAGGCACCGCCGCGGGCCCGGTCCACCGGCACATGCTTCATCAGCTTGAGCAGCCAACCCAGCACGGGCACGTCGAAGACGGATTTTTTGGCCATGAACCGCACGAGCCGCTCCCCGTGCAGGTAGGGGCCGGTGCCCAGCAGGATGAAGTCGGCGTAGCCGGTGTGGTTGCCGGCGAGCATCGCGCCGCTTTCCGCCGGGATGTTTTCCGCGCCGATGACCGTGACCTCGATGTTCGCCGCGCGCATGAGGCGGCGGGCAAACCCGACGAGGCCCTGGTAGAACTTCTCCACGGCCTCGTCGCGGTTGGCGGCGATGCCTTCGTAGAGCCGCGGAACGGTGAAGCCGCGGTATCGGCGCATATCCATTACGGCGTGAGCACTTCCTTGCCCACCCACGGGCGCAGTGCTTCGGGCACGCGCACGGAACCGTCCGCCTGCTGGTTGTTTTCCAGGATGGCCACCAGCCAGCGGGTGGTGGCCAGGGTGCCGTTGAGGGTGGCGGCGGTCTGGGTCTTGCCTTCGGCGTCGCGGTAGCGGGTGCGCAGGCGGCGAGCCTGGAAGGTGGTGCAATTGGAGGTGGAGGTCAGTTCGCGGTACGTGCCTTGCGACGGCACCCACGCCTCCGTGTCGAACTTGCGGGCCGCGGACGAGCCGAGATCGCCGGCCGCAACGTCGATGATGCGGTAAGGCACCTCCACGGCGGCGAGCATGTCGCGCTCCAGGCCGAGCAGTTTCTGGTGCATCTCCTCGGCGTCTTCGGGCTTGCAGTAGGCGAACATTTCCAGCTTGTCGAACTGGTGGACGCGCAGGATGCCCTTGGTGTCCTTGCCGTAGGAGCCAGCCTCGCGGCGGAAGCAGGAGGACCAGCCGGCGTAGAGCAGCGGCCCGTCGGACAGGTCGATGATCTCGTCCTGGTGCAGGCCGGCGAGCGCGACCTCGGAGGTGCCCACCAAGTACATGTCGTCGCGCTCGAGGTAGTAGATCTCCTCGTCGTGCGCGTCCAAAAAGCCGGTGCCCTGCATGACGTCCGGGCGCACCAGCACCGGCGGGACCATGAGCGTGAAGCCGGCCTCACGCGCCTTCTGGGCGGCGAGCATGAGCATGCCCAGCTGCAGCCAGGCACCGTCGCCCGCTAGATAGTAGAAGCGCGCGCCGCCGACCTTGGTGCCGCGCTTCATGTCGATGATCCCCAGCGGCTCAGCCAGGTCGAGGTGGTCTTTGACCTCGAAGTCGAACTCGGGCACCTCGCCGACGTGCTCGATAACGACGAAGTCCTCCTCGCCGCCAGCCGGGGCGCCCTCGATGATGTTGGCGATGGAGTACTGCAGCTTCTCCAGCTGCTCCTGCGCGGCAGCTTCCTCCGCCTCGGCCTCCTTCACGCGGGCTTTGAGCTCGTTGGAGCCTTCCAGGAGCGCCGGACGGTCCTCGGGGGCGGCCTGGCCGATCTTCTTGCCAAACGCCTTCTGCTCGGAGCGCAGCTCGTCCGCCTTCTGGATGGCGGAGCGGCGGGCTTCGTCGGCGGCCAGCAACTCGTCCACAAGCGCAGGGTCCTCGCCGCGGGCTCGCTGGGACTCGCGGACGGCCTCGGGGTTTTCGCGCACACGCTTCAGATCAATCACGCTTGTTCACCTTACATTGTCTGCCGACGTGACAACGGCACAACGACGTCCGGTCATAACCAGTGCGCTATGGTGGGCGTATGACCCTCCCGATCGCAGACGGCCCTGTGCCCAAGCACGAGCAGCTCCGCTCACTTTTGGAGTCCCGCATTGCCGCGGAGTTCTCCCCCGGCGACCCACTGCCGGGCGAGCGCGCGCTGGAGGAGGAGTACGGCGTCTCCCGCATCACGGTGCGCCGCGCGATCGGGGATTTGGTGGCGGCGGGCAGGCTGCGCCGCGTGCGTGGCAAGGGCACGTTCGTCGCCCCGGCGCCGTTGGTGTCGCGCCTGCACCTGGCGAGTTTTTCGGATGAGATGCGGGCGCAGCGCGTGGAGGCGTCGTCACGCATCTTGCTGTGCGAGCGCACCACCCCGCCGGAGGAGGTCGCGCAGTTTTTCGGCACCGCCCCCACCGCCACGCACATCCGTTTGCGCAGGCTGAGGCTTGGCGACGGCGAACCGTACGCCGTGGACGACGCCTGGTACAACGCCACCCTGGTGCCGGACCTTTTAGAAAACGACGTTTACCACTCCGTGTACACCCTGCTGGACAAGCATTACGGCCTTGGAGTCACCGAGGCGGAACAGACCGTCACCGCGGTCACAGCCGGGCCGGACAACGCTCCGCTGCTGGACGTTCAGCCGGACACGGCCCTGCTGCACATCGTGCGTTTTGCCCGGTCAGGCACGCACAACGTGGAGTTTTGCTCCTCGGTGTACCGCACGGACCGCTACCGGCTGACTACTCGGGTAGCGCGAGAAGTGGAATAATGGGCCGCCATGGCTTCGAAACAGAGCGCGCTGCGTTCCTTCCTCATCGCCGCACTGGCGGGCGCTGTCGGCGCGGGCACGTACACGCTCGCCGCTGACTCGTCCGAGCCTGAGCCCGGGGACCAGGCTTCCTCCACCACCGCCAGTTCCACCGTCGCACCCGACGAGGCCGCGGCGTTCACCACCGCCGACGCCGGAGCCTGCCTGACGTGGCAGGTGGCCGAAGACGGCACGATCACTGGCTTCGAGCAGGCGGACTGCGAGGGCGAGCACCGCTTCGAGGTGTCCCTGCGCCAAGACCTGGCCACCTACCCCACCTCCGAGTTCGGCCCGGAGGCGCCGATGCCGAACCCGACGCGCCAGGCCCAGCTGCGCGAGGAGCTGTGCGGCGCCGGCACGTTCCGGTACTTAGGCGGCAAGTACGACCCGAACGGCCGCTACTCCATCGCCCCGATCCTGCCGCCGGCGGACGCGTGGGCCCGCGGGGACCGCACGATGCTGTGCGGGCTGCAGGAGACCAACCGCGCCGGCGAGCCGATCCTGACCTCGGGGCGGGTGGCAGACCAGGACCAGGCGCGCGTGTTCGAGGCGGGCCAGTGCGTGGCCATCGACGCGTCCAACACGCTCACCGCGGTCAAGTGCGCGGACCCGCACCAGCTGGAGATCACCAGCCAGGTCTCGCTGGAGCAGGTTTTCCCGGATCACACCCCGGCCGTTGAGGAGCAGGACAAATACCTCCAGGACGTGTGCACCGAGGCCGCGCAGGAGTACCTCGGCAGCGAGGAGAACCTCTACCAGATCGCGCTTCGCCCGTTCTGGACTACGCAGACCCCCGCCGCCTGGGAGGGCGGCTCCCGCAGCGTGAATTGCGCGTTGATGTTCTCACGCCCGGAGGGCGGTTTTGCCAACCTCACGGGTTCCGCAACGCAGGGCCGTGAGCAGTTGCTTATCGACGACGCTCCGCCCCCCGAACGCCCCCAGCGCCGCCCCTTGAGGGACCAGCAGACCCCGGCTGCCCCAGCGCCCACCGCCGGCGCTGCGCAGGACCCCACCGCCGGCGCGGCGCAGGACCCAGCAGCAGGTGTGCAGGACCCCGCGCAGGCACCCGCACAGGCTCCGGTGCAGTAGCCATGCTCCCGGTCAGCGACGAGGCGTTCGAGGAGATGATCAACGACGCGTTGGACACCATCCCCGACAACTTCGCCCAGCACATGACAAACATGGTGATCCTGGCGCGGGATTACAACCCGGACAATCCGACCCTGCTCGGCCTGTTCGAGGGGGTGCCGCTAACGCAGCAGCACTCGAACCACTCCGGGTTCTTGCCGGACGCGGTGTTCGTGTACAAAAACGCCCTCGAGGCGATCTGCGTGGACGAGGAGCAGCTACGCCACGAGGTGAAGGTGACCGTGCTGCACGAGGTGGGCCACTACTTCGGGTTAGAAGAGCACGAGCTCCACGCCCTCGGCTGGGGCTAACTCTCCGAAGCGAGCCCGCCCATCTCCTTGGCCACCCGCTGCACCTCCAGCGCGCGCTCTTCATCTCCCATGGCGCCGAGGCCGTCGAGGCCCCGGTACTGGATCTCGTCCGCGTCCGGGTCGTAGTGCACTGCAAGGCCCCAGCACGGGTCCTCGTCCGGGCGGCGCTGAAGCAGCACCTCGTACATGAGGCGGTGCAGCTGCTCCTCAAAGTCGAGCTCCACCAGCCCCACCTGGCCGTCGCTTTCCCCGAGGACGAAGAAGAACACTTGCCCTCTCGGGTTGCACCCCATGAACAAGCTCAGCGGGAACTTCTCCGACACATAGTGCATCTGGCTGCGCACTTCGTACTCGAAGCGCTCAACCGCGTTACCCGCCCATGGGTACCTGTCCGTCGGCATAGTAAATGCCATAGCTATCGTCCCTCCCGCGGCCAGGTGCCTAGCGGCCGCATCTCGGTAGTGCGTTCGGCGCCGGCCTCAAGCGCCGCCGCCACCGCCGCGTCGCTTGCATGGCCCGCCAGGTCCACGAAGAAGTCGTAGGTGTTCGGCTCTTCGCGCGTGGGCCGCGACTCGATGCGCGTCATGTCCACCCCGCGCGCCGCGAATTCCTGCAGCACGCGCACCAGCGCGCCGGGCTCGTTTTTCGTGCGGAAGACAATCGCGGTGCGGTCGTTGCCGGTGGGTTGCGGCGGAGCAGCCTGCTTTGCGACGAGCACGAACCTGGTCCGCGCCGTCTCCGCGTCAGCGACACCGCGGGCGTGCACCTCCAACCCGTGCAGCTCCGCCGCCCGCTCCGGAGCAACGGCGACGTCGGCGGCGCCGTCGGCCACCATCTTCGCCGCGGCGGCGTTGGACGGCGCCGGGATGAACTCCGTGTTCGGTGCGTTTTCGGCGATCCAGCGTGTGACTTGTTGGTGGGCGACGGGGTGGGTGGCGAGCCGGAGGGCGTCGTCAAGCTTGTGCCCCTGCCTAGTCATCACGGCGAACGCGATGGCCAGCTCGGTCTCCCCCACGATGCGCGCGCTGTCGGTGGCGGCGAGCGCGTCCATGGTGGTGGTCACCGCGCCGTCGATGGAGTTCTCAATCGCGCACACCGCGTACTCCGCCTCGCCCGCGTCCAGGGCGGCAAGGGCCGCGGCCGGCGACTCGACGGGCACGTACTGCGCGCCCTCGATGCCGAAGCGGCGCGCGGCTTCTTCCGTGAACGTGCCCGCGGGGCCCAAATACGCGACGCGGGTCATGGCTGCCTCTGCATCAGCGGGTGGGTGTCGTTGGCCACGTCCCTCCAGTTCTCCGCGGTCGTGCGGATGCGCTCGGCCCAATCGTCCCAGGACACGCTGCTGGTGAACTCGCCGTTCTGCCTGTTTACGGTGATCTGCACCTGCGCGTGGTGGAACGGTTTTCCGTCCGCCAGCGCGTCAATGTAGGCGGTTGCGAAGGGCTCAAGCGCAGCCCGGGAGAACACGCCGTAGATGTAGGAGAGGTTCTCCATGTAGAAAATCGCGTCCACCTGCTCGAGCTTCGTGCCGTCTGGACCGGAGGAAAGCGCGAAGAAGGCGTTCAGCGCGGCCCAATCTGCGCCGAAGTACTTCGCCTGCTCGTTGACTTCGTAGCCGAGCCGGGTGAACAGCTCCTCGGTGAGGTGGGCGCCCGAGGGGCGGTACGCGGGCTTCATGGCTGAGCGCTCCATGAGGTGGGCGTGCACCATTGTGTTGATGTGCGCCCCGTGAAGTCCCTGGGCGAAGCGCTGCAGCGCAGCTGCGTCCGGCACGCCCTGGGCTGGGTCGTACGGGTGGCTGCCGTGGTAGACAAACGAGTTGGACTTGGGCGCGAAGCTGGCGGCGTAGATCTGCGTCGGCCCGCCCTGGCCGGTCTCCGCGACCTCCTGCCAGAACACCTCGTAGAACAGCTCGCGGTGCTCGTTCTCGTAGTCGATCGTCGCGGTCTGCGGCGGTTGGCCCGCAAGCTGGACCATCGCGGCGACGTAGGTTTTGCCCTCGTGGGCGATCACGACGGAGTAGAACGCCTCCACCGGGACGTGGTTGGAAATCTGCTCGACAATGGTGCGCACCAGCTGCTGGTACGGCTCTTTCGGGCTGCCCGCCCGGGGGTTCTCACCGGCTCCCATAGCCACGTTTGTACACGAATGTCACGCTCCCGGCGCGTCTTCGGCGAGCAGCGCGTAGGTGATCAGCCAGTGCGTGGCCATGAAATTCTGGCCGGTCAGGTGGGGCGAAGCTGCGTCGATAAGCTGCTGTGTACCTTCCGGTTTCCCAATTTCGCGCAGCAGCCACGCGCGGGTGAGCATGAGCCCGATGAGGTGGGCCTGCTGGCCGTCCTCCGGGTCCGCGACCGGAATCGGCGCGGTGTAGAACGCGAACGCCTCTGGCGTGAGGAAGCCGTCTAGCCAGGCGGCGAACTCGCCGGCAGGCAGCACGCGGCGCATCAGGGCGGCCTCCGCCAGGCCGTTGGAGACAAAGTCGTGGCCCGAAACTTCCCAGGTGTGCGGGTAGGCGCGGTCGGCGCCGAACCAGGCACGGGCGGTGCGCTCCACCGGCTCGCGCAAGGCCGGTGCGGCGTCGTGGATGAGCAGCAGCGCCAGCGCCGAGTTCGAGTGCACGCCGTGGCGCACCGGCCACTGCTGTGTGCTCAGCCAGGCGGCGATGCTGCGCTCCAGCTGGGCCTCAAGCGGCGCGAGCGCCCCCTCCCACCGGGTGCCGCGGCACACCTTGACCAGCTGCATCGCCCACGCCCAGCCGTACGGCCGCTCGTAGAGGGGATGCGCGCGCAGGTACTCGGCCTCGGCGACGATGTTCTCTGCGGTCAGGCGCTCGTCGAGGAGGTCGGCGAGCCTGTGGTCGTCGATACGCGCATGCAACTTCACCGCACTGCAGAGCATGTGCACGCACGAGTGCCAGTCGTACGAGCCCCAGAACGCCGGATGCAGCGCCCGCGGGTCGGGGTGGCCGGGGCCGGCCTGCTCATGGTGCATGGCGGCGGGGTACTCCTGGCCGACAACCTGCGTGATAGTGCGCGCCCACGAATCCTGCATGGCGTTAAAGTTAGCGCATGACTCGGCGCCTGAAGCTCGAAATCGTGCTCGTCCTCGCGGTCACCTTCGGCACCGCGGGGCTGCGCGCGGCGCTGCGGCTGGTGGACTCGCTGTTGCAGGCCCCGCTGAACCAGCAGAGCACCACCATCCACGACGCGGCCTCGTCCATCCCCTGGCTGGACCTGGCGCTGCAGGCGACCTCCGCGCTGACGCTGTTCGCGTGGGGCGGGCTGGCGTGGTTCCTTTTGGAGGAGCGTTGGCGCTGGCCCCGCTGGGCGGATTTGTGGCGCGGGGCCGGGTTCGCGGCGTTGATCGGGCTGCCTGGCCTGGCGTTCTACGTCGCCGCGGTGCACTTGGGTCTGTCCAAGGTGGTGGTGCCGACCACCGCCGCGGTGCAGATTCCCACCTCACTGTTGTGGTCGTTCGCCAATGGCTTCGGCGAGGAAATCGTGGTGGTGATGTACCTGCTCACCCGCCTGAAGCAGCTGGGGTGGAAGCCCTGGCAGGCTATCGCGGCCTCAGCGGTGCTGCGGGGGTCCTACCACCTGTACCAGGGGATCTCCGCGGGTGTCGGCAACATTGTCATGGGCGTAATTTTTGCCTGGTACTTCCACAAAACTTCCCGGGTGTGGCCGCTGATCCTGGCGCACTTTTTCATCGATGCCGTGGCGTTTATCGCCTACCCGCTGCTGGACCTGTCGTGGCTCGGAATCTAAACACTCCCGTCACACTGGTTACACTAAGCGCATGTCTACTACGCCCCATTCCAACGACCCCCGCGATAACGCGGGCGAGTTCGTGCTGGGCAAAGACGGCAAGCCCCTCGTGGACCGCTACGGCCGCCCCATTCGCCGTCGCACAACTGCTTCTCGACGCGATCCCGCCGCCCGCCACCCCGACGAATTCACGCGCGTAGAGCCCCGCGCGCGCAGGGTTTCGCAGCGGGTCGAGCCGGGCCACACCGTCTACGAACCCCCGGCCGCGTACGAGCCGCGCCGCGCGCCGGAGCACCCGCGCAGCCGGCCGGCGCAGCAGCGCCCCGCCCCGGAGGAAGTCCCACTGCAGGTGTCGAAGCGGAGGCGGCGGGGGCCGAAGGAACGTCGCAAAGTAAAGCTCCCCGGCTGCGGCGCAGTACTTGCCCTGGTCATCGCCTTGCTCATCGGCTCGGTGCTGGTCGCGGACGCGCGCCTGAACCGCACCGCCGCCATGCCCGACCAGCAAATCTCCGGCACCTCCGGGACGAACTGGCTGCTCGTAGGCTCCGACTCGCGAACGGGTCTAAGCGAAAAGGACGTCGAACGCCTCGGCACCGGCGGCGACCTCGGCACCGTGCGCACCGACACGATCATGCTCATGCACCTGCCGCTGCGCGGGAAACCGACGCTGGTGTCCATCCCGCGCGACTCGTACGTGCCCGTGCCCGGGTACGGCTACGACAAGATCAACGCCGCGTTCTCTATCGGCGGGCCGCAGCTGCTGGTGGAAACCGTCGAGCAGAACACCGGGCTGCATGTGGACCGCTACGCGGAGATCGGCATGGGCGGCCTCGCCGGCGTGGTCGACGCGGCGGGCGGCGTGGAGATTTGCGTCGCCGAGCCCATCGACGACCCGTTGGCCAACATCAACCTCCAACCCGGCTGCCAGGAGATGGACGGCCCCACCGCGCTGGGATACGTGCGCACCCGCGCCACCGCCCAGGGCGACCTGGACCGCGTGGCACGCCAGCGCGAGTTCATGACAACGCTGGTCACGCGCCTGCTGTCCCCGTCTGTGTACCTCAACCCCTTCCGCATGGCGCGGCTGCTGTGGGTCACGCCCAGCCTGCTGACGGTCAACTCCGACGACCACGCGTGGAACCTCGCCCGCATCGTCATCGCGCTGCGCGGCGGCCTGGAAACCGAGACCGTGCCCATCGGCGGGTTCACCGACACCGAAGTGGGCAACGTGGTGCTCTGGGACGACACCGCGGCCGAAGCGCTGTTCGCTTCCCTGCGGTAGGGCGCCGAGCGGGGCGGTTGGCGCAACAAGCGTCCACAGGCGGAAAACCGGCTACCTAGATCCGGCTACCAACCGATTTGGGAGCGCGGACAAAAAGTTGGAGTGTTGGGGGCAGCACCGGTTGATGTTGCAGGTGGGGATGTGGTCAAGGTTGTTCAGTGGCGCGATCTTTTCGACCAGCAGCAACAGTGGCCATCAACCCGATCATGTCGCCGCCAGCAGCAGGACTCCGAAGCCTCCAGCCGGCAACAGGGGCGGTCAGAGTGGCCTGGCCGCCGTTCTCGACGGGGGTGTGGTGGCCGGGTCCCGGCCTGTCACCGGGCGAAACGGGCGATAGCGTCGGTGACTTCCTGGAACTTGGCGTCGGCCTCCTCTCCTCCTAACTTGGCGGCGTCACGGACGCAGTGTTTCATGTGGTCATCGAGTAGTCCCAGGGCAACGCTGCGTAGGGCAGCATTGACCGCGGAGATCTGGGTAAGGATGTCGATGCAGTACTGTTCCTCGTCGACCATGCTGTGCAGGCCCCGGGCCTGTCCCTCGATGCGCTTGAGGCGGGCGAGATAGCGATCCTTGTCGTTGATGTAGCCATGGGTGGTGTGACAGGTGTCGGCCCCACCCGAGGAAGAAGCGGCCTGATCAGGGGTGCGAGTATCCACAATGGTCTCCTTGCTGAAAAAAGGGGGCAGGTATGTCCTGAGTCAGTTGCGGGTCGATCAGGATGGAAAGCCCGAGGGCATGGAATGAGGCATGAGGACCTCATGGTCCCCACGCCCTGTGGCGTTATTCGGATAAGTAGTCGGCAGATTGTCGGCCCGGAGGGGCCTGCCGGGTGGGGCCGGGGAGAGGTCAGGAGCAGGTACTTGGGGACGGAGGTCTGAGTGTGATTGGAGGGACTCAGCCACAGGAGGGGGACACGGGGTTCCTTATCGCTAGAAAAGGATGTGGATTAGGCGGTGACCGGCTGCCGCACGGAGGGGCGAGCGGGCTGCGGTGAGGAACTTGTGTTGTCGTGGGAGGACTTGAATCTACGCAGCGTGAGGGAGTTGGAGACCACGAACACCGAGGAGAAGCCCATCGCAATGCCCGCCAACCCCGGGTTGAGGAAACCGATCGCGGCGACCGGGATCAGCACGACGTTATAGGCGAACGCCCAGAACAGGTTGCCCTTGATGGTGCCCAGCGTGCGACGTGACAGACGGATGGCATCGCCCGCGGAGCGCAGGTCGTTGTTCATTAAGGTGATATCGGAGGCCTCGATGGCCACATCCGTGCCCGCCCCCATGGCCAGACCCAGATCGGCCTGGGCCAGGGCGGCCGCGTCATTGACGCCGTCGCCGACCATGGCGACCTTCTTGCCCTCATGTTGTAGCTTCTCGATGACCGCGACCTTGTCCTGCGGCATGACCTCGGCACTCACGTTGGCCGCATCGATGCCCACCTCTTGGGCGACGGCGGCCGCGGCCTTCGCGTTATCGCCGGTGAGCAGGTACGGCCTCAACCCCAGCCTGCGGAACTGGGCGACCGCTTCCGCTGAGGAGTCTTTGATGACATCGCGCACCACGACCACACCGGCGGGCTGGTCATCGACGTAGACGGCCACCGGGGTCGCGCCCTGCGACTGTGCGTGGTCGAAGGCGGTGGTGAGGTCACGGGGCAGCTGGCCGGCGGGACGGCCCACGGTGACGACGTGACCCTTGACGGTGGCCGTGACGCCCCGGCCGGCGGTGCTGTCGAAGTCGGTGGCCTCCTGGATGTTCCCGGAGCGCTCGGCCTCGGTGACAATCGCCTTGGCGATGGGGTGCTCGGAACCTGCTTCGACGGCCGCCGACAAGGCGAGGACCTCGTTGTTGGTGTAGCCGTCGGCGGCGTGGACGCCGGTGACCGACATGACCCCGGAGGTGACGGTGCCGGTCTTGTCCATGACGATGGTGTCGACCTGGCGGGTGGATTCAAGGACCTCCGGGCCCCTGATCAACAAGCCCAGCTGCGCGCCCCGGGAGGTGCCCACCAGCAGGGCGGTCGGGGTGGCCAGTCCCAGGGCGCATGGGCAAGCGATGATCAGCACCGCGACTGCGGCGGAAAAGGCCCAGTTCGCCCCGCTGCCGGCGGCGAGGTGGACGATCAGGGTGATGATGGAGACGACAATGACCGTCGGGACGAAGACCGAGGAAATCTTATCCACCAGGCGCTGGACCGGGGCTTTTTTCGCCTGGGCGTCAGTGACCAGCTTGGCCATCTGGGACAGCGTGGTCTCCGAACCTGTGCGGGTGACTTCGACCAGCAGTCGACCGGAGGTGTTGATCGTCGCGCCCGTGACCGGGGTGCCGGGGGCGGCCTCGACGGGAACGGACTCGCCGGTCAGCATCGACTCGTCGATGGCCGAGGTGCCCTCGATGACACGACCGTCGGTGGCGATCTTCTCACCCGGGCGGACGACGAAGACGTCACCGACTGTCAGCTGGGAGACCGGGACGCGGACTTCCTCACCGTCGCGGATCACCGCGGCGTCTTTCGCACCCATGTCCAGCAGGGACTTCAGCGCCGCGGAGGACTGGCCCTTGGCGCGGACCTCAAACCACCGGCCGAGCAACAGGAAGGTGATGACTACGGCGATGGTCTCGAGGTAGATGTGGTCCATGCCGTCATCGCGGGGCAGCAGGCTCATCTCCATCACCATGCCGGGGTGCCCGGCGTTGCCGAAAAACAAGGCCCACAGCGACCACAGATACGCAGCGGTAGTGCCCAGAGACACGAGTGTGTCCATCGTGGTCGAGCCGTGACGCAGGTTGGTTAAGGTCGCCCGGTGGAACGGGGCGCCACCGTAGAAGTAGATCAGGGTGGACATGACGAGCAGGGCCCACTGCCAATTCATGAACTGCAGGGACGGGATCATCGAGATCGCGACCACCGGAACGGAGAGGATCGTCGACCCGATCAGACGCGTCTTCAGGTCTGTGGCCTCGGCCTCGCGGGCCTGTTCGTGGCGGTCACCGACCACCTCGGTGTCCTCCTCCGGACCGCTGTCCACGGCGGAGGCGTGTTGATCCCCCATGGTGAACGCGTCGTACCCGGCACCCCGCACGGTTTCGATCAGCCGATCGGCGTCGACTTTGGTGGGGTCGTAACTGACGGAGGCGGATTCGGTGGCGAAGTTAACGGTGGCCTCCACGCCATCGAGCTTGTTGAGCTTGCGTTCCACCCGCCCTGAGCACGACGTACAGGTCATGCCGGTGACGCCCAGATCGACCTGGAGTAGGTCAACCGACGGTTGAGTTTGAATCATCAGTGATCAGTCCTTCAGTAAACAGTCGTGAGGTGCATCTCCGAGGTCCCAAAAGGCCCGCCCACAGATGCACCGTCGGGGATATCGAACCGGCATGGCTGGGCCTGATGGGCATATCCAGCAGGGTTGGCCCGGCCGTGTCTACGCGAGGCGGGGACCGGGCCCAGGGATTAGGGCTTGACGGTGTAGCCGGCTGTCGTGACGGCGGCGACAACATCGTCGTCGGTGAAGTTTTCACCCGTGACGGTCACCTGCCCGGTATCCACGGTGGCCTCCACCATGGTCACACCGGCGACCTCGCCGATCTCCTCCTCCACGGAGGACTTGCAGTGTCCGCAGGTCATGCCTTCGATGATGTACTTCTTTGTTACGGCGCTCATCAGATGATCCTTTCCTTGATGTCCTGAAGGGCAGGAGTGGAGATGCCCAACAACCTTCAACCTATACCCATGGGGGGTATCAGTCAAGGAGGTGTCTGCCCCTAAGCGTCCCGTTCGGCGGGCAGGACTTCCGGAACGGCCGCGATCGTTGCTGCACTTCTTGTACAAAATGTACGTTAAAGGGTATGGGCATCACGGTCACCCTCAGTCAGTTCCGCAGCGAACAAAGCCACTATCTTGATGCCGCCCAAGGTGAACCGGTCACCATCTCCAGTCGCGGGCCCCGCCGCCGGGCGGTGGTGGTCTCCCCGGACTTCTACGACCGGGCGGTTCAGGCGCTGGAGGATGGCGAGGATATCCGTGCCGCAGCGGCTACCCGTCAGGAGGCGGGCGGTGTCTCCCACAAGGAGTTCACGTCCGACCCCAAACTGGACTGACCTGCCTGTCCATACCTGTGCCGCGGTATCTGATCATCGATAAGCTTTCAACTGCGACAGCCCTTCGCACGCTGGCCCGGCAATGGCAGCAGTGATTGCCACCGCCATCGACGCCCTGGCCCACGTTCCGCCGTCTCGGCGGAGTGGAAAAGTTGCGGGGCGACGACGGGGAGTGCTGTAGCTGGGTAGTCCACGGCCGTCAATGACGGTGAGCTGATCAGCGTCTCGGTTCCAAGCCCCGGCCGAGGTCGAGGCTCCGGTCTCCCCGGAGGCTGCCACCGTCGAGGTGGATTTGGCCACCAACGACACGGCCCTGTCCTCGAGTGGGACGCAGGCCGCACCGCAGATTCTCGCGATCTCCGAATTCAAGCCGGTCGCCAACATCGACGAGCAGCTGGACAAGGCCATCCAGTACAACGCCGAGCGGGCCGAGAAGGAGCGCGCTGCCCGCGCGCCCTCGGTGGTCAAGCCCGCTGAAGGCACCTTCACCTCCGGTTCCGGCGTGCACTGCGGAACCCTCCACGCGGGTATCGACATCGCCAACGTCGTAGGTACCCCGATCCTCGCGGCGATGGGCGGCACTGTCATTGACTCCGGCCCGGCCTCCGGTTTCGGGCAGTGGATCCGCATCCAGCACGATAATGGCTCGATTGCCGTCTCCGGTCATATGGAGACTTTCGACGTGACCGTTGGAAAACGCGTCACCGCTGGTCAGAGGATCGCTGGCATGGGCAACCGGGGGTTTTCCACCGGCTCTCACCTGCACCTCGAGCGTTACCCGACTGGCAGCGGGGCGGTCGACCCGTTGCCCTGGTTCGCCGAGCACGGCGTCACCTTCTAACCTTCCCGCACTCACCAGGACCGGCCCCGACACCGGAACCGGCGACAGTGACTGGGCGTGAGGCACCCGCCTCAGACCGCAGAGACGCTTCTCACTCATCGCCGACACAGCCCGGACTTGATAGCTTCTCCAGGCAGGCCAGACCGGGGCACAGGGGAGGCAGTCCGTGCTCGTCATATATGGGGGCGGCGAGCGTCCCGCCAACGAGGAGCAGGTGCCGTAATCCACGTTTAGTGGGATATTCCCGTAACCTGCCTTCTCCTGCGCCAGCTGACGAGGCCGGTAACCGCAGGCCATGCAAGAGCCAGCATCGCGAGAACCAACAGGGGTGTATCCCCCATGCGCGCATACGGCATCAAACCAGTATGAAGGGGAACGGTTGCCGTCAGCAGTTCGTTCGTGCCCAGGCCACTGAGTTGTGAGACTATGCCGTCGGGCTGGATAACTGCGGAGTATCCGGTGGGGGCAGCCTGGAGAACGGTGCGGCCAAACTCGCGGGCACGCATCCGGGATGCGGCCACTTCAATTGCAGGTACTTCCTCGGTCACAAAAGACGCGGCGTTGGTCGGTGCGAGGAGTAGCTGCCCACCATTGCGAACGGCATCGGCGACCCGGTCGGCGAAGAAGACCTCATAAGAAATGACGATCCCCAATCGTGGTGTCCCGCTGGGATCGAGCACCGCCGGTCCCTCTCCGGCAATGGCGTCGCGGGGGATGAACCGTGCGTCCTCGCTGAGTCGTTCAATCAGATTGCGCATAGGGATGTACTCGCCGAACGGCACACGATGATGCTTCTCATAGCGTCCTAACCGGGTCCCGTCCGGCCCCCACACTATGGATGCGTTCCTGAAATGTTGATCCTCAGATTCGGTAATTCCGACGACGATGCTCGTGTCGAGTTGCCTGGCCAGTTCAGCGAAAGCTGCATCAACGCGCGTCCCGTCGATTGAGCCGTCGATATTGACGACGTTTTCGGGCAGCAGAACCAGATCAGGGTCCCCGGTGATATCGTCGGCAGCCTGTAGGTGCCGGCGGGTCGTATCAAACGGATCGGTATTGACCGCGCGAAGCCCACGGGGCCTCCACCCTGCACGAGCACGACGTCAAGGCTGCCTTCTGCCGTATCATCTACGATCGTTGACGCGAACGCCGGTACCGCGAGTACCACGACCACTGCGACCACGGATGCTGCACGGGCTCGTCTCGGCCCGAAGATGACAGCGGTAACAACGGCCCCCGCAACTGCGGCCAACGCGGTCACCAGGAGAGTCCCTCCCAGGGGCGCTGCCGCCATGAAAGGACCATCGGTCTGGCTGTATCCGAAAGCGGACAACGGGAAACCGCCGAACGGGAACCGGTGCTGCACAGCCTCCAATAACACCAGGGCCGCAGGGGTGAGCAGCCACCAGCCCGACCAGCGGCTGCGAAAAGCCGCCTCGTTAGACGATACCGCGGCAACCAGCATTAACAGTAGCGCCTGAACGGCAACAACAGCAGCATACCCGGCAGTGTTGAAGTCGGTGAGCCAGCGCAGAGCAAGAGCGTAGTGCGCCACAGATACGCAGCCGCTGGGAAATATGTACGAGTACATCTCCATGATCTGCGTGGACAAGCTGCAGGTTATCGACTTCCGCCCGACACGGTGCACACCACTGGCCCCAAGCGTTGAGGACGACGACCTCGCCTTCAAAAACAGACAGGCTGATCTCCTCACCCTCCTCCATCAGCGACGGGCCGGAGAAGTCCGGCAGCGGGGCACGTTCCTCCTCTGCGTAGATAATCTCGGTTTTCCGGGGCGGTGGGGAAGAAGACGGTGTTCTGGTTGTCCCGGAAGACCACAACACCGAGGAAGGTCATCGTGCTGCCCGGTGGGTGGTCTGCAGCGACTCTGCCCACCTCGGCACTCAACCCTGCTGTGGGAGTTACTCGTAGCGAAGCGAGCTGAGCATCCCGGTTTCCATGTGATAGGCGTTATGGCAGTGAAATGCCCACTCACCGGGGTTGTCAGCGATCAGGTCGGCGATCATGGTTTCACCGTGGCGGAGAAGGACAGTGTCCTTGCGTAGCCCGTCGCTGCCGGGTAGCGCCCACGTGTGGCCGTGGATGTGCATGGGATGGGGCATCATGGTCCTGTTGCGCATGACCATCCGCAGGCGCTGGCCCTCCTGCACGGTCGCGGAGGAGGATTGGCCGTCGGTGAGAATGCTCCATTCATACGGCATCATCTGCCCGCCCAGGTCGATACTGACTTCTCGATCTGGTGTGCCCTCGGGCAGGAGTGCACGGTCTGCTGGCTTCAGGGAGGACAGAAGCAGTCCGGTGGACGACAACTCGGGGAAGTCGACATCGGGGCGGGGGGCCTGGCCGCCGGCGGTGCGGATGACGGCGAAGGCGCGGTCGTCCTTACCCACCGCCAAAGCCGTGAGCGGGAAGATGCCGTCGCCGAGGATGACCTCGACGTCGACACGCTCGCCCATCGACAGGTAGATCGATTCGGTCTCCCAGGGCTGGACAGCGAAGCCGTCGGTGTGGGTGACGGTCATGCGGTGACCACCGAGGGCCACCTTGAAGATGGTGTCACCGCCGGAGTTGATAAACCGCAGGCGGGCCTTGTCGCCCGGGCGAGCCTCGAAGGTCTGGTGAGCACGGGGGATACGTCCGTTGATGAGGTAGTGCGGATACATCACATCGCCGGCATCCCCGCCCAGTACCCGGTCCGGGGTGCCGTGCATCATCTGGCCGTGACCTCCCATTCCGTTATGGTCGCCCGAACCCATTCCGGTGAGCTTGTCGAGCTCATCGTCGGGAGTGCCCTGAATGCCATCGACCCAGTCGTCGAGCACGATGGTCCACTCGACGTCCTGATCCTCAGCGTCTTGCGGGTCACGGATGATCAGAGGGGCGTGGAGGCCGCGATCAAGCTGCAGGCCGGTGTGGGAATGGTAGAAGTAGGTGCCACCGTGGGGGACTTCAAAAACATAGGAGAAAGACTCGCCAGGTTCAATGGGGTCCTGGGTCATGCCGGGCACACCGTCGGCTGCGTTGTGGAGTGCGATGCCATGCCAGTGGATGGAGGTGCTCTCAGGCAGTTCATTGGTGATATCGACCTGGAGGACGTCGCCGGCGGTGGCCTCAATGGCCGGATCCCCGGTGTCAGAGACGTATCCCCACGTCTTGGCTTCGATGCCGCCGATATCCAGGGAGAGGGGCCGCGCGGTCAGCGTCCGGCGCACCGTCGGCTCACCGAGCGCAGTGGGGGTGGGAGTGGGGCGAAGGGAGGGACCTGGTGCCGAGGCAGCGGGTCCAGGGTCGCTGCTGCAGGCGGACATGGCCCCGGTGCCGGCGAGGACGAGCCCGCCGAGCAGAAACTGTCGTCGGGAAAACGCGTTCGTCATGATTTAACCTTCCTTGGTGCAAGATTTCAGTGGCACGGGAGACAGGCGCAGGTGAGGATCCTGCTGAGCCATCACGTCAGGCGCAGGTCTGTGACACAGGTGGCACCGTCGTCGGTGGTGGAAAACTCCGTGGTACCGGTACGCCCCTGGTAGCTGACCTCAATCAGGCCGGTGACATCATCGGGAAGCCAGAAGCCAATAAACCCGTTGTCGAAGGTGGTTGTCGCCTCGTCCACCAGCACCTCACCGGTCGCCTCATCGGTGATCGTGACCTGGATATCCTCATTGTCGAGTTCCCCCACGCAGGTCGTGAGGCTGTGGTAGAAACAGTCGTGGGTGGAGGTGAGATAGGGTGCGATCGAGACATACGTCTGATTGTCGGGAAGATCGAGCGCGACTTCCTGGTCATCGCTCGAGAGCAGCAGTTCATCGTTACGCACTGAGGCGATCAGATCCGTGGGACGCTCAGTAACCTTCTGCCGGTCGAGGTGATCAATGATCTCCACCGCGTCCATGTCGGCCAGGCCATGGGTAGTCAGGAATGCATCCTGGGACACCGTCCCGTCGGCGGTGGGTTCCGGGTCGGCGGCCGAACACCCCGTGAGGGCGAGGGCCAGGGCGGCGGCTGCGATCGCTGCTCGTTTCACGTCAATCTCCTTGGATCGTGGTAACACTGTGAGAAGACACCGTCTCAAGGTCGGTGCCATACTTTTATCTTGCACGGGTGCCTGACGGAGTAGAAATCAAAAACCCTGCTCACAGCCCTATAACAGGGCGAAAAGGGGGTGAGTTCGGTGGGCTGGGTCACCACCGGGACACCACTCCACAGCCGTGGGCGATGTCCTTCTACCCGCCCCGGGTATGCGGTGCAGGCAGTGAAATCCCTGGTGGCGCCTGCTGAACCGATGAGGAGAGGCGATGCCGCCGGCCCGGGGTGGGGCACAGGGGTGACGGCGGTCGAAGGGTGATGTTTGAAGATTTAATGAAGATTTCCCCGCCGGGCAGTGAGCGAGGGTGGTATTCCCCTTGCCCGGAGCGATACTGGGGTCTATGGCTGACCGCACACCGACCACCGCCACGCCCCTGGGTCGGGTGCTGGTCGTCGATGATGAACAACCCCTGGCTCAGATGGTGTCCTCCTACCTCATCCGGGCCGGCTTCGATACCCGCCAGGCGCACACCGGCATCCAGGCCGTGGACGAAGCCCGTCGCTTTTCCCCCGATGTTGTGGTGCTGGATCTGGGGCTGCCCGAACTCGACGGCCTGGAGGTGTGCCGACGGATCCGCACCTTCTCGGACTGCTACATCCTCATGCTCACCGCGCGTGGCAGCGAGGACGACAAGATCAGCGGTTTGACCCTGGGGGCGGATGACTACATCACCAAACCTTTTAGCATCCGGGAACTGGTGACCCGGGTGCATGCGGTGCTGCGCCGCCCGCGCACCAGCACCACCCCACCGCAGGTGACCACCCCCTTGATCGTTGGTGACCTCATCCTTGACCCCGTCGCCCATCAGGTGCGGGTGGGGGAGACGACCGTGGAGCTCACCCGCACGGAGTTCGAGCTGCTGGTTGCCCTGGCCCTGCGCCCCGGCCAGGCGCTGACCCGCCACGACCTGGTCACCGAGGTCTGGGAGACCGCCTGGGTCGGTGATGAACGCATCGTCGATGTCCACATCGGCAACTTGCGTCGCAAGCTCGGCACCGACACCCGGGGCCGGGGGTTGATCGACACCGTGCGTGGCGTGGGCTACCGGGTAGGGCAGCCATGAATCACGGACCCGGCCTGACCTTCCGCTTCCTGGCCGCCCAGGTGTTGGTCGTGGTAATTAGCCTGCTGGTGGCCGCGGCCGCGGCCACGATGGTGGGCCCGACCCTGTTCCATGATCATATGTTGATGGTCGGCCGGGAGGACCCCTCGCTGGAGCTGTTCCATGCCGAGCAGGCCTATCGGGACGCCAACCTGATCACCCTGGCCGTCGCCCTGCCCACCGCCTTGATCAGCGCCCTACTGGCCAGCCTGTGGTTATCGCGTCGTCTGCGAACCCCCTTGCAGGATCTCACCCGCGCCGCTACCAGCCTGACGGCCGGCAACTTCCATATCCGCGTGCCCGCCGGAGAAGCAGGCCCCGAGGTCACCACCCTGGCGCATGCTTTCAACACCATGGCCGACCGGCTGGAACACACCGAACAGGTCCGCCGCCAGATGCTCTCTGATCTGGCCCACGAAATGGGCACCCCCTTATCGGTGCTCACGGTCTACCTCGATGGTCTCCAGGACGGGGTCGTGGACTGGGATAATGCCACCCACGCGATCATGGCTGACCAACTCACCCGCCTGACCCGGTTGATGGAAGACATTGACGATGTCTCCCGGGCCCAGGAACACCGGATCGATTTGGACCTAGCGGAGGAGAGGCTCGGGGATCTGCTCCATACCGCCGCTGCTGCCGCGGGGGAAGCTTATGCCGACAAAGGCGTCGATTTACAGGTCGAGACCATTACGGACGCCGCCCGGGTGCTCGTGGACCGGCAACGCTTCGGCCAGGTGATGAGCAATCTCCTGTCGAACGCGCTACGGCACACCCCGGCCGGCGGGCAGGTCCGGATCAGCGTCCGCCGACAGGGGGCGTCCACCGCGCTCATCCACGTCGCCGATGACGGCGAGGGCATCCCACCTGGTCAGCTCGGACACATCTTCGAACGCTTCTACCGGGGGGATGCCGCCCGCAGCCGGGACAACGGCGGGGCCGGTATCGGTCTGACCATCTCCAAGGCATTGATCGAGGCCCACGGCGGCACTCTCACCGCCACCTCCCCCGGACCCGGTCGCGGAGCGGTGTTTGCCCTCCGCCTCCCGCTGTCCCCTCCCGACAGCGAGGAGGCTGCTCGGTGACCACACCCTGCCCTGCGTGAGGGCCGTGCCCTCCGCCCCTTGAAAATGTACCCCGGGGGGGTATATGCTAGCGAGCGTTACCGCATCCCACCGACCCATAGGAGCTTTCCCATGACCAACCCCCCGCCCCGCCTCTTGCCAATGGCCTCCCATGGCTGCAGCTGTTGCGGACCTGCCTCACATGTCGACACCGCCTCCATCCCTGCCGCCAGCGACTCGTCAGCAGGAGGATCCTCCCCTAGCTACCAGGTCACCGGCCTGACCTGCGGGCACTGCGCGAAAAGCGTGACCCAGGCCCTTCAGGCCCTCCCCCAGGTCGACGACGTCCAGATTGATCTCGTTGCTGGTGGTGTTTCCACCGTCACGGTCACCGGTGTCGTACCTCCGGAGATGGTTCGCCGGGCCATCGAAGAGGCCGGCTACACCGTCTTATCCTGATCAGTTTTACCCATCATCTCGACCCCGACCGGGTTGAGGCGGAAGGAACCTCATGAGCACTCCCCACCATTCCGGTGATCACCATGGTGATCACCCCGCTCCGGAAACAGACCACACCCACCACCCGGATCATGCCAGCCACGACAGCCGGTTTGATTACGGCGGCAGTAGGTAGCCGGTTTGATTACGGCTAGATGTTGCGGGTCGTGGTGACAACCTTGCCCTCAACGCCCGGCCAGGTACCCGCCTCGATCATGCGGTTCTTGCGCTCCACCCAGAAGTCGGCGTTCTTGATGCCCAGCGCCTCGGGGTCGAAGTGCGGGTCAATGCCAGCTTTCTTCTGGCGGCGGTAGTCCCACAGGCACTTCAGCGCCGGGACCTGCAGGAAGATGATCGCCACGATGTTGAGCCACGCGGTCGCGCCGACGCCGATGTCGCCGAGCGCCCAGGCGGTGCCCGGGGTGGTGGTCGCACCGATGAAGACAGCCACGAGGATCAGGGCGCGCAGGATCCAGATGATGGCCTTACGTGCGCCTTCGTTCTTCACCCAGCGGTTCAGGTAGGTGAAGTTGGTCTCTGCCATGTAGTAGTACGCCAGCACGGTGGTGAAGGCGAAGAACATAATCGCCAGGGCGATAAACGACGGGCCAAGACCGGCGGAGAAGGAGTTCAGGCCTTCTTGGACGAAGCCGGGGCCGACGGGGATGCCGTCGGGCAGGGAGCCGTCGTAAAGCACAGCGCCATCTTCGGACTGGCCCTCGAAGACCTTGTACATGTCGGTGGAGATGATGATGAAGGCGGTGGCGGAGCAGACAAACAGGGTGTCGATGTAGACGGCGAACGCCTGGACGAAGCCCTGCTTCGCCGGGTGGGAGACCTCGGCTGCTGCGGCGGACTGCGGGCCGGTGCCCTGGCCGGCCTCGTTGGAGTAGATGCCGCGCTTGACGCCCCACATGATGGCGGCGCCGAGCATGCCGGAGAACGCGGCCTCCTTGTCAAAGGCGGCGCGGACGATAGTGCCGAAGACCTCGGGAATCTGGGAAGCATTCGCGAACAGCACCACGATGGCAATGATGATGTAGATGCCGGCCATGAACGGCACGACCATGGAGGCGAAGTTCGCGATGCGCTTGACACCGCCGATGATGATGAACGCGAGCAGCACGGTCATGATCGTGGCGGAGACCCAAATGTTGATGCCCCATGCATTATCGACGGCCGCGGCCACGCCGTTGGCCTGAATACCCGGCAGAAAGTAGGACGTGGCCAGCAGCATGCACACCGCGAAGATGATGGCGTAGACCAGCATGAACGGGGCTGCGGAGGTGTGCTTGTACGCCTTCTCGATGTAGTAGGCGGGGCCGCCGCGGTACTCGCCGGTGTCGCGGTCGGTCTCCTTGTAAATCTGGGCGAGGCAGCACTCGATGAACGAGGTGGCGGATCCGAGCAGGGCCACCAGCCACATCCAGAACACCGCGCCCGGGCCGCCGAACGCGATGGCGGTGGCAACGCCGGCGATGTTGCCCACGCCGACACGGCCGGCGAGCGAGATCATCAGAGATTGGAACGAGGAAATGCCCTGCTCGGAGCTTTCGCCGGACTTGAGCTGGCGGATCATGTCCGGTAGGCAACGGATCTGCAGGAACAAGGTGACGAGCGTGAAGTACGCGCCTGCGCCGAGGCATAGATACACGAGGGCGTTAGACCAAATCACGCCGTTGAGGGTGTCGATAAAACCTTCCACGGGACCCTCCTAAAGGGGTATGCGCTGGGATTTTTTTGGGAAACCTTGCAGGTAACTAGAGAACATAGGCCATCCAGTTGTGCCTTGCGTCACTTTTGATGTAAAAATTATGCGCCGACACCGAAAAATTCCGTTCTGCGCAATATCCGCAGGGTTTTGCGGTGCTAAACGCACGAGATGGAAGGACACCATGAACGAGACTGCGAAGCCGGTGAACTCCCGGCGCAGGTTTTCCCCCGCCTGGCCGGTGAAGAACCTGCCGGCGGGCGCGGAGGCGCTCATCCCGCAACTGGACAACCCCAGCTTCGAGGGCATCAAGGACCCCACCGACAACACCGAAACCATCACCCGCGCCGAAAACCAGGGCCAACCCGCACCACAGGACACCGCACCCGAGGCTGACCCGAAGCCGAAGGCGGTGTGGCGCTTCTTCGTCTACAGCGCCATCGGCATCTTCGCGTTCTTCGTGCCGTTTTCCATCGGCGATTCCAAGTCCACGATTCTGTTGGACCACATTGTCAGCTGGATCACCACCACGCTCGGGGAAGGCACCCGCTACCTGGCGCTGTTCGCCATCATCGCGGGCACGATCTACCAGTTCGTCTCCGGGCGCTGGAAAGAGGATTACCCGCGTATGGCGTTCGCGGGGCTGTCGGTGCTGGCGATCGTGCTGTGCGCGATGCTCACGTTCGGCTTCGGCCCGGCGTGGCTGTTCAATCCGGAGATTGGCCCGTTCATCCTGGACAAGCTGGTCATCTCGGTGGGCCTGCTCATCCCGGTGGGTGCGATCTTCCTGGGACTTCTGGTCGGCTTCGGCCTGATGGAGTTCATCGGCGTGCTGGTGCAGCCGATCATGCGCCCGGTGTTCCACACGCCGGGCAAGTCCGCGGTGGACGCGGTGGCGTCGTTCTTGGGCTCGTACTCGCTGGGCCTGCTCATCACGGACCGCATGTACAAAAATGGCAGCTACAACGGCCGCGAGGCGGCGATTGTGGCGTCGGGCTTTTCCACCGTGTCCGCGACGTTCATGGTCATCGTGGCGAAGACGCTGGACATGATGGAGCACTGGACGGCGTACTTCTTCATCACGTTCATCATCACCTTCATCGTCACCGCGATCGTGGTGCGCATCCCGCCGATTACCCGCATCCCGGATGACTACTACCCGGGCGCCACCCCGCACCCGGAGAAAGAGATCGAAGGCAACCGTTTCAAGGCCGCGTGGCGCGAGGCGAAGCTGGAGCTCAATCGTGCTGACTCACTGGGCAAGGTGCTGTGGGCGAACTTCCGCGATGGTTTGATCATGGCCGTGCAGGTCACCCCGGGCATCATGGCCGTGGGCACGATCGGCCTGGTGTTGGCCACCTACACCCCGGTGTTCAAGATCCTGGGTGTCGCGTTCTTCCCGCTGGTGTGGGCGCTGCGCCTGCCGGATCCGTGGACGACGTCGGGCGCGCTCGCGTCGGGCCTGGCGGAGATGTTCCTGCCGGCGACGCTCAGCGCAGGCTCGGATGACATGGTGCTGAAGTTCACCATGGCTGTGGTGTGCGTGAGCCAGATCTTCTTCTTCTCGGCAATGGTGCCGGCGGTGCTGGCCACCGACATCCCGCTGAGCATCTGGAAGATGGTGCAGATCTGGTTCATCCGCGTGGTGCTCACCGTGCTGATCACCGTGCCGGTGGCACACCTGCTCTTCTAAGAAGCAGCTGCCTATCCGCGCAGCTTCGCCCCCACAACCGCATCGTCAATCAGCCGCGCGGCAGCTTTGGCGGTGCGGTTGTCCACGTCGAAGTCGGGGTTGAGCTCTACGACGTCCAGAAGCGCAACGCGCCCCGTCGCAGCCACCGCGGCGACCATCGCGCGCAGCTTGGCGTACTCCAGGCCGAACCCGGCGGGCGCGGACACGCCCGGCGCGACCGCCGCCGGCAGCACGTCCAGGTCGATTGAGAGATGAATCGGCTTGTCGCCGGCCACAGCGGCGACGGCCCGCTCGGCGGCTTCGCGCACGGTCATTTCCGCCAGTTCGGTGTCCAGCACGGTGGTCACGCCGAGCTCGTCGGCGGTGTCGAAGAGCACCTTGGTGTTGTTGGGCTTGGAGATGCCGAAGACGTTGTAGTCGAAGTCCTCGCCCACCAGGCCCGCGATCTGTTTGAACGGGGTGCCGGAGGTGGGGCGGGTTTCGGTGCGCAGGTCGAAGTGGGCGTCGAAGTTGATCACCTGCATCGGCCCGATCGCCTCGTAGGCGCCGCGGTGGGTGGCAAACGAGGTCTCGTGCCCGCCGCCGAGCACCACCGTCATCCCATCCGCGCCCTGCGCTGCCACGAGGTCGCGCACCCGGTCGGACAGCTCGCGTTGGGAGCCTTCGAGGTCGGTGTCCTGGGTGGTCACGGTGCCGGCGTCGACAAGCTTTGTGTCCTCGTGGACCGCCAGCGAGCCGAGGGCCGCGCGCAACGCCTCCGGGCCTTTCGCCGCACCCTGGCGGCCGCCGTTGCGCTCCACGCCCTCGTCGGACGCGTAGCCGATCAGGTGCACCGCGCCCTCGGTGGGCTGGGCGGCGGTGTCGACGACGCTGTGCCAGCGGGCGTGCTCGGGGCCGGGGCCGTCGTCGCGTCCGGACCAGTTGGAAGCGGGGGTGAAAAGCGGTGCAGTTACGGTGTTCATGCCCTCCGAGGGTAGCGCCGTGGGCATACTGTGTGCGATGACTTCACCGCAGGTTCCCGCCGCGCACAACGTGTTGCGCATCCTGGCGCTGTTGTCCACCACGGACGCGCCGATTTCCGCCACCCGCATCCAGCGCGAGCTGGGCCTGCCGCGTTCCACCACTTACCACCTGCTGCGCGAGCTGGAGGATTCCGGGTTTGTGGTGCACCTGCGCAAACCGGGCACGTACGGGTTGGGGCTGGCGTCCTACCGCATGGCGCAGGCGTACACCACGCAGCAGCCTCTGGTGCGGCTGGCCACGAAGCCGCTGGCGCAGATTGCGCAGCTCGCGGGCGGTTCGGCGCACCTGACGCGCCTTGCCGGCCCGGAGATTGTGTACCTGCACGAGGTGCGCGCCCCCGGCGCGGTGTCCCTGGTCACGGAGGTGGGCGTGCGCCTGCCGTCGCTGAAGACCGCGTCGGGACGCATCATGCTGGCGCAGCTGCCGGAGGCGGAGCTGCGCGCCGCGTACAACTCCTCGGGCGAGCGCCGCCGCTACAGCGAGGTCAAAGAGGAGCTTTCTGCCTATCGACGCCAAGGGTTCGCCACCGAGCGCGAAGCCATCTCCCGCGGCCAGGAGTCCGTGGCGGTGGCTGTGCTGGACCACCTTTCGCGCCCTGCGGCGGCGCTCGCGGTGACCTTCGCGGTGGACAGAGCGGACACGCAGCAGCTGGTCAGCGCGTTGCGCGGCGCCGCCGACGGGTTGCGCGCACAGTTCTTCGGAAACGTGTGATCGGACGCACTTTTGTGGGCTACTATCACGCCCATGACACACGCAGTTTCAGTTGGAATCGGGGCCCTGCCCATCGAGGACGTCGTGGCCGTCGCCCGCCACGGAGCCGAGGTCGCCATCGACCAGGCGGCTCTGGATGAGATCGCCGCGACCCGCGAGCGCGTCGAGGAACTCGCCGCAGACCCCACCCCGGTCTACGGCGTCTCCACCGGCTTCGGTGCGCTGGCCACCAAGCACATCCCGGAGGACATGCGCGCCCAGCTGCAGGTCTCCCTGGTCCGCTCCCACGCCGCGGGCACCGGCCCGGAGGTGGAGGAAGAGGTCATCCGCGCGCTGATGCTTCTGCGCCTGTCCACGCTGTGCACCGGCCGCACCGGCGTGCGCCCCGTGGTCGCACAGACCTACGCCGCCGCGCTCAACGCCGGGATCACCCCGGTGGTGCGCGAGTACGGCTCGCTCGGCTGCTCCGGCGACCTGGCGCCGCTGGCCCACTGCGCGCTGGCGCTGCTCGGCGAGGGCGACGTCCGCGTCCGCGGCGGCGAGATCGTCCCGGCGGCCGAGGCGCTTTCCGCTGCCGGCATCGAGCCGCTGGTCTTGCGCGAAAAGGAGGGCCTGGCGCTGATCAACGGCACCGACGGCATGCTCGGCATGCTCTGCCTGGCCATCGCGGACCTGCGCGAAGCCGCCAAGGTTTCCGACATCGCCACCGCCATGAGCGTCGAGGGCCTGAACGGCACCCTGTCCGTCTTCGACGAGGACCTGCAGGAGCTGCGCCCCCACCCTGGCCAGGCCGATTCCGCCTACAACATCCGCACCGTCGCCGCCGGCTCGCCAATCCTCGCCGCCGCACTGGAGGGTTTCAAGGCCAACGACGTCCAGGACGCCTACTCCATCCGCTGCACCCCGCAGGTCGCCGGCGGCTTCCGCGACACGCTGGCCCACGTCACCACCGTGGCCAACCGCGAGCTCGCCGCCGCCAACGACAACCCCGTGGTAGCCAAGGACGGCCGCGTGGCCTCCAACGGCAACTTCCACGGCGCGCCGGTGGCCTACGTGCTGGACTTTTTGGCGATTGTCGTGGCCGACTTGGCGTCGATTAGCGAAAGGCGCACCGACCGCTTCCTGGACCCTGCCCGCAACCGCGGCCTCAACGCCTTCCTCGCGGGCGACCCGGGCGTGGACTCCGGCCACATGATCGCCCAGTACGCGCAGGCCGGCATCGTGGGCGAGCTCAAGCGCAACGCTGTGCCCGCCTCCGCCGACTCGATCCCGTCGTCCGCGATGCAGGAAGACCACGTCTCCCTGGGCTGGTCCGCCGGCCGCAAGCTGCGCCGCAGCATCGACGGCCTGCAGCGCGTGCTCGCCGTGGAGATCCTCACCGCCGCCCGTGCCCTGGACATGCGCCACGGCGAGCCCTCCGCCGGCACCGGCGCCGCCGTGTCCACGCTGCGCAAGCTTGTCGACGGCCCCGGCACCGACCGCTACCTCTCCCCCGAAATCGAGCACTCCGTGCAGCTGGTCAAGGGCGGCGACTACGTCGAGGCCGTCGAAGCCGTGGTGGGCCAGCTGCGTTAGGCGGATTGTGGGGCTTTGGGCTCCCCGTTGTGTCCCCGCCGTGCCTTGGCGAGTGAACAAATCCTCACATCCCCGACACTTCGCGGCGGAATCTGTCAGGCTGCCCCGATCGCCCCAGGTCGCCACAAATGGCCGTCGCAATGTGTCAGGAACCGCGCCGCGCTCACTCCCCAATTCCCACAGACCCTGGGAGCCACAGCCTGGGATCGCGCGGCGGGATCAAGCGGTTAATGCGCCACGTTTGAATATTTGCTCGAGTATTT
>ERZ1031176.24-NODE-24-length-35579-cov-43.632586_pt1 | contig 35579 bp, 31 predicted proteins | sample MGYA00518586_ERZ1031176 | MGnify/ENA primary metagenome ERZ1031176 (study PRJEB33718, sample SAMN03159775) | human skin metagenome | collected 2014-05-20 | study: EMG produced TPA metagenomics assembly of the PRJNA266117 data set (Human skin bacterial metagenome... | reverse complement strand
GCGGCGAAGAGGATCACGTTGGGCAGGTCCCAGGACTGCAGCAGCTCAGAGCCCTTAATCGCGGTCCAGGGGCCCAGGTTGGACCACTGGAACCACGCCAGGAACTGGGAGACGGCGAAGAACAGCACCAGAATCGGCAGGAGGGTTTCCAGGCCCTTGGCCATGAACTTCGGGATGTCGGCGGCATTGTTGATGGTGCCCACGATCAGGCCGTAGACCAGGCCGGTGACGAAGAAGATCAGGGTGATCGGCACTGCGATCGCGCGGATGAGCGGGGACTCCATAAAGCCCTCCTCGGGCCGCGCGAACGGCGAGCCCGGGATGAACAGTAGAGCGAAGTAGGCCACCAGGCTGAGTACGAGGGTGATGCCGGCCCAGGACAGGCCCTTGCGCTCGAGTGGGGTCAGCGACAGGTCATCGTCGTCGGTGAGGTGGGAGTCGTCGGGCTGGTTGGACTCGTCGAGTTGGAGTTCCTCCTCGTCGATGTGGTCGTGGTCGACAAGGTTCTCGGCCTTCTTGTCCACGAACAGCTCCGTCACGGCCGTGATGATCAGCGACAGCACCACCGCGGAGGGGATGACAAAGTAGATGTTGGCGAGCGGGGAAACTTCGTAGGCTTCGTCGACAAGCTGCGCGGCGGAGGTGGAGATGCCGGCCAGCAGCAGGTCGGTGATGTTCAAAATCAGCGAGGAATTAAAGCCTGCCGACGACGCCGCGAACGCCACCATCGCACCCACCACCGGCGAGCGGCCCACCGCGTGGAAGGCCATCGCGCCCAGCGGGATGATGATCACGTAGATGGCGTCCGAGGCCACCGAACCCGTCACGCCAGCGAGCGCGACCATGAACGTGAGCATCTTCGGGCTGACCTTGTCCACCATCGCGCGGACCATCGCCGCGAGCAGGCCCGTCTGCTCCGCCACGGCCACACCCAGCATCACCGCCAGGATCACGCCCAGCGGCGGGAAGGCGATGAAGTTCTCCACCGCGTCCGTGACCATGCGCGAGATGTTCTCGCCGGTGAGCAGCGATTCGACGTGGATTTCCTCGCCCGAGGCCGGGTCGATCGCGGACAGGCCCGCCTTGCTGGCCAGCCAGGAGGACACCGCCACCACGCCGGCGAGGATCACAAACAGCCAGAATGGGTCCGGCAGCTTGTTGCCGACTTTTTCAATCCAGCCCAGGAAGCCGGACATGCCCTCCTGTTGCTGGTTGTTGTCCTTGCGGTCCGCGTTGTGCTCCGGGGCCGGGCGATCTTCCAGGCCTTTTTCTACTTTGGTTGATCCAGTCATGGTGGGTCTTCCTGGTCGGCGATAATTCGTCGTGAAAAGGTGAGAGCCACCTTACATTTTCTCGACGAAGTAAGGTAAACGAAGTGAGCACGAAATTGCAGATTTCCCCGCGCGATACCCGGCCAACCGGCTGCTTCGGTGCGCTGGCCTCGGTCATAGCCGTGGTCGCCATCGTGGCGCTCGTCTTGGCGCTGACCCGCCCGGCGCTGCTCAATTGGAAAGAGGGGGAGGTGACGTCGACGACCATTGGGGCGTCGTTAGGCGATATTGCCGAGCTTTCTGTGGAGGAATACGTCTTCTCCGACGTGGGCAAATTCGACCAGGAAGGCCTCGAGGTGCTCGGGGTGCGCGTGCCGTTTACCGGACGGAATTTCCTGGTTACGTACGACGGGCGCGTCACCGCGGGCATCAAGGACGCCTCGCTTATCGACGTCCACCTGGCCGACGGGGAAGTCAACGTGCAACTGCCTGAGGTGGAGGTTCTGGAATCCCACATCGACGCCGACAGCGTCAAGGTTTACGACCAAACCATGAACCCCATCAACCAACTCCGCGTCGAAGACGTCACCGGGTTCATCGCCGACCGCGAGGCCGACGCGCGGGAGAAGGCCATCGCCTCCGGGCTTCTCGACCGCGCCGGGCAGCACGCCGAGGAGCTCGCGCGAGCGCACGCGACGGCGCTGGTGGCCGGGACGGACATGGAGGACTACGAGGTGCGGGTGACGCGGTAGGGGGTGCGCTTTTTCGAGCGCGCTTCTTTTGCCCTCCGCTCGCCAGATCCCGCAAACCCCTAGTAAGCCCTCCCGAGTATGGCCGAAAATGGGGCTTACTAGGGCTCGCTTACTAGGGGTTTGTGCCCGAACCGGCGAATCCAGGTGCGATAGCGCCGCGCGCGGTAGTCTTTTTGCATGCGTAAAACTCTCACTGCCGGCGTTGTCGTCTGCGCCGCCGCTGCTGCCGTACTTCCGCCCGTCGCCGGAGCCGCCGACGCGCCTGAAGCGCCCGTCGACCCGGGCTTTTCCCGCGTCTGCGCCGTCGAGTACAACGCGGACCAGGTGCCTGCCCTGGCCGCCGGCCTTAACGCCGACGACATCCTTTACCACTCCGGTTCCCGCGCCGACGCGCTCGCGTTGTGGGCGAAGAAACAGGACGAGCTGCGCGCCGGGCTCGGCGAGAACGGCTGGGGCTCGGTGAAGCAAACCGATGATCTGCAGCTGTGGCCCGTCGAGGAGCACACCACCAGCTCCGTCATCGCCGACGACCTGACAAGCTCCAAGACCGGCGCGCCGTCCACCTTTGAGACCCCGTTCAGCGCCAACGAGGTCGCCTACGTCAAGTCCGCCGCCTCCTACACCGCGCAGCGTTTCGAGGACTGCGGCAAGGACATCAACCGCACTGCGCCGGCCGCGCCGTCGAGCCTGAATTCGGAGGTCGCGCCGGGCACCATCGCCGGCATCGTCGCCGTGGTGCTGGCGCTGCTCGGTGTTGGGGCGGCGTTCGCGGTGTCGGCAGGCATGGTCCCGGGGCTCACACTCCCGGCGCTGCCGTTCTAAGGACACAAACCCCGAGTAAGCCCTCCCGAGTATGGCTGAAAATGGGCCGTAATAGGGATCGCTTACTAGGGGTCTGCGGGTGGGGCGCACGCCACCCGGTCCCCGGCTTGAGGCTCGTGACTGCCGACGTTGCCGGGTGGGCGGTTTGAATTTCTGCGTGAAACCCTTTGACGTTGTACCCCGCGCGTCGTATACTCACAGATGTGAGCCAGAGGTGAGCGTCCGCAAGAATCCTCCGGGCAGCAACTCCGAAACCCACACGCTAGTGTGGGTTTTCGTGTATTGAATGCACGACTGTCCTGGCGCTTCGCCTGAAGGGGGTTTCGCGTGCTCCTTGCGTATCTAGATGAGATAGGGGCACCTGGCGCCTTTGTCTCCCCTAGTCATCCAAGGTTCGCTGACAGCCCAGCATTTGGCTATGGCGGGTTCATCATTCCAGAGGACAAAGCGCGTGTATTCGGGGCGTACTTCGCAGAAGCGAAGAAGAGATTGTTCAAAAACGAGATTCCTGAAGGCCAAGACCCGGGGCGTTGGGAGAAGAAAGGTGCATCGCTCTTGTACGCGAGGGTGTGTGAAGAGCGACCCCAGAATCTGAGGGTGTTTAACTCTTTGATCGGTTCGTTAAGGGGAATGGGCGGGCACCTTTTTTATTACGTGGATGAGAAGCCAGTGGGGACACCGAAGCAGACCAACACCGGCCCAGCAGAATTCGAAAGGCGCGAACAATCTGCAATGTACGAGGCGCTAAATCGGATCGCTCGGCACGCCGACAAAGCCGACCAATCGGTGATGGTGATGATGGATCAGATTAATGAGAAGTCTCGGAAGCAACGCCTACCTCAGATGTACGCCCACATTCTGGGAAGGGCCGCTGACTTCGAGGAAATGCGGAGAATCATTGAACCACCGATGCATATTGATAGCACGCTCTCGGCCAACATCCAGTTTGCGGATTGGGTTTGCGCTCTCGTTAAACGCGCTGTTGAATCCCAACTTGTTCCTAATTCTCGCTACGAATGGTTAGCGGAATCCAAGCAGATCAGTGCAGCACGAGGGGCTTTTACATACGAATCCAAATTGCATCTGTTCGAGCGGGGAATACCAGACTTGGTTCATTCCGATATTTTGGATCCAAGGCGTCCGGTTATCAACGACCCGAGCATGCTGACCCCGGAAAACCGAAGGAAGCTTGAACAGGTGCGTGTTGCGGCTGTCAGGGCGAAGAACAGCTGAAGAAACGAGCTTCTACGTAAGGTGGGCGGCATGGAGCTCGAGAAGTTTTTCAGCAACTGGCCGGTGGACAACGTCGCGGCGGCCCTCGTCGGCGACACGGAAGCCACGTTCGGCGACCAAGACAAAGTCTTCGAACTCGCGAGCGTGACCAAGCTGCTCTCCGCGTACGCCGTGCTCCTCGCGGTGGAGGAGGGGGCATTCGAGCTTGACGACGCCGCCGGTCCCCCCAACTCCACCATCCGCCACCTCCTCGCGCACGCTGCCGGGGTGGGGTTCGACTCCCGCGAGCCGCAGAAGGAATCGGGGGAGCGCCGCATCTACTCCTCGGCCGGCTACGAGATCCTGGCCGACCACGTCGAAGAAACCACCGGCATCGCGTTTGCGGACTACGCCCGCGAGGGGGTCTTCGAGCCGCTCGGCATGGACTCCACCGAAATCTACGGCTCGGCCGGCCACGGCGGGAGGTCCACCGTCGGCGACCTTTCTGCGTTCGCCTCCGAGCTCCTCTCGCCGCGTCTTCTGGACCCGTCGACGCTTGGCGAGGCCTTTTCTAACCAGTTCGGCGACCTGCGCGGCGTCGTTCCCGGCTACGGCATGCAGAAGCCGTGCCAGTGGGGCCTCGGGTTTGAGATCAAGGGCGAGAAGGCGCCGCACTGGACCGGCGACGGCATGCCCGCGGACACCGTCGGGCACTTCGGCATGGCCGGGACGTACCTGTGGGTCGCGGGCGGGCAGGCGTGCGTGGTGCTGACGGACCGCGAGTTCGGCGACTGGGCCAAGCCGTTGTGGCAGGAGACCAACACTGCGCTGTGGGAGGCGCTGGGGTAGGGCGGCCGCAAACCTCCAGGGAGGTACGCGAAAAAGTCGTGTAGCCGAAAACCTGAATTCCGCGCGGGCGCTTGATGCGAGTCGCGCGAGTTTTCCCAGGGCGGACGGGTGCGCCCCCTTCGGCGAATTCAGGTTTAGTGCGACGCGACTCAATCGGACACATAGCTCGCCCGCAAACGCGCTGGGGGTAGGGTGCGGCGGCCAGGTGGGCGTCGATAGGCAAAATGCCCCCGCATTTCGGGTGTAGCCGCCGCCTTTTTCGTGTAGGCGCGCGGCGCGCAGTGTTTTAAACTGCACGCATGACTACGACAAACACCCCGCTACCAGCAGCGGGGCAGAAGCTGCCGACCAATCAGGTCGTGCCCCTGATGACGGCGCTGCTGGTCGCCGTCTTCGCGTTCCAGCTCAACGCCTCCATGCTCGCGCCGGCGCTGCACACGATGGAGATGGACCTCAACGCCACCACCGCGCAGATCGGCATGACGCAGACGGCGTTCTTCACCGCGGCGGCTGTGTTTGCGCTGTTCATGCCGCGCTGGGGTGACTTGATTGGGCGCCGCAAGGTGCTGGTGTGGATGATGATCGTCACGGTCATCGGTTCCGTCGTCGCGGCGCTGGCCACCAACGTGACCATGCTGTTCATCGGCCGCGTGATCCAGGGCGTTTCCGGCCCGACCGTGGCGCTGACGTCCGTGATGCTGCGTCAGGCGGTGCGCGAGGAGAAGCAGTTCGCGTTCCTGGTGGGCATCCTCACCTCGGTCAACGGCGGCATTGCCGGCATCGACGCGATTTTGGGCGGCTGGCTTACCGACGCCTTCGGTTTCCGCTCCCTCTTCTGGGTCATCGGCGCCGCCGCGCTGATCGCCGTGTTCGCCGTGCGCTACGGCGTGGAAGAGACCAAGTCCGACCAGCTCCAGCCCATGGACTGGAAGGGCGTTGTCGGCCTGGTCGTCGGCGTCGGCCTGGTGCTGACCGCCCTGAACATGGCCGGCGAGCTGGCCGCGGCGAACTGGTTCATGGTGATCCTCCTGCTGGTCATCGGCGGCGCGTCGCTGGTGTGGTTCTGGCGCACTGAGAAGTCCAGCCCGCACCCGCTGATGTCCACCGACCTGCTGTCCCAGCGCCGCACCTGGGCGCTGCTTTTGACCACCACCCTGACCATGACCGGCGTGTTCGCCGTGATGAACGGCTTGGTGCCCAACCTCGCGCAGGATCCGGAGGCCGGCCCGGGCATGTCCGCCGGCGTCGTGTCCTGGTGGACGCTGACCCCGTACGCCCTGGCCGGCCTGGCCATGGGCCCGATCTCCGGCTGGCTCGCGGGCCGCGTGGGCTACAAGATCATCCTGCAGATCGGCATCGCCGGCGCGGCGCTGTCCGTGCTGTTCGGCACCGTCGTGGTCGGCAACGCCACCCATGCGCTGCTTCTGGCCATGTCCATCCTCGCCGGCATCACGTACGCCGGCATGGGCAACATCATGCTCGGCTCGCTGGGCGTTGTGCTGGCTCCGAAGCACAACCAGGGCTACCTGCCGGGCCTCAACGGCGGCGCGTTCAACCTGGGCGCCGGCCTGTCGTTCACCATCATCTTCGCCGTGTTCACCGCCACCGACGGCAGCTACCGCGCGGGCATGATCGCCGGCGCGATCCTGCTGGGCTGCGCGTTCGCGGCGTCCTTCCTCATCCCGAAGCCGGAGACGGTTCCGGACACGATCGCGGCGGAGGACTTGGCTGCCCGTGCGTAAGATCATCCTGGACTGCGACCCCGGCCATGACGACGCCGTCGCCATCCTGCTCGCCGCCGGCAACCCGGACATCGAGCTGCTGGGCCTGACCACCGTCGGCGGCAACCACACCATCGACCACGTCACGCGCAACGCGCAGCAGGTGCTTACGGTCGCCGGTCTCAAGGATGTCCCCGTCTACCGCGGGGTGACGCGCCCATTGCTTAACGACATCATCACCGCCGAAGACATCCACGGCGACACCGGCATGGAAATCCACGGCTTCGACCTGCCGGAACCCGCTGTTCCGGTGGGGGAGATCGGGGCGGTGCAGTGGATCGTCGATACGCTGATGCGCGAGGAGCCGGGGACCGTGACGCTGGTGCCGACCGGGCCGCTGACCAACATCGCCCTGGCCGCGCGCCTGGAGCCGCGGATTGTGTCGCGGGTGCGCGAGGTCGTGCTGATGGGCGGCGCGTACGGGGCCGGCAACTACTCGCCGTCCGCGGAGTTCAACATCGCCGTCGACCCGGAAGCCGCCGCGATCGTGTTCGGCGAGGACTGGCCGGTGGTCATGGTCGGGCTGGACCTGACGCACCAGGCGCTTGCCACTCCTGAGGTGCAGGACCGTTTCAGGGGGTTGGGCACCGCGAGCGGCGACTTCCTGGCCGCGCTTGTGGACGCGTTCCGCGCCAACTACAAGGACGCCCAGGGCTTTGACAACCCGCCCGTGCACGACCCGTGCGCGGTGGCGTACGTCATCGACCCCTCGGTGGTCGAGACCGTGTCCGTTCCCGTGTCGGTGGAGCTCGCGGGCACGCTGACGCGCGGGCGGACCGTGGCGGACCTGCGCGCGTTCGGCGCGGCGCTCGCGTCGGGCGTGCCTGGCGGGGGCGCCGCTGGTGCTGCTGCGTCTGGTGGCGCAGACCCGGCCTGCAACACCTCGGTGGCAACGCGCCTGGACGTGGACCGGTTCTGGGACCTCGTCGTCGACGCTGTCGAGCGCCTCGGCTGAGGCGCGCCTCCCGCCCTCTTCCCGCAAAACCGGCTACCTAGGACCGGCTACCATGCGAAAATTCGGATGGTAACCGGTCCTAGGTAGCCGGTTTATGGCATGTGGAGCAACCCCACACCGGCCACCCACCGACCACCCAGCCAAAGACCCCACCCGCCAGCTAGCCTTGGCGCCCATGGACTTCTCTGATGACGTGGGCACTCTTTACTTTGTCCTCGAATACACCGGTGTGTTGTTGGCGGCCACGATCGGCGGGACCGTGGCCAAGCGGATGAACTTCGACATTGTGGGGTTCGCGTTCGTGGCGCTGATTTCGTCGTTAAGCGGTGGCCTCATGCGCGACGCCATACTTAACGACGGCCCCGCCGCCGCCATGACCAACCCCGGCTACCTGATCACCGCCACGATCGGCGGGCTGATCGCGTACTTTGCGCCCCTGCGCGGCAAGCTCTGGGAGAACTTCCGGTTCTACGCGGACGTGGTCACCATCGGCGTGTGGGCGGTCGGCGGCACGATCAAGGGGCTCAACGCGGAGCTGAGCTGGGTGCCGTGCGTGCTGCTGGCCGTGATCACCGCAACGGGCGGCACGCTCGCCCGGGACGTTGTGCTGCGGCAGATCCCGGCGCTGTTTACCAGCGAGAAGATGACGGTGTTCCCGGCGATCATCGCGTCGGTGACCATGTTGGTGCTCAACCGCTTCGACCTGGTGTGGGAGGGCATGCTGGCCGCCGCGATCGCCGCGCCGCTGTTTGCGTTGGCGGTGTACTTCGGCGGCGACAAGCTCTTAGGGCTCCAGACCAAGCGCATCGAGCGCCCGCTCGAAGAGAAGATCGGCGAGGCATTGGGCGTGGACACCGACTCGCGACGCCCGGCCGAATCCGGGCAGGAGGTGCGCAACGCGCTGGAGAGCGCCTCGGACGAGCAGCTGGTCCAGGCGCTGCGGGTGATGCTGCAAAACGAGGTGCGGGAGAGCACGGAAGCAAAAGCCTAAACCAGAAACCCGCCCCGAAGCAGCGCCAACCCCTTTACGATGGCGCGCATGTACTTCGACAACGTGCTCACCCCCGTGGGTTTCTCGTTCGCCGTGATGGATCTGATCGGCGTGTTCCTCAACGCGTTGATGGGCGGGCTTGTGGCCAGACGGATGCGTTTCGACGCCGTCGGGTTCATGGTCATCTCCATCATCTCCGGCATGGCCGGTGGCATGATCCGCGACGCCCTGATCGGCTCCACCCCGGCGTCCGCGCTGCAGAACCCGTGGTACATCGGTACGGCGCTGGTGGGCTCATTGGTCGCGTTCGCGCTGTCTATCGGCGGCCGCGCGTGGGAGTTGTTCCGCTTCCACGGCGACATGGTTATCGTTGGCGTGTGGGCGGTCACGGGCACGGTCACAGCGCTGCGTGCCGACGTCACGTGGTTCGGCTGCATCCTCATGGGTGTGCTCACCGCCACCGGCGGGATGGTCATCCGCGAGATGATGATCGGGCAGATTCCCAGCATTCTCGTTGACCGCCAGTTGTACGTGGTCCCGGCGATAGTGTCGTCGATAAGCGTGCAGCTCTTCTACGACCTCGGCTGGCAGTCGGTGGGTCTGGCCGTTTCCGCGCTGCTCGGTATTGCGCTGGGTGTGGCCGCGTATTGGCTGGACTGGTCGGTGCCGGGGGTGGAGGCGCTCGCGCCCGTGGACAGCTATTTCACCCGGGTGAAGCACCGGGTCGGCGACAAGCTTCCGCCTGTTTCGTACCGGCAGCGCGCCGCCAACCCCACCCTGATTTCCGCCCCGACGCGCAAGGATGTGCGCGACGAGCTCGCCGCCATCGACGGCGACATCACCCAGGACGAGTTCATCGCCGCGCTCTACCGCGCCTACGGGCTGAAGTAGCTGCCGGGCGAGTGTGAAACCATAGGCCCGTGCTTCTTCTCATTGCGCTCGCGGTAGGCGGGCTGATTCCGATCCAGACCGCGGCGAACTCCCGCCTGCGCGCGAGCGTGGGCGACAAGCCGGTGGTCTCGGCGCTGATCTCGTTCACTGTTGCGCTGCTGGTGGCCGTGATAGCGACGGCCGTGCTGCAGGGCAACCCCGCGCCGCATTTCGCGGACGGTGTGAGTGCGCCCTGGTGGGTGTGGCTCGGCGGCGCGATGGGGGTGTGCTTCGTGCTGGGTAACATCCTGCTGTTCCCGCGCCTCGGCGCTGTGCAGACCGTGGTCCTGCCGATTCTGGGCCAGGTGATCATGGGGCTGGCCATCGACCGTTTCGGCCTGTTCGGCGCGCCGGTGCTCGAGGTGACGTTGATGCGCGTGCTCGGCGCGGTGGTGGTGCTAGCCGGGATCGTGATGGCGCTGCGCGCCGGGAAGCGTCCAACCGCGGAGGGCGACGCCGAGGGGCTGGAGCTGTGGCTGTTCCGGGCACTCGGCGTGCTGGTGGGCGTGGGCTCCGCGGTGCAGACGGCGGTGAACGGCTACCTGGGCACGATCGCCGGATCCTCCATGCACGCCGGCGAGATCAACCTGTCCGTCGGTGCGGTGTTGCTGCTGGTGGCGGCGCTGGTGACCAGCCCGCGCCAGCTGGCGCGCAAACCCAGTCCGGGGCCGTGGTGGATGTGGATCGGCGGCCTGGTCGGCGCGACGTTCGTGATCTCGGGCGCGACCCTGGCGCCGCTGCTTGGCACAGCCACGACCGTGATCGCGTTTAACGCCGGCACCATCGCTGCCGGCCAGGCGCTGGAGGCGCGCGGGGCGTTCGGCGCGCGGAAAAACCCGCTGACGGCGACGCGCCTAGCAGGCCTGGTGGTGATCTTCCTCGGCGTGCTGGCGGTGCGGCTGCTGTAGGAAGCCCCTCAACCTCAACCAAAGCTCGAGCAAATAGGGGGATCAACCAGCGGTTGAGGGTTGCTCGAGTCAACTTGTGTGAAGCAATATCGGCCAAGAGAAATCAGAGGCCGTTGGGGAAGACGAACCTCTCGTCTCACACTCCGCCGCGCGGACTAGTCACCCGCCGCGGCGCAAGGATCCCGCCTAGTCACCGGGGATGGAGTGTGCCGCCATCGATGCGGGCACGCCGAACAAGGCGCCCGCAAGAAGGGTCCCCACCAATGACGACAACACTGGCCGCACCCACCTGCCGCGCCCCGCGCACCCGACTCGCGTGGGCATTCTGCGTTGAGGGGATGCCGGTGCGGGAGCGACGGAGCGTCGAGAAGCAGATGCTTTTGCTTCCCGACGGCGCGCCCGGCGAAATCTGGTTCACCCGCTGGCAGCGGCGCGCGGACCGCACGTACTCGTGCCGCGAAACGATCCTGGCCACGCGCGAGGAGATCGAGCCGTTTGCGCAGGCCATGGACCGGCTATCAAGCGAGAAAAATTTTGTGGCGAGCCTCACGCCACGCTCCTACGATGGACCGCATGTCGACTAAATACCGCGTACAAAACCCGAAGAACAACGAGATCGTCGAGTCCTTCGACTTCATCACCGACGACGCGCTCGAAACCGCGCTGGCCACCGCAAACGACACGTTCAAGCAGTGGCGCGAGAAGAGCTTCGAGGAGCGCGCGGAGGTCCTTCGCAAGGTTGCGAAGCTTTTCGACGAGCAACGCGCCGAGCTGACCCGCATCATCGCAGAAGAGATGGGCAAGTCGGTTAAGGAGGGCGACGGCGAGATCAACGACGTCGTCGAGATTTTCAACTACTACGCCGACCACGGCGCGGAGTTCGGCGCCGACGAGGAGATCCCGAACGAGCGCGGCGGCACCTCCGTCATGCGCAAGGTCCCGCTCGGCGTGATCCTGGGCATCATGCCGTGGAACTTCCCGTACTACCAGGTTGCCCGCTTCGCGGCGCCCGCACTGATGGCCGGCAACGTGGTGATGGTCAAGCACGCCGAGATCTGCCCGCGCTCCGCCGCCGCGATTGCCAAGATCTTCGACGAGGCCGGCGCGCCGGAGGGCCTGTACACGAACCTGTACGCGAAGCACTCGCAGATCTCCAAGCTGATCAACGACGACCGCGTCCAGGGCGTGTCCCTCACCGGCTCCGAGCGCGCCGGCCGCACCATCGCCTCCCAGGCGGGCCAGGCGCTGAAGAAGTGCGTGCTCGAGCTCGGCGGCACCGACGCCTACGTCGTGCTGGACGCCTCCGACGTCAAGGCCGCCGCGGAGACCGCGTGGAACAAGCGCATCGGCAACGTGGGCCAGGCCTGCACGTCCAACAAGCGCATGATCGTTATGGAGGACATTTACGACGAGTTTGTGCAGGCGTTGGTGGACCTGGCTTCGTCGTATAGCGAGGGCGACCCGCTGAACCCGGGCGACGGCAAGGAGTTCTACCCGCTGTCCTCCCGCGACGCCGCGGAGCTACTCGCGCAGCAGCTGCGCCTGGCCGTGGACGAGGGCGCGAACCTGCGCGTCGGCGGCGAGGTCACCGGCAAGGGCGCCTACATCACCCCGGCCGTGATCACCGACATCCCCGTCGGCTCCGACTCCTACTACGAGGAGTTCTTCGGGCCCGTGGCCGAGGTGTACAAGGTCGCGTCCGAGGAAGAGGCGATCGAGCTGGCCAACAACTCCCGCTACGGCCTCGGCGGCGCCGTGATGTCCGAGGACGCAGAGCGCGCCAAGAAGGTCGCGGCGAAGATCGACACCGGCATGATTCACGTGAACATCCCGCAGGCCCGCGGCGCCGAGCTGCCGTTCGGCGGCGTGAAGGCGTCCGGCCTGGGCCGTGAGCTCGGCCCGCTGGGCATGGACGAGTTTGTCAACCACCAGCGCTTCTACGTCGCGGGCTCCGACTCGGCGGTGTAGCTGTTTCAAAAATGAAACGAGCGTGTCAATATTGACACCATGAAGCTTCAGAACCCGTTCACTGCCATCTGCTCAGATGCGGATGCGGCGGTGCTGCTCTCGCTCGGCCGGGCGCCGGTGGAGCTCACCGCCCAACAGGTTCACCGTCTCGTGGCGGGGCCGTCTCTGTCCAGCGTGCGTCGTAGCTTGGAACGGCTCGCCCGGAGCGGGGTGGTTCTTGAGCGGGTGCTGGGGCAGGCGAGGGGCTACTCGCTGAATCAACAACACCTGCTTGCTGGCCCGATCCGGGAAATCGCTCAAGCGACCGAGGAGCTGTACTCCCGCATCGCGCAGTCCCTGGATGCTTGGCCTGCGAGCGTGGCGGGGTGCGTACTATTCGGCTCGGCGGCTCGCGGCGAGATGGGGGATTCCAGCGACATTGATTTGCTCATTTTGGTGGACAGCGAATCGGCGGCGGTGCAGGCGGAAAACGGAGCGTACGAGCTATCCCGGCAGGTAGAAGCCTGGACAGGGGTGCCCGCCAATGTTGTCGTCTGGACGCGTAACCAGGAAAACCCGGGCGCGATCCTTGAGAACATAGCGGGCGAGGGCAAAACCATTTATGGTGATCCGCAAGAAGTTCGGGGGATTCTGAGGGGGATTCGTGGCACCACGAGCGGGCAAGGGGAAGACCGCGCAAGCTAACAACGCTGTCTTGCGCAAGCGGATGCTCCGCGTAGAAGAGCATCTGGAGTTGGCGCAGTTCGCCGAAGGCGAGTTCGGAGCGAACGCTGTGATCTCGAGCTACATCAACGCAGCGATCGGTGCTGGGGACGTGATCTGCGGAGCGCTGACTGGTGAATACAACCGTTCCGCTGATCACCTCGAGGCGGTGCGGATGCTCGAGTTGGCTGGAGAAAAAGACGCAGCGAAGGCGCTCAACACGGTGCTGCAAAACAAAACGGTGGCGAACTACAGCGACGTTGGGCTCAGCGACGTTCAGGTCAAACAGACGTCGCGGCTAGCGGCGAAGCTCGTCGATAGGGCGAGGCAGCTCGCCCCGTAGGCGCCTGCCCGCGCCTACTCCGCGTCCGTATAAAACCCGTCGCCGAACGGGTCGCGGATGCGATCCACCAGGTCCGCCACGGAATCCACCACCGCGGTGGGGCGGAACGGGTACTTGGCTATCTCCGCGTCGTCGGTGATGCCCGATCTCACGAGCACGGTGCGCATACCCGCCTCGAGGCCGGCCTTGACGTCGGTGTCCATGCGGTCGCCGATCATCACCGTGTTCTCCGAGTGCGCGCCGATGTTGTTCAGCGCCGAGCGCATCATCACTGGGTTGGGTTTGCCCACGTAATAGGGGCTCATCCCGGTCACGGCGGTGATCATGGCGGCCACGGACCCGGTCGCCGGCACCACGCCCGCGGGCCCCGGGCCGGTCAGATCCGGGTTGGTGGCGATGAACCGCGAGCCGTTCCGGATCAAGTTCGACGCGGTGGTCAGCGCCTCAAACGAGTAGGTGCGCGTCTCGCCCAGCACGACAAAGTCGGGGTCCGCGTCGGTGAGGATCCAGCCGATTTCGTGCAGCGCCGTCGTTAAGCCCGCTTCCCCGATGACGTACGCGGACGCCGCGCCCGCCTGCTGCGACAAAAACTTCGCGGTGGCGGTGGCGGAGGTCCAGATGCGCTCCGGCTCGATGTCCAAGCCCATGCGCATTAGCTTCGCGGACAGGTCGCGCGGCGTCTGGATCGAGTTGTTGGTCAGCACCATGAAATCGATGTCTTCGCTGCGAAGCGCGCCGATGAACTCCTTCGCGCCGGGGATGATCTCACCCTCGCGGTGCAGCACGCCGTCCATGTCGGTCAAATACGAAATCACTGGTGCTCCTCCACATAGTCGGCGAGATCCTGGGCGGTGGTGCATTGGGCGTACACGTGCTCGTCGATAGGCACTCCAAATGCTTCTTCGACGCGAACCGCGAGCTCAATGCGGCTTAACGACGAAACCCCGCTCCCGTCCAACCTCATCCCCGGCTCAATTTCGACGCCGGAGACGTCTTCGACGAGCTCCGCGATGCGCGCGAACGTGCCCCGCGCCTCCGCCTGCTCTTGGGCGTCCGTGTCGTCGGCGAGCAAGCCGCCAAGGTCCAACCGCTGCGAAAGTTCCATGCCGTTATGATAGGCGCATGCAACGCTTCGCACTTCCGGCCGTGGTCGTCGTCGCCGCTGGCCTGCTCGCGCCCGCCGCCTCCGCCGCGATGTCCGACGAGTATTCGCCGCACTTCGATCCGGCGCCGCGGCATGCGGCTGTGAAGCCGGGGGACGGGTATTCGGAGACCGTCGAATACGAGCTTCTCGGTGTGCCGGAGGGGACGAAGTGGAAGCAGACCGGCGAGGACACGCTGCGGAAGAAGGCGCAGCTGTTCAACGGGGAAACCGAATTTGTGGACAAGCCGCTCGGCGTCAGGCTGAACAACTACACCAGGGAAGCACCCCCGCAGCCCGGCGAAAACGTCATCGACTTTTCGGTCCGCGTTTTGTTCCCGGACGGGTCGAATGAGCTGTATTCGCAGAAGGTCACGCTGACCTCCGACGACGCGTTCTACTACAACCCGCTTTACGACGCCCGCGTCACCGCCAACCCCGGCCAGACCGTGACCTTGACGCCGGAGAACCAATACCAGCTGGATCTGCCGACGAACGCTCGTTGGAAGGTCACCGGCGGCGAGGGGTGGGACTGGAGCGTCGACCAGAAGACGGGCACCATCACCGCGACGGTGCCGACCGACTCCTACAGCGACGCAAACTTCGAGGTAGTCACTACGTTCGCGGATGGGTCGGAGCGCAAAACTTGGACCAGCATCGACAACTCCGGTGTCGGTGTGGAGCTTCCGGAACCCCCGGCGGCGAAGCCGGATCAGGACTCGCCGGCGCCCGGCGGAGAGGGCGGCTCTAACGGGTCGTCCACGGCGCAGAAGACCGCTCTCGTCTTCGGCATCCTGGCGCTGCTGGTAAGCGCCGCCGCCTTCGCGTGGCCACAGCTGCAGCAGTTCCTGCCCAAGATGTAGGGGCCCCGGGCTCTCCCGGGGCCATCCCCGGGAATTTGTTCACTCGCGGGCTGCTAGCTGGTGAACAAACCCCTCATCTTCGCGGTGGTTTGTTCATTTTGCCCAGGTCGGATGATCGAAAGGGGTGGGTTGATTCATCACGTAGTGAACAAATCCAGGCGTGCCGGTAGACGAGGACGCGCGGCCCAGACACATCGCGGCGGAATCTGTCAGTCTGGCCCCATCGGCCCAGGTCGGCACAAAGGGCCGCCGTAATCTGTCAGGAATCCACCCAAGCCCCGCCCAAAACCACCCCAAAAAGGCACACGAAAAGGGGCGTTCCGCTACCGGGAACGCCCCTCCGTCGCTAGGCAGAAGGCCCTAACTCAAGCTACTCAGCGGCGTTCTCGTCGCCCTCGTCCTCGCCGTCCTGCTTGGCGGCGGTGGCGGTCGGGTCGTCGATCTTCAGGTCCTTCGCTGCCTGGGCGGCGACGGAGCGGTCGATCTTGCCTTCGTTGGCCAGGCCGAGCAGGGCGGCGACGGCCATGGACTCGGCGTCGATGTTGAAGAAGCGACGGGCGCCCTCGCGGGTGTCGGCGAAGCCGAAGCCGTCGGCGCCGAGCACGATGTACTGGCCCGGGACGTAGGCGCGGATCTGCTCCTGCAGGTCGGAAGCGAAGTCCGAGGTCGCGATGTACGGGCCGGAGGTCTGCTTCAGCTGCTTGGTGGCAAACGCCTCCTCGACCTCTTCGCCCGGGTTGAGCAGCTGCTCGGCGGCTTTGGCCTGGCCCTCGCGGGCGAGCTCGGTCCAGGAGGTCACGGAGTAGATCGCGGCGCCGACGTTGTACTGCTCCTGCAGGATCTCCTGGGCGCGCAGCGCCTGCTGCATGCCCACGCCGGAGGCCAGCAGGGAGACCTTGTTGTCCAGGTCCTTGCCCTCGTCGTAGAGGTAGATGCCCTTGTGCAGCCCCTCCACGTCCAGGTTCTCCGGGCGTGCCGGCTGGTGGTGCGGCTGGTTGTAGACGGTGATGTAGTACATCACGTTCTCGTCCTTGCCGGCGCCCTGGCCGTACATGCGCTCGATGCCCTTGGAGATGATGTACGGCATCTCGTAGGCGAACGCCGGGTCGTACGGGACAATGGCCGGGTTGGTGGACGCCAGGATCGGGGAGTGGCCGTCCATGTGCTGCAGGCCCTCACCGAACAGGGTGGTGCGGCCGGCGGTGGCGCCGATGATGAAGCCGCGGCCCATCTGGTCGCCGGCGGCCCAGAAGTTGTCGCCGGTGCGCTGGAAGCCGAACATCGAGTAGAAGATGTACATCGGGATCATCGGCTCGCCGTGGGTGGCGTAGGACGTCGCCGCGGCGATGAAGGAGGCCGACGAGCCGTCCTCGTTGATGCCCTCGTGCAGGATCTGGCCGTCGGTGGCCTCCTTGTAGGACAGCTGCAGGTCGTGGTCCACCGGCACGTAGTTCTGGCCGTTCGGGTTGTAGATGCCCAGGGTGGGGAACCAGGAGTCCAGGCCGAAGGTGCGGGCCTCGTCCGGGATGATCGGGACGACGCGCTTGCCCAGCTCCTTGTCGCGCATGAGCGCCTTGAAGGTGCGCACGAGCGCCATGGTGGAGGCGACTTCCTGCTTGCCGGAGTCCTTGAACAGTGCCTTGAAGGTCTTTTCAAATTCGGGCAGTTCCAGCGGGGTGTACTTCTCGCGGCGCTCCGGCAGGTAGCCGCCGAGCTCCTCGCGGCGAGCCTTGAGGTACTTGATCTCCTCGGCGTCCTCGCCCGGGTGGTAGTACGGCGGCAGGTACGGATCCTTCTCCAGCTCTTCGTCGGAGATGGGGATCTGCTGCTTGTCGCGGAAGAGCTTGAGGTCTTCCAGCGTCAGCTTCTTCATCTGGTGGGTGGCGTTGCGGCCCTCGAAGTTGTGGCCCAGGCCGTAGCCCTTCACGGTGTGGGCGAGGATGACGGTCGGCTTGCCCTTGGTCTCCAGTGCGCGCTTGTAGGCGGCGTAGACCTTGCGGTAGTCGTGGCCGCCGCGGCGCAGGTTCCACAGCTCCTCGTCGGTCATGTTCTCGACGAGCTTCTTGGTGCGCTCGTCGCGGCCGAAGAAGTGCTCGCGGACGTAGGCGCCGTCGTTGGCCTTGAAGGTCTGGTAGTCGCCGTCCTTGGTGGTGTTCATGATGTGGACGAGTGCGCCGTCCTCATCCTTTTCCAAAAGCTCGTCCCACTCGCGGCCCCACACGACCTTGATCACGTTCCAGCCTGCGCCGACGAAGAAGCTCTCCAGCTCCTGGACGATTTGGCCGTTGCCGCGCACTGGGCCGTCGAGACGCTGCAGGTTGCAGTTGATCACGAAGGTGAGGTTGTCCAGGCCGTACAGGGAGGCCATCTGGATCAGGCCGCGGGATTCCGGCTCGTCCATCTCGCCGTCGCCGAGGAATGCCCAGACGTGCTGCTGGTCGGTGTCCTTGATGCCGCGGTCCTGCAGGTACTTGTTAAAGCGTGCCTGGTAGATCGCGTTCATCGGGCCCAGGCCCATGGACACGGTCGGGAACTCCCAGAAGTTCGGCATGCCGTGCGGGTGCGGGTAGGACGGCAGGCCGCCCTGCTTGCGGGAGTGCTCCTGGCGGAAGCCGTCCATGTCGTCTTCGCTCAGGCGGCCTTCCATGAAGGCGCGGGCGTACATGCCGGGGGAGGCGTGGCCCTGGAAGAACACCTGGTCGCCGCCCTGCGGTGCGTCCTTGCCCTTGAAGAAGTGGTTGAAGCCGACCTCGTACAGCGCCGCTGCGGAGGCGTAGGTGGAGATGTGGCCGCCGACCTTGATGCCGGGGCGCTGCGCGCGGTGCACCATCACTGCGGCGTTCCAGCGCATCCAGCGGCGGTAGCGCTTCTCAATCTGCTCGTCGCCCGGGAATTCCGGCTCGAGCTTGGTGGGGATGGTGTTGACCAGGTCGGTCGAGGACAGCGCCGGCAGCGGCACGCGCTTGGCGTTGGCGCGCTCGATCAGGCGCAGCATGAGGTAGCGGGCGCGCTCCGGATCGGATTCCTCCAGCAGACCGTCGAGGGAGTCCATCCATTCCTGGGTTTCCTCCGGGTCTGCGTCGTGCAGGTAGGACGCTACGCCTTCGCGCAGCGAGAGAATGTTGGTGTCAACTTCGGACGCGTTCTTCACGCGAGCGTCTTCCATCTTGGTCTCTTTCTGGGCCACTTCAACCTCCTGGCTTCAGTCGGGCAATACGTCCCCAAGGATACGTGCTTACGCGCGCGCTTTCTTACAGCGGGTGGCCTTTGGTGAGACTAATCACGAGTTTCCAAGCATTCTTTGCTTCTCGACGTTAAGCTATCGCCCAAACCACACCATTTTGATACTTGGAGGACATGGAGATTTGAGTGCCACAGGAGTGGACACCTACGCATCCCGCCTGGGGGTAAAACCGGGTGATGTTGTGCAGGAGATCGGCTGGGACGAGGACGCGGATTCCGCCATCTCGGAGGCCATCGAGGATGCCATCGGGGCCGAGCTTCTCGACGAAGACGCCGACGAACCCTGCGACACCATCCTCCTCTGGTTCCGCGACGGCGACGGCGACCTCGTCGACGATCTCGTCGACGTCTCCCGCGGCCTCGGCCCCGGCGGCCGCATCTGGCTGATGACCCCCGGCGCCGGCTCCGCCTCTACCGGAGTTGTCCCGCCCAGCGAGATCGCCGAGTCTGCCCAGCTCGCCGGCTTCACCCAGACGAAGGCGGACCGCTTCGGCGCCTGGCAGGGCTCCTGCCTCACACCCCGCAACCGGTAGCTGTCGGCGGATTCTGGCCAGCGCTGGCCACGTCGCGGGGCTAGGCAGCAATGCGAATGGTCCCGTTCCGGAATGCCGGATCGGGACCATTGATTTGGTGCGCCATGACGGGCTCGAACCGCCGACCTACTGGGTGTAAACCAGTTGCTCTTCCAGCTGAGCTAACGGCGCGCGTAGCAAGCAGAGTAGCAGAGCCTTTACGGGAAGCGAAAACTGCTGCTGGCTGGGTAACTCAGCTCATCTGGGCCGAGGATGCTTACCCCAGGATGCTTACCCGGCCTAGATGCTTACCCGAGGATGCTTACTTCTCGAGTGGCGTGGCGGGCGCGGCCGGAGGTTCGTCGAGAAGTAAGCGTTTAGGAGTAAGCATCTAGCCTGGGGCCGGGCTTGGACGCCCGCAAACCCTGGGAAGGGGCCCGACTGCCCACAGACCCTGGGATCCAGACCCTGGCATCGGTCGATTTTTGCGCGATCCCAGGCTTTGGATCCCAGGGTCTGCGGGCTGGGGGCGCGGGCAGTGCCGGGCTACAGCGCGCGGGACTCGATCGCGGCGAGGATGGCCAGCTCGAAGCAGGGGGAGGGGCCATCGAAGGGCACGTCGGCGACGTCCCACTCGGAGAACTGCACCCGGGCGGATCCGGCCGTGGAGCCCTTGGCGTCGGGGACAACGGAAAGGTCCCACAGTTCGACGCCGGCGGCGGCGCAGGCGCGGGCGGCGCGGGTTTCCAGGGAGCCGGGGCGGGCGAGAGCGAACAGAGCTTCGTCGGTGTCTGACAGTTCTGCGACCTGCGCCAACACCGCGAACGGACGGGTGGGGAACACAACCGGGTGGTCGGCGACGGCGTCGTCGATGTCGTCAACCTCGACGTCATCCGCGAGACCTACACCCGCGGACTCGAGGGTGAACAGGGCGGAGTGGAGCTGGTCGGCGGTCGAATTCACGGCGGTAGACATCCGTCCCCCTCAACGATCAAGGAAAGCTAGCGTTCTTCTTCCTTATCGTAGGCCTTGGCCCACGGGTTGGCGCGGGAGGAACCGTAGCGCTGGCGGGGCCGGGCAGTGGAAACAGTGGGCACAGCGGGAGAAGGATCCGGGTCGGGGCTGCCGGCGGCGGTGGTGTCGTCGAGAAGCAATTGCTCCTGCTCGGCCTCGAAGCGGCGCCGCTCGCGGGAGTCGGCGTAGAGGAAGTAGATCAGGCCGGCGGGGGCGGCGATGCCGAACAGGATCCACTGCAGCCCGTAGGAGAGGTGGTTGCCCGTTTCCAGCTGCGGCAGCGGGATCGGGTCGAGCACGCCCGCTTCGCCGCCGAGGAGCTGCAGGTACGGCGAGACCACATTGGTGCCGGTCAGCGAGCCGATCTGGGCGGGGCTGATGGAGTAGACCATGTCGTAGCCCTGCTCGTGCATGGGCGGGTTGGGGTGCTCGCCTTCGTCGGCGCGCAGAAGGCCGGTGAGGGTGACCTCGCCGGAAGGTGCCGGTTCCACGGCGGGTACTTGGGTGGAGTTTTCGGCTTTCACCCAGCCGCGGTGGACCACGATCGCGCGACCGTCGTCCAGCACAAACGGGGTGAGGACCTGGAAAGCGGGTGTGCCGTCGACGGGCCGCAGGCGCAGCAGCACGTCCGAACCTGTGTAGTGGCCGGTGGCGACCACGCGGGACCACTCGGCGTCCGCCCCCAGGGAGCCGTCGGCACCCACGCGGGAGGACAACGGCTCCGGGTCGTGCTCGAAGGCGGCGGAGATGTGCTCGTTGCGCTCGACCAGCGCCTCGTTTTTGCCCAGCTGCCACGGCGCCAGGAACGTAAACGCGTAGTAGGAGAACACCCCGATGAGTAGCGCCGCGATGACCCAGCCGGGGGTAAGCATCTGCCGCCACCACGGCTTCGACGTCTGATTCTTGGCGCTCACGCCGGGTCAGTCTAGTCGCTCACGCACCCAGGCAATAATGCCGTCAGCTGCGGACTCGATCTGCTCGCGCACAACGGTAAAGCCCTGGGGCCCGCCGTAGTAGGGGTCGGCCACGCCCGCGCCTTCCTCAGCGGCGGGGTCGAACGAACGGATGAGGCGCACCTTGTCCTCGTCCACGCCGCGCGCGACCAGCTCGGAGACGTGGTTCGTGTCCAGCGCGACGATCAGGTCGGCCTGCTCCTGCGCAAACCCGAATTGTTGCGCGCGGTGCGCCTCGCCGTCGTAGCCGTGGGCGGCAAGCTCGGCGCGCGCCCGCTCGTCGGCTTTCTGCCCGACGTGCCAGCCGCCAATGCCTGACGACGTCACCGTGACCGCGTCCGCAAGCCCCTCCTGCGCCAACTTCTCGCGCAGGATCACCTCCGCCATGGGGGAGCGGCAGATGTTGCCGGTGCAGACGAAGTCGATGTGCAATTTAGAACTCACGGATGATCCTTTCCAGCTCGTCGGTGTCGCGCGCCACGGAGTCCGCCAACTCCCACTCCTCGGGTGCGCCGTAGCCCCAGGTCATGGCCACGCTCGGGATGCCAAACTCTTTCGCGCCCTCGAAGTCGTGCAGCCGGTCGCCGATCATCAGCGGCCGCTCGGGCGCTACCGTGTCCAGCACGTGCCGGATCACGTCGACCTTCTTCGCGCGCACCCCGTCGTTCGATGCCGCGCCGAGGAAGTCGATGTGTTCCAGCAGCCCGGCGCGCTCAAGGGCGGCGCGTGCGAAGCGTTCGCTTTTCGACGTCGCCGTGCACACGCGGTAGCCCTCACCCGTCAACCGCCGCACCAGGTCGTCCATGCCGGGGTAGACCTCGAAGCGCTGCCAGCCCTCGCCGGACATGTAGTCCGAATACGCGCTCATGGCCTGGTCGACCTGCGCGGCGGTCATGCCGAGCGAGCGCATCGTCTCGGGCATCGGCGGGCCGGGGATGCGGCGGATAAATTCCTCGTCGGGCACGTCCCAGCCCACGGCCTCGAGCCCGACCAGGAAGCCGTGGCGGATGCCGGGGAAGGAGTCGATCAGCGTGCCGTCGACGTCGAAAAGCAATGTGGCGTTCACACCTGCCCACTGTTCCAAATTTGTAGGCTGGCTGCCATGACAGACGTTAAAGTGCAGACAGTTGTTGACGCGCTCGAGGCGGCCTACCCGCCCGCGCTGGCCGAAAGCTGGGACCAGGTGGGCCTGATCTGCGGCGACCCGGACGCGAAGGTGGGCAAGGTGGCCTTCGCGCTCGACTGCACCCAACAGGTGGCCGAGCGCGCCGTCGCCGCCGGCGCCCAGCTGCTGGTCGTGCACCACCCGCTGCTTTTGCGGGGCGTGCACTCCGTGGCCGCGAATACGCCGAAGGGCAAGGTCATCCACACGCTGCTCGCCGGCGGCTGCGCGCTGTTCGCCGCGCACACCAACGCCGATTCGGCCCGCCCGGGTGTCTCGGACAAGCTCGCGGAGCTCGTCGGCATCACGCCCGGCCGCCCGATCAAGCCGGTCACCCTGGACGCCACCGACCGCTGGGGTGTGCACGTCCCGCCGAGCGCCGCCGCGGACCTGAAGCGCGCACTGTTCGACGCCGGCGCCGGCGCGATCGGCGACTACCGCGAGTGCGCCTTCTCCGTCGAAGGTACCGGCGAGTTCACCCCCGTCGAGGGCGCGAACCCCACCGACGGAGCCGTGGGCACGCACTACACGGGCGACGAGATCCGGATCGAGTTTGTGGCCAGGGCGAGGGACCGCCGGAGGATCGTCGAGAAGCTGCGCGAATCGCACCCCTATGAAGAACCCGCGTTCGACGTGGTGCAGATGGCCGACACCCAGGACCTAGAGAAAGCGACCGGCCTGGGACGCATCGGCGAGCTGCCCGAACCGATGACGCTGCGCGAGTTCACCCAGCAGGTCGCCAACGCGCTGCCGGAAACCGCGTGGGGCGTGCGTGCCGCCGGCGACCCGGACCAGATCGTGCAGAAGGTCGCGGTCTCCTCCGGCTCCGGCGACAGCTTCCTCGCCGATGTGGCGAAGCTCGGCGTGGATGTCTACGTCACCTCCGACCTGCGCCACCACCCCGTGGACGAGCACCTGCGCGCCGGCGGGCCCGCCGTGATCGACACCGCCCACTGGGCCAGCGAGTTTCCCTGGACCGAGCAGGCGGAGAGTATCGTGGCTCCGTTAAGCGTGGACACCGAGATCCTGCACATCCGCACGGATCCGTGGACCATCTCCGCGCACCCCGAGTAAGGAGAAACGATGCACCTTTCCAAAGACCTGCAGCCCGTCCTCCTGCAGCTCGCGCAGGCAGACGCCGCGTTCTCGCAGCCGCGCGTGCGCCCCGAGGAGCAGGAGCTTCAAAAGCTTATCGACGAGCGCAAGCGCCTGACCGACGCCTCCGCCGCTGCCCAACTCGCAGTCGACGACATGGAGCTGGAAATCCTGCGCATCCAGGAGGACGAGCGCAAGCTGAAGAAGCGCGAGCTGGACGACAAGCGCCAGCTGTCCGCCGAGACCGACCCGGAGCGCCGCAAGGACCTCGAGCACGACCGCTACGCCGCGAAGTCCCGCATCGCCGACCTGCTCTCCGAGCTGAAGGAGGCGCACAACGAGATCGCCGCGCTTCGCAACAACCGCGACGTGCACGCCGCCCGCGTCGACGAGGCCAACCGCAAGGTCGAGGCCGCCCAGCGCGCCGTGGACGCCCTACCCGAGGAAGAGATCGTGGACACCGATGCGCTTCGGGCGCAGCTGCCTGACGACGTGCTCCGCGCCTACGACGACATCAGCGCCGCCAAGTTCAACGGCCGCGCCTGCGGCGGCTGCTTCATCCAGCTGCCGCCGGCCGAGCGCGCCGAGGTGCTGGCCGAGCCCGAAGACACCCTGCCGACCTGCCCGAACTGCGGCACGCTCTTGGTGCGGGTCAACCCGGTTACCGACGAGGCATAAATGCACGTCAAGATGTACTGCGACGGTGGCTCCCGCGGCAACCCGGGCGTCGCCGGTTCCGGCTCCGTGGTCTACGACGCTGCCGGCGAGACGCTCGGCGAGATCGCCTACGTGGTGGGCAAAAAGTCCTCCAACAACGTTGCCGAGTACTACGGCCTGATCCGCGGCCTGGAGGCCTGCCGTGAGGTCGGGGCCACGGTGGTGGACGTGTTCATGGATTCCAAGCTGGTGGTCGAGCAGATGACCGGCCGCTGGAAAGTCAAGCACCCCGACATGCAGAAGCTGGCGCGGGAGGCGCGCGACCTCGCGTCTTCGTTTGAGAAGGTCACCTACACCTGGGTCCCGCGCGCGAAGAACAAGAAAGCCGACGAGCTTTCCAACGTGGCCATGGACGCCGCCGCCCGCGGCGACGCGCCCGGCATCGTCAAAGGCACTGGCGTGTGGGTGGGGGAGAAGCGGGGGGAACCGGAGGACGTCGAGAAGCAAACGCACCAGACCGCGAGCCCCGCGCACTGGGCAGGCGCCGACGCGCCGCGCACCCGGTTCATCCTGCTGCGGCACGGGCAGACCCAGCACTCCGCCGAGCAGCGCTTTTCCGGCGCCGCCGAGCCCGAGCTGACCGACACCGGCCGCGACCAGGCGCGCCGGGCCGCCGACGCGCTGCGGGGGTTCGGACGCATCGACGCCATCGTCGCCTCGCCGCAGGCCCGCGCGCAGGGCACCGCCCGCATCGCCGCCGGGGCGCTCGGGCTCGACGTGGTTGTGGAGGAGGGGCTGCGCGAGATCGACTTCGGCGACTTCGAGGGGCTCACCCGCGACGAGGCCGTCGCGCGGGACTCGGCGGCGTTCGACGAGTGGCAGTCCTCGCCGAACAACGCGCCGCCGTCTGGCGAGTCGCTGACCGCGCTGCACCGCCGGGTCACGCGCACGCGGTCGAAGCTGCAGGAACGCTACGAGGGGAAGACCGTGCTGGTGGTCACGCACATGACGCCGGTGAAGTCGTTTGTGCGCCAGGCCCTCGGCGCCGGGCCGGAGCTGTTCAAGCACCTGTTTTTGGACCTGGCCAGCATCAGCGTCGTGGACTACTACGGCGACTTCGGCGTGGTGCGTTGCGTCAACGACGTCGCACACCACCGCGGGTAGGTTTCGGGGCTAGATGCTTACCCCAGGATGCTTACCGGGGGAGGATGCTTACTCCTAAACGCTTACTTCTCGAGTAACCGCGAGAATTACTCGGCAACGCTCTCGAGGGATAAGCATCCTGGGGTAAGCATCCTCGACCGATGCCCGACAGTTCCGTTCCAACCGGCGGAAAGCGTATGCTGTACCTCGCGAATGAGCCGGCCGGGCGGCCGCGGCACCGCGAACCACCGTTGAACGGGAAGGCGCGGGTCGAGGAAAGTCCGGACTCCACAGGGCACGGTGGTTGCTAACAGCAACCCGGAGCGATCCGCGGGAAAGTGCAACAGAAAGTAGACCGCCTCGGCGACGAGGTCAGGGTGAAAGGGTGCGGTAAGAGCGCACCGGCATCTGCGGTGACGCAGGTGGCCAGGTAAACCCCACCGGGAGCAAGGCAAGAGCCCCCGTCGCAAGGCGGAGGTCGTCGGATGTAGGCTGCCCGCCCAGTCCGAAGGTAGCTGCTTGAGGCGCCCAGCGATGGGTGGTCCAGATGGATGGTCGCCGCCCCGCAAGGGGAACAGAATCCGGCTCATAGGCCGACTCATTCGCCCTTTTCGTGGCACGATGGCTGCTTATGAAGCTCTACGCCGCGCCCCTGAACTTCCGCTCGATCGCGCGCGAATTCGACGTGCGCACAACGTTCGCGCCTGAGCTGCACACCGAAGCCTCGCAGCTTCGGGACCGCTTTTCGCAGTTGCGTATCGACGCCCGCTCTGTGCCGCTGGTCACCATCGATCCCGTCGGGTCGAAGGACCTGGACCAGGCAGTGCACATCGAGGCGCGCGACGGCGGAGGCTACGTGGTGCGCTACGCCATCGCGGACGTGGCGGCGTTCGTGGACCCCGATTCTGCAGTGGCGGCGGAGTCGCTGGAGCGCGGCCAGACGATCTACCTGCCCGACGAACCCGCGCGCCTGCACCCGGAGGAGCTGTCGGAGGGCTCTGCTTCGCTGCTTCCCGACGTGGACCGGCCCGCCGTGCTGTGGACGTTCGAGCTGGACGAGCGCGGCGAGGTCGACTCCGCGCACGTCGAGCGCGCGCTGGTGCGCTCCGTGGCGCGGCTGGACTACGAGGGCGTGCACGAGGAGATGCAGGCAGGGTCGGTGCACCCGTCGATTGCGCTGTTGGAGCAAGTCGGGCAGTTGCGGCAGCAGTCCTCGCTGCGCAGGCACGCGATCAACCTGCGCCTGCCGTCGGTGCGCGTCGTCGGCGACGGCGGCACGTTCGAGCTGGTCATCGAGCCGCGCCACCCGATCATGGACTACAACTCCGAGATCTCGCTGCTCACCGGCATGGTCGCGGGACGGATGATGGTCGACGCCGGGGTGGGCTTCCTGCGCACGTTGGGTCCGGCGGATGAGGACGGCGAGGCGGAGTTCCGTCGAGAAGCACGCAACCTGGGCTACGAAGTGGCGGGAGACATCGGCGAGTTTTTGGCCGGCGTGGATGCCGACACCCCGCGCGGGATGGCGGTGATGCGCGAGGCGCAGAAACTGCTGCGCGGGTCCGGCTACGTGGACCTGTCCGAGAAGCAGGCCGAGGTGCACGCCGGCATCGGCGGGTTCTACTCGCACGTCACCGCGCCCTTGCGGCGGCTGATCGACCGCTATGCCACCGAAGTCTGCCTCGCCATCTGCGCCGGTGAGGACGTGCCGGAGTGGGTCGAGCGCGACGCCCCGCGGGTCATCAAGACGATGGGACGGTCCTCCCAGCTCGCCAACACCGTGGAGAAGGCGTGCCTGCACCTAACGGAGGCGACGGTGCTCGAGCCGTGGGTGGGCCACAACTTCGACGGCGTGACGCTGAAGAGCGGGGAGGACGCGGCGCGCGTGTTCATCGTGGACCCGCCGGTGCTCGCGCCGTCTGCGGGCGCGCCCGAGGAAGGCGCGGAGACGAAGTTCTCCCTCGTGCGGGCGGACCCGGCGGCGCGCGAGGTCGGGTTCGCCTGGCCCGCGGATTAGCAGATGGGCTGGCCGGGCCAGGCCGTGCGACTAACGAGGTTAGCGGACCGCGCGAATCACATTTCAGCTTTGGCGCGGTCTAGTAATGCTGCCATCGGCTCGAATGGAATTTCGGAGGTCGGCCGGAAACGGGGATCTCGCAGCGGTGGTAAGTCAGACGGGGCGGGGTGATGTTCAAATCCGCTCACTGCCGTCTCCTTGATCAGGTCAAGGTAACCGCGGTAACCATCTTCAAATGGGGAGGGCGGAATAGCTCCAGATAGCGGGTCGTAACCAAACTTTTGCTCTCGATCGGCGCGTGAAGTCGTCCTCGTGTTTTGGTTGTCTCGGCGCCAGGCTCGGGAGTTCCTGTCCAAGAAAGCCGAGACACCGGACGCGATTGCTCCGACGAAACCGGCGAGCATCGTCCAGAAAAGAACTTCATCGCGAAAGCTGTCGGTCGTTTTACCGTTGTTGTAGAGCACCTGGATGATGATTGACGAAACTATCCCTGCCCCAGCGACAGTGAGTAAAACCCAAGTTCGGATACTCAGCGGGGGTTTATCCACCCAGATGTCGGTTTCGGCTGCGCGGCGCTCCTGTTCAGACACCTGTTGCAACGCTTCGGACTTGTACTTTGCGTCCCAATTCTTCAGAAACCGAGAGTGGTGTGAGTAGAGGCGTTCTGCGCCTTTGAGCCACTGCTGAAAATGTTGGCCATCGGGGGTCTGCCGCCATAGCGCATAGGCACGGCGTGTATCCGCGTCGTAGCGTTTTGCCTCATCATCGCGAAGCGCAATTTGTGAAAGCTTGAGTTCTTTTAGCTCCTGCAGTTGCGCAATCTGGACGCCTAAGTCTGCAATGTCGTGAGCTCGGTTCTCGCGCTGGGCTTCTGCGAGGGCTTGCTCTAACTCCTCGAGCTGAGGAGAAATGGAATCCAAGGTTGAAGTCTTGGCATCGTGAAGCTCAGCGTAAACGTTGGCGCGGCGTTCTTGGAACCATGCGTTTTCTAAGTCGCGTGGATCGGAGAATTGTCCAGTTACATTTTTGTGGGTGTCCGCCATGGTTTATTCCGCCATCCAGTACAGCGCGAGGTCGACGTCACGTGCTCGCCAGGCCAGGCCGCGTGCATTATTGACGTCGTAGCGCAATGCTTCAACAACTGCCATGTACCGAGAATAGATGCCTGTCTTGTACCCAATGGAGATACCGAGTTTCCTCAACGATGCGTGCGCGCGACGGTCGTAAACTGCCATTCGTTCCGGCACCCCAGCGGTGAGCACAGCCGACGCGACGGCTCCGCCTCGTCGCAAGCCGGGGAGCGGGTGCAACGCTGCGACGGCGTTGGCGGCGGCTTCCGAAATCGATTCCGTGCTTCGTGCTGCTGCGAACGCCGTACCAGTGGCGTCGCGCACGGCGCTTTCAGGAAGTTGCATTAATTCTCGGACCCACACCGCGCTGGCGTTGAGACGTTTCCAACTCACCAGCGCTGCTACGTCTGTTTTTCCTGCGCTGCCGGATGCAGCGATCCGGTCCTCGACTTCATGGAGTACGTCGTCATAGTGATCGTTGTCGGAGCTGAGGTAGCTAGCGTGCGCAGCAAGAAGCTTGTCGACGACACCTTCGGCATCCTCCGCATAACCCAGGGAGCTGAGAGCAGGAGAAATTGCCACGGCTAGGCCTACCCCTCCAGGCGGGCGGGCTCGCCGGCGGCGACCTCCACCACCTCGAACTCGCGCGCCATCGCGGCCGCGAACGAGTCCGCCTCCTGCACAGGCACGAACGCGATCACGGCGTCGGAGGTGCCGATGGCGGCGGGACGGGCGGCGACGGCGCCGCGCTCGCGGGCCAGGGCGACCAGGGCGTCGGGGGAGGCCAGGCCGTGGGACTCGGAAGGCGAGTTGAGCAGGGTGAACAGCTCGTTGGCGCGGCGCGAGCGCAGGGCCTTCGCGGCGGCGAGGGAGCGCAGCGTCTCCGATTCGCAGAACTGCACCCAGCGCCGCGCGGCCTCCGGCTCCGGCGCGGCCTGATCACCGGCGGCGCGGCGGGCCTCGACCCATTGGACGGCGCGGCCGGGGGCGTCGGGAAGCTGGCGCAGCGAGGACACGCCGAAGTTGGAGCAGGCGGCGTCGATGAACGCGCGGCGCTCGGCGATCGCCTCGCGGGACTGCGTAAACGGCGCGCCGAGCTCCTTCGACACGGAGAACACGCGCACGCCGTGGCGCGAGGGGTGCGGCGCCTGGGTCAGCGAACCGTCGGCGTAGTCCACCACCGACACCCCGTCGGCCCCGCGCAGCGCCACCGAGTGCCGGGCGCGCAGCACCGGCAGCGTCGAGTAGGTCGCCACCGCATGCGAGCAGATCTCCGCAAGCCGGGCCCGAAACGGGGCGGTGTCCACGTCGTCGTGCTCGCCGGCCAGCGCCAGCGCGATCGCGGCGTCGGCGGCGTACAGCGCGCCCAAACCTGCGCCGACCGGCACGTCGGATTCCACGGTGATGTCCACACCGGCAGTGTCGCGGGAGAGCACCTGGCGCTGCACCAGCGTGTGCACCAGCCCCCACCAGCGGAGGGCGAGGCCGTCGGCGGGTTGGTCGTCGTAAGGCAATTGCGCCGAGAACTCCTGGCCGAGCGGGCCGTTGGCCACAACAGAGATTATGCCGTCCGAACGCGGGTGCACCGCCGCGGCCGCGCGCAGCGACACCGTGCCCGCCAGCGTCACGCCACCGAAGTGGTCGACGTTTTCACCGATGAGCACCCACGTGCCCGACGCGGATGCGACACGCCCAGACGCTGCGCTAACGCGCTCCACAGGGGAGACGGAGGGGGTTTCAAACAATGCCATGTCACGCTCCTTTTAACCGCCACCACACTACCAACCGCCCCGGTACAGTCGGACGGGTAAGCAAACCACGAAAGGAACGAAACAATGGCAGACGAGCAGTTCTACTACAACCCGACCACCGGCGAGGTCACCCAGGGCAAGGAAGCCGCCTGGGACAACCGCATGGGCCCCTACGCCACCCGCGAGGAGGCCGAGTCCGCGCTGCAGATCGCCGCGCAGCGCAACAAGAGCGCCGACAACCAGGACGAGGCGGACGACAATTGGGGCGAGGCCCCGTCCTGGGAGAAGTAGCCCCGGGGTAAGCCCTACGGCTTGATCTTCTTAAACGCCTTGCGCACCTCGCGCACGGCGTCGTCGTAACCGCTTAAAGCCTGCTCCCCGCGGTCGAGTTCGCGCTGGTAGAGCATGCCGTAGGCGAAGGTGTCCTCGCCGCGCTCGCGGGCCTCCTCGGCAAGCCGCTGGATGCGGTCGCGCGAGGTCACAGCGTCCTGGAAGTCGCCCAGCTTGGACTGCAGCGCCTTGCACGCCTTCGCCAGCCGCCCCGCCTTCAACCCGGCGTCGGCCGCGGCGTTGGCGGAATAGCGCAGCTTCTTCGCGGCCTTGCGCACGTCGTGGACGTAGTCTTCGCGCTCGTGCAGCGGCAGGTCGGTGTCGTGGTAGTGCTCATCCACCTTGTCGTGGCGCTTCTTCAGTTTCTTGTAGCCACGCTTCAAGTGGTCGTAGAGGACCTCCTTCGACTCCGCCGGGGTGTCTTCAGGAGCCTCTTGCTTTGCGACGGGCGGCTTAGCCAACAACCCGTCAATCGCGTCCAGCAGATCCATGAAGCGCTGCGAGTCGAGCATGGCCACGATCTCGGCGTGGGCCTCGTTGTAGTCGCGGCGCATATCGCCGGCGATGTGCGCGCGGGCGGCGTCGTCCACCAGCCCGGACTCGTCCGAATCCAACAGCTCCAGGAAGCGCTCTTCGACCACTTCGGCGTCGCGGGCCACGCCCAGCACGCCGGCGGCGTGCTTGAGCTCGTCTTCAAGCGCGCCGAGCTGCTCGCCCTCCAAAACACCCTCGAACGTCTCCAGCAGGGAGCGCATCTCGCGGGTTGCCACGCGCAGCTGGTGCACCGAGTCGTACTCGTCGGCGCGCACGCGCGGCTCCCAGGAAACGATGGCGTCGCGCTGCTTGCGCAGGGAATCCACCACGGCAGCGGCCGGGGAGTCCGCCTCAAGCTCTGCCTGCATGTGCGGCGGCAGGGGAGCGGTCTTGACCGAATCGCCCAGCGCGGTGGCCAGCTTCGACGGCGAGGACGACTTGCGCGCGCCCGCCGAGATCAAAAAGCTCGTGCCCTGGTTAATCAGCGTCTCGCCCGCCTCGGTGCCGGCGAGCGCCTCGGCCAGCTCGAGCTCCCACTCGCGCCAGTTGGTGCGCTCGCCGCCGGGAAGCAGCGACCAGGCAGTGACGTGGTCGTCGCAGAACTCCGCGACAGCGCCTTCGGCGCCGGAAAGCAAAATTTCAACCCGGCGGTTGTCCACTTGCGCCACTGGGGCCAGCTCCTCCGTGCGCACGATCGAGCGCACCTGGGCCAGAAGTTCCTCGGGCACGGCCGATGGGTCGTCGAGAGGCATCCGCACCTCGTTGCGGCCGCCCTCCTTGGGCAGCTTGAGGTGCCAACCGTCATCCGCACCGCCGGTGCGGCGGCGCAGCGTGATCTTGGAACGCGTTAGGCGCAGATCCTTCGTGTCGTAGTACACGGCGGAGAGGTTGTGCTCGCGCATGCTGGCGATCTCCTCCACGCCGGGCAGTTGCGTCAGGTCCGGCATGCCGGTGCCCTCGTCCACCGCGAGTTTGATTTCCACCTCGAGGAACTGCTCGGGTGCTTGTGCAGCCATGATCGTTGTCCTCCTTCAATGGTTTGTTGCTACCAAGCTTAGCCTGCTTTCCGACGTCCAAAGGCCCGCTACAGTTGAGCAGCATGAGCGCCCAAACCGACAACGTGCTGCGAATGGTGGAGCAGCAGGACATCGCCTTCATCCGCCTCTGGTTCACCGACATCTTCGGCTCGCTGAAAACCGTGATGATGTCGCCGGCGGAGCTGGAAAGCGCCTTCGAGGAGGGCGTGGGCTTCGACGGCTCCTCCATCGAGGGGTTTTCCCGCGTCTCCGAGTCCGACACCCTGCTGCGGCCAGACCCGTCGACGTACCAGCCGCTGCCCTTCGACGAGGAGGCCGGCCTGCAAACCGCGCGGATGTTCTGCGACATCACCATGCCCGACGGCGACCCGCTTTTCGCCGACCCGCGCCAGGTGCTGCGCCGCCAGATCACCAACGCCCGCGACATGGGCTTCGAGTTCGTGGCCAGCCCCGAAATCGAGTTCTACGTGGTCAAACCCGGCGAAGGCGACCAGCCGCCCACACCTGCGGACAAGGGCGGCTACTTCGACCAGGCCAAGCGCAACGAGGCGCCGAAGCTGCGCCGCATGGCCGTCTCCGCCTTGGAGTACATGGGCATTGTCACCGAGTTTTCCCACCACGAGGGCTCGCCGGGCCAGCAGGAGATCGACCTGCGCCACACCGACGCGCTGACCATGGCCGACAACATCGTCACGTTCCGCTACATCGTGAAAACGGTCGCCGAGATGAACGGCGTGCACGCCACGTTCATGCCCAAGCCGTTCGCCGACCTCGAGGGCTCGGCGATGCACACGCACTTCTCCCTGTTCGAGGGCGACGCCAACGCCTTCCACGACCCGGACGACGAGATCAGCCTGTCCGCCACAGGCCGCCAGTTCATCGCCGGCATCATCGAGCACGCGGGCGAGATCTCCGCGGTGACTAACCAGTGGGTCAATTCGTACAAGCGCCTGCAGTTCGGCTCCGAGGCGCCCACCGCCGCCACCTGGGGCATCTCCAACCGTTCCGCCATGGTGCGCGTGCCCACCTACCGCCTGCACAAGGCGGATTCGCGCCGGGCGGAGGTGCGCTCGCTGGACTCCGCGTGCAACCCCTACCTGGCCTTTTCCGCGATCCTCGCCGCGGGCCTGAAGGGCATCGAGGAGGGCTACGAGCTGGACGAGCCCGCCCGCGACGACGTCTTTGCCCTGACCCGCCGCGAGCGCCGCGCGATGGGGTATCGCGACCTGCCCAACTCGCTGGACCAGGCGCTGCGCCAGATGGAGCGCTCCGAGTTCATGGCCGAGGTCCTAGGCGAGCAGGTTTTCGAGTTCTTCCTGCGCGCCAAGTGGGCCGAATGGCACGACTACACCGCCCAGATCACCCCCTGGGAGATCGATACGGGGATTGACCTGTGATTTCACCCGCCAAGCTCGGACTGACCAGCCCGCGCGCCGCCGAGGACATCGAGGAGCTTTCGCTTTACGACGAAGCTTCGCTCTACACCCTCGCCGGCTCAAGCGACCCGGACCTGGCGCTCAACAACGCCCACCGGCTCTTCGACGCGTTAGGTGGCGGATGGGCGGAGCTGCTTGCCGCGCTGCGCGACTTTCCGGTGTTCCGCACCCGGTTGTTCGCCCTGCTGGGCGGCTCCACCGCGTTGTCGGACCACCTGATCGCGCACCCGCAGCAGTGGCGGCTGCTGCTCGAGGACCTGCCCGATGAGGCTGAGCTTTACCGCACCATGCTCGCCGCCGTGGGGGTCGACGCTGACGGGCCGGGGTTGTATAAGGCGGGGGAGGGCGAAGTAAGCGCGGCTAAGCAAAAGCTCCGCGCCACCCACCGCGACCTGGTGATGCGCATCGCCGCCGCCGACCTCGCCGGCACCTTTGCCGCGGTCAAGGGCTACGGCGAGGGCGAATCCATGAGCTACAGCTACACCACCGAGCGGCTCACGTGGCTCGCGGACGCGGCGCTCACCGCCGCGCTCGCGGTCGCGGTGCGCGACGTCTACGGCGACGAGGAAGCGGACGCGGAGCTGGCCGTGATCGCCATGGGCAAATGCGGCGCGGGCGAGCTGAACTACATCTCCGACGTCGACGTCGTGTTCGTGGCCGAGCCCGCCTCGCCCAAGATCACGCGCGTGGCCGCGGAGATGATGCGCATCGGCTCCGCCTGCTTCTTCGACGTGGACGCGAACCTGCGCCCGGAAGGTACCTCGGGCGCGCTTGTGCGCACGCTGGAATCGCACCAGGCCTATTACCGGAAATGGGCCGAGACCTGGGAGTTCCAGGCGCTTCTGAAGGCGCGGCCGCAGACCGGGACGATGTCGCTGGGTGAGGCGTACTCCGAGGCGATCGCGCCGCTGGTGTGGGAGGCCTCCCAGCGCGATTCCTTTGTCGAGGACGTCCAGGCCATGCGGCGGCGCGTGTTGGAAAACGTGCCGGCAGAGGTGCGGCGCCGCGAGCTGAAACTCGGGCCCGGTGGGCTTCGCGACGTCGAGTTCGCCGTGCAGCTTCTGCAGCTCGTACACGGGCGCATCGACGACACGCTGCGCTCCCGCAACACCCTGGAGGCCCTGGCGGCGCTGGCGAAGGCCGGTTACGTCGGCCGCGAGGACGCGCGCGTGCTCACCGAGGCCTACGAGTTCCTGCGCCTGCTCGAGCACCGCCTGCAGCTGCAGCGCTTCAAGCGCACCCACCAGCTGCCCGAGCCGGACGATGAGAAACGCAACCGCTGGCTCGCCCGCGCCGCAGGCTTCACCGCGAACCACCGCGGATCCGCCCCGGACGCGATGTACCGCGAGCTCAAACGCGTGCGCCGCGACGTCTCCGACCTGCACGAGCGCCTGTTCTACCGCCCGCTGCTGGGTGCTGTGGCCGACATGTCCGTCGGCGAGGCCACCCTCTCGGCCGACGCGGTGAAGGCCCAGCTCGCCGCGTTGGGCTACCGACACCCGGCGCGCGCCTTCGACCACCTCTCCGCGCTGGTCAAGGGCACCTCGCGCAAGGCCAAGCTGCAGGCGATCCTGCTGCCGTCGCTGATGCACTGGCTCGCGGACACCGCCGACCCCGGCCAGGGGCTGTTGAACTACCGCAAGCTTTCGGACGCCGCCGTGGACCGCAGCTGGTTCCTCCGCATGCTGCGCGACGAGGGCGTGGCGTCGCAACGCCTCATGCACATCCTGGGCACCTCGCCGTACGCCTCCGACCTCATCATCTCCGCGCCCGATGTGGTCAAACTCCTCGGCGACGGCTCCAACGGGCCGAGGCTCCTCGACGCCGCCCCCGACCAAGTCCACAAAGCCATCCTCGCCTCCGCCAAGCGCCACCAGGCTGACCCCGACAAGGCCGTCGCCGTGGCGCGCTCCCTGCGCCGCGCGGAGCTCGCCCGCATCGCGTCCGCCGACCTGCTCGGCCTGATGGAGCCGCGCCAGGTCTGCCTCGAGCTGACCTACGTGTGGGAGGCCGTGCTCGAGGCCGCACTTCGCGCCGAGGTGCACGCCGATCTCGCAAGCTCGCCTCACGACGAGCCTCCCGCCCGCATCGCCGTCATCGGCATGGGCCGCCTCGGCGGCGCCGAACTCGGCTACGG
>ERZ1031176.23-NODE-23-length-36653-cov-53.750560_pt1 | contig 36653 bp, 28 predicted proteins | sample MGYA00518586_ERZ1031176 | MGnify/ENA primary metagenome ERZ1031176 (study PRJEB33718, sample SAMN03159775) | human skin metagenome | collected 2014-05-20 | study: EMG produced TPA metagenomics assembly of the PRJNA266117 data set (Human skin bacterial metagenome... | reverse complement strand
CGATAACGACGGCTTCACCGACGAGCAGGAGAAGGAAGCCGGTACGGATCCGAAGGACCCGAACTCCAAGCCTGAGACTCCGGTCGTTCCGGATGCGTCTGTCGTGACGGACCCGGTGACCGTTGTTGAGGGTCAGGAGACTGATCCGTTCGATACCGCGAACAATGTTCCGGAAGGCGGCAAGGTTGAGGTTGGCAACCTGCCTGGTGGTCTGACGGTTGATCCGGAGACCGGCAAGGTCACCGGTACCCCGGACAAGCTCGATGACTGGGGTAAGGATGAGGAAGAGCGTGACGTGACTGTCACGGTCACCATCACCGATGCCGATGGCAATGAGGTTGCTAAGGAAGACAAGGTGATCACGGTTCAGCGTGACACTGATGGTGACGGCGAACCGGATGTCATCGATGAGGATGACGATAACGACGGCTTCACCGACGAGCAGGAGAAGGAAGCCGGTACGGATCCGAAGGACCCGAACTCCAAGCCGTCCGAGGGCGGCGGCGTCAAGGACACCACTCCGCCGACCGTCGACGCGATCAAGCCGGGTGACAAGACCATCTCGGGTACGGGTGATCGTCCGAACGAAGACATCATTGTCAACCTCCCGGACGGCACGAAGGTTGAGACGGAGACCGACAAGAACGGCAAGTGGACCATTGAGGTTCCGGCTGGTGTCGAGCTCAAGCCTGGCGACAAGGTCACTGTCTCCGACGGCGACGGCAACAAAGCCACCGAGCAGGTCGGCATCGACACCGGCAAGTGTGTCGCTACCTCCCTCGGCTTCGGTCTGCCGCTGTTGGCGCTGATCCCGCTGGGTCTGGCTACCCAGATGGAGATTCCGGGTCTGTCCAACGTTGTGGCTGACGCGAATGCGCAGCTGCAGGCTGCGAACACCCGTATCCAGCAGCAGCTGGGTCTGTTCAACCCGGAGATTGCGGCGCAGGTTGATGCTGCGAACCGCCAGCTGGCGCAGTTCGGTGCTGACCTTGGCACCGTTGCCGCTGGCATCGCGCTGATCGCCGCGGGCATCCTGGCTGGCACCCTGATCTACGACAACTGCTCCCCGAACGGTGACGGCAGCTCTGTGAAGGATCTGGAGCTGAAGGGTTCTTCCGGCAAGACCTACGCTGGTTCTTCGAAGAAGGAGGACAAGGCTGGCGAGAAGGCTGCTGACAAGAAGTAGTAGTTTCGCGTAGCCCGGCTAAGTAGCCCCTGTTCTCCCTTTATGGGAGGGCAGGGGCTACTGCTTTATGTGACGCCTGGTACCGATGTCGACGGCCCGATCACCGTCACCGTCACCGACCCGAACCTGCCCAACGGTGCAGTCGAGGCCGAGGTGCCGGTGGACGGCCACTCCAAGAACGCGGACGACAACGGCTCCCACGCCGCGTCCGTGACCACCCCGGATGTGCCCGCTGACGGCAACGCCCACGTTGTCGGCCGCGTGGACAACCCGGACAAGGACGGCGGCTACACCGGCAAGCTCGTGGACCGCTCCGGCAAGGAGATCGAGGGCGGCGTCGTTGAGATCGACCCGGAGACCGGCGAGATCAAGGTGACTGTGCCGGCCGGCACCGACCCGTGCGAGGCCTTCGTGGCCGTGCGCGACAAGGACGGCAAGCGCGTCACCGACAAGGACGGCTACGACCTGCGCGTCAACATCGTCGCCCCGAACTACGGCGACGTGACCGCCGTGAAGCCGGGCGAGCAGGGCACGTCCAAGGATCCGTTCGCGGGCCAGGACCTCACCACTGAGGTCACCGGCGCCGAGGTCGCAGGCTCCGAGGGCGCGGACAACTGGAGCTTTACTATCGACGGCACCTCCGGCGTGATCACCGGCCAGGCTCCGACGAACGAGCAGCTCCAGGACTCCTTCACCGAGAAGTTCCCGACCGGCAAGACCACCTGGGACGACTTTGTGAAGCAGTTCGACGGCATCGCCAACCCGTCCGCGACCGGCACCATCACGCTCGACGGCGTGAAGGACCCGCTGACCGGTGAGGCGAAGTTTGAGCTGGTGGGCCAGGACGGCCGCTCCGTCCTGGACCCGAACGGCGACTTCGACGGCGACGGCGTGTCCAACCGCGACGAGATCGAGGGCGAGTCCAACCCGCTCGACTCGGACTCGACCCCGTCCGAGGGCCAGGGTGCACCGGAGAAGCCGGCGCCGGAGCCGGAGAAGTCGGCCAAGCCGGGCCTGACCGACGACGAGCGCAAGCGCTGCATCGCCACCTCCGTCGGCTTCGGTCTGCCGCTGCTGGCGCTGATCCCGATCGGCCTGGCCACCCAGACCGCCATCCCGGGCCTGAGCCCTGTGGCGGAGCAGTACTCCGAGCAGATCCGCCTGGCTAACGCCCGGATCCAGCAGGAGCTGGGCGTGTTCAATCCGGAGATTGCGCTGCAGGTCGAGGTGATTAATAAGCAGCTGCGCCAGTTCGGCCTGGACGTGGCAACCGTGGGCGCAGGCCTCGCACTGATCGCCGCCGGCATCCTCACCGGCACGGTCATCTACGACAACTGCACCCCCGGCGGCATTGGCAGCTCCGTGCAGGACCTCGAGCTGAAGGGCTCCACCGGCAAGACCTACGCCGGTTCTTCCGAGAAGAAGTAACCGAGTAGGGCCCGGTCCCTAGCCGAGCGCCCCCGCTTCCCGCACTGGGAGGCGGGGGCGCTTCGCCGTTGGGGTGCGCCGCAGTTCCTCGCCCCGATCCGTGTGATCACTTTTAATGATCGATCATTATTTGTGAAGTATGCTGCTCAATATGGATATGAGGCATCGTATTAACGAAGCTTTAGAGCGTCAGAGACTGCCGTTGAGTATTTCCAAGCTGAGAACCTTCCCCTGTGAAGGTGGCCAGTGTGGACATGCGCTCGTCGCGGTTGATACGGAAGGTGGTTCGTCGACCTTTGAATTGCCCGTATTTGTGATGACGGGCGGATTTAGTCCACGGCAGCAGCCTCGCCTGGAGCGAGACGGGTTTATGGTGCTTGCGGAGAAGATCCAGCCGTCCGTTGCAGAACGCCTAAGGCGTTCGGGAACTGCTTTCGCCGATGTCCGAGGGAATTGTTTTTTTCGGGAAGGGCAGGTGGTGATCGATGTTCGTGGGCGCACTGAAATGCCGGACCGAAAGAAGACAGCAAACCGGTCCACACGTGCGGTAAATCTGTTTGCACCCAAGCGTGCGCAGGTGGCCGCGCTCATATTGTCCTATCCGGAAGTGTTGTCGATGTCGGTGCGGGATATTGCAAAGGCATCCGGAGTCTCTTTCGGAACCACTGTCAACGCTTTGAATCTCTTTGCGGAAACTGGGTACTTGGTCGCACGCGGTTCCGAGCTTGCCCTCGCCGGTCATCGGTTCGACGCTTTTGCAGAGTCGTGGGCTGACGCATTCCCGGCCGGGTTAGGAAAGAATATCGAGATCTACCGCGGGTTCGGCGATATTCATCGTTTGAAGGAAGAGTTTGGTGGTGTCTGGGTAAGCGGCGAGGCGGCGGTGCCGGAACTGGTTCGCGGCGGAGAATCAGTGCAGCTGTACCTCGAAGACCCGGATGACGCTGCACGAATCATACGTGCATGCAGGATCCGTTCTTCCCCGGAAGGCACTATTACGCTACGACAGGCATTCTGGGATCTTGATGTAGTCCAGCAGCAAGCGTTAGTAGTGGCGCAAGAATCCGCTAGTTTAGGTGGGCGGCCTCAGGTCCCGCTTGCGCTGCTGTATGCGGATCTGTGGACAGCGGGGGATCCGCGTTTGGCTGAAATTGCTCAGGAGATTCGGCAGCGCATGAACGATCGGGGGAACTGGTGACGAAGTTTGAAGACGCCGAGTTGTGCGTCTTGTTTGAAGAACTGAACGAACATGTCGATTTAGAAGCCGTGATGCTCATTGGTGCTAAATGTCGTGACATACACCAGCTGAGGTACCGCGACACTTTGCCGGCGAGAACTACCGAGGATGTGGATCTCGCTCTCGCCGAAGATGGATGGAAGCCGTTTGAAACATTGCGGGAACTCTTTCCGTCTAAGTCGAATGCCTGGCAGAAGCTCACCATTGGTTCTCTTCCAGTTGACGTTGTTCCTTTTGGGGCGGTGGAACGGCCGCCAGGGACGGTTGCTGCGGGGGACGGTATGGAGATGAACGTTTCCGGTTTCCAAGAAGCTTTTGACGCTCGGGAGTTCTTTTCTCTTTCCAACGGTATGAAGATTGGTATTCCGACCGTGCCAGGGTTTGCTGCGTTGAAGCTTCACGCCTGGTTGGACAGGCATTCAGGTGGGGTCTTCAAAGATGCGACTGACCTAGCTTTAGTGCTTGCTTGGTATGAAGCTGAGGATGAATTTCTCTGGGACAATTTCGACGAGGTAGAAGATGAAGATCTAATCGGCGAAACGGACCGAATGGCGGCAGCTGTACTGGGGCGCAAGGTCCGGCAGCTGCTCGGTCCATCCGCTGCGGCGTTTTTGGCAGATCGGTTTGAGGAAGAGACGAATAGCGAGCTGGATAGATTCGCAGAAAACTTGACGGTGCAGGGCGAGCGCCCCCTCCCGTTCCGCCGGCGTCGACAGCAGGTGTCTGACCTTGTGGGAGCGTTGACGCCGGCTCAGGACTAGAGGGGTATTTACCCAGCTCACGCGTTTGCGTACCAGCCTGCATCCATAACTGTGGGATAATTCGTTCCCATGACTGTTCCGCACTCTGCAGAGCACCCCACCGACCACTCCGCCGACGACACGGGTGCTATCCCCACCGTCCCCGCCGCGCCCGCTGCCAGCGAGGAACCGGCGGAGATGCCGCGCCGCGCGTTGATCCTGGGCGAGTCCGCGATGGCGCTGGACCTGGAGCAGGCCTACAAGCGTATGGGCTTTGACACCCGCATCGGCGCCGCGAGTATTGCGGAAGCGTTTTACCCGGGCATCATCGTCACCTCGGGCGACGCGGAGGACACGATCGAGACGGTCGAGGAGGTCTCGCAGCGCGTCGGCGCGGTGGTGGCGCCGTCGGTGGAGGCGTGCCGCCACACCGCGGACCGCATGGCGGTGCGCAAGCAGGCCAACGAGGAGCTGGGCCTTCCCACCCTGGACTACGAGTTCGCGGCGACTCCACAGGAGATGCACGACGCGGTGGAGCGCATTGGTTATCCGTGCGTGGTCAAGGCGCCGACCAGCAAGGATGGCGAGGGTTTCAGCTTCGTGCACAGCGACGCGGATCTCGCGGACGCGTGGCGCGCCGCCGATCGGGGCCTGGGCCAGGGCGCGGTGGTGGAGCGCTTCATCGACTTCGACTTCGAGGTCACCATCCTTGCGGCCCGCTCGATTGACCCGAGCACGGGCGAGTTGGCCACGTGGTTCTGCGAGCCCATTGGCACCCGCCACCGCGACGGCAAACTGGTGGAGAGTTGGCAGCCGGCGCCGCTGCCGGAAGCGGCGATGGATAACGCCCGCTCGATCGCGGCGCGCATCACCGGCGCGCTGGCCAGCTGCGGCATCTTCTCGGTGGAGATGTTCGTCTCCGGCGACGACGTCTACTTCTCCCAGGTCACCCCGCGCCCGAGCCGCGACGGCCTGGTCACGTTTGTCACGCAGCGCATCAACCAGTTCGACCTCCAGGCGCACGCGACGCAGCGCCTGCCAATTGATTCGACGCTGATCAGCCCGGGTGCGGTCCGCTTCTTGGAGGGCCACCCGTCGCAGCCCGCGCTCGCTGCGGCCATGGCGGTGGAGGAGGTCACGGTGCGAATGCTTGGCGACGGCACGCTGGTCCTCGCCACCGCCGATTCCGCGGCCGAAGCCCGTCAGCGCACCGACGAGGCCGTCCGGGAGATCTACAAAGTCGACGGAAAGCCCGGCGAGAATTAGATCACACCATTTAGTTCGTCTTGGCGGGCCTCCCATCGGTAAACTGTTGCATGTTTGCCCACGACGAAAGGTGAAGCCATGTCTCAACGCCAATCATTGCTGGTAACCCTCGCTAACCGCACCTTCGACGGACTGGATCTGCAGCAGCTTGCCAGCCGTTTGGAGCTGCCCCTGGTGCGGCTTTCGGGTGACAGCGTGGCAGAAATCTTCAACTCCGAGCAGATCACCGAAGATCCGGCCCTGTACGCCGGTACCGGCGACTACAACTTCGACGCTCAGCTCGCCGCAGCCCTCGGCGCCCCGGTGCTGCTCGCCGCAGGCGACGAAACGGCGGCTAAGCTCGCGCAGGCGCGCATTGGGGAGTTGGGGGCGACCGTGGCGTCGATAAGCAATGGCGATTTTGACAACGTCGAGGTCGTCGACGCCCAACAGGTGATGAGCCCCGTGGTGTTCGAGCGCCAGCTGGTCGAGCAGGCGCGCGCAAACCGCAAGCACGTGGTGCTGCCGGAGGGCGAGGACGACCGCATCCTGCAGGCCGCAGACCAGCTGCTCAAGCAGGGCGTGGCGGAGCTGACCATCCTCGGCGACGTGGACGACATGAACCGCCGCGCGCAGGAGCTAGGCCTGGACCTGTCCGGCGCGAACCTCGTCAACCACCTCGAATCCGAGCTGGCCGAGGAGTTCGCCGCCGAGTTTGCGGAGCTGCGCAAGAAAAAGGGCGTGACCATCGAAGAGGCGCGCGAGACCATGAAGGACGTCTCTTACTTCGGCACCATGATGGTGCACAAGGGGCTTGCCGACGGCATGGTTTCCGGCGCCGCGCACACCACCGCGCACACGATTAAGCCGTCCTTCCAGATCATCAAGACTGCCCCAGGCGCGTCCGTGGTGTCCTCGATCTTCCTCATGGTCATGCAGGACCGTCTGTGGGCGTTCGGTGACTGCGCCGTGAACCCGAACCCGACTGCGGAGCAGATCGGCGAGATCGCCGCCGTGTCGGCGCAGACCGCCGCGCAGTTCGGCATCGACCCGAAGGTGGCCATCCTGTCCTACTCCACCGGCACCTCCGGCTCCGGCCCGGACGTCGAGCGCGCCGTGGAGGCAACCGCGAAGGCCAAGGAGCTCGCGCCGGATGTGGCCATCGACGGCCCGCTGCAGTTCGACGCCGCCTGCGACCCGGGTGTTGGCGCGAAGAAGGCCCCGGATTCCCCGGTTGCCGGCCAGGCTAACGTGTTCATCTTCCCCGACCTGGAGGCGGGCAACGCGGGCTACAAGATCGCCCAGCGCACCGGCGGCGCACTCGCCGTCGGCCCGGTGCTGCAGGGCCTGAACAAGCCGGTCAACGACCTGTCCCGCGGTGCAACCGTGCCGGACATCGTCAACACCGTGGCCATCACGGCGATCCAGGCGGGGGCGAAGTAAATGTCCTACGTCCTCGTTATTAACTCCGGTTCTTCCTCGATCAAGTTCCAGATCGTCGACCCGACCTCGGACGCGTCCGCGGACCCGTTCGTCTCCGGCTTGGTCGAGCAGATCGGCGAGCCGCAGGGCCGCATCACCATTAAGTACGACGGCCAAAAGTACGTCGTGCAAAAGGCCGTGCCCACCCATGCCGACGGCCTGCAGGAAACATTCAAGCTTCTCGACGCCAAAGGCATCGGCCCGACGCAACTCGACATCGTCGCCGCAGGCCACCGCGTCGTGCACGGCGGCATGGTCTTCTCCGAGCCGGAGCTGATCCTGGACCCGGTGGTTGACATGATCCGCGACCTGATCCCGCTGGCGCCGCTGCACAACCCGGCCAACATCGACGGCATCGAAGTCGCCCGCGCTCTGCTGCCGGACATCCCGCACGTGGCGGTGTTCGACACTGGCTTCTTCCGCGACCTGCCGCCGGCCGCCGCCCTGTACGCGATTAACGCCGAGGTGGCGGAGCAGAACCTGATCCGCCGCTACGGCTTCCACGGCACCTCCCACGAGTTCGTCTCCTCCCAGGTGCCCGAGCTGATCGGCCGCGACCCGAACCACACCCGCCAGATCGTGCTGCACCTGGGCAACGGTGCCTCTGCGTCCGCGGTTGCCAACGGGCATCCGATTGACACCTCCATGGGCCTGACCCCGCTCGCCGGCCTGGCCATGGGCACCCGCTCCGGCGACATCGACCCCGGCATCATCTTCCACCTGGTGCGCCAGGGCGGCATGTCCATCGACGAGATTGACAACCTGCTCAACCGCCAATCCGGTGTGAAGGGCCTGTCCGGCGTCAACGACTTCCGCGAGCTGCGCGCCATGATCGAGGAAGAGAACGAAAACGCCTGGCTGGCATACATGGTCTACCTGAACCAGCTGCGCCGCTTCATCGGTTCCTACATGATCGCCCTGGGCCGCGTGGACGCCATCACGTTCACCGCCGGCGTCGGCGAGAACGACCAGCACGTGCGCATGGACGCCCTGGACAACCTGAAGATGTACGGCATCGAAGTCGACCCGGAGAAAAACGCGCTGCCCAACGATGGCCCGCGCATCATCTCCACCGACGACTCCACAGTGAAGGTCCTGGTCGTGCCCACCAACGAGGAGCTGGCCATCGCGCAGAAGGCCGCCGCCGTCGCCGCCCGCGTGGGGTAGTTCTTCGCTGGGTGTTTCCTGGGTGGTTTCAGCCCCGGTGCCAGGTCGCGAGACCTGGTGCCGGGGCTTTCTGCTGCTTGTTGCGTGATCGTCTAGCAGCGCGCGGCGGGTGCTAGACGGTCAGCCTGTTACTGAAACTTAATGCCATCATCACCTTGGAAAACGCAGAGCCGCTTTGCGGATCGTCTAGCAGGTCGTGCGGTGCTGCTAGACGATCAGGGATCTGGTTGTTGGTGGTGCCGGGTGCCCAGAAATTGCAACTAGCAGATCAAGCGTCCAAGTTTGTGTTGCTCCAGGTGATATTGAAAAGCGGGTTCGGTAGTGGGGTGATCTGCTAGTGCCTGCATCGTCCTCGTCCCGCTCAAACATATGACGATTACGAACTTTGTGATGGATTGCACAAAAACTGCCGGAGTCTCGGGCGTAGCAGGGCAGAGGGTTGCGCTGACCTCTGTCGGAGTGCCTTGCGGGCCTACAATCCATAATTGTGTTGTCTTCATGGGTTTGCGGGCTATAGGTTTACGGGTGCAGAAAACCGTATTGTTGGCTGTTGATTGAGTCGGCAATAGATGAAAGCTTCAGAAAAGGGGTCTTGCAATGACTAGAAAGCATGACCGCGCATTTGCGCGACGACGTGGGACGTCGGTAGCCGCGTGCGCGCTCGGCCTGTCGCTTGTGGTGACGGGCGTCCAGCCGGTTGCAGCCCCGCAGACCGCGTCGCAGGCGTCGGCGCAGCTTTTAAAGCGGACCGACGCACAAAAGTCGTTTGTGAAGTACCCGGACTCCACCACGGTGAAATACGGTGAAGAGACCAAGGTCAGCCCAAACACGAATCGTTTAACCGTCTACCCGCCGACCAAGTACGCCCTCGCTGATGGAGTGAACCCAGGCTGGGGTGCAAAGATCGACTCGGCAACGGGTGAAATTTCCATCACGCCAGATTCGAATGCCGAGCTCCCAGAGACCGACACGATCAATGTGGAGTTCACTTTCCAGGACAAATCCACCAAGTTTGTTGAGGCCCCGATTAGCTTGCAGCCCGACCCGGTGTACGTCGATCAGACCGACAAGGTGTTCTGGACTGGAAAGCAAATCAACACTATCGACATTCGTGTGAATAAGGCGCCTGGAAAGTCGGGGCTGACTATCGACGAGTCGACCCTGCCGGCAGGCATCACCGCCACGCAGCGCAACTTCGGCAACATCAAGCACATTTTCCTGAAGGGTACCCCGACAAAAACCGGCACCTTTGACGTGAAAACCCAGTTGGTACAGGATGGCAACGTCATACAAGGCGCCAACGGCCCACTTGAGCAGACCTTCACCATCACGGTCAACGATTCCGCTGACCTGCCCGATCCGGTCGAAGAAGATTTTGTTGCGGATCCGAAACCGGTTGAGGCTGGCCAGCCCATTGACATCACCATCCCGACGGAGAATGTTTCCTCTGTTGAGGTGACCAACCTCCCGGACGGTGTCACCTACGATTCTGAGAACAGCAAGATCACCGGGAAGCCGACCACCCCGGGTGACTACGAGGCCGATGTCGAGATCATCACCAACGATGCCAAGGTGAAGCGCGACAAGATTGCCATCAAGGTCGCAGAGGAAGGCAGCCTATCGGCGAGCGAAGCCTCTCCCACCAACACCGAAGCCCCCGCCCCCGGGGAGACCACGTCCGAGGAACCCACCCCGGCGGAGCCGACCAACGGTGCAACGACCCCGGCTACCACCACGAAACCGTCTACGCCAGGTTCTTCTGAGCCGAGCACCTCGCAGCCGACTTCGGCAACCCCGACTTTCGGCAAGCCGACTTCCACTGCGAAGCCGACGTCGGACAACAAGCCGACTGCTGGCCAGCCGACGTCTGGCCAGGGAACGTCCGCGCAGCCCACATCGTCGGCTCCGAAGCCGACGACTCCGCCTTCGGGCAAGCCGGCTACTGGCCAGCCGACGTCGGGGCAGGGCACGCCGGCGCCGACGACCACGAAGCCGTCGACGCCAGGTTCTTCTGAACCGAGCACCGCGCAGCCGACTTCGGCAACCTCGACTTCGGGCAAGCCGACTTCCACTGCGAAGCCGACGACAGACAACAAGCCGACTGCTGGCCAGCCGACTTCGGGGCAGGGCACGCCGGAGTCGACGACTGCGAAGCCGACTTCGGCGACCCCGACCTCTGGCCGACTGACCACGAAGCCGTCGACCACCAAGCCGACTTCGGGCCAGCCCACGTCCGCACAGCCCACCACTGAGAAGCCGACCACCCCGGCACAACAAACCACCCCGAAGCGCACCACCCCGGCACAGCCCACCACTGAGAAGCCCACCACCCCGAAGCCGACCACCGCGAAGCCCGCGCCGTCGGTCGACGACTTCGCCTGGGACAAGCTGACCGTGCAGGCCGGCTCCACCAAGGTGGCCGTGCCTTCCCGCAAGCCGTCCAAGACCGTCAACGTGCGCGTCGACGGCGATGCGCCGGAGTGGCTGTCCGTGGCGTCGGATGGTCAGGTGTTGGCCGAGCCGGGCCGCGACGTCAAGCCGGGCGAGTACACGGTCGACGTGGTTTCCGGAGCGGGGGAGCGCGACATCATCACGGTCAACGTCACCGCTCCGGTGAGCGACGCCGACCGCATCAGCGGCGTGAAGTACAAGGACTCCTACGTCCAGGCGGGAAAGACGAACTCCAGCCGCCAGCCGATCGCCACCATTGACCGCGACGGCATCGAGTACAAGGGTCAGCCGCTTCCGGCCGGCACGAAGTTCTCCACCAAGAGCGCCGAGGGAACCGTCGACCCGGACACCGGTGTCGTCACTGTGAAGGCGCCGCTGCGCACCCCGGCGGGCGACACCATCGAGATCCCCGTCAACTTCACCTACCCGGACGGCACCAAGGGCAAGGCAGATGCAGTTTTCCACGTCGACGCCGGCGCGCAGAACGAGGCGTACGCCCCCGCCTACCAGGAGGGCCTGGGCGCGCAGCCGGGCAAGACCGTTGTGGTGCCGCTTCTCGACGGCACGTTCCCCGTCAACAAGGACGGCGAGAACATCGGCCAGTACGCGCTCGCCCCGGTGTACGACGACAAGGGCAACGAGCTCGGCGCGGACAAGGCCTACAACGGCTGGGATATCAGCATCGACCCGGATACCGGCGCGGTGTACGCCACCGCCCCGGAGGAGAACCCAGAGCAGATCACTGTCCCGGTGACGGTGCTGTACTCCGACGGCACGGTCTCGGACAAGGACAACGAGCCCACCGTTTTCGCCCGCATCGCGGCGCTTAAGGGGCAGTCGTTGGCGGACTCCACCGAGGCCGCGGGCTACGGCAAGCCGTTCTTCGACGCGGACGGCAACATCCGCATGTTCCCCACGGGCTCGATGCCCCCGGGTGCGACCTTCGAGCAGACCGGCCTGACGGCGCTGCCGGTGGAGGTTGATCCGGAAACGGGCGCGATCACCGTGAAGGTGTCGGAGGATGCTCCGGTTGGCGCGAACTTTGACATCCCGTTGAAGCTGACGCTTCCGGACGGCTCCGCGCAGGAGATCACGGTGCCGGTGTCCACTAAGTCGGAGGCCGCAAACCAGGTGGTGTCCTGGCGTCCGGTCAAGGTCACCGAGGCCGGCACCCCGGTCACGGTGGCGCCGAGCCAGGCCCCGGCGGGCACGACCTACGCGCTGGCCGCGTCCTTCGACGCGCAGGGCTGGCAGGTGTCCGTGGACCCGAAGACGGGCGAAATTACGGCCGCCCGCAACGGCGACGAGGACGACCCGCAGGCGGCGCTGATTCCGGTTGTGGTGACGTTCGCGGACGGTTCGCAGCGCGTCGTCGAGGTGCCGGCAACGACCGTGCGCGGCACCGCGGCGGTGGCGAATGTGGAGTACCCGCGTGTGGTCATCAACGCTGGCCAGACCGCAATTTTGCGGCCGAGCGTCGCGGGAGCGTCGTTCTCCCTGGTCAAGCCGATCCCGGGGCTGCGCACGCAGATCGATCCGGTGACGGGCGAGCTCACCGTCGTCAGCTACGACGGCACCGTCCCGGGCCCGCGCGACATTCCGGTCCAGGTCACGTTCGAGGATTCCTCGAGCACGATCACCTCGGCGCGGGTTGAGGTCCGCACCAAGTCCGGCATGAGCACGCTCGCCGAGAGCACATTGCTTGACGACGTCTCCGCTGTCGGCCGCCCCGACTTCACCACACGAGTCACGCTGCCGGTGCCCAAGAAGGCCGCGGACTATCCGTTCAGCTTGGGCGAGTTCGACGCGGAGGGCTGGGAGGTCTCGTTGGACCGTGCCCGCGGCGTGCTCGAGTTCCGCGTCCCGGCCGACGCCGCCGGCCAGGTCAAGCAGATCCCGGTGAACGTGCGCTTCGCCGACGGCTCCACGGGCCAGTTCAATGTGACGGTGGAAGTGGATGGCGTTGCGGCCGGAGGGTCGTCGCAAAGCAATGGCTCCTCGAAGCCCTCGCCGTGGGTGTGGGCGCTGGCGGTGCTCGGTTTGTTGGGTACAGCTGGCAAGGTTCTGTACGATAATTGCGATAAATTTCAACACTTTTTAGAGCAGTGGGTGTAGGGACACATGATGCACACAGGTAAAAGAGCAATCGCGGCTGTTGTCGCGCTAGGCCTCACCGCCGGCGTCACGCTGCCGGTCCAGGCCGATGCGGCCGTGGATCTGTCCAAGAGCTACCAGGTCGGCGTCACCACCGGCGCCGCCGAGGGCTTCCAGAACGTGGACGTGAACAAGGGCCGAGTGTCCTGGCTGATGTACAACAGCCTCACCTACGGCCTGATGCCCACCGCTTTCTACTTGGACGCCTACGCGGACGGCCAGAAGGTCGAGTTCGCGGGCGAGAAGACCAAGGTGGAGCCCGCCTCCAACAGTGAGGGCGACGTGGTCACCCTCACCCACACCGACCCGAACCTCGGCGTGGAGCTCGTGCGCACCTTCACCGTCACCCCCGCAAACGTGGACGTGCGGGTGGAACTGAAAAGCGACAGCAAGCGGGACCTGAAGCTGGTGCTCACGGACGGGCTGATGTCCTACGACTACCCGTTCAGCTCCGAGGAAGCGGGCCCGAACGAGTACACCATCGACGTGGGCAGCCGCTACAAGCTGCACACCAAGTTCGAGGGCGCCGACACCACCGACACCGGCGAAAGCCAGCAGGCCGCAGAAGCCGGCAGGAACGACGGCGACCGCTACTACGCGGGCGTGTGGCAGCGCCACGGCAATAGGCTCAGCGCACGCATGACCATCGCCGGCGACGCCAACGAAGCGCTGAAGGACTCCGACGGCGACGGCCTCCCCGACGACTGGGAGATCAACGGCTACACCGACGCGGACGGCAACGAGTTCCCACTGCACCGCTGGGGTGCAGACCCGAACAAGCCGGACCTGTTCCTGCAGCTGAACTGGATGCAGTCCGAGTGGGAGACCAAGGGCTGCTCCGAGAAGCGCGAATACGCGGCAACGGAGAAGGACTTCGGCGAGTTCCTGGAGTGCGCCGACGCGAACGTGAACGTCTACCGCCCGTCGCGCAAGATCCTCAACGACCTGGTGGACCTGTTCGACCGCCGCGGCTACAACTTGCACATCGACGCCGGCGACTACTACAGCAACATCCCGGGCATCACGCCGCAGGGCGGCGACACGATCCCGTACGCGCCGATCTACTTCAAGGACGGCAACGGCCGCGCAGAGGTGCCCGGTGTGCGCCTGGTCAAGGACCGCAAGAACCTGCTCGGGGCACGCCAGTCCGTCTTCCGCGTGGGCATCATCGGCGACCAGCAGGAGGCGGGCAACCTGTCCTCCGGCAACGGCCTGATCTCCGACGGCGCCTTCTACGTGGCAAAGAACTACCTGATGACGTCCCAGGAGCAGATGCGTAACACCATCCTCCACGAGTTCGGCCACAACCTGGGCCTGACCCACTCTGGCGCGTCCAACGTGGACAAGCCGAACAGCTCCTACGTGCCCAAGTACAAGTCCGTGATGAACTACCTGTACCAGTTCAGCCACTTCGACTACTCGGACAAGAACTCCACAGACAACGACAACACCAGCATTCCGCAGGCCTGTTACGACGGCACCGCCAAGTGCTTCACCGGCAGCTACGACATCGCACCGGACTGGCAGAACCTGGACATCGTCAACGGCGAGATCGCCAAGGCCACCGGCTCCACCGGCGTGTCCGAGGACCCGTCCGAGTCCGGACACAGCCACCCGCAAGTGGATGAGCTCGTGCTCATGGCAGCGGAGGAAAACAACGGCAAGGCCGGCATCCGCGTGCTTGGCGAGCGCGAGGGCGTGAAGAACGTCATCATCGCCAACCGCTCCGACTCCAAGGTGTACCTGGAGCTGTCCAACCTGGGCATCGACCTGCACGAGTTCACCCTCCAGGTGGACTACCCGGGCGGCAAGTTCCGCAAGACCTACCCGGTGGAAGGCGTGCTCAAGGAGCACGGCAAGTACAACGTCGAGGTGCCGATTGCCAACACCGCCGGCTACAAGGACTCCTCCATGCCGGTGAAGTTCCGCGTCTTCAACGCCGACGGCCGCTTGGTCGCCGAGGAGACCAACGAGTTCTCCGTGCTCAACTACACCACTGAGCAGATGGATCAGCTGGTCAAGGAGCTGGAGAAGACCAACTCCAAGCACCTCCAGGCCGCGCGCGACACCGTGGGCAAAAAGGACCCGGCGAAGCCGACCCTGGCCAAGCCGGCACCGGTGCCCACCAAGAACAACCAGCCTGTGCAGACTGGCAATCGACGCCCAGCCGTGACCGAGCTCAACGGCGCGACCCAGCCTGCTCCGAAGCCGGGCACGAACCCGACGCAGAACCCGAGCCGGAACGAGCCGGCCCCGAACAACCAGACCGGAGAGACCGGTAAGGGCGGCAAGGCATCCGGCGGCAGCACCGGCGCGATCGTGGGCATCATCATCGCGATCCTGGCGGTCGTCGGCCTCGGCGGCGCCGCAGCCGCGATGGGCGGCTTCATCTAAGCACCCCCGCCGAAACGGCCGCCGTAATCCTGACAGATTACGGCGGCCGTTTGCGATGACCAGGGACGATAAGGCCCGCCTGACAGATTCCGCCGCGATGTGTCGGCGGGCCTCCGCCCCGTTCGGTCTCCGCCGCCCAAACCCCTAGAACCAGGTGGCGGGGCGGACCTTGTTGGCCAGGTCCACCAGCGCGTAGCGGTGCTTCGGGTACGGCGCCACCCGGGCCTGGTCCCGCAACGTCTGGGCCAGGCCGCGGCGCAGGCCCCGGATGGTGAAGGGGTACTCGAACAGCGCCACGTTGGTGGAGGCCTGGTGGGCGCGCAGGTACGTCAGGCCGGCCTCGATGACGGCGACCTTGATCTGCAAGAAGCGCGGCTCGGTGGAGGGGATCTGCTCGAGGCGGCGGGCGGCGAGCCGGATGTGGTCTTCGGTGGCGCCCTCGGCAACCAGGCACAAAATGGCGGTCAGCTGCGCCATCCGGTAGTGGCGCGACGCGTTGGGCACCTTGTCCAGGGCCTTGATCGCCAACTCCACTTCGCCTTCGCACATGAGCATCCGAGCCAGGCCGAACGCGGAGGAGACGGTGGTGGGGTTGGTCATCCACACCAGGGCGTAGAGGCGGGTGGCGTGGAAGCGCAGGCCTTCGGGGGCGGTCACGGTCAGCGACCACGTGTTGTCTGTGGCTCCGTCGGCGGCCATGCGCTCGAACACGGCGTCCGGCACGTCGCGGAGGTGGTGGGTGAGGCCGGCGGCGGCGGGCGAGAGCTCGTCGTGAAGCAGTGCGCTCGATTGATACCCGCCCTCCTGCAGGATGAGCTCGCTGACTGCGGCGAGCGCGAGTTTGGGGGCGGCCTCGCCGGGTAGCTGGTTGAGCACCTGGGAAAACGAACCCTTCGCGGAGGCGAAGTCTCCAAGCAGCGTCTCCACCACGCCCGCGTACCAGGAGTAGCGCCAGTTGTCGCCGAAGCGCTCCGAAAGCGAGCGCAGCCAGGTGCGCGCCTGGGTGGTCAGGCCGAGGTCGATCATGGTGCGCACGACGCCGAAGGGGATTTCGATGGAGTGCTCGTACTGCGGGGTGGTCATGGCCTGGCGCAGCGTCTCCAGCGTTTCGCGTGGTTCGGCATACGAGGAGCCCTGGAGCATGGCGGCGCCGACATCGTCGCGGTTGACCAGCGGCGACGGTAGCGCGGCGACGACCTCTTGCGGGGTGATGTCCACGCTGCGGGCGATGCCGTCGATGAGCTGGTCGGTGCGGAACACCAGGTGTTTGGTGCCGAACGTCGTACGCTGAGGGGAGAACAGGGAGTGCTGCGCGGGGTAGGTGCGCCCGTCGCGCACGGCGACGATCTCGCGCAGCACGCCGAGCATCTGCGCCTCCAGCTCGGTGAGGCTGGTGAAGCGCTGCGCGGGGTCCTCGTTGCAGCAGCGCGTGATCAGCCGGTACAGGGAGGTGTACTGGCGGAACAGCGGCTCGTCGGCGGGGGAGGGGATGCCTAGGTCGTACACGCCGTCGGTTTGCGGCAGGTCCACCACCAGCGACGCCAAGGTGCGGCCCACGGTGTACACGTCGGAGGCGACGGACGGCCCTTCGGTGGCCACCTCCGGCGCCTGGAACCCCTTCGTGCCGTAGATGAACCCGAAGGCGCCGATGCCGGAGACCGCGCCCATGTCAATCAGCTTGACTTGGTCTTCGGTGACGATGATGTTGTCGGGCTTCAGGTCGTTGTACACCACCCCGCGCGAGTGCAGGTAGTCCAGCGCCGGCAGGACTTCGAGCATGTAGGCGATGGCGATGTCGGGTTGGAGCACTTTGCTTGTCGACGCATTCCGCCATGCCCGTAAACTCGGCCCGCCCACGTACTCCATGACGGTGAACCCGCCGGGCACGCGCGGGTCGTCGATGAAGTTGTAGATCTGCACGATGCCGGGATGGGTCATCTCCGCCAGGAACTCGCGCTCGGCAGCGGCGGCGGCCGCCTCGTCCGGGTTGTCCGTGGAGTGCAGGCCCTTGAGCACCACCACGCGGCCCGCCACGTGGTGGTCCTGGGCCAGGTAGATCCAGCCCATGCCGCCGTGGGCGATCACGCCCATGATCTCGTACTGGCTGGCCACCACGTCGCCCGGGTTGAGCACCGGCGGGGCGATGCCCTTTTTCACCACGGCCGGCTCCGGGTCGATCAGCGCTTCCTTCGGCTCGGTGGGCTCCACCCAGGGCAGCTCCACCATGCCGTCGGCGACCACGCGGGTGGCGCGCCGGGTGCCGCGGCGCTCGCGGAACGTGTCCAGGGCGAGCCGGCGCGAGCGCTGCGAGGGGTCCTCGCGGTTGCCGCCCTTGCGCAGCTTGTCCAAGTCTTTGAGCAGGCCGGCCATCTCGCCCATGGCGGAGTAGTCCGTCTCGCCGTCGGAGTCCCAGCCGTCCTCGTCATCGTCGTCGGCGAAGGGGTCGAACGCGACGGCCTCGGTGCCCGGCTCGGCGTCGTCCTCATCCGCGAACGGGTCGAATGGGACCGCCTCGGTGCGCTGCTCCAGCGGGTCCTGCGAATCCTGCTCAGTGCTCACTGCTCCTCCTTCCGGTACATCAGCGGCGGCGGGGAGGACTCCGCGATGGAGCCCCCGAGCCAGGTGGAGTAGAGCTCGTACCACGTGCCGTCGTTACGCATCCGCTCCAGCGTCGAATTGACCTGCCGCACCAGGTCCGTCTGGCCCTTCGGGATGCCCACGCCGTAGTACTGCGTCGCCAGCGTGCCCGGCAGGATCGTCGCGTACGGGTCCTGCGCGGACAGGCCCGCCAGGATGGAATCGTCCGCCACGATCGCGTCCGCCTGGAACTGCTGAGTGGCCATCAAGCAGTCGGACCAGGAGCGGGTGCGCAAAATATTCGAGTGCGGGGTGAACGTGCGCGCGATCTGGGTCAGGTTCGTGCCGTCGACGATGCACACCGTTTTGCCGCCCAGCTGGTTGATGTCGTCCACTCCCCGGTCCCGCGGCACCAGAACCTGCACGCCAGAGGTCAGATACGGGGTGGAAAAATCGATCGACTTCGCGCGCTCCGGCGTGATGGACATGGTGCGGATGACGATGTCCACCTCGCCGTTGTTCAGCGCCTCGGCGCGCGAAGCCGAGTCCACAAACCGCAGGTCCAGGCGGTTGATCCCGGTGTGCTCCTCGTCGAAAATGTCTTCTGCGATCGCCCGGGCGAGGTCCACCTCCAGCCCGCGCAGCTCGCCGCTGGCGGTGTCGCGGAACGCCAGCAGGTAGAGGGACTGGTCGATGCCCACCACCAGTCGGCCGCGGCGCTTGATGCGGTCCACGTTCGGGGTGTCGTCTTCAGCGGTGCGGGGGTTCAGCGAGCCCTCCCAGTCCAGCTTCGCCGGCACGTACGGCTCCGCCGGCACCCCTTGCGCGTCCTCGAGGGCCGCGCCGGGCGGCAGCGGCAACAGCTCGCGGGTGGTGGAGGTTTCCTGCTCCGGGACGATGGTGGCGCGCACCGGGGTCGGTTCGTCCGAGCACCCCGAAAGCCCCAGCGCCAGCACCGACGCGCACGCGGCCCATGTCCTTCTCACAGGTACTCACCCAGCCTTCTGCGGATGCCCAGCCACGTGCAGACCACGGCCAAAACGGACAGCAGCGCCACCCACGCGGAGACCTGCCGCGTCGCGTCCAGCGAGGCGTCGATGTACGCCTGCGTGCCCTCCCTCGACGACGCGATGAGCTTGGACAGTGTCGCGTCCAGTTCCCTGAACGGCGCCTCGCCCGCCCCGCCGCCGGAGGCCAACAGCGCCGCCGCCTGCTCGTAGCTGCCCGTGTTCAGCGCGCCGACGAGTTCGTTGTGCTCGTAGGCCCAGGTGCGCAGGGCGTCGCGTGCGTCGTCGATAAGCTGCTGCTCCCCGCCGTACTCCTCTGCGGTCTCGAGCGCCGCGCTCACCGACGCATACGTGCCGTCGAACGCCCGCGACGAGTGCACCACCGACTGGCGGCGCAGCAGCGCGAACGTCTCGTCCGTGCGCGTCTCCAACGCGTCGAAGCGGGCGACGGTGAGCTCCTCCCACGGCTTCGCCGCGCGCTCGTACTCCACGGAGCCGTTGCGCCAGGACTGGTAGTTCGACACCGCGGCCCAGCTCAGCGCCACCACCACGGCGAGCGTGCCGGCGAGAAAGCCCTTGTTCAGGCGCCGGCGGAACACCCGCCACAGCCACCACTGGGTGAGCACGAGGAAACCGAGCGCCGCCATGAGGCCGGACAGCGGCACCCACTGCGGCTCGGACAGGCGCCGCATCTCCTTGGCCACGTCCTCTCGGGTTAGCGCGTTGATCTCCGAGGCGGACACCAGCAAACGGGTGCGCATGATGCTGGACGCCTCCGACATGTAGGCCACGCCCACCGGGTTGCCCATGCGCTGGTTCACCCGGGCGCGCTCGTTCAGGCCGGCGTAGACGGGCAGGTCGCGCTGGATGTCGCTGACCAGCTCCTCGATGCGCTCGCTGGTGGCGGTGTTGGCCTCCACCGCGCCCTTGTAAATCTCGCCGGCGGAGCTGACCGCCGTGTCCAGTGCTGCGGAGTAGGCCTGCACGTCCTCGTGCGACAGCGGCCCGGGCTGGACAAATCCGCCCGCGGCGATGGTGTCCGCGCGCAGCAGGGAGGTGGACAGCAGGTGCGCCGCCGCGCTCATCGGCTCCGTCGCCTCGCGCACGGTGTCCAGCGCCTGGTTGCGGCCGGCCATGGACTGGCTCATGGAAAGCCCCGCCGCCAGCAGCATGGCGGTCAGCAGCACCATCACCACGATGAGCTTGCCCGGGGTGGTCCGCGCGAACGCGTGGCCGCGCCGGCCCATGCGAACGGGACCGGCCAGCGGGCCGTGGAGGACGCCGTGCAGGCGCGGGTGCGCAGGGCGCGCTTCAAGCTCGTCGAGCCACGCGTCGTCGCTCGGCCTGCTTTGCGTCACCATTCCGCAATAATAACTGTTCGCGCCTACAGTGGGGGCCATGCTTGGCGACGGAAACGGCTGGGTCACCACACCCGACGGCACACGACTCTGGGGGCGCTTCGGCGCCGCCGGCCTCTTCCTCGTCGCCGGTAACGGAGCGGACGCGAAAGTGCTGCTGCAGCACCGCGCCGGCTGGACCGCCCAGGGCGGCACCTGGGGCATCCCCGGCGGCGCCCGCGACAGCCACGAAACCCCAGCGCAGGCGGCCGTTCGCGAGTCCGTGGAGGAGTGCGCCATCGACCCGGGCCGCATCGACGTGGTCGAAGAGCTGGTCACCACGGACCTGCCGGAGTGGAGCTACACCACCGTCATCGCGCTGTGCGAGGCACCGCTGGCCGTGACCGCCAACGAGGAGTCGGAGGAACTGCGCTGGGTGCCCCTGGCGGAGGTTTCGGGGTTTGAGCTGCACCCGGGCTTTGCGGCGTCGCTAAGCAATGTGCTCGCCAAAGCCATGGTGCATACTGAACCGCATGATTGAAGTGCAAGGCCTGACCAAACGGTACGGCGCCGTCCAAGCGGTTGACGACCTCACGTTCACCGTCAAACCCGGCGTCGTCACCGGCTTCCTCGGCCCCAACGGCGCAGGGAAATCCACCACCATGCGCATGATCCTGGGGCTGGACCGCCCAACATCCGGCACCGCGCACATTAACGGCGTGCCCTACCGCTCGCTGCAAAATCCGTCGCGCACAGTGGGCGCGCTTCTCGACGCCAAAGGTGTCCACCCCAACCGCTCCGCCCGCGCCAGCCTGCTCTGGCAAGCGCAAGCCGCCGGGCTGCCGCGCACCCGCGTCGACGAGGTGCTCGAGCTGGTGGGGTTGACGGATGTGGCTGGCAAGAACGTCGGCGGATTCTCCCTGGGCATGGGGCAGCGCCTCGGCATCGCGGCGGCGCTGCTCGGCGACCCGGAGTACCTGATCCTGGACGAGCCCGTCAACGGCCTCGACCCCGCCGGCATCCGCTGGGTGCGCGAGCTGCTGCAGTCCCTCGCCGCCGAGGGGCGCACCGTGCTGGTGTCCTCCCACCTGCTCGCCGAGATGGCGCAGACCGCCGAAGACCTGATCATCATCGGCCGCGGCCGCCTGGTGGCCAACACATCCGTCGCCGAGTTCATCCGCGAAAACTCCGGTGTGACCACCATCGTGCGCACCCCCACCGAGGACGCCGCGGCCGCGTTGGCCGCGGCGCTGCAGCACGCCGATGTGGCCATGCCGTTCAAGCGCGCGGTCGATGGGGACGGACGCGCCGTGTTCGAGATCCCGGACCGCACCTCCGACGACGTCGGCCGCGTCGCCTTCGCCGCCGGCATCCCCCTGTCCGAGCTGTCCGAGCGCCGCGCCTCCCTCGAAGATGCCTACATGCAATCCACCGAGGGCCACGCCCAGTACGTCTCCGGAGGTAGTAATGCTTAACCTGTTCCCCGCCGAGTGGACCAAACTGCGCTCCACCGCCTCCTTCTGGTGGAACTCCGCGCTGATCCTCGTCTTCGGCGCCTTCTTCGGTGCCCTGTTCGGTTTCGCCTCCAAACTCGGCGGCATGCCGTACGCGCCCCTGACCGTCGCCGCCACGATGGCGCTGATCACCGCGATCGTCGTGATCGTGCAGGCCTCCATGACCGTGACCACCGAGTACCGGTTCGGCATCCCGCCGACGAACTTCAGGGTTGCGCCGAAGCGGTGGCAGGTGGCCGTCGCAAAGCTTGTGCTCGGGGCTGTTTTGGCTGCGCTGGCGACCTTCCTGGGGCTCGCCGTCGCGTTTACGGTCGGCGACCTCACCGCGCCCGTGCCCGCGAACTGGGTGAGCAACACCGCCTCCCGACGCGCCCTGTGGGCCATCCCCCTCGGCATGGCCCTGATCACCCTGTTCCAGCAGGGCGTGGGCTGGATCACGCGCAACACCTCCGGCGCCGTGGTCACCGGCATGGGCATGATGCTGCTGATCGAATCCATCGTCGGCTTCATCCCGCGCTACGGTGCCGACGTGGCCAAATTCCTGCCGTTTGGCAACCTCATGGCGTTCATGACCAACAGCCCCACCCAGAACTGGACGCTGCCCGTGTCGCTTCTGATCTTCGCGGTGTGGGCCGTGGCGGCGTGGATCATCGGCGTGGTGCTGCTGGAGACCCGCGACGCGTAGGGGGTTCTGCGCCTCGGGTAGCCGGTGTTTGTGTTCGGGGCGGCGCGGCGTGAGGAAGGCGAGCACGACCGAGCGTGGTTTGCTAATCTGGCCGCGTCATCGGGGGATGGATCACAGGGGGAACCATGGATCGAGCACGTCTAACCGGAATGCTGATGTCACGGCAAACCGCCGAGGCCCAGGACTGCCGGCAGCTATCTGCAACAAAGTTCATCGCCGCCACAGACTGGGACACGCTGGAATCGCACGAGCAGGAGTATCTCCGCTGCTACTCCGTGTCGGCTGCGGCGTATAAGGCGGTGCTCGTCGGCAGGTCTGCTGCCCGCATGCACGGCATGTGGGTGGTTCCCAACCGGGAAGAGCTGGTAGAGCTCGCGCAGTGCAACGGTAACCCGCCGCCGAAGAAGCAGTGGCCTGACGGGGTGCTGTACCGGCACATCAGCGTTCCCGAGATCGACACCGTGGTCCGTGATCCGATCGACCGTGCGGGCGCGGGAGCAACCCTTCGCCTGACGACGCCACCCCGCACCGTCGTAGACATCGCCAGGTTCCATGGTGTCCCGGACGCTACTGCGGCCATCGACGGGCAGTACCGCGAAATGGCGCCGCTTCAGCAACAGATGTGGTGCGAAGACATTATGGCGGTGGCGCAGCGGATGCGGGGCAAGCGGGGGATCGGCCGCGTGAAAGGGGCCATCGCCTTGAGCTCACCACTGTCGGAGTCTCCGTTCGAGTCCGTCGTGAGGGTGCTGTTGGCGTTGCGCGGAATCAAGGTGAAGGAGCAGATGTGGATCGGGAGGTACTACCGGGTCGACTTGCTGTGGGGGACGCTGGTCATCGAGATCGACGGGTACCTCAAGTTCAAAGAGAAGCCTTTCGAGGCAGTAATTAAGCAGGAGAAACGCGACCGGTGGCTCAGGGAACAAGGGTATACGGTGATTCGTCTTTTCCCAGCCGAAATCATCAGGGACCCTGAAGATTGCATACGCCGCATTTTGGCCAGCAAGGCGGAGGCGGATGCCAACCCATCGGTACGAGTTCCGGCTACCACTCGTCGCCCGCGCTAGGCCCCAGTCGAACCCGTGCCGCGGCATCTTTCGCCCGTAACCGGCTACCTACAACCGGCTACCGCGCTATAAAACGCCTGGTAGCCGGTTGTAGGTAGCCGGTTTAGCGGTGGGGGCGAGGCGGAGGCGGCCTGGCGTCGGGGACCGGCGCGAAAACCGGTGCGGCGGGGCAGAAGACGGCCGCGCCCCACCGCGCACCGCAACCCCTACTGCAGCGCGGACGTCAGCTTCATCACGTTGTCCACGTACCGCCGGTACCAGGGCCTGCGCGCCCACCGCTCCAGCGTCAGCTCTCGCGAGACGGCCTGGTAGTTCGCGCCCAGCTGCTCCAGCGCCGGCAGCAAAGCGCCGGACGCGACGAGCAGGGAGGATTCGTAGTTCAGCGAGAACGAGCGGATGTCCATGTTGGAGGACCCGAGCACGCCGACGGCGCCCTCGCGCCCGGGATCGGCAAGCACGAACTTTGTGTGCAGCACGTACGGGGCGGGGAATTCCCAGATGCGCACCCCGGCTTCCAGCAGCGCCTCGTAGTACGCGGACTGCGCGTGCTGCACCATGAACTGGTCGGCCTTTTCGCCGACGAAGAGGTCCACGCGCACGCCGCGGTAGCACGCGGAGGTGATGGCCTCCAGCAGCGATTCCTCGGGCACGAAGTACGGCGAGCACAGCGTGAGCTGCTCTTTCGCGTTGTGGACGATGGAGTTGAACATGCGCAGGTTCGGCTCGGTGAGGTATCCGGGCCCGGAGGGGACAAGCTGGAGCACATCGCCTGTCGACGGCTCCGCCACCCCCTCACCAGCCCCAGCACCGGAACCAGCCACCACGTCGAGCGTCTCGCCGGATTCGGTGTACCAGTCCACGGCGAACATGGACTCGACGGACTCCACGATCGGCCCCTCCAGCTCCACGAAAGCGTCGACCCACTGGCGCCCGGCCTTCACATGGCCGGGCATGAGGTAGCCGCGGTCGATGAGGTTGAACGAGCCGACGAACGCCACCTCAGAGTCGATGACCACCACTTTGCGGTGGTTGCGCAGGTCGGGGCGGCGCCAGCGGCCGCGCAAGGGAGCTAGGGGCAGCATCATGTGCCAGTCCACGCCGATGTCGGTAAGCCGCTTCTTCAAAGCCCGGAAGCCGGGGTATTTGGCGGAGCCGATGTGGTCGAAAAGCAGCCGCACGTGCACTCCCCGCGCGACGGCGCGCTGCAGCGCCCGGAACACCACGTCCGTTGTGTCGTCCCAGGCGACGGCATAGATTTCGATGGAGATGGTGGCGGATGCTTCGTCGATAAGCTTGGCTATCCGCAGCATCGTTTTGCGGTAGTCCGCCCACAGCGCGCGCACCTCGCCGCGGACGGCGGGGTAGCCGGTGAGTTCGCGGTTGAGGCGCACCAGCGAGGCGGTTTCGGGCGGCAGGTGGGCGATGGTGTCGTCGGGGCCCGCCCACGCGCCGTCGAGCGCGCGGCGCGCCTGGACTTGGATGCGGTGGCGGCGGCGCGAGACGAATGTGGAGCCGAACAGCAGGTACAGCGGCAGGCCCACTACCGGCAGCAGCAGGATCAAAAGCAGCCAGGCGTTGGCGGAGGAGGGTTTGCGCCCGCCGGGGACCACGCCGATCATCACGAACTTGATGGCGTAATCCACCACCATGGCGGCGAACTGCCACCAGGACAAATCCAGGCTCATCGCACCTCGTCGTAGGCCAGGCCGCGGGTGTCGTAGTCCACGATCACGGGCGCGTGGTCGGACGCGCCCTTGCCCTTGCGCTCCTCCACGTCAACGAACGCGCGTTGGACCCGGTCGAACATGGGCTTGGTGGCCAGCTGGAAGTCGATGAGCATGCCCTCGTTCTTCTGAAAGCGCATGGCTTTGTAGTCCCAGAACGTGTACTGCTGCTCGTGCGTGACCTCGTGCAGCCCGGCCTCCAGCAGTATCTGGAACGCGGCGCGCTCCGGCTCCGTCACGTGCGTTTTGCCCTCGAACCAGGCGACGTCCCACACGTCCTCGTCGCGGGGTGCGACGTTGAAGTCGCCCATGTACACCTGCAGCTCCCCGGGGTCGACCTGGTCCGCCAGGGACCACAAAAACTGCAGTTTGTAGTCGTAGTGCGGGTCGCCGATGTCGCGGCCGTTGGGCACGTACAGGCTCCACACGTCCACCCCGCCGCACACCGCACCCACCGCGCGCGCCTCCACCGACGGGTCGCCCTTTCTGGCAAACGCGGGCTGGCGGGTGAAGCTGTCGCGGACGTTGTCCAGCCCCACGCGCGAGGCGATCGCCACGCCGTTCCACTGGCTGACCCCCACGTGCGCGACTTCGTAGCCTGCGGCTTCGAAGGTGGCGTAGGGGAACTTGTCGTCCGCGGTTTTGGTTTCCTGCATCGCCAGCACGTCCACGTCCTCGCGTTCGAGGAAGGCGGCGATCCGCTCGGCGCGGGTGCGCACCGAGTTGACGTTCCATGTGGCGATTCGCATGCGGCCTAGCCTAGCGCCAGCCGCCTACGGTGGTGCTCCAGCGCCCCTTCGGGCACTTCGCCTATCGACGCCACGCCAAAGGCCTCCCCCGCAACCCAGACAACCTGCTCGTCCCGGAGCTCCCATGCGTGATCGAGCACCTTCAGCGCCGGTTTGCCGATCCGCTCCGGGATGACCAGCCGCACCGGCAGGTCGCGCTGGTCGTAGAAGGACCGGATGGCGTCGATAGGCAAGGGCTCGAAGCCCGCCGAGGGGCCGAGCGGGACCGCGGAGTTGGCCTCCTCGGTGTCGCCGACGCGCATGAGCCAGCCGCCGGCCCACGCGGATTCGCGCACGTCGAGGCGGTCTGCGAGGCATTTTTCCAGCCCGCGGATCTCCGAGTTGCGCACGGTACGTGGGGAGAGCTTTTTGATGATGTGCAGGTCCGTGACCTCGATCGCCTCCTTGGAGGAGGGGAAGCCGCCGACCTCCTGCGGGCGTATCACCAGCGGGTCGAGGCTGAGGACGTGCCCGATGATGTCGCTGGCGTGCTCGCCGCGGCGCTGGCGCACCACGACGCGATCGCCCACCGCGACGTCGTCTGAGCGGAAAATCCGGGACACGCCTACTTGCGGGCCCCGCGCGGGCGGATCGCGCCGGTCAGCACCAGGGCAGCGCCGATCATCAGCGAGAGCATGCCGATGGCGATCAGGGCGCGCATCGGGGTGCCGGTGTCGGCGAGGTCGTCGTCGCGTTCGTCATCGTCCTCGGTCGTGGTGGCCGACGACGTCTTCGACGTGGTGGACGAGGATGAGGTGGGTGTGGTCGAGCTGGACGTCGCCGACGTGGTGCGGTTTTCCAGCACCGTGCGGCTGCTCGACGTGGTGGTCGAGGACGCGGTGGTGGTTGCGGAGGTGTCCGTGGTGGTGGACGAGGAAGAGCTGGTCGACGAGTCCGTGGTGGTGGACGAGGTCTCCGTCGTCGTGGTGTCCGTGGTGGTGGTTTCGTCGGTGGAGGTTTCGGTGTCCTGGAGACGCTCCACGCTGTGGGTCACCTCGGGGCCGAACGCGGGGGAGGTGCTGCTTTCGGTGCTGGCCGGCGCGCTGGTGGACGGCGTAGTGACGACAGCCGGGGACGTCGACGGGGTGGTCGGCTCCTCGACCACCGTCGGCTTGGTCGCCTCCTCCGCATCGTGCGTGCGCTCCGCGCCGGGGATGCCGAACACGATCGGGGCGTCGCCTGCCTCGGAGCGCTCGAACGCGTCGATCGCGGAGGTGCCCAGGATCCCGCCGAGGCCCTCGATGGGGGCGGGCACGACCACGGGTTCGTCGTCAGGCAGAAGCTCCGCGCGCAGCTCGCGCACGCCGGCGCGCTCCCGCTTCAGCGCCTTGGCCGCCTCGTCGAAGGTGGCCTTCTCGTCCTTGGTCAGGCCGTCTTCGGCGGCTTCCTCGCGCAGCTCGGCCAGCTCGTCGGAGGCCGCGATGAGCTCCTTGCGCCAGGCGATGAGCACGTCTCGGACCTCGTCGTCCGTCTCCGCACTGTTGATGGCGGTGATGGAAGACTCGTGGGTGGCGGAGACGTCGTCAAGCAATTGCTCAACTGGCTCCACGGGCGTCGCCGGAGCGAGGGTGAGCGACGCGGCGGTGATGGCGGCGGGGATACGCATGGCGGATATCTTAGCGCGTTAATCGTCGTGGCCGAACGGATCTTCGTCCGTGCCCGGAAGCCAGGTGTGGCCGGCTTCCTTCCAGCCGTTGTCGCGGATCACGCGCTTGGCCTCCTTCTTGTAGCGGCCCGTGAGCACGTCGGTGTACAAAAAGCCGTCCAGGTGGCCCGTTTCGTGCTGCAGGCAGCGGGCGAAAAAGCCGGTGCCCTCGACCTCAATCTCGTTGCCGTTTTCGTCCAGGCCGGTCACTTTCGCCCAGTCCGCGCGGCCGGTGGGCCAGCCGTAGCCCGGCACGGACAGGCAGCCTTCGTCGTCCTCGCCGGTGTCGGCGGGCATGGTCTTGGGGATCTCGGAGGTCTCCAGCACCGGGTTGATCACGGTGCCGCGGCGCATCTGATCGCCGTCCGGGCAGTGGTAGACGAAGATGCGCAGCGGCACGCCGATCTGGTTGGCGGCCAGGCCCACGCCGTGGGCGGCGTCCATGGTTTCGTGCATGTCGGCGATGAGCTCCTGCAGCTCCTCGACGGGCTGCGTGACTTCCTTGGTCGGCTCATGCAGCACCGGGTCGCCGTGGATAACGATGGGTCGGATGGTCATGCCAATATATTAGGCATGCTTACCGAGACCGACCTTTCCGTGCTCCGCTTCGCCGCGCGCGCCCCCAGGTCGATCGGCGCGCGCGAGGATGCGGTGCGCGCTGAGCTGGGCATGCAGCCCATCCGCTACTACCAGCATCTCAACCGGTTGCTCGACTCGCCCGATGCGCTCGCGGCCGAGCCCCAGCTGGTGCGGCGTTTGCAAAGGCTTCGCGACGACCAAAGGTCCCCCAACCTCTAGTTCAGCTTTACGGTGTGTTGCGCCTGGATTCCGAGGCGGTGTGGTTAGAGTTGCCGATGTGACTAACGACAACTATGGCAACAACCGTCCCGACTTCGAGTTCGAGCCGGGCTCCGGCTCCACGCGCTACACCGGCAACTCCGACTCGTTTGGCGGCGCGTACGACTCCTACGACGGCTCGTACGATGCCGAGCCGATCGACGCCGAAATCGTCGACGACACCGAGTACCGCGGCGCCCACCGCCGCGACGACGACTCCGAGTACATCGAGGACGTTGATTACGGTGCCGGTTACGGTGCTGGCCAGGCCGGGTACGCCGACGACACCCGCCACCTCCCCGGCGCAGGCGCCGCCGCGGCGGGCGCTGCTGGTGCCGGGGCTGCTGGTGCCGCCGGGGCGCGCCGCCGCTCCCGCAACGCCGACGACGCTATTTACGACGAGCCCTACGACGGCGCCTACGAGGAGGATTACGACGGCGAGCCGAAGGGACGTCGTAAGGCAGCTGCTGCTGGCGGCGCCGCGGAAGGCGGCCTGCCGAAGCGCGGCCTGGCGATGATACTGATCGCCGTGGCGGCGCTGCTGGCGCTGTGGGGGATTTGGAAGATGACCCAGGACGACAAGGGCGGCGACGGCGAGGGTGCCGCGCCGACCTCGTCGACCGTGGTGGGCTCCTCCGCGGCGGCGCCGGCCGGCGACGGCGCTGGCCAGAACGGCCAGAGCGCTGACGGCGCTGGTCAGGGTGCCGAGGGCCAGGGCGGCGCAGCAACGGGCGCGGACCAGAACAGCCAGAAGACTGAAGGCCAGCCGGCCCAGGACCCCAACGCCCAGGACCCGAACGCCCAGCGTCCGGAGGGCGCCGAGGGCCAGGGCGAGAACGGCCAGCCCGCACCGGCGCCGGCCCCGGCACCGGCGGGCGCGGGCCTCGACAACGCGTCGGCCCAGGTGTACGTCTACAACAACTCCGGCACCCCGGACCTGGCCAGCCGCACCGCCGACCAGCTGAAGGGCCAGTACAACGTGGCCAACAACTCGGCCGACGCCGCGGTGATGAACATGCCGGAGCAGGTCTACGGCGTCTTCCCGGAGACCTACGTCTTCTTCGACCCGGCCGTCCCGGGCGCCGAGCAGGTGGCGGCAGACATCGCCCGTCGCGTCGGCGGCGCCGCCCGCGCGAAGGGCGACCTCCCCGAGGGCGCGACGAGCATCCCGGAGCAGGCCGCGAACAACAGCGCCGCCGTGGCGGTGGTCCTGGCGGGCTAGTTACGCGCGCCCAGAGCGCTCCCTCCCAAAAACCGGCTACCTAGAACCGGCTACCAAGCAAAAATCAAGCTGGCAGCCGGTTGTAGGTAGCCGGTTTCGGCGTATGGACGGGGCGAGCCGGCGTTGGCGGCACGGTGGCACGGCGGCACGTGAACAGAACCCCCAACGCCCCAACGCCCCGCACCCGCGCATATAAACCCGCCTCCGGCACCCGCCCCAGCCGCCGCAGAGGATAGGCTCGTCCATTATGGATCCATTCCGCGATTTTGCCAGGTCCGACGGCCCCACCCTCGGCGTCGAGTGGGAGATTTGCCTCGTCGACCCGGTCACGCGCGACTTGGTGCCCCGCGCTGCCGAGGTGATCGAAGAGGTGCAGGCCCGCCACCCGGACATCCATCTCGAGCCGGAGTTCCTGCAGAACACCATCGAGTTGGTCACCCCGATCTGCGCGAACACCAAAGAGGCCATCCAGGCCCTGCAGCGCGACCTCAACGCCGTCAAGGAGGTCGCCGACGAGATGGGCCTCAAGCTCTGGGCAAGTGGCGGCCACCCGTTTTCGGATTTCCGCACGAATCCGCTGAGTCCGAAGCACACGTACGAGGAGATCGTCAACCGCACGCAGTACTGGGGCCAGCACATGCTGCTGTGGGGCATCCACTGCCACGTCGGCATCAGTCACGAGGACAAGGTGTGGCCGATCATCAACGCGGTGATGACCAAGTACCCGCACCTGCTGGCCATTTCCGCGTCGAGCCCGGGGTGGGACGGCATCGACACGTCTTACGCGTCGAACCGCACGATGCTGTACCAGCAGCTTCCCACCGCGGGCATGCCGTATCAATTCCAGAGCTGGGACGAGTGGGTCGGTTTCATGCGCGACCAGCAGACGTCGGGCGTGATCAACCACACGGGCTCCATGCATTTCGACGTCCGCCCGGCCGCGAAGTGGGGCACCGTCGAGGTGCGCATCTCGGACGCCACGAGTAACCTACGCGAGCTCGCGGCCGTCGTGGCGCTGACGCATTGCCTGGTCGTCCACTACGACCGCATGCTCGAGCGCGGCGAGAAGTTGCCCACGCTGCAGCAGTGGCACGTCGCGGAGAACAAGTGGCGCGGCGCCCGCTACGGCATGGACGCCCTGGTGATCACGAGTCGCGACACCGACGAGGACTGGATCAAAAACGAGTTGCAGTTGCTTATCGACGAGCTCACGCCCGTCGCCGCCGACCTCGATTGCGTCGACGAGCTGAACTTGGTCCGCGAGATCATCGAGCGCGGCGCCGGCTATGAGCGCCAGCGCGCGATCTACCAGCGCACCGGGGATTGGAAGGACGTCGTGGACGCAACCTGCGCGGAGATGTGGGAGCTCAGCCTTTAGGGTTGACGCGCCGCGGGTGGTAGCTGGCGGGGCGGTCGTTGCGGGTGAGCTGCTCGTCGTCGCCGTAGAGGCCTTCGCGTCGCGCGATGCGGCTGAGACGCTGCGCGGTAACGGGGCTGGTCATCAGGGCGAAAATCACGAGCAGCACCATCATGCCGATGTCGCCGCGTTCGTGCACGCTGAATTCCTCGGCGGTGACCACGCGGATGATGGTGCCGGTGATCATCAGCACCAGGCCGGTGGTTTGGGGTTTGGTGATGGCGTGCACGCGCGCCAGGGTGGAGTTGAACCGGGCGGTGCCCACGGCGGCGGAGAAGACCATGAACGCGCCGGGGAGGATGAACACCAGCGAGATGATGTCGGAAATCATAGGGAACCGTCCCTCTTGCGGAAGCGGGCCACGGACAGGGTGGCGATGAAGCCGAGCAGGGCGATGACGATCATGACGTTGACCACCGTGGTGTCCAGCGTCCAGCAGATGTACAGGGCCAGGGCGCACTGGAGGGAGGCGGTGATGCCGTCGTTGGCCAGCATGCGGTCCATGGAGTCGGGGCCGACGATGGCGCGCCAGGCGAAGATGAAGAACCCGGCGACCAGGAACACGGCGGCCACGGTGAGGCAGACGGTGTAGGCGGTGCTGTGCATGTCAGCGGCCTCCTTCGAAGATGGCGATCATTTGGCGCTCCAGTTTCTGCACGTTGGCGATTTCGCGGGCGATGGCGGCGTCGCCTTCGGCGTCGAGGACGTGGATGGTCCATTCGCGGTTGGCCAGGTCGATGTCGGTGACGGTGCCGCCGGGCTGCAGGTTGTAGGCGCAGGTGGCCAGGTACAACACCAGCTCGTTGCTCAGGCGCATGGGCACGCGCAGCACGGCGTTGCGCGGCTGCGGCGCGCGGCGCAGGGACAGCCACGCCACCTTCGCGGACGCCACGAGCAGGTCGAAGAACCACTCGACCATGAACGCGGCGAGCTTCAGCCAGTTCACCCGGTTGCCGCTGCGCGGCACCGGCGGCAGCGGCAGCGCCAGCACGATGAGCAACCCCAGGCCCAGCCCGGCGACGAGGTTGCCCCAGCTGAGCTGGCCCATCAGCAGGATCCACATGAACGTCAGCCACGCCACGGTCAGCGGGCGGAAGCGGTGGGCGATACCGGAAAACATCAGCGGCTCACCTCATTCGATTCGGCGTCCGCGGGTTCGGGCACCATCTCGGTGGTCACGCCGGTGCTGGTGGGCCCGGCGGGGCGGGAGGAGTCCCGGTGCTCGAGGGAGTCCCGGCCGCCGCCGGCACCGGTCTGTTCGCGGAAGGCGTCGAGGTTGCGTGTGGGGGCCGAAGGGTCGTCGATAAGCACGGCGCTTCTGTAGATGGACAGGTCCTGGGCGGATTGGGCGGCGCGGTCCGTGATGTTGGAGATCGGGCCGGCCAAAAACGTGATGCCTGTCGACGCAAGCACCAACAACGCGGTGGACAAAAACATGCCAGCGGGCACGCGGCCGACGTCGTCGCGGTCGCCCGATGCGACGGTTTCTTCGCGCGCGGCAAGGTTGGCCGGGCGCGCCAGGACGACGTCGCCTTCGGGTGCGTCCGCGCGGTCGCGCAGGAAGCCCTTGGACCAGACGGTCATCATGGCGTACAGGGTCAACAGCGAGGTGACCACCGCGCCGCCGATGAGCACCCACGCCAGCCAGGAGCCGTCCTCCGCGCCGGCCTGGATGAGCATGACCTTGCCCAGGAAGCCGGAAAACGGCGGGATGCCGCCCAGGTTGAGTGCGGGGATGAGGTAGAGCAGCGCAATCACGGGCGCGGTGTAGAGCAGCGAGCCGAGCCGGCGCAGCTGCGCGGAGCCGGCCTGGCGCTCCACCAGGCCCACCACTAGGAACAGAGAGGTCTGCACCAGAATGTGGTGCACCGCGTAGAAGATGGCGCCGGACAGGCCGGCAACGGAACCGAGGGCGACGCCGAAGATCATGTAGCCGATGTGGCTGACCAGGGTAAAGGACATCAGACGCTTGATGTCGTTTTGGGCGATCGCGCCCATCACACCCACGATCATGGTCAAAAGCGCAATGACCATCAGCGTGGAATCTAGGGCGCCGTCGGTGAACACGGTGGAGCGCACGCGGATAAACGCGTAGACGCCCACCTTGGTCAACAGCCCGGCGAACACGGCGGTGACGATGGAGGCAGCGGTGGGGTAGGAGTCCGGCAGCCACGCGTCCAGCGGGAAGATCGCCGCCTTGATGCCGAAGGCCACGATGAAGGTGGCGAAGATGGCGGCGCGGGTGCCGTTGGGCAGCTCCTCCATGCGGATGCCGGCCTGCGCCATGTTCACGGTGCCCACCGACGCGTACACCAGCGCGAGGGCGAACAGGAAGACCATGGACGACGCCATGGAGACCATGACGTAGCCGATGCCGGCGCGCACGCGCTGCGGGGACGCGCCCAGGGTGAGCAGCACGTAGGAGGCCACCAGGAACACCTCGAAGCCGACGTAGAGGTTGAACAGGTCGCCGGCGAGGAAGGACAGGTTCACGCCCATGCTGAGCAGCATGTAGGTGGGCAGGAAGACGGCGACTGGGTCGTCGTCGTCGCCGTCGCGAAGCCCCTGCGAGATGCCGTACCACATCACCGCGAACAGCACGATGGAGGAGACGAACAGCATGATCGAGCTCAGCCGGTCCGCCACCATCGTGATGCCCACCGGCGCGTCCCAGCCGCCCATCTGCACGGTCTGGATGCCGTGGGTGTCGGCGACGATGATCATCACCGCGGCGATCACGGTCAGCGCCGCCAGGGTCCCCAGGGCGATGAAGCGTTGCAGGTTCACGCCGCGGAACAGCACGATCAGCCCGGCGGCGAACGCGGGCAGGATGATCGGCATAACGATCATGTACGGCATCGCGGGCAGCACCCAGTCGGCGAAGGCCATGAAACTATTTCGCATCGTGGCCTCCCTTGACTTCCTTCACCGGGTCCTCGAACGGCTTGGGGCCGAACTCGTCGCCGGAGGGGCTGGCCTTGCCGGTCTGCGCGTCGTCGGACTTGTCGCGGTCCGGGGAGGCGGACTTCGGCCGCGCGGCAATTGCGCGATCCTCCTCGTCCCGCTCCACGATGTCGTCGGTGCGGTAGCGGTACTGGCGGTAGGCCAGGGCGAGCATGAACCCGACCATGGCCATGGAGATCACAATCGCGGTCAGGATCATCGCCTGCGCCAGCGGGTCCGCGCTGTCGGCGGCCGCTTTGGAGTCGCGCCCGATGATCGGCGGGGAGCCGGCGGGCCCGCCGGACTGCAGAAGCAGCAGGTTGGCGCCGTTGCCGATCAGGGTCACGCCCATGATCATGCGGGTCATGGACTTGTCCAGCATCAGATACACGCCGCACGCGATCAGCACGCCGGAGCCGATGAGCAGGAACAGGTTCGCTTCCATTTACTCGCCTCTCCTTTCGCGTTTGCTTATGGACGATCCGCTGGCCGCCGCCGCCCTGCGCTCGTTGTAACGGGCTCTGCGGTTCCTGGACATGAGCCTGCGGCGTTGCTCGTTTTTGGCCTGCAGCTTGCGCGCGCGGTCGCGGGCGCGCTGCTTTCGAGTGTCCTCCTCGCGGTCCAGGTAGGCGCCCATGGAGGCCAGCACGTGCATGATCAGCCCGACGACGATGATGTAGACGCCCGCGTCGAAAATCAGCGCGGACGGCACCGTCACGTCGCCGATCAGCGGCACGTCGAACTCGGCGTACGAGGAGGTCAGCGGCGGCATCCCGAAGAACATCGGGGCGACCGCGGCCGCGGTGGTGAACATGATGCCGATGCCCAGCACCTTGCCCGGGTGCACCGGAAGCGTTTCTTCTGCTTCTCGACGTCCTCCCGCTAGGTACCGCAGCGTCAGCGCAAGCGCCGCAACGAGCCCGCCGGCGAACCCGCCGCCCGGGGCGTTGTGGCCGGAGAAGAAGAAGTAGGCCGACAGCAGCATCATCGACGGGAAGAGCAGGCGCGTGACCACATCCACCAGGATGGAGCGGTTCTGCGCGGTCTCCGTCTCCACGCCGGAGGCGAGCCAGCGCGCCTTGGTTGTGGACAGAGTGGGCCGACGCGATTCCGGGTCGAAGCGGAAGGTGCCGAAGATCAGGCTGGCGATGCCGGTGGCGGCGATCACCAGCACAAGCGTCTCGCCGAACGTGTCCGCCGCGCGCAGGTCCACCAGCAGCACGTTGACGGTGTTGCGGCCGTGGCCGATCTCGTAGGCCAGCTCCGGCATGTATTTGGAAATCGGCTCCGCCACGCGCGCGGACATCGCCGTCATCGCCACCGTGACCACGGAGACGCCGGTGCCGATGGCCAGCCAGGCGCGTAGACGGTTGTCCTCGTTGCGCTGCTCCGATTCCGTGGGCATCTTGCGCAGCACCAGCATGAACACCACCATCACGATGGTCTCCACCAGCGCCTGCGTCAACGCCAGGTCCGGCGCACCGTGCAGTACGAAGATCAACGCCATGAAGTAGCCGGTCAGGCCCACCATGATCACGCCGGAAAGGCGGTTGCGCTGCACGGCCGCGAAAAACGCCAGCCCCGCCATGACGGTGACCGCCAGGCCCTGCCAGACGTTGTCCCACACCTGCATCCGGATGTTGTTGGAATCGCCCAGGATCAGCGCGGCCAGCGGCACCACGGCCAGGAAGGTGAAGATGACGGCCAGGTTGATGGTCAGCGAGCCGCGCTGCGTGGACGCCGTCAGCTTCAGCGACCAGCGGCGCAGCGTGTTCATGATGGTGTCCCACACCGCGTTGGCGTCGCCGAGCGCGGGGCGCTCGAACTGCGCCTTGGCCACTACGTCGCGCTGCCAGAACATGATGGCGCCGGCGAAGATGATCACGCCGGAGAGCACCAGCGGCACCGTGAACCCGTGCCACAGCGCAAGGTCCGCGCCTGCAACATCCGGGAAGCGCACGTTGAGGTACTCGTTGATCGGCGCCGACAGCACCGCCGGCGCCACGCCGAAGGCCACGGTGCAGGCGGTGAGCACGGCGGGGGAGAGCCACAGCTTTGGGCTGATGGCGTGCATCTCGCGCACCGCCTCGGATTGCCCGTCCTCCCACGGCTGGCTCTTGGTGGCGAATGCGCCGTAGACGAAGTACAGGGAGTACGCCATGGTGAGGATCGAGCCGGCCACAAGCGCCACGAGGGTGATCTTGCCGGGCATGCCGGTGAGCAGTTCCTCGTGCAGGATGGCGTCCAGCGCCGTCTCCTTCGCCACGAACCCGAACAGCGGCGGGATGCCCGCCATGGAGGCGGCGGAGATGATCGCCAGCGTGGCCAAAAGCGGCTGCTTTCGGCCCAGCCCGGACAGCTCGTGGATGTCGCGGGTGCCGGTGGTGTGGTCGATCGCGCCGACGA
>ERZ1031176.22-NODE-22-length-38928-cov-60.453785_pt1 | contig 38928 bp, 29 predicted proteins | sample MGYA00518586_ERZ1031176 | MGnify/ENA primary metagenome ERZ1031176 (study PRJEB33718, sample SAMN03159775) | human skin metagenome | collected 2014-05-20 | study: EMG produced TPA metagenomics assembly of the PRJNA266117 data set (Human skin bacterial metagenome... | reverse complement strand
CGAGATGCTCAGGAGTCTCGTGGGCTCGGAGATGTGTATAAGAGACAGCATTTGCGCCGACCTGGGGGTTTGCGGGCCGCCTGACAGATTCAGCCGCGATGTGTCGGGAGGGGCGCGGTTTGGTTAGCGGCGGTGCGGAATGGTTCATCGCCGAGTGAACAACCCCGCAGCGGGCTCCGCGCGACCTGGGGAAAGTGAACTATCCGACCGCCCAAAGGAAACTAATTCACTGGGAGGCATCTGGCGAGTGAACTATCTTGCACCCGCCGCGCAGGCACCCGCCGCGAAGCCCCACGCCCCGCAGACCCCTACTTCACCACCAGGTTGACCATGCGGCCCGGGATGGCGATGACCTTGACCACGTTCTTGCCGGCGATGAGGCCGGCCACGCGGTCGTCGGCAAGTGCTGCGGCCTCGAGGTCGTCCTTGGAGGCGTCGGTGGCGACGTCGATGCGCGCCTTGACCTTGCCGTTGATTTGGACGGGCACTTCCACGGTGTCGTCGACAAGCCATTGCTCCGAGAACTCCGGGAACGGCTCGAACGTGATGGTTTCAGAGTGGCCCAGCACCGACCAGAGCTCTTCGGCGATGTGGGGCGCGAGCGGCGAGACCATCTGCACCAGCGGCTCGACGGCGGCGCGCGGCGCGCCGTTCGGGTAGGTCTTGGTCAGGTAGTTGACGTACTCGATGAGCTTGGCGGCGACGGTGTTGTCGCGCAGGTGCTCGTAGTCGTCGCGCACGCCGGCGATGGTGCGGTGCAGAGCCTTGGAGTCCTCGTCGGTGAGCGCGGTGTCCACGACGGAAGCCTCACCGGTGGCTTCGTCGACGGCCAGGCGCCACAGGCGCTGCAGGAAGCGGTGCGCGCCGACGACGTCCTTGGTCGCCCACGGGCGGGAGGTGTCCAAAGGCCCCATGGACATCTCGTAGACGCGCAGGGTGTCGGCGCCGTACTCTTCCACCACATCATCGGGCGCGACGGAGTTCTTCAGGGACTTGCCCATCTTGCCGTACTCGCGGTTGACCTCGGCGCCGTCGTAGAAGAACTTGCCGTCGCGCTCCTCCACCTCGGCGGCGGGGACGTACACGCCGCGCGAGTCGGTGTAGGCGTAGGCCTGGATGTAGCCCTGGTTGAACAGGCGGCGGTACGGCTCCTGGGAGGTGACAAAGCCCAGGTCGTACAGCACCTTGTGCCAGAAGCGGGCGTAGAGCAGGTGCAGCACCGCGTGCTCCACGCCGCCGACGTAGAGGTCCACACCGCCCGGATCATCGGCACCGTGCTCGTCGGGGCGCGGACCCGTCCAGTAGCGTTCGTTTTCGATGTCCACCAGCGCGTCGGCGTTGGTCGGGTCGATGTAGCGCAGCTGGTACCAGGAGGAACCGGCCCACTGCGGCATCACATTCGTGTCGCGCCAGTACTTCTGCTTGCCGTGGCCCAGGTCCAGCTCCACCTCGACCCAGTCGGTGGCCTTAGCCAGCGGCGGGGCGGGCTCGGAGTCGGCGTCGTCGGGGTCGAAGGCGACGGGGTTGTAGTCCTCCACCTCCGGCAGCTCCACCGGCAGCATGTCCTCGGGCAGCCCGTGCGCCTGGCCGTTCTCGTCGTAGACAATCGGGAACGGCTCGCCCCAGTAGCGCTGGCGCGCGAACAGCCAGTCGCGCAGCTTGTACTGGATCTTCTCGGAGCCCCTTTGCCTATCGACGAGCCAAAGGATCGCCCGCTCAATAGCCTCACCCTTGCCCAAGCCGTTCAAATCCAGGCCGTTGTCATTGGCGGAGTTGATGTGCTCCGCGTCGCCGGTGAACGCCGCCTCGGTAACGTCGCCGTCCAGCACCGGGGTGATGGGCAGGCCGAAGACGGTAGCGAACTCGTAGTCGCGATCGTCGTGCGCCGGAACCGCCATGATGGCGCCGGTGCCGTAGCCGGTAAGCACGTAGTCGGCGATGAAGATCGGCACCTCCTCGCCGCTGACCGGGTTCACCGCATACGAGCCGAGGAACACGCCAGTCTTTTCCTTGTTCTCCTGGCGCTCCACGTCGGACTTCGCGGCGATGGATCGCAGGTAGCTATCCACTGCCTCGCGCGGGGTGGCGGCGCCGCCGGTCCAGCGGCTGTCCACGTCGGAGGGGTAGGAGGCGGTGACCAGCTCGTCGACAAGCGGATGCTCCGGCGCAAGCACCACGTAGGACGCGCCGAAGAGCGTGTCCGGGCGGGTGGTGAAGACCGTGATGTCGCCGGCGGGGGAGGCGAAATGCACGTCCGCGCCGCGGGAACGGCCGATCCAGTTGCGCTGCATGCTCTTGACCTTTTCGGGCCATTCGAGCAGGTCAAGGTCGTCGAGCAGGCGGTCCGAGTAGTCGGTGATGCGCATCATCCACTGGCGCAGGCGCTTGCGGAAGACCGGGTAGTTGCCGCGCTCGGAGCGGCCCTCGGCGGTAACCTCCTCGTTGGCCAGCACCGTGCCCAGGCCCGGGCACCAGTTGACCATGGAGTCGGAGAGGTAGACCAGGCGGAACTCGTCGATAGCCTTGTGCTTCTCCTCCGTGGTCAGGTCGCGGAAGTTGCGGCCGTCCTTGGTGGTGCGGGCGCCGGACATGAGGTCCTTGACCAGGTCCTCGATCGGGCGGGCCTTCTGCAGATCCTCATCGAACCAGGCGTTGTAAATCTGCAGGAAGATCCACTGGGTCCACTTATAAAACTCCGGGTCCGTGGTGGCCACGGAACGGCGCGGGTCGTGGCCGAGACCCAGCATGGCCAGCTGGCGACGCATGTTCGCGATGTTCGCCTCGGTGGTCACGCGCGGGTGCGTGCCCGTCTGGATGGCGTACTGCTCCGCGGGCAGGCCGAAGGCGTCGTAGCCCAGCGTGTGCAGCACGTTCTTGCCCAGCATGCGGTTGTAGCGCGCATAGACGTCCGTGGCGATGTAGCTCAGCGGGTGGCCCACGTGCAGCCCCACGCCCGAGGGGTAGGGGAACATGTCCTGGACGTTGAGCTTGTCTGTGGGCAGCTCCTCGCCGGTGGCAAGGTCGCCGACCGGGTTCGGGGCATAAAACGTCTGGTTGTCGCGCCAGTACGCCTGCCACTTCTGCTCAATGGTGTTGGCCAGCTCGGCCGTATAGCGGTGCGGGGTCGCCTCAGTCATGGTTATGCAGTGTAGTTAAGGGCATTTGGATGCAGGCGCCCGGCGCGGGGTCCGGGGCGGAGCAGGTTCTGGGTGGGCTCTCGGTGGGGGCGGGTTCTAGGTGGTTTTGTACGAATCGACAATTCAGACGAGCGTCCAGATTTAACACCGCAGGTAGAGAGCTTATGCACTGTTTCGCATGTAAACTTTTACAAAATCACAGATCCTGCCGCTCGAGTTCCGGCAGTCTCGACCCACTTTTCGTTGGCAATTACCAATAGTTGGTCTACCCGAAATTGTCCGCAATGCGGAGTCCGCAACCGCGCCAACGTACCGCGAGCCACACCGCTATGGTCGCAAATATGCAGCTCTACACCATCGGCTACAGCAAGAAGACCGCGGAGGAGTTCTTCAACATCCTCCGGGACAATGGCGTGAAGCAGGTCGTGGATATCCGGCGGCACAACACAAACCAGCTCGCCGGCTTTACCAAGGAGTCGGATTTGCCGTGGTTCCTCGACACCATCGCGGGCATCGGCTACTCCCACGAGCTAGCACTCGCGCCCAGCGAGGACCTCATGCGCGCGTACCGCAAGGAGGGCTTGCCGTTCGACGAATTTGCAAAGCAATTGCGCGCCGAATATGCCAAGCGCACAATGCCCAAGCTTATCGACGGCTCCGCCCTCCTCTGCTCAGAGCCCGACCCCGGAGTTTGCCACCGCTCCGTGGCGGCGGAGTACCTCGCCGAGCACGGCGACTTCGAAGTCGTGCACCTCTAGGTTCTAGCCCGCGAACATCTGCCAGATGGCCACGCACATGATCACGATGCCCAGCACGAACACGAACCAGGTTTCCGGCTTGTTGGCGTAGCGCTGGTAGTCCTTGGCGTAGCGGAATAGCAGCATCGGCACGATGTACACCAGGAAGGTGATGAACACGCCGCCGACCACGGAGATCAGGTCCAGGATCGACGGGTTGAGGATGCCGGCGATCACCGTGGTGACAAAAATGAAGACGTAGATGCCCCAGCGCAGCTTCTTCGGATCCATGCGCTCAGCGACGCCAGGGGCCACGGCACGTACCAGGTACGTGGTGCCTTCCTCGGCGCCCATGACGTGGCCGAAGTAGGACGACGCAATCGCGCAGAGGGCAACGATCGGGGAGAGGATCGCTAGGAACGGCGTGTGGGTCTCGTTGGCCAGGTAGGACAGCACGGGGATGTTCTGCTCGCGGGCGGCGTCCATGCCGTCGGCGCCCAGCGCCAGGGTGCAGGACCACACGAAAAACATGGTGAACACCACCAGCAGCGCGGTGGTGATGAGCTCGGTCTTCGCCACGGCCTTCTTGGTGGACTCCAGGTCATCCGGGTACTTCTTCTGCACGTCCAGAGCGAACTGGGACATCGCCGGCATGTGGTTGAAGGAGAACACGAACACCGGCAGGATCAGCAGCATCGCTTTCCAGAACGGCACGTCGGACTCGTAGGAGCGGAAGCTGGCCAGGTCCCACTGGGGGATGAGGTAGAACGACACCGCGGCCAGCGCGATGATCAGGGGGTAGACCAGCAGGTTCGCAAACGCCAGGGTGGCCTTCTTGCCCAAGGCGTAGGCACCGGTGAGCACGCCGACGCACAGGATGGCCATGAGCCAGCGCGGCACCTCGGGGCCGCCGAGCTGATTGACCACGAAGCTGTCCATGGTGTTAGTGATACTCACGCCGTAGATGAGCACGATGGGGTAGATGGACAGCCAGTACATCAGGCCCGTCATCAGGCCGCGGTTGCGGCCGGCGAGCGCGGTGACCACCTGCAGCACGTCCAAGCCTTTGACCGGGGAGGCGGCCACGATGCGGGCGTAAGTGCGGTGGGAGAAGAACACCATCGGGCCGATGAACAGGGTGATCAGCAGTAGTGGGAGAAAGCCGAAGCTGCCGGCGTCGATGGGGAGGAACAGGATGCCGGCGCCGACGGCGGTGCCGAACAGGGTGATAGCCCAGGACAGGGTGCCGCCGTCGGGGACGGCGCCGGACCGGTTTTCCTCCACCTGCCGTTTGTCGGCGACGGTGAGGTGGTCCAAATTGAACTCTTTGCCCGCTGTGGTCAAAGGTACTCCTTAAGACGTGAGTGGTTTAAGCCACACGGAATCATAAGGCACCACAACGCGCAGCAATAACTGGGGAGACCACGGGTGTACACCACGGCCTCTTGCGGACAGCCGTCTCGGCGCAGGATATATTGACTATTGTTGTTTCCCGCCCCTGAACAGGAGTTTCCCATGAAGAAGTTCACCGCCGCCGCGGTTGCCGCCACGATGGCCGTTTCCCTGGCGGCCGGCCCCGCAGACGCCGCGTCCAACACCATGGCCGGCAGCAAGAACACTCCGGTGTGCAAGCTTGAGCTCGACGGCATCGGCTCCAAGAGCGTCACCCAGGAAATCGTGGCGGAGAAGGGGATCGAGGGCGTGGAGCTGAACAAGCTCACCGGCATCCAGCGCACCGCCGCGGCCGTCGGCGAGGCATTCGGTTCCACCGACACCGCGGCGCAGCAGAAGGCGAACAACGCCCAGGCTGTACAGGCGTGCCTGGACGGCGAGGACTACAAGTCCGAGCCGCTGGAGGCGGGCATCAAGGGCGGCATCATCGCCACTGTTGTGCTCGCGGTGCTCGGCCTAATCGCGAACTTCGCGCTGCAGTCCGGCGCAATCCAGCTGCCGAAGCTCGGCCGCTAATACGTGGTGTAGAAGACGCTGGTCATAGCGCTATTTTACGGCAGGAACGGGCGAACAGCAGGCTGTCTTACGTGCTAACAGGCAGTCCCGCGCGCCGCCATGCGGTAAGGAACTGATCAGTCTCTGCCTCGTCGGTAATGCTCACGCGCGCTCCCGAATCTGGGTAGCTGCGGATGATGATGCCCTCGGCACTGATCTTCTGCTCAATCTCAGCGCCGTTCACGCCTGGAATCCAGACGAAGTTTCCGTGAGAACGCTGTACGCCGAGCTCCTCAGAGACCCGGTCGCGCTGGGCTTGAGTCTCTTTAACTCGCACCATGAGTTCATCATGCGCCTCCAGCGACGCGACGGCTGCAAGCTCCGAAAGTTCGGTGACAGTGAGCGGAAGCGCAACTAGACCGAGCGAGCGAATCAGCTCCGGGTTGCCGAAGCCGTAGCCGACACGCAACCCCGCCAAACCGTAGGCCTTAGAGAAGGTACGCGCACCGATAAGGTTTGGATACTTCGCGATTTCCTCGACGCCGTCCGGAGTGTCCTTGGCATCGTTGAACTCGTAATACGCCTCATCCAACACCACCACGATGTCTTCCGGAACCCGCCGCATGAATTCAGTGAACTCGTCTTTGGTGATGGTCAGGCCGGTGGGGTTATTCGGGTTGCAAATGATGATGAGGCGGGTGCGGTCTGTGATTGCGTCTGCAACCGCATCCAAATCAATCGCCTCATCCTCGCCGAGTGGGACCTGGACCGGGGTGGCCCCGCCGACGCGAGCGTAGAGCGGGTATGCCTCGAAGCTGCGCCAGGGAAAGAGGACCTCATCGCCTGCCGCACACGTCATCAGTACGGCCTGCTGGATCACCGCCGACGCCCCGGGCGCGACCGCAACCTGCTCTTCCGATAGACCTAGGCGATCAGCCAACGCCTTTCGCAACACCGGCGAGCCGGAGATGGGGTACCGGTTCGCCCGCAACGCCGATTCACGGATCGCTTCTAGCGCGGTAGGCAGGGGCCCGAAGTTCGCCTCGTTGGCGGACAACTTCAATTTTGTTTCGTCGGACTTTCCGGGCTTGTAGTCCGGGAAGAGGGAAAGATCTGCACGAAGCACAAGCGGTCCTTTCTTAGAACATTTGCCAGATAGTCACGCCCATGATGATCAATCCCATGATGAGGACGAAAATCGTGTCTGGACGGCGAGCGTAATGCTTGAACGCGGTGGCCTTGTTAAACAGCAGGTTGGGCACGATGTAGACGAGGAAGGCGACGAAGATGCCGCCGACCGCGGAAATCAGCGTCAGAATCGACGGGTTGAGCACTGCCACCAGAACCGTAGTCACGAACACGAAGACGTAGATGCACCAGCGCAACGCCTGCGGGTTAATCCTGTCCGCTACGCTCGGAGCCGCCACGCGGATGAGGTAGGACGTTCCTTCCTCGGTGCCCAGCATGTGGCCGAAGTAGGAAGATGCGATCGCGCAGATGGCGATCACCGGGCTGATCACCGCCATGAACGGGGTGTTGGTGACATTGGCGAAGTAGGACAGGATCGGGATGTTCTGCGCGCGGGCCTCATCCATGCCCTCCGCACCGAGGGTGAGCGAGCAGGACCACACGAAGAACATGGTGAAGAACACGAGCATGATCGCGGTGATCAGCTCAATCTTGGACACTTCGCGCTCGGTGGCCGCGACGTCGCCCTTCTTCTTCTTTTGCACGTCGAGGGCGAACTGGGACAGCGCCGCCATGTGGCTGAAGGAGAACACCATCACCGGCAGAAGCAGCAGCATGGACTTCCACAGCGGAGTGCCAGATTCGTACTCCATGAAGCCGGCGAGGTCCCATTTAGGAATGAGGTAGATGGACACCGCGGCGAGGGCGATGATGAGGGGGTAGACAAGGATGTTGGCCAGCCACAGGGTTGCTTTCTTGCCCAGGGCGAACGCACCCGTCATCAGGCCCACGCAAATCGTGGCGAGCACGACACGGTTCACGTGCGGCCCGTTGAGTTGGTTGACGATCATGCTGTCCACCGTGTTGGTGATGGAGATGCCGTAGATCAGCACCGTCGGGTAGATGGCGAGCCAGTAGAGGATGGCTGTAGCCAGGCCGCGCTTGCGCCCGGTTAAGGCTGTGACGACCTGCAAGACATCCAGCCCTTTTTCCGGGGACGCGGACACAATGCGCGCATACGTGCGGTGGGAGAAAAACACGAGCGGCAGCACGAGGAACGTGGCAATGAGTAGCGGCCAGAATCCGAAACTTCCGGCATCAATGGGCAAGAACAGAATGCCGGCGCCGACAGCGGTGCCGAACAGCGTGATGGCCCAGGACAAGAAGTTGCCGTCGGGAACGTCTCCAGCCCGGTTTTCCTTGATCACCTCAGCATCAGCCGCCGAGAGCTGGTCCATCTGAAACTCGGCTCGGGACTGCGCGATGTGTTCGTCGCTGTGCAGCTCAGGCAGACCGCCATGTATCTTTTCGCCGGAAGAAGACCGGCTAAACGTAGTGGACATAAGTGTGGATCCTTTTCGTAGGGGCTATTGCCATCTGAATTGGTTGGTTTGAATCAGGTGAGCATCAGCGTTCATCGGGTGCGAGCTTGCCAACCGCCAACTCTTCGACCACCCGGGTAAGCAAAGCCAGTCCGGTGAGGCAGTCTTCATCCGTGGTGTACTCGGCCTCGTTGTGGGAAATGCCGTCGACGCTGGGGATGAACAGCATGACGGTGGGGTAGTGCTCCTTCATGTTCGTTGAGTCGTGGCCCGCCACCGTGAAGATCTCTTGGTGGGACAGTCCGAGTTCCTCTGCGCACGTGCGCGCCAGCTCTACGCCGGCCTCGGGGTAGGGGTTGAGCGCCCATTCGTGTGTGAGCTCGAGGTCGACATCGACCTTTGCCTCGTCGGAGGCGGCGGCAACGATCTCGTCCACACGCGCCCGCGCCTTCTCCAGCACCTGCGCGGAAGGGGAGCGCAGGTCGACGTTGAAGCGGACCTCGCGCGCGATGGTCACCGGCGAGTTGGGCTCCAGCGTGAGCTGCGAGACCGACGCCTGCAGCTGCCCTTCCTCAAACTCTTCTGTCAGGCGGCGCACGCCGGCAATCACCAACGAGGCGCCGAACAGGGCATCGCGGCGGTCCCGCATCATGGTGGATCCAGTGTGGCCCTGCTCGCCGCGAACTGTGGCGGCGAACTTGCTTGCGCCCCAGGTGGCGGTGACCAGGCCGATTTGGTTGCCGTTATCTTCCAGCTCCCGGCCTTGCTCGACGTGGATTTCGGCGTAGGTGGCTACCTTTGGGGCGTCGATAAGCGGCGCCCACTTCGCCGCATCAATGGCCTCGCCCGCTGTAACTCCCTGCAGGTCTGTGGCTTCACGCGCCACCCCGAGGTCGAGGAAGCCGGTGAAGACTGAGCTGCCCATCATCGACGGGGCGAAGCGGGAGCCTTCCTCGTTGAACCAATTCACCACCGCGAGGTTGAACCGGGGTGTCAGCTCGCCGCTTTTCGCTTTCGCGGCCACACGCGCGGCGGCGTGGGCACCGGCGAGCACGCCGTACGCGCCATCGAAGCGTCCTGCGAGTGGCTGCGAATCCAGGTGCGAGCCAACAGCGACGTAAGGGGCGCCCGGCACCAGCTCAAACAGGCCGTACTGGTTGCCAATCTCGTCGAAGCCGACTTCCGCGCCGAAACCCTCGAGCACGCCGGTGAACCAGGCGCGGTTTTTCACGTCGCCCTCGCTTGCGGCCTGGCGCTCCACGCCGCCGCCGGGGGTTGCGCCGTTCTTGCTCATCGCCGCGAAATCCGAGAGGAACCGCTCATCTGTTGGCTGAATGGTCTGCATTGTGTTCAAGTCCTTCCTAAAAGCTGCCGTGGACGAGTTGCCCGCCCAGCACAGTGGCCTCAACGGGGATGTCGCCGATCTGGCTGGCCGGCACTTCGGCTGGATCGGCTCCCAGGACCACAAGATCTGCGAGCTGGCCAGGCGCAATCTGCCCCTTTTTCCCAGCCCAGCCTGTCGCCGCGGCGGATCCCGCGGTGTAGGCGTACAGCGCCTCGTCGACGGTGATCCGGTCCTCCGGCCCGTACTCTTTGCCCGCGGCCGTGGTGCGTTCGACAAAGCTCTGCACCACGGCGAGCGGGGTGCCCGTGGCCACTGGCCTGTCGGAGCTGCCCGGCAGCACCACGCCGCGCTGGAGCAGCCGCTTCGCCGGGTAGGAAAGTGCTGCCCGTTCGGCGCCGATCGCCTCTGCCATCGCGTCTCCGAATTCCGCGATGAAGCGCGGCTGTGGCACGAGCACGACTCCGGTCTTGGCCATGCGCTCGATTTGGTCGTTCCGCACCACTCCGCCGTGCTCGATGCGGTGCGGGACCGTGCGGGGCCCATGCTTATCGACGGCTTCGCTGATCACGTCCAGCGCAAAATCCACCGCTTTGTCTCCGATCGCGTGCAATGCCAGCGACCACCCGCCGGCCGCTGCCGCGAGCGCACGCGAACGCATCGTTTCGGTGTCGCCTTGGAAGTACCCGGCGTGGCAGCAGCAGGCGTAGTCCTCGGTCATGGCCGCTGTCTTTCCCAGCAAGGATCCGTCGGTGAAAATCTTCACTGGCCCGATCTGCAGCAGATCGTCTCCAAGTCCAGTGCGGATGCCGGCGTCGAGGCCGTGCACCACCGGGTCGCCCTCGTGGCCGTCGATGCCGTGCAGCGCGTCGAGAGTGATCATCGCCTGCGTACGCACGTGGAGCTTTCCCATCTCGCGCGCCCGCTGGTAGAAGCCGAACTCCTGGGGGCTGTGTCCGATCCAGCCGCCTGCGACGCCTGCGTCCGTCACCGAGGTGATGCCCTCGCCGAGGTAGTGCCGCCCGGCGCGGTCAAGCGCGTCGGTGATGTTGCTTTCGCTTTCCGGCTGCAGCACATCGTTGATCGGGCGCATGGCGTTTTCGTCCAGCAACCCAGTGGCGTTGCCGGTGTCGTCCACGACCACTTCTCCGCCTTCTATCTGCGGCGGGTTCGCCGGATCGATTCCGGCTCGGCGCAGCGCCTCGCTGTTGACCGTGTATGCGTGCCCGGAATTGTGCTTGATCAACAGCGGTTTGCCCGCGGTTGCGTGATCGAAGTCGGCGATCGGCACCGGCCCGTCTGTGAGCAGGTTCGGATTGAATCCGCTGGCTACGACCCAGTCGCCAGTGCTTCCCGTCCGCAGTGCCGCCAGCACGTCGCCACGCGTGCGCGCGCCACCGAGGTTGATTTCCCGCAGTGTCTGGCCGAACCACACGCTGTGCGCGTGGGCGTCGTTGAACCCCGGGATGACGGTGCGGCCGCGTGCATCGATCACCGTGTCGCCGGGCGCTGGCTCGCTGTCCACCTCCAGGATGCGGCCGAAGCCCATGCGTATCGACGTCGCGGTGCCGCCCGCCCCGTCCATAGTTTTTGCGCGCGCGTTGATGATGGTGGTTGCGTTCATAAGCCCGCCTCCTCCGTGCAGCTCTAAATTGTGTCCCCTGACACTATTGGGTAACCGCCGTGATCGGCACCTCTTTGCGGACATCTGGCACATCTCATAACCCGCGCTTGTAACGTTGTGCACATGCACACTGATTCGACGGACGGCTGGAACGACATTGTCCAGCAGGTTCGTGAGGACTTACCCGAGCTCGTCGATGCTTTCCTCGAGCAGTTCCACGACTTGGGCTACTACCGCGAGGACATCGTGGACGACGCCGAGCTCCGCTCGACAGCCTCCAGCATCCTGGGGCTTTTCCTGGTGCAGCTCGAATACGGGATGGATGAAGACTCACTCGCAGCGCACGCCCGCCAGCTGGGCACCAAACGAGCGCACCAGGGCGTGCGCCTGTCCGCGCTGGTAGATGCCATCCAGATCGACTTCACTGTGTTGTGGGACCACTTCCGCGCAACGGTTTCCCCGGAACAGCTGCCTGTGCTGGTGGAGCACGTGGCGGACATTCAGAAGCTGGTGTCGCGCTACACGGTGCATATCCGCGGCGCGTATGCGGCCGAGCAGGCGCGGGCGCGGCACGACGCCCGTTTCGCCCACGCCCGCCACATTGAGCGGCTCTTTTCCGCCGAGCATTTGGGGGAGCAGGCCATGGGGGCCATCTCCAGGGCACTGGGGATTGCGGAGGGCACCGCCATCGACCTCGTGGTGTTCCACCCCAGCGAGTGGGCCCCGGCCCAAACCGTGCTGGAGCCTCTCGCCGCCCGCGGGGAAATCTTCGGCCACGGATACCACGGCCTGTACGCGGCCTTCTTTCCCGCCAGCACACAAGCCCAGGATTTCATCCGGGATCACACAGACCACCTCGGTGCGGTGACGTTCAACCAGCTCCCAAACTTGGCGGCGGTGCGAGCCGCTGTGCGTGCGAGCGTGAGCATGTTCGACGCCGCGGAAAACCCCGGCCGCCTCATCCCTGTGCAGGACGTGGCCTGGGCGTTAGCGGCGCAGCAGATCCGCCCGTTGCTTCCTGTGCAGCTTCACGCTGCGCACGCCGGGGTGGTGGAGCTGCGCAAGAGTGCGCCGGATGTGGTGGATACCGTGGAGGCGTACCTGAAAAGTGGATCCACCAAAGATGTGGCAGCGCTGCTGCACTGCCACCGGAACACGGTGGTCAACCGCCTGCAGTCCTTCAAGGCGCACACCGGCCTGGACGTCACCGTCCCGTCGCAGGCGGCGCTCGCGCTGGCCTCGCTACCGTGGAAGGGCGCTATTCCGGCAGCCCCAGCTCCTGCGCCACAATCACATTGACGATGGCGGGCACGCGCTCCTCGCGCACCTTCCGCAGTGCCCGCTCGATGGCACCGGCGGCCTGGTCGTCTGCAGTGACCAGCTCGCCATGGCCGCCAAACGCTTTCGCCACCTCCGCAAAATCCGGATTGACCATCTGGGTTCCGCTCACCCTGCCCGGGAAGTACTTCTCCTGGTGCCCGCGGATAGTGGAGTACTGGCCGTTGGTCACCGTCACCGCCAGGAACGCGGTGCCCTCCTGCACTGCGGTGGCGAACTCCTGGCCGTTCATCAGGTATTCGCCGTCGCCGGCGATCGTAACAACGGTGCGTTCCGGGAACTCCAGCGCGGCGGCAACCGCCGCAGGCACCGAGTACCCCATGGAGCCGTTGCGCATGCCCAGCTGGGAGGGGAACTGCTCGGTGCGCAGGAAACGCTGGGCCCAGATGCAGTGGTCGCCGGCGCCGAAGGTGTAGATCCCGTCGTTGCCAACCTGCTCCTGAAGCTGCCGGAACACCTCCTCCAGGTGGGCGGTGCCTTCAGGTGCTTTACGCCAGGTATCCGGCTGGCTGATCGCGGCAAAGTCGAGGTGCGCCTGGTGCGCGGCGGCGTAGCGCTGCTCGTCCGCCACCGGCACGTCCAATGTGGCCAGCGCGTCCACGAACTCCGCTGGCGAGGCCACGATGTGTTCGGTCACCGCGCCGGAGTGGCCGCGCAGCGCTGTGTCCATCAGTGCGATGATGTTCACCGCGTCCGGGCTTTGGCGCAGGGTGTAACCGTCCGTCGGGACGTCGGTAAGCGCCGCGCCTACCTGCACCAACACATCGGCGTCGTCCAACAGGCGCGCGACGTTCTCGTCGCGGCCGTAGCCCAGCCAACCGGCGTTGGCGGCAGCGGAAAACGCGATGCGGTCCGTTGCGCGCCAGTCGTGCACCACCGGAATGTTGTGGGCGTCCGCGAACTCGGCGAGTTTGCGCGAGGTCTCCTGGTCCCACCCGGGGCCACCTGCGTAGATCAGCGGCCGTTTCGCGGAAGCAAGCTGCTTTTCGACGGCGTCCCGTTGCCCCTGCGACGCCCCTCCCCGCGACACCGGGCGGGGAGGATACACAGTGCCTTCGAACTCTTCGTAGAGCACATCTTCCGGCAGACCGACCACTACCGGTCCGGGGCGGCCGGTGGAAGCCTGGAAGAACGCGTCGGCCACGACGCGGGATGCGGAAGACGGGTCGTCCAAAACGAACACCTGCTTGGCCTGCGTCCCAAACCACGCCTTCGGGTCGAACTCCTGGAAGGACTCGCGGTCCCGGTCCGAAAACGGGATCAGTCCGACAAACAGCACCATCGGGGTGCAGTCCTGCCATGCCGCATGAATGGCCACGAAAGCGTTGGACGCACCCGGGCCGCGGGTGACCATGGCAACGCCGGGCTTGCCCGTCGCCTTGCCCTGGGCTTCCGCCATGTAGGCGGCGCCGCCTTCCTGCCGGCAAACCACTGTGTCGATGGAAGAATCGTGCAGCCCGTCCAGCACCGGGAGGAAGCTTTCCCCAGGGACGATGAACGTGCGCTCGACGCCCTGCGCCTCCAGCGCGTTCACGATTTCCTTGCCGACATGGACCATGCGGGTGCCACCTTTCTCAATCGGTTATGCCTCCTCGGGAGCGTTTCCCCGAGCGTATTTGAGACGCCGCAGCCAAAAATGTGGTTGCGGAGATCCCGTGCGAAACGTCAACGGCTATGTCAGGAGCGTATGCAAATGCACACTCACCCAGCACCGCCGTCTACTCGGCCACGTAGTAGAGCTGCTTGTTCACAAACTCATCCATGCCCACCGGGCCGAGTTCGCGGCCGTAGCCCGATTGCTTCACGCCGCCGAAGGGCAACTCAACCCCCTCGCCGGCGGGAGTGTTCACGTTGGCCATGCCAACCTCCAGACGGTCCGCGACCGCCTTCGCCCTGTTCTCGTCCGTAGAGAACACCGCGCCGCCGAGCCCGTAGAGCGAGTCGTTGGCGAGTTCGACGGCTTCCTCGTCGGACGAAACCTTGTACACCTCTGCCACCGGGCCGAAGAACTCCGCGTAGTACGAGTCGGAACCACGGGGGATGTCCGTGATCACCGCGGGCGAGACGTACGCGCCGGTGTCCGCGAGCTCGCCTCCGGCGCGCAGGTTCGCACCCGCCGCGACCGCCTGTTCGAGCTGGCTGCACAGGTTTTCCGCCGCGCCGCGCGACGACAGGGGACAGTACATGCCAGCGGTGTACGCGTCCCAGGTCGTCGGCTTCATGACCTCCGCTAACTTCACCAGCTCAGCAACGAATTCGTCGTAGATGTCCTCCATCACGATCATGCGCTTGTTGGAGTTGCACGCTTGGCCGGTGTTGACCATGCGGGTTGTAAACGCCAGTTTCGCTGCCGCGGCAACATCGTCCGTATCCAGCAGAATGTAAGGATCGGTGCCTCCAAGTTCCAACACGACTTTCTTCAGCTTCTCTCCGGCCTGGGCCGCCACGGCCGCGCCGGCGCGCTCGGAGCCGGTCAGAGAGATCCCCTGAATACGCCGATCCGCGATGATGTCTGAGACTTGCTCGTGCGTGGCAAACACGTTGGTATAGACGCCTGCCGGAATGCTCGCCTCGCGGGTGAGCTCCTCAAAGCGCAGCGCACTTCTGGGGCAGATCTCCGCGTGCTTCAGGATGATGGTGTTGCCCAGCATCAGGTTCGGCCCGGCAAAACGCGCCACCTGGTAGTAAGGGAAGTTCCACGGCATGATGCCCAGCAGCGGCCCGATGGGCAGGCGTCGCAGTACCGCGTTGCCACCCTGGGTCGGGATCTGCTGTTCCGTCGCAAATTTCTCGCCGTTGTCTGCGTAGTACTCGATGATCTCGGCGGAAAACTCCACCTCCTCCACCATCTCTGGCAGGGGCTTGCCCATCTCTATGCATGACGCTTCTGCGAGTTCGCGGCTGCGCTCGCGCAGCAGCTGCGCCAGCTTCTTCAGCCGCTCGGCGCGGTAGCTGAAAGTCTGCGCGGACCAATCGGCGTAGGCCTCTTTGCTAGCGGCAATCGCGTCCTGGATCTGCTGGTCTGTGGCGCCGTCGAAGGTCTCCACCACTTCACCGGTCGCCGGGTTGGTTACTGCGTATTGGGACATGGTTGTGATTCCTTTCTTTTACAGCGCCAGGTACTTCACGTCGAGGTACTCTTCGATGCCCTCGGCACCGCCCTCACGGCCAAAGCCGGACTGCTTGATGCCACCGAACGGGGCGGCGGCATCCGAGATCGCGCCACGGTTGATGCCGACCATGCCGGCTTTGAGTTTTTCAGCTAGGCGGCGGCAGGTATGGACGTTTTCGCTGAACCCGTACGCAGCCAAGCCGAATTCGGTGTCGTTGGCTGCTGCAATGCCTTCTTCCAAAGTGGCAAAAGTGGTCACGGTGACCACCGGGCCGAAGATTTCCTCGCGCAGAATGCGGGCGTCCGAAGGGACGTCGCCAAGCACAGTGGCCGGGTAGAAGTAGCCCTTGCCCTGCGGCACCTCGCCGCCGAGGTGCACGGTGGCACCGGCGCCGCGGGCGTCGTCCACAAGTGCCGCGATGCTGTCGCGCTGCTTCGCGGTGATCATGGGCCCGAGTGTGACACCGTCGTCCATGCCGTTGCCCATCGTCACCTCTGCCATGCGCTGGGTGAGGCGGGAGGTGAACTCCCCGGCTAGAGACTCGTGCACGATAAAGCGGTTCACCGCAATGCAGGCCTCGCCGCCGTTGCGCATCTTCGCCTGCATGGCGCACTCCAAGACGAGATCCAGGTCCGCGTCCTCGCAGACTAGAAACGGCGCGTTGCCGCCGAGCTCCATCGAGGTGCGCAGCAGATTGTCTGCAGACTGCTTGACCAGGATCTTGCCCACTGCGGTGGAGCCGGTGAAGGTGATCTTGCGCAAGCGCTCATCCGCCATCAGGGTCTCCGACAAGCCGGCGGAGTCGGTGGTGGTGAGAATCTGCACCAGGTCCTTCGGGCCGCCTGCCTCCGCAACCGCCTCGCCGATGACGTCTGCGACAAGCAACATTGTCAGCGGGGTCTCTGCGGCGGGCTTGACCACGATTGGGCACCCCGCCGCCATCGCCGGGGCGATCTTGCGGGTGGCCATGGCCAGCGGGAAGTTCCAGGGCGTAATCGCCAGCACGGGGCCAACCGGGACGCGCGTGACCGCAATGTCGCCGTTTCCCGCGGGTGCTCGGCCGAGGCGGCCGGGGATGCGCACCGCCTCTTCCGCAAACCAACGGAAGTACTCGGCACCGTAAGCAACCTCGCCCTTGGCTTCCGCCAGCGGTTTGCCCATCTCCTTGGTCATCGTGCGCGCGAACTCGTCGGTGCGCGCGGTGATCTTCTCGTACACAGCGCGCAGCACCTCAGCGCGTCCTCGCGGCGAGAACTCCGCCCACGCCCGCTGCGCTTCAACCGCACGGCCGAGAGCCGCAAGCCACTCGTCCTTGCCTGTGTCCGGTACTTGGGCGATGACGTCCTCGGTGGCGGGGTTCAATACGTCGAACTGTTTCGCCATTTACGCCACACGCTCCTTAATCGCGCCAGCGAGGATCTCCAGCCCCTCAACAAGTAGGTTCTCGGGGATCACCAGCGACGGCAGCAACCTGATCACGTTGCCGTCCATACCGCAGGTGAGAATCAGCACCCCCTGCTCCTTGCATGCGGAGGCAACGTCTGCGGTGGCCGCGCCGTCCTCAAGCTCCAGCGCGATCATCGCGCCACGGCCGCGCAGCTCCCGCACTCCGTCGAGCTCCGCCAAGGGTTCTAGGTGTGTGCGCACGATTTTCTCGATCTCGCGTGCGCGGCCCGGCAGGTCGTGCGTTTCCATCTCCTCGATGGCGGCCAAGGCGGCGGCACAGGCAACGGGGTTGCCGCCGTAGGTGCCGCCAAGCGCGCCGGGAATGGGGGCATCGATGATTTCGGCGCGGCCCGTGACACCGGACAGCGGCAGGCCGCCGGCGATTCCCTTGGCCGTGGTGATCACGTCCGGCACCACGCCCTCGTGGTTGACGGAGAACCACTCGCCGGTGCGGGCGAATCCGGCCTGGATCTCATCGGCGACGAAGACGACGTCGTTGTCGCGGCACCACTGCGCAATCGCCGGCAAGAACCCTTCCGCGGGGACGATGAAGCCTCCCTCGCCCTGAATCGGCTCGATGACCACGCAGGCGAGGTTTTCTGCGCCGACCTCCTGCTCGATGGTTTTGATTGCGCGGTCGGCGGCTTCTTGGCCCGTCAGGCCGTCGCGAAGCGGGTAGGAGCCCGGCACCCGGTGGACGTCAGAAGCGAAGGGGCCGAATTTGGTCTTGTACGGCTTGTTCTTCGCCGTCATGGCCATGGTGAGGTTGGTGCGTCCGTGGTAGCCGCGGTCGAACACCACTACCGCTGGTTTTCCGGTGTAGGAACGCGCCACCTTCACAGCGTTTTCCACCGCCTCTGCTCCGGAGTTGAGCAGGAAGGACTTCTTGGCAAAGTCGCCCGGGGTGAGCTCGTTGAGCTTCTCACACACGGCGACGTAGGACTCGTACGGCGAGACCATGAACGAGGTGTGGGTGAACTTCCCTGCCGCGTCTGCAACCGCCGCAGCAACCTTCTCGTTGGACGCGCCGACCGAGGTCACGGCGATGCCAGAGGCGAAGTCGATGAACGCATTGCCGTCCGCGTCCACGAGCACTCCACCGTCACCCTCGACCACATAGCCAGGCAGCCCGGGGGAGAGGGCGCGCGCCACAGCACTCTGGCGGCGAGCGTCCAAATCCTTGCTCTTTGGCCCCATCCCGTCGGTGCTCACGCGGCGTTCTTGCGGGAGGTGGTACTTCAGATCTTGCATGCTGCGCTCCTTGCAACCATCGATTGAACGTGTTGCAGCACAGTATGGGGACTATTTGTGACCAGCGCCATGTACATTGCGGCGATATTGGATCGGCTTCTTATACAGAATGGAGCCCTATGGACCTGAGTTTCACCTGGCTACTACACAAACCGGAGCTCGCATTACGCCAGGTTGCCGCGCCTTCTGCAGGAAGTTTCGCACTTGCGCAGACCAACGAGCTCGAGGACGCCACCGAGTTCATCCAACCCGACTCGCTTGTGCTCACAGTTGGTATCGCCTTCAAGGACAACCAATCGGACCTGGGCCGCTACGTCGACCATCTAGCGGATGCCGGGGCCGTGGCGATCGGTTTCGGCACCGGCCTGACCTTCGCCACCATCCCTGAGCAGGTGGTCACCACAACCCGGCGGCGCGGCATAGGACTGTTTGAGGTGCCGCGCCACATTCCGTTCATTTCCATCCTGACCGCGATCCACCAGGAGCAACGCCGCCGCGCTCAGCTTGAGCAGCAGCGGCTTATCGACGATCAGGAACGCCTCACTCGCGCCGCCATCGCAGGCTCGTTGGACATGCTGGTCAGCGTGGCTGCGGACCTGTTGGATGCCGGCGTTCGTATCAACGGTCCCGGCGCGGCACCCGTCGCGTCTGCCGAGTCCGCCGGGTACGAACGCGCCGTGAAAGACGGCAAGCGTCTGCGCACCTCAACGCACCGCTTGGTGTCAGGGCCACAGCGCCCGTATTCCTTGGAAGTCACCTCGGCTCAGCGTCCCCCTGCCGCACTGCTGCGCCACTGCGCTGGTCTGGCAGACATGCTGCTGGCACGCCCCGCGGAGCTGCGCGCCGCGCGTAACGAGCTCAACGCATTCGCGCTTTCAGCACGCTTCGGCCTCGGCGACGAGGCAGCATTACTGCCCCGGGGCTTTGACACACCTATCGACGACTCCGGGCTGACCCGCCCCGCTGTCATCACTGCCGACAGACGGCGTGCCCTCGAACAGGCGCGCAGCGCGTTAGACACCGCGGCCGACACGCACGGGCACTTCCTGTACGCGGCACCCCTCGACCGGCTGAGCATGGTGGTGCTGGTCCACCCCGACCAAGATGGTGCCGAGCTTCTCGCTGCGCTCGGCCCTACCGCCCAGCGCGTGCGCGTGGCTGTCAGCCGCCCGCTGCCTGCCGCGGACCTCGATGCAGCCCACATCCGAGCGCTGAAATCCCGGTGCGGTGTGCTCGCACTCGGCGACAGCGCTCTTCCCGGTTCTTCGCGCGCCAGCTGGTTGACCGAACCCGCGGTGGCAGAGGCTCTGCGAGCACAACGCAAGGAGCTGTTCGGCGTGCTTGAGGCAGAGGACGCCGAGCGCCACACCGACTACGCCCGAACCCTGACGGTCTTCTTGCAGCACGGCGGGCAACTCGTCCAAACCGCAGAGGCGCTAGGCATCCACCGGCATACCGCCCGCTCCCGCATCGCACGAATCCAGGAGCTGTGCGGAATCGACTTGTCTGATCCGGCGACGTTCGCCGAGGCGTTCTTCGCCGCGACAGCCGAGGTCTAGGCCACGAACCTACATCTGAGGCAGGAACGGGCGCAGCTGGTCCACAATCCACTGGAGCGTTCCGCCCGCGCCGGCGAGCACCGCCACGAGCAGGCCGAGCACGCCCACCAGCACGCCGCCGGCGAAGGCGCCGACGCTGCTGCCCACGTTGGAGGAGCCGTCGCTGGAGGAGCTGTCGTCGGTAGGCTGCGGCTCGGCGGTGACAGTGGTCGGCACGGCCACGGTCGTGGTCGCGGTAGTCGGCGTGCCTGACACAGTGCTGGTGACGGTGGTCGGCACGGCCACGGTGGTCGTCACCGGAGCAGGCGCGGACGAAGGCGCAGCGGAAGACGGAGCGGCGGTGGTGGTCGGCGCCGGGGCCTTGCCGCGGGCGGTCAGCCACTGGTCCGGGCCGATCGGGTGGTCCACCATGCGGATCTCGCCGATGTTGCCGAACCAGCCGTCGACCTTGTCGTTGTCCCAGGCGGAGGTACCCAGCAGCCACTTGTCGCCGTTGCCGCCCATGCCCAGCGGGCCGTAGCCGTCGCGCAGGATCGGGGAGCCGTCGACGTACATGGTCACGGACTTGTCGGCGGGGTCGTTGACCACGGCGATGTGCATCCACTTGCCCTTCGGCACCTCGTGGGTCCAGTTGGAGAAGCCCTCGCCGTTTTCGCCGTAGGAGTACCAGCGCAGCTCGCGCAGGCTGGACACGCCGAGCATCTGGATCGGGTCGCCGTCCTCGTCCTCGGGGTGGGTGATGGTGCCGGAGGCGTCGCGGATCAGGGCGTTGGACCACTTGTTGTTGTCGGCGTTCCAGTCTTCGTCGAGTTTGAGGAACGCCTCCATGGTGTAGCCGTTCTTGAACTCCTCCGTGTTGATGTCCGCGCCGGTGGCGGTTTCGAACCAGGCGGTGGAGTGCTTGAACTTCGGGTCCTTCCAGCGCAGGGAGCCGCGGTCCGCGGACAGCGGGTGCTTGTCGTCGGAGAAGGTCACCGCGTCTGCGCCTGCCGCGATGCGGTGGCGCACGCGGGTCATGTCGTCGCCGTTTGCCACGTCGGGGATGACGGCTCCAGCGGGGGCGGCGTCGCCGTCGTTAAGCAAAGTGCCCTCGACCTTCGTCTGGCCGGGGCGCCAGTGCACGACGGTGCCGTCCACGTACGCGTAGTCCTGCTCGTCTTTCGGCTTGTCCTTTTCGGTGACCTCGTAGGCCTTGTAGCCGTCGGTGATGGTCTGCTTCAGCGCCTCGTTGTAGTCCGGATCGTTGGCGTCGCCGGCGGTGAAGCCCGGCGCGAACGCCTTGAAACGCTCCGCGAAGTCCAGATCGATGGTGTAGGAGTCGCCCTCGCCCTCCATGATCAGGTGGTCAAAGGAGGTGAGCTGCTCGTACTTCTTGGACTTCACCCACGGCGAGTACGCGAGCATCTCCAGCTGATTGTTGGTGAGGTCGAACTGCAGCTGGCCCATCAGGCCGTTGCCGCCCAGGTAGGCCATCTGGTAGTCCTGCAGGATGTTGATCACGTCGTGGCCAGCGTCATTCTTCTCCACGTGGTAGCCCGCGCCGTGGTGGTGGCCAGCGATGGTGAGGAAGATCTGGTCGTTCTTGCGGATCAGCTTGTCCCACAGGTGCTCGCCGTACTCCTTAGTGAAGTAGGTGGAGCCGTCGCCGTTGATACCGGAAATCTCGTGCGCGGTGAGGATCACGGGCAGCTCTGGGTGCTCGTCAATGACCTTTTGCGCCCACTCCAGCGTCTCGTCGTTGGCGCGGAAACCGAGTGCGAGCACCAGGTACTTCTGCCCCTCGGCCTCGAAGATGTGGTACTCCGAATCCACGCTCTGACCCGGGAAGGCGTAGCCGTCGCCGCCGTTGTGGATCTCGGTGGAGGCGGTGCGGCCCATGAACGTGGAGTTCTTCTTCGCGCGCTCCTCCGGGAAGTACTCGGTGAAGGCGGATTTGCCGTCGAACATGGTCAGGTCGTGGTTGCCCGGCAGCACGGAGTAGTTCACTCCGGCGTCCTCGAGCGTTTTCATGGCCTTGTCCGCGATGTCCCAGCTGGCGCGGTCTTCCGGCTGGTCCACCACGTCGCCCAGGTGGGTGACAAACTGGGTGCCCAGCTTCTTGTGGTTTTCAGCCAGGAACTCGGTCTGCACATCAAACGGGTTGGTGCCGTAGCGGTCGCCGAAGATGTCGCCGGCGGCCTCGGTGCCGTAACGAGCGTAGAACTGGGTATCCGGCATGACGCCGAGGGTGAAGCGGGAGGCGAGATCCTCCGCGTTAGCGACGGGAACTGGGGTGAGCAGGGCAAGGGCAGTAATCGCGGCGAGGTGTTTGCGCATGGGGGTCCTTCGTTTCAGGCAGTTGCGGTTGAGCAGTTAGAAACGTAGCGCCCTCAGGTTTCGCTGCGGTGAAATTCAGGTGAAACTTATGCTTCTCGACGTCAGCTCCGCCCCGCCGCCGTTTCCCGCCATTTCCCCAGGGAATTCTTTTTAGACCCGTTTTTCGGATCCGAAAGATATAGAAAAGATATAGCGGGGTGAATACGGCCAGTTTTCCACCGTTTCACCTGGTCCGCGAATTGTTCCGATATCTTTCTATATCTTTCACGCCCGGATCCAGCGGGTGCCGCGCCCACGCGGGGGACCTTCAGGGTCAATCTGTGCGCGACCAAGGCTGCGCAGGTGGCGGAGAATCCGCCCCGCCTCGGCGACGCTGACGCCGGTTTGGTCTGCGATATCGGCGGACCGGAGCGATTCGCCGTCGAGAAGCTTCGCTTCAATCCACTCCTGAATGCTCACCGTCGCGAGGTCGCCCGCCTGACCGCGGCCGAGTAGCTTGCGCGCTTCGCCGCTGAGCGTCCACTCGCTGGCGTCCGCTACCGAGTCCAGTAGTCCAAGCTCGACGAGCACGCCCATGAGCTCTTCCACCTCGAGGGCAGTGAGCTGAGTTTTGCGGGCCGCAGTTGTGGCGGTGATCAGGGCAGCGGAACTGAGGTGCCAAAGCACGATCAGCGTTGCGACGCTGCCAATAACCGCTTCGCCGTAGCGCTCCGACAGCTTCCTGAGCCCCTTAATAAAAGTCGTGTCGGGCTGCTGCGCGGCCAGGACCACCTGGACATGAGACTCAGTAGCAAAGACCTCCGGGACGTCTCGGCCAGTGCGGATCATCGTGGCCCACATGCGGTCGAATCCGCGGGAGCTTTCCTCCGCCAGACCGAGCGTGCGCATCGCCGCCATGAGCCGGTTGTTCCGCGGAACCGATGTGGTGGTCAACAATTTGTCCACCGTCACCCCCGGCGGCAGGGGACCAGGCGAGGTGATCTTCAGCGTGCGATAGGTCTGCTCAACCACAACCGGGCCAGACAGCCGCCAATCGCGGTGAATGAACGCGTTGGACACCACCTCATCTACAGCCTGTTCGGGGAAGCGGCTGATGGCGATCTCTTCACCGTCGTCGAACTGGACCCGTTCGATTTCCCTGTCCCCGTTTTCCGCAATCAGGCGGCGCAAGCGGGGCAACGCCAACAAAACTGGGTCCGAAATCAGCGTGGCCTTCGGGTCTTCCCCCGGGATACTGCGCCACAGGTGCCGGACTACAACGTCTGTCGGCTCGGGTTCGGCGAAAAGAATTTCAGCCGCGCGCTTTAGCTGGCCGTCATCGCGCACCAGGCCAAGTTCGCGCAGCAGCCCCGTCGTTGTTTGCGGGACCGCGGCCTCAGAACCGCGCGCCCTCCTGTGCTCGCGGAGCATCCTCCGCGCCTCTTCAACCACCGCCAATGGCAGCTCGTCCACGGAAATGTCCGCGGGGCCGTTGGAGTAATCGGGGTTGCGCCGGGCCTCGTCGATTGAGCGGCGCATTTCCTCTGTCATCGGCTGGCAGGAAAACTGGGCATCTGCCGTACGACGTTTCGCAGCGCCATCGCCTCGGGTGTAGAGCGCCCGCGCCTCAGGCACATGGATCACCAGAAGTCTCACACCCCACGCACGAACGGGCGCGATCTGCACATTCATGTTCGGCTTCGTGCTGTTGAAGATCTGCTGGGCGAGCTTCTCTTCGTCCATCTGCGTGCCGGTGAACGCGGCCTCGCCCGCAACCTTGTCCGCGACCCCCACAACAATGTGGCCCGTCGCAGCTTCACTGTTAGCCATGCAGATGGCTTCATTCAACAGCTTCTCGACGAGCTTCGCCTTCGCCCCCTTTTCCCCCTCCCGGGAGGCAGGATCCTCCTTGAACTCCAGGATGAGCGACTCCTGCGAGTCCGCCGTCGCCCCACCATGGATCGCCTCGAGAGCATCGCGGACGTGAGGGGCAAGATCATCCCAGGCAGACTCCGTAACCATGCCGCTGATTATACATTTCCCCAGGGAATTCTTTTTGGGACCATTTTTCGACCACGAAAGATATAGGAAAGATATCGCGCGGTGGATACAGGTCAAAATCTACCGTTTCCGCTGTTCAGCGAATTGTTCCGATATCTTTTCTATATCTTTCCGCACGCGAAAACCCGGGCCCGCCCCACAAAAGGGGATCGGGCCCGGGCTGTCACGACGCTGCTTTAGGAACGCGCGTCGACGTGCGGGAGCACGGCCAGCGGTGAGAGATCCGTCAGAGACGCGATGCCACGCTCCTCGTCGCGGAACCATGCGCGGACGTTGTTGATGAAGCCCTTCATGGCTCACCTCCTTTCGTTACCAAGGGAAGGTTGTTAACCTTCCGTTCACTTCGCGGTAACTCTAGGTTCGCGCAAATAGTTTGTCAACACCAACGATTGGCGCGCGTCCACGAAAAGGGCCCTGGCACGTGCCAGGGCCCTTCGGAAACTAGGGATGAGCTAGAGGAACGGGTACGGGTCCCACCCGGTGAAGTACTCGATGCGCTCGCGGGCGATAAGCAGGATCGCGGCGATAACGGCAACGAACACGATGGCCAGGAAGATCCATCCCAGCACGCGGCGGCCGCCTTGCGGAGCGGAGCCGTCGCTAGCGGGAGAGAGGAAGTGGATGCTCAGGGCGTACAGGGCCGGCAGTCCGGCGCCGAGCAGGATGCCGACGGCGACAACGGAAAAAAGCGATTTCAGCAGTTCAAGCATGCGGGTTGTCCTTTCCGGCTAGCCGCGCGGGTGGTGGTCGTGGGTGGCTGCGGTGGACCCCGGCGCGCGCAGGCCGACGGAGGTGTCCACGAAGTCTGCGGGCTCGCCAGAGTCGCGGTGGGGCAGTTCGCTTTCAGACGCCCCTCCGGTGGTCTGCGCCGGCGAGTTGGAGTCGCCGTCCCAGTCGTCGTTGACGTTGTCCTTGTGCACCGGCTTCTGCGATGCCTGCCAGAACATGTAGCCGCCGCCGATGAGGATGATCAGCGCCAGGGCGACGCCGCCCCACACGAGGTCGCCGCCGAGCTCAGCGGCCCAGTGGCCAATCCACCAGGTGATGAAGGACACCAGCGCCGCAATGGGCAGGGTGGTGATCCAAGCCAGAGCCATGCGGCCGGCCACACCCCAGCGGACTTCGCCCTTCGGGCCGGTCAGGCCGGAGCCGAGGATGGAGCCAGTTGCCACGTGGGTGGTGGACAGCGCCATACCCAAGTGCGAGGAAGTAAGGATGATGGCGGCGGAGGACGTCTCAGCGGCCATGCCCTGCGGCGGGTGGATCTCCACCAGGCCCTTGCCCAGGGTGCGGATCACGCGGAAGCCGCCGGAGTAGGTGCCGATAGCAATCGCCAGCGCACATGCCAGCTGGATCCAGAACGGCATGGGGTGGTCGGAGCCGAACTGGCCTGCCGCCACCATGGCCAGGAAGATCACGCCCATGGTCTTCTGCGCGTCGGAGGTGCCGTGCGCCAGCGCCACCAGGGAGGCGGTGCCGATCTGGCCCCAGCGGAAGTAGTTGTCGCGGTGGTCCTTTTCCGCATTGGCGGTCAGTTTGTAGACCAGCCAGGTACCGATCGCGGCGATGAGGCCAGCAACAAACGGGGCGAACAGGGCGGGGACGATGATTTTGTCCAGCACGCCCTGCCATACCACGCCGTCGAAGCCGATGGCGGCGATGGCCGCGCCGATCAGGCCGCCGAACAGCGCGTGCGAGGAAGAGGACGGGATGCCGAACAGCCAGGTAAACAAGTTCCACATGATGCCGCCGGCCAGGCCGGCGAACACCACGAGGAGAAGGCGCTCGGAGTCAACTGTGTCGTTGAGGTCGAACAGATCGAGCTTCACAATGCCGCCCGCGACCGTCTTGGCCACGGCGACGGAAAGGAACGCGCCGATCAGGTTGAGTATGCCGGCGAGCGCCACAGCCACCTTGGGCTTGAGCGCGCCGGTGGCGATGGAGGTGGCCATCGCGTTGGCAGTGTCATGGAAACCGTTAGTGAAGTCGAAGAACAAGGCAACGACAATGATTAATACAAGGAGAATTGTGATACTCACGCGGGAGATTATGCGCCTGTGCGGGCACAACCGAAACACTCGGAAGACAATGTTCGCGCAAAGTTCACCTACACGTCACCGGCACCTATCCGACGATGATGTTGCGCACCGCCACGCCCATGATCACTAGGCCCACCACCAGCACAAAGATGGTGTCCGGGCGGCGGGCGTAGTGCTTGAACGCCGTGGCCTTGTGAAACAGCAGCGCCGGCATGATGTACACCAAAAACGCCACGAACACGCCGCCGACCACGGAGATCATGTCCAGGATCGAGGGGTTCAACACGGCGACGATCACTGCGGTGACAAACACGAAGATGTTGACTGTGAGGCGAAGCGTGGACGTCGAAAAGCGAGCTGCGAAGTTCGGCGCCACACTGCGCAGCAGGTACCCAGTGCCTTCCTCCGTGCCGAGCAGGTGGCCGAAGTAGGAGGTGATGATCGCGCAGATGGCGATGATGGGGCTGATCCACGCCATAAACGGCGCGTGCGTCTCGTTGGCCAGGTACGACAGCACCGGCACGTTCTGCTCGCGCGCGGCGTCCATGCCGTCGGCGCCCAGGGCGAGGGCGCAGGACCAGACGAAGAACATGGTGAAGGTGACCAGCATGATCGCGGTGACCAGCTCCACCTTGGACACTTCGCGCTCCGTGGCAGCGACGTCTCCGTCCGTCTTCTTCTGCACGTCCAGCGCGAACTGGCTCAGCGCCGCCATGTGGCTGAAGGAAAACACCAGCACCGGCAGAATCAGCAGCAGGCCCTGCCACACCGGGTAGGAGGACTCGTAAGAGCGGAAGCTGGCGAAATCCCAGCTCGGGATCAGGTACAGCGACACCGCCGCCAGCGCGATGATCAGCGGGTACACCAGCACGTTGGCCAGCCACAGGGTGAGTTTCTTGCCGAAGGCGTACGCGCCCGTCATCAGCCCCGCCGAGGCCGTGGCCAGCACCCAGCGGCTCACCTCCGGACCACCCAGCTGGTTCACGATGAAACTGTCCAGCGTGTTGGTGATGGAAATTGCGTAGATCAACACCGTGGGATAGATGCCCAGCCAGTACACCAGCGCCGAGGCGAACCCGCGCTTGCGGCCAGTCAGCGCCGTGATCACCTGCAGCACGTCCAGCCCCTTCACCGGCGAGGCGGAGACGATGCGAGCGTAGGTGCGGTGGGAGAAAAACACCATCGGGCCGATCAAAAGCGTGGCGATCACCAGCGGCCAAAACCCGAAACTGCCTGCGTTGATGGGCAGGAACAGGATGCCCGCGCCCACGCCGGTGCCAAACAGCGTGATCACCCAGCGCATGAACGAGCCGTCAGGTTCGTCGCCCTCGCGCTGCTCCTTGATCTGCTCGATGTCCGCGTCCGAGAGGTTCTCCCGGTCGAACTCTTGGCGCGAGAGCTCGAGATGCTCGTCGCTGTGTTGCTCAGGTAGCTGGGCGTTAGTCATGGTGATCTAGATTACTCGCGGTGCCTTTGGGGCCGGTCTTTTGCATTCGCCTATCGACGGGCCTCCGGTTGTGCCCACCCCCACCGAACATCCAGTTGTTTGCCAGGTTGTGGTGATCTAGATTTTTAAAACGTCACCGTTTGACCTGTGCCCCGAAGGATCGCACCACCATGTCCCGTTCCCGCATCGCAACCGCCACACTGGCCTGCGCGCTCGCCGTCAGCACTGTTCACGTCCCCGTCGCTGAGGCGCAGTCGTCAGGAGGTTCTACCACCACCGTCGACCAGCAAGGCTTCGACGCGGCCACCGCGAAGTGGCAGCAGCGTTACGACGACGCATCCGCCTCCCTCCAACAAGCCAAGGACGACGCCAAATCGGCGCAGGCGCAACGCGACTCCGCGAACGCCGCCGTACGCGACGCCAACGCAGAGGTGGAGGCCGCGGAGGCTGCGCTGAAGAAGGCCGAGAAGGACCTCGCACGGGCAGATGTGGAGAAGCGGAAGGCAGAGCTGGACGCCGCCGCGGAGGTGCTGAAGGAGGCGGAGCGGGAGCTCGTCGCAAAGCAAAAAGAGCTCGACGCGGCGGAGGAAGACACCGCCGCCTTCGCCGAGGACGTCACCTTTGCGGAGGAAACGGCCGCCACGGCAAAGGAGGCGGCAACCGCCGCTGCGGACGAGAAGGCCGACATGCAGCAGGCCGCGGATTCCGCGCAGGCCAAACTCGCCGACGCCCAGGCCCGCGAGGCCGCCGGCGCCGACTACACCCAGGAGGACTGGGAGCGCCTGGTCGCGGACGCGATCGTGGAGATCACCAACGAATACCGCCAACGTCACGGCATGCACCCGCTGGTCAGCCACGATGTGTTCAACGACAACGCCCGGGATTGGAGCGGCGTGATGTCCGCCGACATGCAGCGCGGCGCTAGCGGCGACGACTACTTCCGCCACGCCGAGTTTGAGGCTTACGGGCACAGCGGAGAAAACATCGCGTACAACTGGCTCGGCTGGCCGGATGTCTCCCCGGCTACCGCGGAACGCACGCAGTGGGCCGAGCTCCCCGAGGCGCTGTTCACGCAGTGGCGCAACTCCACAAAAGGGCACAACGAAGGCATGCTCGACTCGGGCCAGACAGGCATCGGTGTCGGCGTGCGGGTCGCGCCCAATGGCCAAGCGTTTGCGACCATGCAGTTCTACCGGCTGTCCTACCCGACAACGTCCTACACGTTCGGCCCGGACGGCGGCTCCCAAAAGGCCAACGAGAGCGGTACGCCGTACTACGTCTCCACCGGCGCACGCGAGGCGCTGCGCACCCCCGAGCTCACTGTGGACCTAGGCGACCGCCGGCAAGCCAACCCGACCTACGACGGGCTGAAGCGCGACGAGATCCGGGCCATCCCCGCCCGCACGACCAGCAGGCTCGGCGTGGCGGTCTCGCACGACTACGCCGCCGAGCTCGCTTCGGGCGAGGCTGAACTTTCCGCCGCACAGACGGATCTCGCCGCCGCCGAGCAGCGCGACGCCAACGCGCAGGACGCGTTGGCGCAGGCCACGGGCGTGCTGGAGGGGGCTCAGGAGCGGTTGCGGGGTGCCGCCGATAGGCAAGAGCGCCTGGAAGGCGAGCGGGATGAGCTCGCGCGCGCCGAGGCGGAGGCCCAGGCTGCGCTGGACGCGGCCGAGGCCGAGCTCGCGTGGGCGCAGGCCGCGGACCAGGACGCGCTAGCGGCGGCGGTGGAGTCCGCGCAGGAGCGCCTGACCAAGGCGGAGCAAAGTGTCGAGGACGCGTACGAGCTTTCCGCCGCCGAGCAGATGACCCTCGACGAGGCCGAGGACGACGTCGCCGAAGCCGAAGCCGAGCTGGCGCGGGTCAACGCGCAGCGCCCGACGCTGGCGCAGTACACCACCACCGAAACCAACACGGCGGTGGTGGTGCTGGGTGTGCTGGCCGCGCTGGCGGCAGTGGGCATCGGTGTGGTGGCGCTGGCGCCGCGCCTCGGCATCGAGCTGCCCTGGCAGTAGGGGCTCAGCCCCGGGGGCAACCGCCAAACTTACGCCGATATCTTTGGTGGTTTCCCGCGAAAGCCAAACTTATCGACGGCTAAAGTTGTTCCTAGTGCGCCTATCCCCCGGCTACAGAAAAGGACCCAACTATGCGTAACAAACTGATTGGCGCGGCAACCGTGACCGCCCTATCGCTGAACCTGCTTGCCGTCGCGACTCCCGCGAAAGCGGAGCCGAGGTACGAGTTAGTCCAGCCCGTGGCGGTTACGACGTGGACAGAGGAAGTCCCGGTTCCCGTCACCGCTGAACGGGCGGCCCCGCCGAAGCAGGCGGCGGCACCGAAGCAGGCACCAGACGCCAAGGATGAAAGCCTGAGCAGCAAAGTCGGCAGCTTCATCGGCATGCTGGCACTGATTATCCTTTTCCTTGGCTGGTACGGGTGGAACAGCGTGTACAACCCGAACGGCCGCCACGCTGACATGCACCGCCAGTAGGCCGCGCTACGCCGGCCGCACGCGCGCCCGCTCCAACCGGTGCGCCTGCACAACCTTCTCCACGGCGTAAACGATCTCCCGCAGCGCGCCGAACCCGGAACGCTTCGTGCTCAGATCCACCGTCACTTGCACGCTGCCGACCCACATCTCCAGCACCACGTCCGGCTCCGCCTTGTTGGGCCCGAACAGCGGCAGCGGGAAGTAGATGGTGCTGGGGTCGGGCACGATCTCGACGCCGCTGACCTCTTCGCACTCGAAATCCATGCGCATGTCCGCAAGACCCGGGCGCTTCGGGCCTCCAAGTATCGGAAGCGTCACTTCACTGATTTCGACCCGCATTGCATGGGCAACAGCGCCAAGACGCACCGGCTGGGGCAGAGCCCACGAGATGCTGGTGCACAGCACCGGCATGAATTCCATGATCCCCTGTTCAGCCTGTTCACGAGCCGTGACCACAAGGGAGTAAATTGCAGCGAACCTCGGCTCAAGCGCCATCGCATCCCTACATATCTCCGCGAGCATCCCCGCGGCACGCGCCGCCCTGTTCGCCGTCATCGCGTCGCGCAGCATCATCAACGGGACGCCCGCCATCACGGTGTAGCTGACCAGCTCCTCGGCGCGCTCACCAGTGACCGGCTGCCTATCGTCCACAGGCCGCCACTGCTTCGCCGTGCGGTTCACCGCATCCACGATTTCCTGTCCGAGCGCCCGCACAGCCACGTTCAGCTCGCGCCCCGGATCCTCAACAATTACCCGGCCCCCAACGTGCGTTCCCGCCGCCTTGGCCCCAATTTTCCAAGTTTTCATCCCCATGCCCGGCAGCCTACGTCGCACCCCGCGCAAGCACAGCCCCTCACGTGCTCATTTCAGTGGACATCTGCCTATCGACGCACCAGAGGTTGCCAACCCCAAACAGTTGGTGCACACCCAATTGTCCGCAATGCGGAGTCCGCAAGATTTAACTGGAGACAGTCACCCAATCGAGGTCACCGAACCTCGCAAAACCTTTGTCATCGCTCACTAGAGTTGCCTCCTCTGCAATGACGTTCGCAGCAATCCATGCATCGGGAATATCAGCAGCGTGAAAGTGGTAGCTGCGCGTGAGCTCCGAAAAGATCTCCCTACTCAAGCTTGACCCATGAATCAAGACGGCGCTAGAAGACCGCATGATCGTCTCGATGGCTCCAATCGCCTGGTCAGTCGATAGAGGTTTCTTGATCATCGAGAACCTTCCACAGAACATTCTTGTCATCGAGATCGATCAATGGCGCCCCACCGCAATCGAACGCTGGTAGCTCAACGGGAGCACTAGCCTGCGTTGACTCCCCAGCCCTCCCTAGCGCATGACGGACGGCTTGTTCGACATACGCGTCTAATGTGAGGTCGCTCTTTTCAGCCGCCACCTTGGCTGCCTCGAGAATATTCGAGGAGAGATTGATGGAGGTGCTCATGCCGAAAATCATACGACGCACCAAAGGTCAGCCCCACAACTTCCTCCGCCGATCCAGCACCCTCCTGAGGTCACGCGCCCGGCGCGGATCGAAATCGGCCGCGGACACGATCCGCTCCGCGACACCATCGGTTACCCGCAGGGCTTGGGCCATAACGCGCTCGGTTGCGTTCACCGTCAAACCGATCTCCGTGCAGAATGCCCGGAACGCCTTGCCACTGATGTTGTCCTTGCGCCCCTGCACCGACAGCGCCATCGTGGAATCCCCGTAGGGCACCGTTGATGGAATGTCGTAGATAGGGGACATCTCGGCCCTGCGGCCCCTCCAGATCAACGACAGATTCTTCGCATGTAGATCACCGTTTCCGGTCAGCCAGGCAAGGGCGACTTGGAAGGCGATTGATCGGGCAGTCAAGCTTGGCGACGCACTCACGCCCATCAACGCCTCAGCCACCTCCTCCATTGCTGGGCTGTACTTCGCGCTCGGGTACAGGCCCATGACCTGCGCAGCGTCTTCGACGTGGAGCCGGGTACCGTCTAACCGGTCGAAGCGGGTGATGAGGAGTCCGGGGCGACCGGAGGCGTCGATAAGCAATTGCGTTTCAGCGAGCAGGTACTTGGCGGCGGCTGCGATGGCGAAGCACTCGGCCTCATTTTCTACAAGCTTCGGGTACTCGGGCGGGGACACCTTGAGAATGTATTCGGTGCTGTGGCCGCGAACTGGGGCCGCAATGGTGCGTGCCGATGCCTTGTCCTGCACGCCGGGAACGGCAATGGGGTCCGCGATTCCGGCGTCAGTGATGGCCGCCGAGAAATCGAGCGGGCCAGACAAATCGATCACGGCGGGGGAGGGCGCGAGCGGCTTACCGTGCGCAACGACGCTGACATCACCGACCGTGTCGGAACCGACAGCGACGAGGAGAGCCAGCTCATCGTCGAACGACGCCTTGACCGAACGCTTCAGAGTGGAGAGCCGCCTGCCCTCAGGCAGCAGGTTGGCGAAAAACGGCGGGAGCGCACCTGCCGAGGTGACATAGGGCGCGCCACTGATCGGCAGCGTTGAGGCCACAGCCTTCGTGGCGCCCTCCACGTAGTCGAACTCCGTGCGGCCATCGGCATGGGTGGTGAAGTGGCCGGCCAGTTCCTCGCCCACGTACACGTCTGCTGCAACAACCGGGGACGTCACAGCAGATCACCCTTATGCACAACAGGTTCGAGGTCGTAACCGAGAACCGCAAGCACCTCGATCACCTTGCCGATCTCCGCCGTCGGCTTGCCATGCTCCAGCTCCCGGAGGAACCGATCCGACACGTCCGCAAGTTCCGCGACCTCCAGTTGGGTCAGCCTCCGCTCCTTGCGCTGAGCGCGCACAAAACTGCCGAGTGCCTCAATGTCCACTCGCCACGCCTCCTCGCCGATCGTATTACGGAACGTTCGCACCGAATCTGTCCCAATAGGACGTGAGTTTAGCGCAAAACAGTGCATCTCGGTGCGTTCGATCCGAATTGGACTCAAGCACCCTCAATTTTGCGATATTTCCCATCAGATCGGCGCGTTCGTTCCGTCGCGGGTGAGCTCGCAGGGTGGTCGCGGCCGCACACGCACAGCCATCCGCCTATCGACGCACCAAAGGTTGCCAACCGCAAACAGTTGGTGCGCACCCAATTGTCCGCAATGCGGAGTCCGCAAGGGTTGACGCATCATAGTGGTGTGAAACAGAGGACGATCCAACTCTTTCTCATCGACGGCACAGCCGATAGCCCCGTCACAGCCTCGGATGAAACGTTGATCGAAGGTCCGTAAATCAATCTCCCCGTCTGCACATCGGTCATCTCGTCTCAGTTCCCGAAGAACCGTTGACTTCCCTGATCCGTTGGGCCCGTAAATGAACGCATACTTCCCAAGTTCAAGGCACTTAGCGTCGGCTGGAAAGCATTGGTGCTCAGCGAGATCAAGACCGGTAATCGCGGGGCGCTGGGTTGCGTCCCTTAGTGTGGTGTAACGCTTGCTGATGGTGGGCCCTGGAAAATGTAGGGGCGGCCACCGCCAGTAACCTTTCGACTCAACTACCACATCTCACCGAAAGGCACATGACGATGACCGCTGCACCGCATTCTATCGACCCGACAACCTATCTGGATGATCTGCTCGCCCAAGCCTCCCCTGATCTGATGCGCCAGATGCTGCAAGGGTTTATCAACCAGATCCTCTCCGCCCAGGCCGACACCGTCTGCGGCGCCGAATACGGCGTCGCCTCCACCGAGCGGGTCAACCACCGCAACGGGTATCGCCACCGCGACCTCGACACCCGTGTCGGCACCATCGACGTGGCAGTGCCAAAGCTGCGCCACGGCGCGTTCTTCCCAGACTGGCTGTTAGAGCGCCGCTCACGGGCTGAACGGGCACTATCGACTGTGATCGCGACGTGCTATCTCAAAGGGGTCTCCACCCGCAGGATGAACGATCTGGTGGCAACCCTTGGCATTTCCAACCTGTCGAAATCCCAAGTCTCGCGCATGTCGGAAGAACTCGACGAGATGGTCGCCGACTTTAAGAAACCGCCCACTCGACCCCGGCGGGTACGCCTACCTGTCATGCGACGCGTTGACAATCAAAGTGCGCGAAGGCGGCCGGGTGGTCAAATGCTGCGTGCTGCTTGCCACCGGGGTCAACGCCGACGGGTACCGCGAAATGCTCGGCATGCACGTCGCCACCGCGGAATCCAACGCATCGTGGAAAGGCTTCTTCCAAGACCTAAAAGCCCGCGGGCTTCGCGGGGTCTTCCTGATCACCAGTGACGCCCATGAGGGCATCCAGCACGCAATTTCCGAGGTGCTGCCTGACGCGTCGTGGCAGCGGTGCCGCACCCACTTCGCGAAAAACCTCTACGAAAAAGTCCCGAAAACCCAGTGGCCGATGGTCTCTGCGATGTTCCAGACGATCTTCCAACAACCCGACGCCCAATCCACTTGGGCTCAAGCCCGCGAAGTCGTTGACCTGTTGGAGCCGAAGTTCCCCCAGGTTGCGGCCTATCTGGAGGAATCGCTCGATGAGGTGTTGGCGTTTACCGCAGCCCCGAAACCAGTCTGGACGAAGGTGTGGTCAAACAACCCCACCGAGCGGCTAAACCGGGAAATCCGCCGGCGCACCGATGTCGTGGGTATCTTCCCGAACCGCGAATCGATCATCCGGCTTGTCGGCGCGGTCCTCGCAGAGCAGCACGACGATTGGATCCAGCAAAAACGCTACATGTCACTGTCCGCACTCGAACAGACCAAACACCTCATGCACCAAACAGGAGGTGATCATGGCAACCACCACCAGCTAACCGCCTAACAAAAACCCCGAACTTCATACCGAGCCGAAAGCACAAACGGCTACACCACTACACAGGACTTGACCGGGGCGCTGATAAATCTGATTGAAACCTATTGTCTTTCCCTAAGCTGCAAACGCCTTTCTTTATCCGCTTGGGATTGCCACATGAGACGAAGCCGTTTATTTGGGAGGGTCGATGACGAGCTGGCCTCCGCTCACATCGCAGCGGTTTCAAGCTTAACGAGTCCAGCGTTCCAAGGTTCCGCTCTGTCCACCGTTCCTGAAGTTTTGTCGCTTGTCTGCACACGTTGTCGGTTAGACTACTTGCGGCTCAAGGCCTAGCGCACCAAATGACAGCGGGATCAAAATGCTATTCGGCTAACGCAGTCACCAGCTAACTCACTGACGGGGAGAATTCAATGCAAAAATTAGATTCCGAGGAATTTGAGCACCTCATCTCGCGTCTACGACTGCTTCCAGCTGAAAATCAGTGGGTTGAGTTCAAGGAAAACAACGAGTCCCCTGATCTAGTCGGCAAGCTTGTGTCGTCGCTATCTAACTCCGCAGCGATTGCGGGTGAACCGATGGGGTTCGCGGTGTGGGGCATTACGGATTCAGATCACGAAATTACCGGAACCAAGTTCCGGCCGTTTTCAAAAAAGATTGGGAACGAAGATTTCATTCCATGGCTCCACAGACTTGTGAGCCCTCAGATCGAATTTGAATTTCAAGAGGGATTAGTGGGCGGTAAACAACTCGTTCTAATGCGGATTTCCGCAGCGCGATCGACTCCCACCCGGTTCAAGAATGAGGGCTTCGTCAGAGTTGGAAGCTATGTCAAAGAACTTAAACTCGAGCACGATTTGGAACGACAACTCTTCCGCTCCTTCGAGACATTCGAGTTCGAAGAGCAACTCGCCCAGAGCTTCCTTGAACCGTCCGAAATCGTACAGCTCATCGATTACCCTTCTTTCTTCAAATTGAATGGTTTGCCTTTGCCGGAGAAACGGTCGGAGGTTGTTGATCATCTTGATGCTGCTGGGGTTGTTACCTATTCCATTGAGCGGAACTGGTCCATAACCAATCTTGGTGCGCTCCTATACGCCACAGATCTTCGGCAATTTTCACATCTCAAGAAGAAGATCCCGAGGGTAGTGATCTACAAGGGTGACAGCAGGATAGAGACGCTGCGGGAATTTCCAGCTACCGGGGGCTATGCGACCATTTTCACGGCCGTCATCGATTTCGTCGAGAATGCCTTACCCATGAACGAGGTAATCCAGAGCTCGGGGATTCGCGAAAGCGTACCGATGATTCCGAGGCTGGTGATTCGAGAGCTTCTCGCCAACGCATTGTTGCATCAGGACTTGCTGGAGGCAACGATGTCGCCGATGGTTGAGGTTTTCGAATCGCGTCTTGAGATCACAAATCCCGGGTCACCTCTAGTTGACCCGCTGCGATTCATTGATTCACCGTCTCGAAGCCGAAATCCGAAACTGGGCGATGGATTGCGGAAAATCGGCTTGGTCGAAGAGAAGGGTAGTGGCTGGGACAAGATTGCTTTCAGCCTGGAGGTGCATCAGCTCCCCGCGGCTCAGATTGTCGCGGATTCGGCTTCCACCAAAGTGATCGTATCTGGTCCGAAAAGCTTCGCCGCTATGGATAAGGAGGAACGCATTATTGCCGCCTACCAGCATGCCTGCTTAAACTTCGTCTCGGGCAAAGATACTAATAACGCTAGTATCCGCCAGAGATTTGGGATAGAAGAGAAGAACAAATCTCAGGCTAGCCGGATACTCAGAGACGCCAAAGACTCGGAGTTGATTGTGCCATTCGACGCTAGCGTCGGCTCGAAGAGCATGAGATACGTGCCTTTTTGGGCTGTTGAGTGAAGCTAGGTCAAGTGATTCTCCGGCAATTTGGTTGACCGTTGGTTGACTGAAGCGGTCATTCTAGGGTGGCTGTGCAATTCCCAGGATAGGTAACTTAGACAGAAAGTAGCCTCTGAACTGCACAATTCGCCAAATCCGCCAGCTACTTGATCTTACAGGGATTGGTTGACGGGTGGTTGATCAGTGATATTTCAAACTCAAACCGCGCGTACACCTTCCGTATATCCGCCTACCGATCCAACTGCCTAAGCGGACGAGGACGTACTCCACACCCGACTGCGGCTCCACCCACGTCCGATCCGCGTCGGTCAAGCCCCGTGTAGCGGTTGTTGCGCGGTCGCATCTAGTAACTCCGTGGTGAGTATCGAGTAACGCATAGGTGAGCATCCGGTAACGGTCCGGGGGAGGATTCTGGTGACCGCAGGACTTCAGGGCACGCGGCGTTACCGGTCAAGTCCCGTGTAGTACCGCAGCCTGGCTGGACCGCATGAACATTCCGTACATGTCACTCTGTTTCACGGGGCTGAAGGACTCGGTCGGCGCGCACGTGTACATCGACGACGCCCCCGACAGCGTTGACAGCCTACGTGAGAGGAACATCCCCACCTTCGTCTACGACCAGCCGTATAACCAAGACGTGGCGGGCCCCCGGATCACGGACTGGGAGACCGGCGCCGAGCAGGTGATCGACTTCCTGCGTGGGGCGGGGCAACTGGAGTAAGGGCCCGCCCCGCCTGCCGCGCGGAGTCTAAAAAGGCAGCGCGTTCGCGATCTGCGGTGGTAGGCCGCCTGCCATGGCGAATGCACCTACACCCAGCGCTGCGAGAAGCGCCACCACCACACCAATGATGCCGCCGGTGCTGAGCGAAGAACCACTGCCGGCAGCCGGGTGGTCAGCCGCCTTGGTCACAGTTTCGGTCGCTTTCACCATCGTCGTCTCAGTGGATGTTTCTTTCAACGTCGAGGTCACTGTTGCAGGGGTCGCCAACACAGTGCTCAATCGATCGACGGTCACCGTCGGAGCCTCCACCGTGCTCTTCTCTACTCGGGTCAACGTGGCTGTTACCGTCGCCGGGGCAGGTGTTGCCGTAGCTGTCACTGTTTTTGGAGCGGGGGCTGCTTTGGTGGCGGTCACCGTGACCGGTTTACCCGGCACCTCCACGCGCTCCGTCAAGGTAGCGGTGACAGTCTTGGGTGGGAGCGGCTCAGCGGTGGCGGTCACCGTGACCTGCTTTCCCGGCACCTCCACCTCGCGGGTAATGGTTACCGTACTAGGGCTCGTTGTTGCCGAACCCTTAGGAGTCGTTGAAGGTACCGGGTTGCCAGTAACTAGCGACTTCACTGGCCGGATGGGGAGGAGGCCGGATACCTCTTCAGATGACCCGTCGTTGTATGTCACCCGAACGGCTACCGCAACCTTGAATTCCGCCGGGTAGATTTTCTTAGGCTCGACTGCGACGTTAATCCACGCGCGGTGGTTAATCAGTGCGTCCTTGGGAGCCAACGAGTAGCTGATCGGGTAGGGGGAATCGAACTGCAGGACCTCGACATCTGCCATCTCTGGTCCCTCTCCACTTACCAGGTAGGCATAGCTCTCGCTCGGTCCAATGTCATAACCCCCGAGGCTGGAGATTTCGGGATCATAGATGTCAGCCAGAGTGAGTTCATCGTCGGAAGAACCCGTCGGCACCGGCTGTGCAGCGGACGTCGTAACAACTGGCGGGGCGATGGTGGTTGTTGCCGTGACAGTGACGGTTTCCGTCCCATAGGAAACTTCAGGGTACGGCTCCGGGTAAAACTCAGTCGACGTCGTGGTCTCCGTTTGAGTTGCCGTTTCAGTCGTGGTGGCAGTTACCGTTTCGGTTTCAAAGAAAATTTCAGGGTACGGCTCCGGGTAAAACTCAGTCGACGTCGTGGTCTCCGTTTGAGTT
>ERZ1031176.20-NODE-20-length-42347-cov-58.833751_pt1 | contig 42347 bp, 27 predicted proteins | sample MGYA00518586_ERZ1031176 | MGnify/ENA primary metagenome ERZ1031176 (study PRJEB33718, sample SAMN03159775) | human skin metagenome | collected 2014-05-20 | study: EMG produced TPA metagenomics assembly of the PRJNA266117 data set (Human skin bacterial metagenome... | reverse complement strand
CAAATCTAACCCCCGCGACACGCCGAGCCAGACACACATTTTGACCCTTAACCCCCTAATCACCCCACCCCGGGACACATCAAAAACAAAAAATCTCGAGACACCGTAGGAACGATGTCTCGAGACTTCACATTGTGCCCGGGGGGGGACTTGAACCCCCACGTTCTTGCGAACACTGGCACCTGAAGCCAGCGCGTCTGCCAATTCCGCCACCCGGGCGGGCGACTTGATTAATATAGAACGCAGCTCACAAAAACTACAAATCGCCAGCGCACACCGCCTTTTACCCCGTATCTATAACGGGGCCGACACGCTGCGCGGATAGGTGGTGTCGGGTGCGGCACCTATACTGTCCGGGTTACTTAAATTCTGATGTGAAGAAAGGAGGTGCGCAGGAAGTGGCAGTGATGGACAGGCTGGCAAAGCTGGATAGTTCCCTGCAGCGCGGCTTGGATAATTCCATGGCGGCGCTGTTCGGCGGCAAGGTTGTGCCTGAAGAAATTGAGGAGCTGGTCAAGCAGGAAGCCCAGGACTCGCTGGTGGTCACGGACAGGGACGAGTATGTCGCCCCGAACGTGTACGCGGTGGGTGTGTCTTCGAAGGACTTGGAGAACCTGTCGCAGAACCGCGATCTTCCTGTGGACCTCGCCGATCAACTCATGCGCTACGTGCGCAACAAACAATGGTTTTTGGATGGCCCTGTTGTTGTGCGTATCGCGGAGGAGTCGGGTCTGCGCACTGGCCAGCTCCGGGTGTCTAGCTACATCGACACCATGCCGGATGTGGTCAGCGGCTTCGACGCCATCGTGGCGGAGCCGAAGAAGCGCAAGGCCTCGCGCTCGCAATTGAAGGAGGATGCAATGTCCGAACCTAACGCCAACCAGCCGCAGGACCCGCAGGCTGCCGCCAACCCTGAGGCAACCACGGTGAGCCTGCTGCTTCAGGACGGCTCGTCGCGCACGTACCTGGTCCACGAGGGCTCCAACATCCTGGGCCGCTCCAACGATTCGGACTTCCGCCTGCCGGACACCGGTGTCTCGCGCCAGCACGCGGAGATCACCTGGGACGGCCAGGTGGCGGTGTTGGTGGATCTGCAGTCCACCAACGGCACCACGGTCAACGACGAGCCGGTGGAGAACTGGATGCTGGCGGACGGCGACGTGATCACGCTGGGGCACTCCAATATTGAGGTGCGCATCGTCGGCAGTCAGGACCAGCCGCAGGCCGGTGCGAACGAGCCGCAGTTCACGGACTCGGTGGCGCACCCCAGCACCGAATACTTCCGCCCGTAAGAAGGGTTTGCCATGGACTCGACCATGATCCTCAGCGCCCGCTTCGGCCTTCTGGCCTTGCTCTGGGTGTTCATTTTCCTGGTGATGTGGACGCAGAGGAAGGATGTGGTGTCGGCGGGTGGCGCGGTGCGTCGTCAAGCAAGTGCCTCCGCCCCCGCCCCCAGGGAGAAGGCGCGCACCCTTGCGGTAGTTGAGGGGCCGCTGCAAGGCTCCCACATGGAAATTGCCAGCTTAGAAGACTTGACTGTCGGCAGAGCGGGAGACAACGATTTCCAGCTGGGCGACGATTTCGCCTCCTCGCGCCACGCGCGCCTGTTCCGCAGGGGCAGCGACTGGTTCGTGGAGGACCTGGATTCGCGCAACGGCACCTTCGTCAACGGGGTGCGCATTGATCAGCCTGAGCGGGTGACCGTGGGCACGGACATGAAGATGGGACGCACGATTGTGAGGCTGATGCCGTGAAGCTCGCATTAGATTTCGTGGCCGTGTCCGACCGGGGCCTGGTCCGCGGCAACAACGAGGACTCCGCCTACGCAGGCCCCAACCTGCTGGTGCTTGCGGACGGCATGGGCGGCCACGCCGCCGGCGAGGTGGCCAGCCAGCTCATGGTCGAGCACCTCGAGCACCTGGACCGCGACCCCGAGGACGCGGACATGCTCGCTCTTTTGGGCGCGGCGGCCGAGGACGGCAACGCCTCCATCGAGGCGTCCGTGGCCGAGCACCCCGAGCAGGCCGGCATGGGCACCACGCTCACCGCGACGATGTTCAACGGCCGCGAGCTCGGCCTGATCCATGTGGGCGACTCCCGGGGCTATTTGCTTCGCGACGGCGAGCTCCGCCAGCTCACCGTCGACGACACCTTCGTCCAGTCGCTGGTCAACGACGGCAAACTCGCACCCGAGGACGTCTCGTCGCACCCGCAGAAGTCCCTGATTTTGAAGGCGTACACCGGCCGGGCCGTGGAGCCGCACCTGGAGCTGATCCAGGTCCAGCCGGGCGATCGGATCCTGCTGTGCTCCGACGGGTTGAGCGACCCGGTGACCCAGCAGACCATCCAACTCGCGCTCGGCGACGGCACCCCGGAGATGGCGGCGAACCGCCTGATCGAGCTGGCGCTGCGCTCCGGCGGGCCCGACAACGTCACCGTCGTGGTGGCGGAGGTCGTGGAGGCCGCGGAGGGCGATGCGGCCCGCGAGACCCGCGCCGTGGTCAAAGCCGGCGCGCTGGACCCGGGCTACGAGTCCTCCCACCCGGACTCCGCGGCGTCGCGCGCCGCAGCGCTGCTGCGCAAGTCAGAGACCATCACCCCGGACCACAACCGTGCCAAGCTCCAAGACGCGGACGCTTCCGACGACGAGGAGGGCCACACTAGTGGCGCTGGAAAGAAGCAGCCGTCGTCGGTGTGGCCTTGGGTCGTCGCAACGCTAGTGCTTCTGCTGGTGCTCGCGGTGGCGGGCGTGATGTGGTCGCAGTCCCGCGCCACCGACGAGTACGCGCTGAAGGTGCAGGACTCCGGCGAGTTTGTGGTGCAGCACACCACCCGCGACAACCCGTTCGCGGACGCGGAAACCGAGGACATCCAGCGCGCCTGCCTGAACACCAAGGGCGACCTGCGCGTGATTTCCAAGGACTCCAAACCGGGCGATTGCAGCATCTTCACTACCGAAGACCTGCCGAAGGACAAGCGCGAGGTCGAAGGCGTCACCGGCTCCTACGACGACGTATTAGCCAAGTTGAATGAGTTGGCGGATCAGGCGCTGCCGGCCTGCACCGACAAGAAGAGCGCCGAGGAAGACACCTGCCGGGAGGTGCGATGAGCCGCCTAGTATCCCGCAGCCGCGAGCTGCTCCTCCTGCTGTTCGCCACCGGCCTGCTTGCACTCATGCTCTTTGGCTTAGAGACGAGCCAGGGGCGCACCCTGTCCACAGAGATGCTTTACATCATCGGCGGGTTCATGGGTGTTTACGCCATCGCGCACGTGGCCATCGCGTTTTTGGCGCCGCACGCGGACCAGGTGATGCTGCCCGTGGTCGCGCTACTCAACGCCGTGGGCCTGGTGGTGATCTACCGCCTCGACCTGGCTGAACGCCCCGGCTACGGGCCGCTGGCGGAGCGCCAGATGCTGTGGTCCTTGGTCGGCGTGGGGCTGATGGTGCTCACGCTCATTATCATCCGCGACCACAAGTCCCTGTCGCGCTACTCCTACCTGCTGGGCCTGGTGGGCCTGATCCTGTTGGCCCTGCCGCTGGTGTGGCCGCAGCCCCCGGGGTATGAGGAAGCGCGCATCTGGCTGTGGCTCGGGCCGTTTTCCATTCAGCCCGGCGAGTTTTCCAAGATCCTGCTGTTGATCTTCTTCGCCCAGCTGCTGGCCCAGAAGCGCGCCCTGTTCACCGTGGCCGGCAAGCGCTTTTTGGGCATGACCTTTCCTCGCCTGCGCGACCTCGCGCCGATTCTCATGGTGTGGGCGATCGCGATTTTGATCATGGGTATCTCCAACGACTTCGGCCCGGCGCTGTTGCTCTTCGCCACCGTGCTGGGTATGGTCTACTTCGCCACCGGGCGCGCATCCTGGCTGTTCATCGGCGTGGGCTTGGTTGCCGTGGGCGGCTACGCCGTCTACCAGGTCAGCTCCAAGATCCAGGAGCGCGTGTCCAACTTCATCGACCCGTTCGCGGACTTCGACGGCATTGGCAACCAGCCCGCCAACGCGCTGATCGGCCTGAGCTGGGGCGGCATCACCGGCACCGGCCTGGGCTACGGCCACCCGGAGCTGGTGCCCGTGGCGCACTCCGACTACATCCTGGCCGCCCTCGGCGAGGAGCTGGGGTTTGTGGGCATCGCCGCGGTGCTGTGCCTGTTCGCGGTGTTTATCACCCGCGGGTTCCGCACCGCCATGCAGGCGCGCGACTCCTACGGCAAGCTGCTCGCCTCCGGGTTGGCGCTGACGATCGTGATCCAGATCTTCGTGGTCGCCGGTGGCGTGTCCGCGATGATGCCCATGACGGGCCTGACCACGCCGTTCATGTCCGCCGGCGGCTCGTCCGTGATGGCCAACTACATCCTGCTGGGGCTGCTGCTGCGCATCTCCAACAGCGCGAACCGCCCCGCGGACTACGACGCCGTCGCCGCGGGCACCGCGCGCCCTGAGGTGGTGGGCGCCCGATGAACAAGTCCATCCGCTACGGCGCCGTGGTCGCGCTGCTGATGATCGCGGCGCTGTTGGTCAACTTCACCGTGGTGCAGGGAATGCGCGAAGACGAGTACGCGCAGAACCAGCACAACTCGCGCATCCTCATGGACCTCAAGCGCACCAATCGCGGCGACATCGTCGCGGGCGAGACCGTGCTAGCGCAAAGCCACCGCAACGAGGAAACCGGCTTCTACCAGCGCACCTACCCCAACATGCCGTGGTCGTTCGCGCCCATTGTGGGGTTTGTCTCCGACCAGTTCGGCACCTCCCAGCTGGAGGCCACCCACAACGGCGACCTCACCGGCGACTCCGGCACCGCCTCGCGCTTCCTGCGCACCGGGCTGGAGGACGGCAAGAAGGGCGACACCGTCGACCTGACCCTGGACCCGAACCTGCAGGCATTCTCGTACGACCAGCTGGCCAATCCGGGCTTTGATGGTGCGGTGGTGGCCGTGAGGCCGTCGACAGGCGAGGTGCTCTCCATGGCCTCGACCCCCAGCTACGACCCGAACGGCATCGCCAACCCCGCGACCGCCGAGGGCGCCTGGGCCGAGGCCACCGGCAACCCGGCGAACCCGCTGCTGAACCACGCGGCGCAGGAGCAGCTGCCGCCGGGCTCGATCTTCAAGATCATCACCACCGCCGCGGGCCTGCGAAACGGCTTCACGCCGGAGTCGCCGCTGACCGGCGAGGCGCAGACGATCCTGCCGGGCACGGACAACATCCCGCTGACCAACTACGGCGGCCAGGCCTGCGCCGGCGGCGGGCAGGTGCCGCTGCGCACCGCGTTCGCCCTGTCCTGCAACACCGCGTTCGTGCAGATGGGCCTCACCGTGGGCCCGGATGCGCTGCGCGACGCCGCCGCCCGCTTTGGCGTCGGCGAGCGCTACAACCTGGGCCTGCCGAATGCGGCCGGCTCGCTTGGCGACCTGCCCGGCGGCGCCGAGGTGGCCCAGTCCGCCATCGGCCAGCGCGACGTGACCATGACCGCGCTGCAGGCGGCAATGATGTCTGCCACCATTGCCAACAAGGGCAAGCGCATGGAACCGCACGTGGTGCGGCAAGTGCGCAACGCCGACGGCAAGGTCCTGCACGAAACCGAGCCGGTGGAGCTGAACGAGGCCGTAACGGAAGAGGAAGCCGCGACGATCACGGATTTGATGTTTGGATCCGAGCGGTGGACCTGGGGCTACGACGGCAACGGCTTCGCCTCCAAGACCGGTACGGCCGAGCACGCCGAAGGCGCCGCCCCGCACGTGTGGTACGTCGCCTTCGACCCGGCCAAGGACGTCGCCGTTGCCGTGGTGGTGAAAAACGGCGGCAACCTCGGCGAGGCGGCCACAGGCGGCCAAGTCGCCGGACCGATCGGACGCGCCGTGTTGCGCGCAGCACCCGCCGCCCCCGCACCCGTGGAAGGAGCACAGTAGATGAACACCGAAAACCGCGAGGACCTGCAACAGCTCGTCGGCGACGGCTACCAGCTGCAGTGGATCATCGGCCACGGCGGCATGTCCACCGTGTGGCTGGCAGACGACCTTGCCAACGAGCGCGAGGTGGCCATCAAGGTGCTGCGCCCCGAGTTCAGCTCCAACGCGGAGTTCCTCGCCCGCTTCCGCAACGAGGCGCTGAGTGCCCAGGGCATCAACTCCGACAACGTTGTGGCCACCTACGATTACCGCGAAGCAGACACCGACGCGGGCTTTACGGTCTGCTACATCATCATGGAGTACATCCGCGGCGAGTCGCTGGCGGACCTCATCGCCCGCGAGGGCCAGCTGGATGAGGCACTGGCTCTCGACGTGCTCGAGCAGGCCGCCCACGGCCTCGCCGTGATCCACCGCATGGGCCTGGTGCACCGCGACATCAAGCCGGGCAACCTCATGCTCACCCAGCACGGGCAGGTGAAAATCACGGACTTCGGCATCGCCAAGGCCGCCGCGGCCGTGCCCCTGACCCGTACCGGCATGGTGGTGGGCACCGCCCAGTACGTCTCCCCCGAGCAGGCCCAGGGCATGAAGGTCACCGCGGCGTCCGACGTCTACTCGCTCGGCGTGGTGGGCTACGAGCTGCTCTCCGGCAAGCGCCCGTTCACCGGCGACTCGTCGGTGTCCGTGGCGCTCGCGCATGTGTCCGCCGAGCCGCCCGCGCTGCCCATTAGCGTCTCGGCCCCGGCGCGCGAGCTCATCGAGATCGCCCTGCGCAAGGACCCCGGCCAGCGCTTCCGCGACGGCAACGAGTTCCAGCTGGCCATCTCCCAGGTCCGCCAGGGCCTGCGTCCCGCCCAGCCCGGCGGCCACACCCAGGTCGTGGCCACCGAGCCGTCCGCGACCGCGTCCACCCAGATGCTGGCCAGCGTCGCCGAGGAGCGCACCTCCCGCCCCGAGGGCGCCTACCCGCCGTCCGCGGCGACACCAGCGCCGCGCGAACACGAAGCGGACAAGAAGTCGTCTAAGGCAGGCCCGGTCATCTCCGCGATCTTGCTGCTCGCGCTTCTGGCCGGCGGCGCCGCCTGGGCGTACACCGAGGGCGTGTTCGACCGCTTCACCGGCGGCGGCACCCCCACCACCCCGCGGCCCACCATGAGCGCGACCACCCCGACGCCGGAGGAAGAGGCAGACACGGAGGATCCGGTCACCGAGACCACCACCGAGCGCGAGCGCACCACCATCACGGAGCCGCGCAACCCGGGCACCCTGCGCTTCGAGGAGTCCGAGGCCGACAACGCACCGGCCCCGGCGGAGCCGTCCGCCGAGCCGCCCGCCCCCGGAACTTCCGCGCCGGAGCAGCCGTCCGCGGCGACTCCGACGCAGCAGGGTGGGGCGCCGGCAGGTGAGCCGTCGATAGGCAATCAGCCCGAGGTCACGAACTCACCGGCCCCTGCGGTAGAATTGCCCAACCTTGATAGCTTGCTCGGAGGTGGCAGGTAAATGCTCATCGCGGACCGGTACGAACTCGGCGACATCATCGGCACCGGCGGCATGTCGGACGTGTATGCCGCCACCGACGTGTCCCTCGGGCGCGAAGTTGCCGTGAAGATGCTGAAGATCGACATGGCGCGCGACGAAAACTTCCGCGAACGCTTCCGCCGCGAAGCGCAAAACTCGGCGCGCCTGAACCACCCCAACATCGTCTCGGTCTACGACACCGGTTCCGTGGAAACTTCCGGCGTGGACGTGCCCTACATTGTCATGGAGCTCGTCCACGGCATGAACCTGCGCGACATCGTGCGCAACGAAGGACCGCTCAGCCCCGAGCGCGCCGCGAAACTGCTGCTGCCGGTCACCCGGGCACTGCAGGCCAGCCACGACGCAGGCATCATCCACCGCGACATCAAACCCGCCAACATCATGGTCACCAACACCGGTGCCGTGAAGGTCATGGACTTCGGCATCGCGCGTGCGCTGGATGATTCCACCTCCGCGATGACGCAAACGTCCGCCGTCATCGGCACCGCGCAGTACCTCTCCCCCGAGCAGGCCCGCGGCAAGGCCGCCGACGCGCGCAGCGACATCTACGCGCTCGGCTGCGTGATGTACGAAGCCGTCACCGGCGTGCCGCCCTTCGAGGGCGAATCCCCCTTCGCCGTGGCCTACCAGCACGTCCAGGAAGACCCGGTGCCGCCGTCCGAGCGCATCAACGCGCCGCTGTCGGACAACGAAGCCGTCAACGTCGACTCCGTCATCCTCACCGCGATGGCGAAACACCCCGCCGACCGGTACCAGACCGCCGACGAAATGGGCGCGGACCTCGCGCTTTTGGAGCGCGGCAACGTCACCACCGCCGCCCGCAACCACCTCGCCGCCGCGGAGGAAGACGCCGGCTCCCACGCCATCGACGCGCAGTACCCGCCGTCCCAGGACCACACCGCCGTGGTTGGGGATGTGGTGCGCGAACCTGTGGTGCGTCGAGAAGCATCCGCTTCCTCCGGGCACACGCGCTACGCCGACCACCGCGCCGCCAACGAAAAAACCTCCTCCAACTGGCTGAAGTGGCTCTCCGCGCTGCTGGGCCTGTTGCTCGCCGCCGCGGTGTGCTGGTTCGTCTACGACTACTTCTCCGTGAACAAGGACAACAACGACCCGGCCATCACCCAAGAGGAAATGGTCCCCGTGCCCGAACTCGCGGACATGCCGCGCAACGACGCCGTCCGCGAACTCGAACACCTCGGCTTTTCCGTCTCCGTCATGGAAGAACCCAGCCCCGACATCAAACGCGGCAACGTGATCTCCACCAACCCCGCCGCCGGCTCCGAGCTCAAGCGCGGCACCCAGATCACCCTGACCGTCTCCTCCGGCAAGGAGATGACCGACGTGCCGGACGTGACCAACCTGACCGCCGAAGAAGCCATCGAAGAGCTGAAGAAGGCCGGGCTGGAGCTCAACCCCAACGTGCGCCGCGAATCCAGCGCCAACATCGACGAAGGCATCATCCTGTCCCAGCAGCCCGCCGGCGGCACCCAGATTGCCAAGGGCTCGCGCATCGCCATCACCGTCTCCTCCGGGCCGGAGATGGTGCAGGTGCCGTCCCTGGTTGGGCTGAACGTCGAGCAGGCCACCGCCACCCTGTCCTCCCTGCAGCTGCGCTCCACCGTCACCAGCGTGGACTCGCCGAAACCGGAGGGCCAGGTGCTCGCCGTCGCCGGTGAAAACACCGACGTGGAATCCGGCACCACCATCGAGCTGCGCGTCTCCAACGGCATGCTCATGAACATGCCGGAGATCACCCGCCAAAGCCCCGAGGAAGCCGAGAAGGCGCTCCGCGACGCCGGCTGGAACGGCCGCCTCGTGGCGGGACCGACGGTGCCCACCGGCGCGCTTGTGGACGACGGCCTGATCGGCCACCAGGAAGTCGACGCCGGCGAAACCATCCGCAAGGACCAAGCCATCGGCTACAACCTGTGGAAGTTCGACGCTGGCAAACTCATCCCGCAGAATAACGCGGCCGCGCCGCAGGCTGATACAGTTCAACCCCAGAACGCGAACAACGCGCTGCGGAATGTGCAGCGCGGGCTCGGGCTTTAGACGTCGATAAGCACGACGCATTGGCCCGCACACACCAAGGGAGCGCACATGCCTAAAGCAAAAGTAACCAAAGACCCCATCCGCCCAGCTAGCAGCACCTCCGCCGGCACCACGCGCACGCCGGTGAAGGTCAACACCGGCGGCACCCCAGTCTGGTACAAGGTGATCATGTTCGGGCTGATGATCTTCGGCCTGGCCTGGCTGATCCTCTACTACCTCGCTGGCGACCAGCTTGCGTGGCTCGGGCAGCTCGGGCCGTGGAACTACGCCATCGGCTTTTCGGGCATGATCCTCGGTCTGCTGATGACCATGGGTTGGCGGTAGTTCTTCTTCGGGGGTTTTGAGTTGGGGGTTGTGTGAAATCGGATTGTGGCAAATATTTGCCACAATCCGATTTTTGCGTTGGTGGAGGTTCGGCGGGCTGAGCAAAAGCCAAGAGCGGGATGAGAAGCCGATTTAGGCGACACATGACTGTATTTAAATAGCGCGATAGATTGCGCCGGGGTTTTACCCACAAATAACAGTATTAATACTGGTGAGCTGGCTTTTGCGACATGTCAATTACTTTAGTTTGACCCCGGATTGGGTAGATTGTTCAACAATATTATGACGGTTCCTTGGCAAGTGACTAGGTGTTATATGAGAGCTCCTCGCTGACAGGCTGACGAGCCCGCCCCTAGAAAAACCCCACAATTGTTTCCCCGAAAGGAACGCCAATGCGCGCATTCCGCATCGCTGGTGCCGCCAAGGCCGCGATCGCAGCCGTCGCCGCTGTCGCAATCGCAGGCTCCGGCATCACCGCCACCGCCCAGACCTTCGAAGAGTCCTACCCGGAGACCCCGGCAACCAACTCCGCGCTGCCGATCATCCACACCTACCGCGGCTCGGACCACCTGAAGGCGAACATCCTCAACCCGCGCCCGGTGTGCAACTCCACCGAGGACTACCGCACCATCGTGTACAAGGTGAAGGACAACTTCCTGCCGGTGGGCACCATCTCCACCACCAACCTGTCCGACAGTGCCATCCCGCTGTCCCAGGACCTGTCCCGCACCCAGACCATCTCCGCCTCCGTCAACGGCTCCAAGACCGAGACTCTGACGCTCGGCGGCTCCGGCTCGAAGGACGGCCTTCAGGGCAACATCGGCTACTCCCTGGCCAAGTCCCTGGGCTGGGACGTCTCCGGCTCCCTGTCCTGGTCCGTCGGCCAGAAGATCGGCCCGTACGACGTGCCGGCCGGCAACACCGGCGAGGCCACCTACGGCTTCCGCACCGTCACCATGACCGGCACCCAGCAGCGCTGCCGCCCGAACGGCACCTGGGCAACCCCAACCGCCTGGATCGCCAACATGCCGATCAAGAACGAGGTCCGCGTCAAGAACTACTCCACCCCGGCCGGCTCCTGGGCGCCGAACAAGGGCGCACAGGTCACCGACACCGTGGAGAACCCGAACCCGGCGTACAACGAGGACGTCAAGAAGATCGAGACGGGCGCAAACCTTGACGACGTCACCGTGGTCGACAACGACGAAGCCACCGACGTGACCAACAACGACATCGCGAACGAGGGCGCAGAGGTCATCAACGAGGTCGAGGAAAAGGCTGCTGACGAGGTCAACGAAGTCGTCGATAAGCAGGCAGATGCCCAGCGCGACCTGGACCTCCAGCCGTACTTCACCACCTCCTCCTGGAAGGTGCCGGGCGCCGCTGGCTCCGTCGCACTGCGCGTGAAGAACACCGGCGCGAAGCGCTACTGGGGCGAATTCCCGGCCCTGACCTTCCGCGTCGAGGTCGGCACCGAGGCAGGCCCGGAGGGCGTTGACCGCCTGATCACCACCACCCAGTACAACGGCACCCACATCCGCGACCTGGGCTACGACTTCGACCGCGGCATCCGCACCTTCGAGGTCACCCTGTCCAACCCGATCCTCGCCGGCGACGAGATGCTGCTGGGCGCATTCTCCTTCGGCGACGGCAAGACCAAGGAAGGCCGCCTGTACAACTACATGAAGGTCACCCAGACCGGCCGTCTGTCCGAGGACACCTCGTTCTACAACGACCAGGACGTGGACTCCCGCGACGAGACCGTCTCCGACTTCGGCAAGAAGATCCGCGGCGTGTTCTAAAGCACTGCTGAATAGCGCGAAAGCCCGTCGAGTCTGTTGCGGACTCAACGGGCTTTTTTATGTGCGGGGACTAGTTCTCCTTCTCAGCGCGCTTCTTGGCGAAGGACTCGCGGACCTTCTTCTCCAGGTCGGCGTCGACCTTGCCCCAGTACTCGTAGACGCGCTCCTCGACGTCCTTGTGCTTAATCGCCATCATCTTGTTGGTGATGTTGTGGACGAAGCGCTCCTTCTCCGCGTCGTCGAACACGTCGCGGTAGAGCGTGCCAGCCTGGCCGAAGTCGTCGTCCTCGGCGTGCTTGACGTACGCCTCGCGCACCAGGTCAGTGCCCTCCGGATCCGGGTTGACGTAGAGGTTCTCCGCCTGGCCGTAGTCGGTGAAGTTGGAGGAGGAATCCTCGTTGTTGTCCAGGTAGCCGGCGCCCTTCTCGGTGCGGTTGGGCACGTAGTTCGGCTCGTTCTCCTCGTTGAAGAAGTAGGCCATGTTGCCACGCTCGGAGTAGGTGTTCACGTCGTTGAGCGGGCGGTTGACCGGCAGGTCCTTGTAGTTCGCACCGATGCGGTGGCGCTGCTGGTCCGAGTACGCGAACACGCGGGCCTGCAGCATGCGGTCCGGCGACAGGCCCACGCCCGGCACCAGGTTGGCCGGATCGAGCGCGAGCTGCTCAATCTGCGCGTGGTAGTTCTTCGGGTTGCGGTTGAGCACGAAGTAGCCCACCGGGATCAGCGGGTAGTCCTTCTGCGACCACGTCTTGGTCAGGTCGAACGGGTTGAAGCGGTAATCTTTCGCCTCCTCGAACGGCATGATCTGCACCTTGACGTCCCAAATCGGGTAGTCGCCGTCCGCGATGGCGTTGAACAGATCCGCACGCTGGAAGTCCGGGTCGGTGCCGGCCTTCTCGGTGGCCTCCTCATCGGTGAAGCACTCCCAGCCCTGGCGGGTCTTGAAGTGGTACTTCACCCACACCGGAGTGCCCTCCTCGTTGATCCACTGGAAAGTGTGGGAGCCGAAACCGTCCTGGTGGCGCGACGTCTTCGGGGTGCCACGGTCGCCCATCAGGTAGGTCACCTGGTGCGCGGACTCCGGCGTGCGGGTCCAGAAATCCCACTGCATCTCGTCATCGCGCAGGCCCGAGTTGGGCTGGCGCTTCTGGGAGTGGATGAAGTCCGGGAACTTAATGCCGTCGCGCAGGAAGAACGTCGGGGTGTTGTTACCCACGATGTCGTAGTTGCCGTCCTCCGTGTAAAAACGCAGCGCGAAACCGTGCACGTCGCGCCACGTATCCGGGGAACCAGCCTCGCCCGCCACGGTGGAAAAACGCGCCGCCATCGGGGTGACGGTGCCCGGCTGGAACAGCTTCGCCTTCGTGTACTTGGACACGTCCTCCGTGATGTGCAGCTCGCCGAAGGCGCCGTGGCCCTTCGCGTGCGGGATGCGCTCAGGCACGTTCTCCCTGTTGAAGTGCGCCAGTTTTTCCATCATGTGGACGTCGTTAAGCACATTGGCTCCCTGGCGCCCCTGAGTGACCGAAATGTGCTCCGAGGCGACCGGCTGCCCGCCCAGCTCGGTGGTGCGGCCCTTGCCTGCGGGGCGCTCGCCCCTGGAGACGATCTCTTCCGCCTTGCTCTGATCAGCCATTGCTCACTCCTTGAATCGTTGGTTGCGTACGTCCCCACCCTAGGCATTTTCACGGGCGCGCGAGTTTCCACGACTACCGCTCCCCGAGAAGTGACTCCACCCTGCGCAATTCGTCGTAAACGTCCCGCTGGTCATAGGTGAAACCACCGGACCAGGCCAGCTCTTTCAACGCATCATCAGTTGGCTCCTCCATTCCCAAGGATTCCGCCAACTGTGCACGCAAGCTGCGTCGACGCTCTCGCAGCTCCGTATTGGTAAAGCGGCGCACCTGAAGCTTCATCAGACTCACCTTCCTTTCTTTGGCCTTGATCTTGGTTAACGAGCTCGACACCAACTCGCCGTTGTTCGAACGATATCTATCCACACCTGTGGATAACTCTGTGCACAACTCCACAGGGCAGTGGAAAGTGCTGGTTTGCTTTCGAAAACGCCACGTTCCTTCGGCGTGTCATTTTCGCTGTTCGACGTGTCGTTCGACGAGTTACACGCGTGTAGTTATCCACACTGTGGACAACCGCTGTGGATAACTTGAAAGGTCTGGTTAAAGGTCAAAAAGTGTGTCTGGAATCGGCGATTTCTGGGGCTTGACCTCGGCGTTTCAGGAAAATATATGGTTCGGGAATTTCCGCCTTCCTTTCGGACTGTAAATTCTCGGTTTGCGGCGGCGATCTGGTAGAGCTTGATCACTCAGCCCGCGTGTAAACCCAAAAAGAAGACCCTAGCCGGGCTTTCGCTGGCTAGGGTCTCAATCAATCGTCCGAGAGGGAGGCTAGACGCCCACGATCCTCCGCGGCTCTGCGAGAGAAAGACTACCCCGCACCGTCTGGCAGATCTAGCCCTCCCCTTTGAGCGCCGTCCCTAGTACACCGGCACCGTCGACGGAATCGTCAGCGCCCAGATGGCCACGCACGCCGCCGCGGCCGCGACCCCCGCTGTGATCCAGCGGGTGCGCACGTTTTCCGAGGTCAACGGCCACGCCATCACCGCCCCCGCCGCCAGGCCGCCGAGGTGCCCCCACAGCGACACACCCGGGCTGAGCAGCGTGTACGCCACGTTCACAGCCACCAGGGCGAGTGGCGCGCGCAGGTCCGTGGAACGTCGAAAAGCAATGGCGATCAGAAGCGCCATCAGCATGTAGAGGGCGCCGGAAGCGCCGGCGGTGGGCGTCGTGAAGCTAAATGCGAGCACACTTGCCGACGCCCAAAGGACCCCCGCGACCCACGCCACCACAAACGGGCCAGAGCCAAGGAAGCGCTCCACCTCCGCACCCACCAGGACCAGCATGAACATGTTGAGGAAGAGGTGCGTGATGTCCAAGTGCATGAAGCCGGCCGTGAGCGCGCGGAGGTAGCCCGCGCCGTAGACCTCGGGGCCGTACAGGATGGTGTGGGTGCCCACCGGCGAATCCCACACCACGTCCGTGACCGAACGGGCCTGGAGCGCGGCGACCAGGAAGACGAGCGTGCAGATCGCCGTAATCGCCGTGGTGGCGGGGGCGGTGCGGGGCAGGTTGCGGAGAGTGGGCATGGGATCAGGGTACGAAAAAGCCCCCGCACGGTGGCGGGGGCGCGGCGCGTGTGGCGCTTTGGCTTGTTTGGCTTACGCGATGTCGATGGACTCGATCACGACGTCCTCGACCGGGCGGTCCATGCGGCCGGTCTTCACGTTCGCGATCTCGTCGACGACCTTCTTCGACGCCTCGTCGGTGACCTCGCCGAAGATGGTGTGGCGGTTGTTCAGCCACGGGGTCGCGTCGACGGTGATGAAGAACTGGGAACCGTTCGTGCCCGGGCCAGCGTTAGCCATGGCCAGCAGGTACGGGCGGTCGAACTGCAGCTCCGGATGGAACTCGTCGGCGAACTGGAAACCCGGGCCGCCAGTGCCGGTGCCGGTCGGGTCGCCGCCCTGGATCATGAACCCCGGGATGATGCGGTGGAAAATCGCGCCGTCGTAGAACGGGCCCTCGGTGGTGCCCTTGGCGTTCTTGGCGGAGTAATCGGTGGTGCCCTGTGCCAGGCCCGTAATCGTCTCGACCGTCTTCGGCGCGTGGTTGCCGAACAGGTCGATCACGATGTCGCCGTGATTGGTGTGCAGAGTCATGGTCTGAGTCTTCTGAGTCATGCGCTCTAGGGTACGCGGGTTCCGGCGCGCGGGGTGCGGGCGGGTGCGGGGTTGGGCTCACGGCCCTAAAGGTCGAGTCCGGGAGGTCGAGTACGCCCGGTTTCGGTGCCGTACTCGACCTCCGCCGCTCGACTTTCGGCGGCGTATAGCGCCCCTACCTCCGCCAGTGTTCCCCGTGCACCGGTCTGAACACCGTGGCCGGTACTTTCGGCTCGCCGAGGAGACCGGAGCGGGCCTTGAGCTCCAGGATCTCCCGGACGCAGGCCTCCTCGTCCCGGAGAATCTCCGACGGCTCGAAGCGGGCGACCTCGTAGATCTGCTTCCGCAACCAGTTTTCACGCAGGAGCTGGTCCCGCGACACCTTCTTCGCCAACTCCTCGTCTTTCTTCGCCGTCTTGACCAGCCCGTCGATCTCGATCGCCACCTGCCCCCACAGCAGGTCGGGGCGCACGTAACGGCCAATCCACATCTGCTCGCGGACGACGATGTTCCGCTCGCGCAGGATCACGCGCAGGAGGGACTCGTACGGCGATTCGGACTTGGTGGACGACCAGCGCAGCGCCTGCCGTGCCCGCCCGATCCCCTTCTTGCCGGCCAGACGCTTGATCGTCGCGTGGAGTTCGGCCTGGATGCGTTCCTGCTCCAGCGGTGGCTTGCCCACAAACAGGGAATCCATCGCGACGACTCCTGCCCTCACCCCGTGCAGGCGCGCGACGTCGACGGCTGTGCGGACGGGGCTGGTTAACCGGAGGACGTCGCCAGGCGTCGCGCACTCGATGGCCACCACATCTTCTTCGGGGATGCGCAGGCTGCGGTACTCGACCCCCTCCGGCCAGCTTGCCCTGGCGGGCGGTTTTTGTCCTGGGATGGCCAGCAAGACGGGCCCGTTTGGGGCGGGCAGCGTCCACAGGCCGTGCACGACTGCGGCGGAGCGCCCCACCAGCACCGCTTTCCGGCTCGCGGCGCCGACGGCATAGCTGCTGAGAAATTCCCGCTCGTGGTGTTTCAGCCGCGACCATTCTGCCTGGGCGATGAATTTGTTCGCGGATAACTTGATGCACGTTTGACGGTCCGCCTGCCCCGGCCTGACCAGCAGCTGCGCTAACTTTCTCCTGTCCATGATCCCCCGATGTTTGTTTGTTTCGCTCAGAGTACATGGCTACTGGCGAGAACGAAAGAGCCCCGCCAAAAGTCGAGCGGCGGAGGTCGAGTCCGGCCCAAATAGAGGGCGTACTCGACCTCCCGTACTCGACTTTCGCGGGGCAAAGGCAGGGGCGAGCAGGGCGGGGCCGGGGGCGATTGCTTTACGACGTCAGCCCCGCCCGGCGCGCTAGAGCCCTTCGACGACCTCGTCGCGCGCGGCGACCAGGTTGCGCAGGGAGGGGTCGACCTCGGCGTACCCGCGGGTCTTCAGGCCGCAGTCCGGGTTGACCCAGAGGCGCTCGGTCGGCACGTGGTTCAGTGCGGCGCGCAGCAGGCTGGCGATCTCCTCCTGGGACGGCACGCGCGGGGAGTGGATGTCCCACACGCCGGGGCCGATCTCGGAGTGGAAGGTCTCGTCGATGTCCTCGAGCAGCTCCATCTTGGAACGGGCCGCCTCGATGGAGGTGACGTCGGCGTCGAGGCCGGCGACGGCGTCGATGATCTGGCCGAACTCGGAGTAGCACAGGTGCGTGTGGATCTGCGTCGAAGGCTGCGCCTCCAAGGAGACCAGGCGGAACGCGCGCTGGGCCCACTCCAGGTAGGCGGCGCGGTCGTCCTGGCGCAGCGGGAGCAGCTCGCGCAGGGCCGGCTCGTCGATCTGGATGACCTTGATGCCGGCCTTCTCCAGGTCCGCGACTTCGTCGGCGAGGGCGACGCCGATCTGGTCCGCGGAGACGGAAAGCGGCACGTCGTCGCGCTTAAACGACCAGGCCAGGATGGTCACCGGGCCGGTGAGCATGCCCTTGACCGGCTTGTCGGAAAGCGACTGGGCGTAGGCCGACCACTCCACAGACATGGCCTCCGGGCGGGAGACGTCGCCGACCACGATCGGCGGACGGGTGCAGCGGGAGCCGTACGACTGGACCCAGCCGTTTTCGGTGACCACGAAGCCGTCGAGAAGCTCGGCGAAGTACTGCACCATGTCGTTGCGCTCCGCCTCGCCGTGGACGAGGACGTCCAGGCCGATCTCCTCCTGCAGCTCGATGACCTGCTTGATCTCGGCCTTCAGCGCCTCAGTGTACTCGGCGTCGGAGAGGGTGCCCTCGCGGTGGTCCGCGCGCGCCTTGCGGATTTCGGTGGTCTGCGGGAAGGAGCCGATCGTGGTGATCGGCAGCGTCGGCAGGCCGAGCTCCTCGCGCTGGACCTTGTTGCGCTCCTCGAACGCCGGCTCGCGCTTGACGGCGCCCTCCGGCAGGGCCGCCACGCGGTCCACGACAGCCTTGTTGTGGATGGTGGTGGACTCGGCGCGGGTGCGCACGGCGCGGTCGGACTGCGCGAACGCCTCCTTGGCGCCCTCCTCACCTGCGACAAGGGCCTGGATCTCGGCGAGCTTCTCGTCGGCGAACGCCAGCCACGGGGCGACCTCGACCGGGATGTTGCGCTCGGCCTTCAGGGTGTGCGGCACGTGCTGCAGGGAGGTGGAGGTGGACACGGACACGGCGTCGGCGCCGCGGCCGAGGGAGTTGAGCACGTCGGTGCGCTCGCGCAGGTTGGCGGTCCAGACGTTGCGGCCGTCGATGAGTCCTGCCACCAGGTGGGTGGAGTCCGGCACGGTGGCGCGCACGCGCTCCGGGTAGCCGGCGTCGGCCTCCAGCGTCCACGGGGACAGGTCCACGTGCAGCGCCTCCACGCCCAGCTCGCCCAGGACCGGCAGGGCCTCGCGGGCGGAGCCGTACGGGGTGGTCAGGTACACGTTCGGGCGGGTCTCGCGGCCCAGCAAAGCAGACCAAGCGGAACGCAGGTGCTGCGCGATCTCGGCGTCCGGGGTGGACAGGTCGGCCACCACGGCGGGCTCAGCGATCTGGACCCACTCCACGCCGGCGTCCTTCAGCGCGGCGAAGACCTCGGCGTACGCCTCAACCAGCGACGGCAGCAGCGACCACTCCTCAGGCTTCGACAGCGCGATCAGCGTGACCGGGCCGACCAAAAACGGGCGGACCTTGTGGCCGGCCTCGGCGGCCTCCTCCACAATGCGCAGGATGCGCTCCGGCACCGCCTTGATCTCCTGGCCAGCCTCGATCTCCGGCACGAGGTAGTGGTAGTTGGTGTCAAACCACTTGGTCATCTCCAGCGGCACGCGGGTGTCGTTGCCGCGGGCGAGCGCGAACTCCTCGTCCAGGTCAACGCCGCCCGGCACGAGGCCCACGGTCAGGGCGGTGTCGAGCACTTGGTCGTAGAGCGCGACGTCCGCCGGGATGGCGTAATCCTCGGTCAGGCCGAGGTCGCGCAGGTGGTTGTAGTTGTTCACGCGCAGCGCGCGTGCGGTGGAGCGGAACGTCTCAGCGTCGATGCGGCCCGCCCAGTAGCTCTCCAGCGCGCGCTTGAGCTCGCGGTTCGCGCCGATGCGGGGGTAGCCCTCGATGGTGGCCTTGGGGAAGGTGGTCATTGTTGTCCTTTATCTATTCCGATGCGGTCCAGAAAGTCCCGCGTGACGTCCAGGTTGTTGTGCGTGTACACGTGGAGCCCGCCCGCGCCGGCATCCAGGATCTCGCGCGCCAGGTTGGCGGTGAGCTGCATGCCGGCCTCGTACTCGTCGTCTGCTTCGAGCAATTGCTTCTCGACGCCTGCCGGCACCTCCAGCCCCGACAACTCCCCCATGCGTCGGACCCTTTTGAGCGAGGTCATGGGCATGATGCCGGGGATGAGCGGGATGCGCACACCCGCCAGCCGCGCCACCTCGACGAACTCCAGGAAGTCCTGGGCCTCGAAGAACAGCTGGGTGATGGCGAAATCCGCGCCCAGGCGCTGCTTGGCTAGCAGCACGTCCAGGTCGTGGTCGAAGTTGCGCGACTCCGCGTGGCCCTTGGGGTAGCAGGCCACGGAAAGCGCGAGCTTGCCGGCGGCGAGGCGGAACGCCTCTTCCTCCTGCACGTCCTGGATCAGGTTGAGCAGATCCGTGGCGTACTGGAGGTGGTCCGCTGGCAGGCCGTCTTCCGGCAGGTCCCCGCGCAGGGCGAGGAACCCGCGGACGCCAGCGTCGATAAGCACTCGCACCCACTCCGCCATCTCATCGCGCGTGCCCGCGGTGCAGGCGAGATGCGCGATGGTGCGCAGGTCGGTGGTCTCCGCGATGCGGGAGATCACGGCGGCGGTGCCCTCCAGCCACTCGCTGCGGCGCGAGCTGGTCACCGAGACGTAGTCCGGCTTGTACTCGGCCAGGCCCGCGATGAGCCGGTCGATCTTCTCCGCGTCGTCCGTGGGGCGCGGCGGGATGATCTCGAAGCTTAAGGCGGTGCGCTGGCGTTTCGGGCGGGGGCGGCGGATCAACTGCGCGCCCTCGCGGTCCAGCGGTGCCGAGGCGGAAAGCCTGGTCGAAGGAGAGGCTTCGAACATGGCAGGACCTTTCTCGGCTGGGTTGATGGGTTTCGTTGCACCGTGGTTAAACGGTGCCTTGAAACTTATTGACGCCACGTAACCGCCACAATGCGTTGCCGGTTTTGCGCAATGTTTGCGCTGGGCACGCGGTTTTTCTGCGTGAATGTTAATCGCGCAAAATGAACCAAGCTGTTCACTTTTGCGTAACGCTTGGTACGCGTGTGGGTGGCGCGGCGGCGGAAAACGGCGAGCCCCGCGGATTTCGCTACCCTGGGCCGCGTAACCACCCGAAACTCACAAACGCAACACAAGGAGCAACCCATGAACCTCAAGAACATCGGCTTCGCCGCCGCTTTTGCCAACCAGGCGTGGAAGTACCTGCGCGACCAGAACGACAAGCGCGAGCGCGACATCTACCAGTCCCTGCTGGACAACCTGAAGGACGGCAAGCTGGACGATATCCACGACAAGTTCGACATCGACGAGCTGGAGGAGCTGTACGGCGCCGCCCGCGCGCAGGCCGGGGAGATCACCCGCGACGCGCACGACCGTCTGGACCGCCGCCGCAAGCAGTTCGCGGACGCCGCCCCGAGCCGCAAGGAGCGCCAGGAGTTCCTGGAGAAGCACGCGAAGAACGCGAAGAAAAAGAAGAAGGGCGGCGTTGGCAAGGTCATCGGCACCACCCTGGCCACCGCGGCGCTCGCGGGCGGCGCGTGGGCGGCCTGGGAGTTCTTCCTCAAGGACAAGCTTGCTGGCGAGGACGAGCCGGCGAAGACGTACCGCCCGGCGCCGACCCGCACGGAGACGGATACGCGCGGCTCCTCCACCATCGTGTACTCGACGCGCACGGAGGACGACCGGGATCGCACCCGTCGTGAGGAAGGCGTCGAGGGCGGCGTGTTCCCGAATGAGCCGGGCGAGGAGCAGCTGCTTACCGACGCCACCAGCTCCCAGGACCTCGGCGGGGAGGGCCTGACCACCCTGGACACCCTGGCGGACGACCAGCGCAAGGCCACCGACCCCCAGCACTCTGTGGGAGACAAGAACGCAGGCCGCCACGAGCTGCGCGAGGACTAAATCACGCCGTGGTGCGCCAGCCCGCCATGAGGTGGCGCACCAGCCGGTCGCGCACGTCCGGGAGAATGTCGGCGAGCGACCGCGTCGCTACGACGAGCTCGGTTGCCAGCTGCATGGGTGACTGGCCGGGGGCGATGATGCCGTGGGGGCGGCGGCGTCGATAAGCAATTGCACCTTGCCCATGAAGACGTCGCGGCGAGGATGCCCACGCCCGATTCGACGAGGGCCCACACGAAGGATTCGAAGTGCTCGACGGGGTTGTCCTCGAAGCCGTCAAGAGTGTCGTCGAGGAGTGCTTCGATGCGTTCGAGGAAGACGATCGCGCAGGCGTCGTAGAGCGCGGCGCGGGTGGGAAAGTGACGGTAGAGGGTGGCGATGCCCACTACTCGGTGGATTTGGTGCGCTACGCACTGTTTGGCACACAGTCGTACGACCCGCGCATGTGGACCGCCGTGACCGTGCTGCTGTTCGTCGGCGCGATGTCCGTAGCCATCTCGTGCGCGGCTCTGTACGCCCGCCGAACCTGGCGGATGAAGGATCTCCACCCCGAGCTGACGGTTTAGCCCCTACCATGGGCGGGGCACAACTTTTCCCCCGATAGATCGAAGGACCCCACCCATGTTTCTGAAGAAGTCCAACAAGGACAAGATCAACCTGCGTCTCCCGTCCGCCGCGCTGCGCATCCCCACCGGCGCCCTGATCCTAAACTCCGGCCTGGGCAAGTTCCAGGTGGACAAGGAGGGCGCGGAGGGCCTGCGCGATATGGCTACCGACGGCATCCCGCAGCTCGGCCAGGTCGACGCCGAGACGTTCGCCACCGGCCTCGCCTCCGCTGAGACCGCCCTGGGTGCGGCGCTGCTGTGCCCGCTGATCCCGAACCGCCTCGCCGGCCTGGGCCTGACCGCGTTCGGTGCCGGCCTGCTTTCCATGTACTTCGGTAACGACCAGTACACCGAGGACGACGGCATCCGCCCGTCCAGCGCAGGCCTCGCCATTGCGAAGGACTCCTGGCTCGTGGGCATCGGCCTGGCGCTGGCCGCCCTGCCGCGCAAGTAACCGTGAAACGCGCCCTCGCCCTCGCGCTCACCGCCGCGCTGATCCCTGCGGCGGTCGCCGCGCCGAAGGCGGAGGCGTTGAGGCTGCGCTGCCACCCCGTGCACGTCATTCAGGCGGCTGGCACGGGGTTTTCGCATTCCTGGGATCCGTCGGCGCGCGAGACGCTTTTCGACGACGCGTCCTCCCCCGCCGACGACCTCCAGCGCCGCTTCGGCGCCCGCACCGTGTCCACCTACACCGTGAAGTATCCGGCCTCGCTGGGCAGGTTCAGCGCGCTGGGCAGCGCGGGCAACGGCCTGGAGGGCACGGAGGCCGCCACCTACGGCGAGTCCGTGCGCTACGGCCGCGACGTGGCCACGCTCGAGATGGAGACGATGGCCCGACACTGCCCCGGCACCCGCTTCATCCTCATCGGCTACTCCCAGGGCGCACACCTGATCGGCGACGCCGCCGCGGAGGCCGCCGGCGGGCGCGTGCTCGGAGTGGGCGCGGACGACATCGCCGCGGTGCTGCTGTTCGCCGACCCCGCCCGCGCCCCCGTGCGCGAGCCCGCCGAGCCCGCGCGCAAATCCCGCCTCTACGCTGCCGCGCCGAAGGGCGTGCGGGGCGCAAACTTTGAGACGGTCCAGACCGGCGGCACCACCCTCGAGCCCACCCGCGTCGGCCTGGCCGGCACCCGCAGCGCCAGCTTTAACGGAATTGAGGGCAAGGTGCTCTCCCTGTGCAACGGCGCCGACATGGCGTGCGCGACGGACCCGGATTCCGTGCTGCGCGCGGTCGCGGACGTGGCCGCGCGCGACGTGCTAACCGGCCCCTTCAACGCGTTCACCGGTATGCGCGTCGCGCGCTTTCAGCAGCTGCGCGCCGGCGGCATGCCCCCGCGCGAGGCGGTCGAGGAGTCGGGGCTTTCGCTTCTCGACGCCACCGTGGCCCCCCAAATCCTCTACGAACTCCACCTGATCCTCTCCGCCGCCAGCCGCCACGCGGATGCCGCGAGCCCCACGCCTGTGGAGCAGCAGATCGCCATCGCGCTGGCTGCCGCGGCGCCGGAGCTGGCGAAGGAGGGCGTGACCTGGACCTGGATGCTGCAGGGGCTCAACGGCCTGCGCGGCGCGATGGGCGACTCGCCGGCCGCCGCGTGGTTCGATGCCATGCTCGAGGTGTTCCGCGCGATCCAGGCTGCGGAGCAGATGTACTGGTGGTTGGAACGCTTCGGCGTGGTTCCCCGCACGCCCACGGGTACGGAGGGGAGGCAGGTGGTGGTGCGGGAGCTCGTCGCAAAGCTGAGTGCTCAGGCTATCGACGCCGCCGGTTTGCGCGCCGCCTACGACCACCCCGCCAACGCAAACCTGGTGGAATCCGCGAAGTTGGCGGGCGACTTCGGGCCGCGGCACATGTCGTACTACAAGCTGGGCTACACCGACATCCCCGGCGGGTACAAGGTGGATGGGTGCACCGGCTACGACTACGCGATGGACTGGTTGGGCCAGGTCGTCGAGGGAGTCGCCGGGAAGTAGGCAAGAGAAATGCCCACCAGGGTGGACCTGGTGGGCACTAGCTCTTCGGGGGCTTACTTCTCCTCGTTGGAGGAGCCTTCAGCCTCGCCCTCAGCCTTGTCGGTGGACTTGTTGTCCGACTTGCCGGAGGAGCCGTTCATCAGCGTCTCGCTGCCGGTGGCCTTGCCGATCATGTAGGAGGAGGTGTACTCCTCCGCACCGCAGGCGCGCATGACGCCGTCGACTGCCAGCAGACCCAGGGAGATGGCGCCCAGGGCGCCAGCTGCCATGCCGAGCTGCTCCGGATTCTCGATGGAGAACGCGCCCTGGATGCCAGCTGCGCGCTGTGCGCGGTCCTCGTTGTAGATGCCCAGGCCCTGCTGGATGCGGTTGTTCGCATCCTGGATAGCGCCGTTGATCTGCGCGGAGACGCCCTCCAGGCCCGGGATCTGGACCTGGGACAGGATGCCCAGCGGGATAGCCAGCAGCAGCGGAGCGGTCAGGCCCACGATGCCGGCGATGCACTTGCCGTCGAGCTCGCCAGAGGAGCCCTTCTGCTCGGTGCGGGTGTTGTTCTCAACGTTGACGGTGATCTCGATCTCGCGCTCGCCGTAGGACTGTCCATCCGGGCCGACCAGGAGGTAGGTCGCCTTGTAGGTGCCCGGCTTCAGATCCTTGCGCGGGACCAGGGTGACGCCCTCGTCGGTCTTCTTGACCTCTTCGAAGTACTCCTTGCCCTTGGTAAAGATGATGTCGTTCACGTTGTCCGGGAAGGTGACATCAACCGGGGAGTTGTTCTTGATGCTGGTGTCAATCACCGGCAGGTCGTGGTTCTCGCTGATCACATTGCCCTCGGCGGTGCGGGTGCCCTCCGGGTAGATGCCGTAGGAGACGACGCGGACCAGGTCGCCGTTGGAGTCGCGCTCCTCGACGCGGACCACCTTGTTGGCGGAGCCCTTCTTCGCGGTCAGCTCGACGGAGCCGCCGTTGTCCTTGAGGTCAACCAGGTCGTTGCCGCTGACGACGACAACCTTGTTGCCCTCGTCCAGCTTCTTCAGCTCCTTAGCGTCGCCCTCGATGAGGAAGTCAGTCTGCTGACGTGCGCCGGTGGTCTTGGGCTCGACGATCTCCAGCTTGTAGCGGTTGATCTCCTGGCCGTTCTTGTTGAACTCGGCGACAATGCCGGTCTCGCCAACCTTGTCAGCCTTCGGACGCAGGACCCACTGGCCGTTCCTCTCCTCCGGAGCCTCGAACGCGTCAGCGCCCTTGACCACACGGAAGCTGTTCTCCTCGTTGACCAGGGTCGCCTGGAACTCAGTGGAGGTGGAGATCTTGTAGGTGTACAGACCGCTGCGCTTCGGCTCGACCAGGGTGATCTCGTACTGCGCGTACGCGCCACGCTTGTCGCTGACCTGGATCAGAGCCTTGCCAGCCTTCTCCTTGCCGGTGACGATGAGCTTGTCGCCGTCACGCTTGACGTCCACGAACTCCTCGCCCTCGAGAACCTCAACCTTTTCGCCATCCTGGGACGCGATGGTTGCCTCGGCGTTCCAGCCCATGGTGGTGTTCTCCGGGGTCACCTCAGCGCTGCGGCCCGGAGTGATCTCGAAGGTGTAGCGCTCGAAGACGTAGCCGTCCTCGGACACGTTCTCAATAACCAGGGTGCCCTTGGCGTCGCGCTTCGGGGTGACCTTGATCTCGGAAGCGTCCTTCGCCGGCTGCTCAGCCAGCAGTTCCTTGCCCTTGGCAACCTGGAACTTGGTGCCGTAGAGCTTCAGCTCGTTGTCCGCGGTGATGGTGTATTCCATCTCGCGGACCGGGGACGGCTCGACCGTGTAGGTGTAAGTCTTGATCGGCAGATCGCCTTCGACCTGCGGCAGCTTGTTGCCATTTTCGTCCAAGAGCGGGTTGCCATCGGCATCAGTCTGGTCGACCTTGCCCTTGACGTACTCCACAACCTTGACGGTGCGGGTCTCGCCTTCCGGAACCGGCTTGAACTTCAGCTTGAGATTATCCTTGTCGCCGAGCTTCGAGCCGTCAGTACCCTCGGTGAGGTACTCGTCGCCCTCTTCGACGACCAGCCAGTTGAACTCCTTGGAGCCACGGGTGATCTCAACCGTCGCACGGTCCCTGACCGTGCGCTCGATCTCCTGGTTCTCCAGTTCCTCGACCTCACGCTTAGAAACGTCGATGATCCAGACAGCTGCAAGACGGCCGTTCTCGTCCTTGACGTGGACGGTGACCTGGCCGCCCTTTTCATTGGTCGGGGTGACGACCCACTTGCCGTCCTTCTTCTCGAGCTTCGCCACGTCATCACCCGCGACGATTTCAGCGGTGTAGTCCTTGACGTACTCAATCTCAAGGGTTTCCGGCTTCTCGGACTTGTACTCCAGCTCGCGGTTGTAAATAGTCGGGCCGGCGTTCTTGTCCTCGATCAGCTTCAGGGTGTACTTGTACTCGAAGCCGTTCTCGTCGGTGAAGACGATCTCGACGTCACCAGTTGCGCCCTCCTTCGGGGTGACAACCCAGACGTCGCCGTCGCGCTCGATGGTGACCTTCTTGTCGCCGTCGCCCAGGATCTTGTAGTCGCCACCGCGGTACTCGATCTTCGCGGTGGAGGTGTTCAGGATCTCGCGGGTGACGTCGAACTTGGAGGTCTTGTTCTCCACGGTGACGATGTTCTCGCGAACCTCGCCACTGTCCTCGGTGATACGCACGATGACGGGGCCGGTGTAGTCCTCGCCAGCCTTGACGGTGAGGGTGCCCTTCTCCTCGTCCTTGAGAACATCAAACTCGCCGTGCTCCGGCTTGATGAGCTTGCCGTCCTTGTCGTAGCCGTAGCCCCAGTCGATCTCCTCGCCCGGCTTCCACGGGATGGTGGTGATGCGGTCTTCGCTACCAGCGTTCAAGGTGTAGAAGTAGTTGTTCACCTTGACGTTGAGGGAATCCTTCACAGCAACGGTGTCGGTGACCTTGACGCGGTAGATGTGCTGGTTGCCCTTGTCGTCGGTGATGAGGATCTCAACCTCACCCTCGCCCTCGAAGTCCTCGCGCGGGGTGATGACGAGTTTGCCGTCCTCAGAGCGCTCGACGACCACGATGTCGGAGCCCTTGATGATCTCGAAGGACCACTTGTTGCCGATCTTCTCCGGCAGCTCAATGACCTTGGACTTCTCACCGTAGGTGAAACCTGCGAAGTAGTAGTACTCCGAAACTTCCTTCACACGCTCGTAGTACTTCTCAACGTAGTACTTCTCCACGTCGGTGACCGTGGTGGTCACGGTGGTCTCCGGCTGCTTCACGGTGCTGGTAACCGTCTCGGTCTTTGCCGTGTTGGTGGAGGTGACGGTGGTGACCGGCTGCGTGGTGACGGTCTCGGTGACAACCTCGCCCGGCTTGGTGGTGACAACCGGGGTGTCGGTGACAGTTTCGGTGACAACCTCAGAATTGCCCGGCTCAGTCACGGTGGTGACGTGCGGCTCCGGGGTTACAGTCTTGGTGACAAACTTCGGCGGGTTGGAGTCGGTCTCGTTGACGGTGGTGACGTGCGGCTCCGGGGTGACGGTCGTAGTGACAACCTTGCCTGGTACCTCACGGGTGCTCACGGTGGTGTACGCCGTCGGCAGCGTGGAGCGCTCGGTCACGGTAGTGGCCGGCTTGGTCCGCGTCGTGGTGTAGGTCGTGTTCGGCAGGGTCTTGGTGGTGGTGACCTCCTGCGGGCGGGTCACCGTGGTGGTCACCTCAGGCGTGGTGGGGATCGTCTCCACGATGCTCGGCGGGGTCTTCGGCGGGTTCGGATCCAGACCCGGCTGCGGGACCGGGATCAGACGCTGGAAGGACTTACGCGGCACGATGTTGTAGTCGTACTCGAGCGGCACCAGGACGGTGACGTACTCGCCCGGCTTCACAGTCTTTGCAATCTCGTCGTGGCGGGGGAGCTTGGACAGGTAGTAGCTCGGCTGACCCTTCGGTGCCTGATGGTGCAGAATGCGGAAACCGGTCAGGTTCTCAAACGCGGACTGGCTCACCTTGCCGTTGACGACATCCTCGCGAGCCTGGTTCAGGTAACCCAGCTGGTTGGACAGCAGCGCGCGCAGAATGCCGTTCTTGGTCAAAATGGCGCCAGCCTTGGACTGATCGCCGTTTGCGTAGGCCTTGTAGTCCTTCTGCAGTTCCTTGACCACGTTGATGGCCGCGATACGGACATCCTCGCTAATGGCATCGCCGTTGCCGACGCGACCGGAAGCACCGGTGAGCTTGCGGACCTGGTAGTTGCCGGTATCCCACGGGTTACCGAGACCCCAGTCGATGCACCAGCCCGGGCCAGCGCTAGACGGCAGCAGGTCGATGGACTGGTCGTCCTTCGGGGCCTGCTTCAACATCTGGTCGTAGCGAGCCAGGTCTGCGCCGCTGAGCTTCTCGTAGGCGCCGACGATCTGTTGGCTGGAAGTGTTCTCGTTTGCGGCCTCTGCGAGCGGAGCGGATACGACCGCGCCCGTAGCCATAACACCAGTGACCATTGCGGTCATGATGCGCTTTTTCAGGTTTGCGTTATGCAACGTCATAGTCCTTCAACGTCTAGGGAGATATTCGAAGCAGCCTGGAGAGTTCCTGAACACGGACCCCAAAACTGACAGACCCCTATTCAATCGCAATGAACCGACGAAAAGAAGTCCTTAACCCCACTGAAAGCCATAAAAGTCCAGATATTAAGACAAAACTCATAACTCCACCCCGCTGACCTCGACCTTTGTCCAACTTTTCCACACAAAAAAATCGAGTGATCTTCACCACAAAACCCGCAATTGTTCAACAAACCGGCATTGAAACGCCGAAAACCCGGTGCCGTACTGGCACCGGGTTTCACAGGTTAAAGGCGGTTCTTACTTGGAAGAATCCTGCTTCTCAGAGGAGGAAGAGGAAGAGCTTTCGCCCTCGCCCTTATCAGCCTCAGCCTGGGACGGCTTGCCAGAGGAGCCGTACATCAGGAACTCGCTGTCAGTTGCCTTACCAAGCTGGTAGGAGGAGGTCACTTCCTCCTTGCCGCAGGCACGCAGGACCTGGTCGACGATGAGCAGGCCGACAGTGATCGCGCCAAGAGCGCCGGCAGCCATGCCGAGCTGCTCGGTGTTCACGCCCTGGAACGCACCCTGGAGGTCAGCGGCGCGCTGCGCACGATCCTCGTTGTAGATGCCCAGGCCCTGCTGGATGCGGTTGTTCGCATCCTGGATAGCGCCGTTGATCTGCGCGGAGACACCCTCCAGGCCCGGGATCTGGACCTGAGACAGGATGCCGACCGGGATAGCCAGCAGCAGCGGAGCGGACAGGCCAACCAGGGAAGCAATGCACTTGCCGTCAAGCTCGCTGGAGGAGCCCTTCTCCTGGACCGTCGTGTTCTGCTGGGTGATGTTGATGATCACCTTTTCCTTGTCGTTGAGCTTGCCGTTCTCAACCGGAACCACCATGAGCTTGACGCCGCCGTCCAGGTGAGCACCCGGCAGGACATGCAGCTTGCCACCCTCGGAGACCTCAATCTCCTTGCCCGGCTCAAGGCGCTTCTTCTTGGAGCAATCATCGTTGTAGCAGACGTAGACTTCGACCGAGTTCTCGCCACCCTTGACGTTGATGTCAAAGCCCTTGTCGCGGGAACCATTAGCGTTGACGTCCGGCGGGGTAAGACCCTCAGCCGTACCCGGGATCTCCATCTCGACGAGGCGGACCGGGTTGCCCTCGGAATCACGCTCCTCGACAAGGATGGAACCAGACTTGTTCTCAGTCGGCTGGATGAACAGCTGACCCTTCGAGTCCGGCGCCGCGTTGGTGATCAGGTCCTTGCCGCGGACCACGTGCAGAGTGTTGCCCTTGCCCGGGATGATCTTGTCGTTGAAGTCGCGCTTGTAGACAACGCGCTCCTCAACGAACTTCAGCGGGGTCGGCTGCTCCACGATCTCGATCGTGTGGCGCTTGACCACCTTGTCGTTCTTGTCCACCTCGACGACGGTGACGGTCTTGCCGATGGAGTCCTTGCCCTTCGGAGTCAGGATCCACTTACCGGTCCTCTCGTCGATCTTGACGTTGACGTACTCCTCGCCCTCATCAACGCGAATCTCGTTCTTGTTGATGCGGGTGATGGTGAAGCTGCCGTCCTCGGTGAGCTTGAAGTTCTGCTCGCGGGACTCGGAGCTGCCGCCCTTGCCGTTTTCGCCCGGAACAACATCGATGTTGTAGATGACGTAGACGCCACGGTCGTTCTTGACCTTGAGCTGGGTCTTGCGCTCAGCGCCGTCCTTCGGCGTGACGATGATGGTGTTGCCATCCTTCTTCACGTCAACCAGGGACTCGTCGGTGACTTCATACTCGGAACCCTCAGGAATGGTGAGGGTCAGCTTAGAGGTCGGGTTGAGGGTGATGTTCTCCTCGCGCGGGGTCGAAGGAGTGACATCGATGATCCAACGCTGGAACGGCAGATCGCGGGAGTTCAGGTTCTCAATGATGACCTGGCCCTCAGCGCCTTCCTTGAAGTAGACCTTGCCGTCCTCAATGCGGTCAATGAGGTGCTCGCCCTTGACAATGCGCTGGTTCTTCACCGAGATGTTGAGCTCATCCTTGGACTCAGCTTCCAAGGTGCGTTCCTGAACGTCACCCTTGGTGACGTTGAGGGTCCACTCGGCGATGGTCTTGCCGTTCGGTGACTTCTCAGCGACGACAATCTCGCCAACGAAGCCCGGGTTCGGCATTACGCGGAACTTGCCGTCCTCAGTCTTGATCAGGGTGGCGTTGTCCTTGCCCTCAATGATTTCGAAGGTGTTGCCCTCGTTACCCGGCTTGAATTCGGCGGTGTTGCGGTCGACGATATCCTGCGTGAACTTCGGAACCTCGTACTCGGTGGCATCCTTCGGCTTCGCCACGATGGTGTAGACGCCGACCAAGATGCGGCCGTCCTTGGCGTTCTCGTCCGGAGCGTACAGGTTAAAGATGCCGGTGCCGTTGTTTTCGTTGTGGATCTTAAAGCCGTTATCGGTCGGCTTGATGTCCCAGTTGTCTTCGTTGCCGCCGGTCTGGATCAGCTTCCAGCCGTCGCCGGAGGTCTTGACGTCGACATCCGTGCCTTCTTCGATGAGGTGGGTCTCAACGTCGACCAGGACGTTGACGCCCGGCTTGATGTCCAGGGTGTAGGTGTGAGACTTGCCCTCGGCGTCCACAGCCTTGAGCACAACCTTGCCCTCGGCGTTCGGCTTCGGGGTGATGATCCAGAAGCCGTCACGCTTCTCAATGGACTCGATGAGGTCCTCGCCGGAGACAATCTCCGGCTTGTTCTCAACGTTTTCAATCTCCAGTTTGTAGGAGTTGGCGTTACCGATCACGCGGGTCTGCGTGTACTTGTCGGAGGTGGCGTCGATGTTGAACTCGTAGACGTTCTTGTTGCCCGTCTTCTCGCCCTTGTCGTTCTTCTCAAACACCTCGATCTTGACGTTGCCCTTGAGCACGCCGTCGTTGATCTTGACGTTGAGCTTGCCGTCCTTCTCCTCGGTGGTGACCAGGCCATTGCCCTCGACGATCTCGTAGTCCCAGCCGGCCGGGATGTCGATGTTCTGGTTCACACCGGAAACACCCACGTTGAAGTAGTGGTTGTTCACGGTGACCTCGCCGGTGGTTTCCACAGTGGTGGAATCGTTGACCACGTCGATGACGTACTCGTGGCGGTTGCCCTCGTTGTCCACGACAACGATGCGGACCTTGCCGCGGCCTTCCTTCTTCGGGGTGATCTTGAGGATGGCGGTGCCGTCCTCGCGGACCTCCTTGGTCACCTCGACCAGACCGTTGGAATCGTCGACGAAGTCGATGTCCCAGGAGCCGAGGTTCTTGACCTCGATCTCCTCGGTCTTCTCGCCGGTGCGGAAGTCGAAGGCGTAGTCGTAGTGGCGGAAGTAGCGCTCGACCTCCTTGGTGGTGGTCTTCTCTTCGCGCTGGGTGCTGGTGACAGTGGTAGCCACGTACTTCGTCTCCGGCGCAGCGGTGACGGTAGCGGTGGAGGTCACGGCCGGCTTGGTCTCCGTAACCGTCTCAACCTTCGGCTCGAGGGTGCGGGTGGCGTACTCGGTCTGCTTCGCGCCGGTGACGGTGGTCGTCGGGGTGACGGTCTTGGTCTCGGTGACGTACTCCGGCTCGCCCACGACGGTCTGGGTCACGGTCCGGGCCGGGGCGGTCTTGGTGATGGTGACGTCCGGTGCGGACTCCTTCTTGGTCTCAGTGACGGTGGAGACCTCCGGGCGGCGGGTGGTGGTGACCGTCTTCTCCGCCTGGGTGACGGTGGCGATCTCTTCCTGCACCGGCTGGACGTACTGCGTCTTAGTCACCGTCGGCTGGGCGGTTTCTTCCTTGATGTAGTCCGGGGAGCCGACCTCAACCGTCTTGGTCACGGTCGGGCGCTCGGTGACAGTCTTGGTCGTGGCCGGTGCGGTCACCCACTCGGTCTTGACCGTCTGGCCTTCCTTGACGCCCGGCTCGAAGCCCTCGAGGCCCGGCTGCGCAATGGTGATGATGCGCTGGTTGGTCGGCTCCTTGGACAGGTCCTCGTACACGTTGTAGGAACGCGGCAGCAGGATGGTGACGTACTCGCCATCCTTGACGTTCAGGCGGGAAGAAGCAGCGTCGTTCAGTGCGAGGTAGTAGTTGGCCTGGCCGCTCTGCTCGAAGTAGCTCTTGCGCACCTCGAAGCCGGTCCACTGCAGGAACTGCTGCGCAGAGATCGGCTTCACGCCCGGAACCTGGACATTGCGGGAACCGGCAACCCAGCCGCGCAGGAGGTTCAGGGTCTCCTTGTTGTTGGACAGCAGCGCCTGCAGTGCCACGTTCTTGGACATTGCATCGGCGTTCTTGCCCTGCTTCACGTCCGTAAGCATGAGCTTGGTCAGGTTAATGGCGGCGCGCTCAATGTCCTCGTCGATCTTGAGGTTGCCACCCATGTCGCCGTTAAAGCCGTAGAAGCCGGAGGTGCCGTCGAGCTTGCGCACCTCATATGCAGTGTTGGTGCGCGGGACATCGAGGTGGCGGTCGATGCACCAGCCCGGGCCGAGCGGGGTCCAGTACTGGCCCGAGTCCCGGTTCCACTCCTGCTTCAGGTTGTAGTCGACAGCGACCTGCTCAACGGAGGAGTCGAGGGCGGAGTACTGGCTAGTAATACGCGAGTCTGCGTCTGCGGCGGGAGCGACAACGGCTGCACCACCGAATGCAACTGCACCGGAGACCAGGGTGGCCATGATGCGCTTTTTCAGGTTTGCGTTATGCAACGTCATAGTCCTTCAACGTCTAGGGAGATATTCGAAGCAGCCTGGAGAGTTCCTGAACACGGACCCCAAAACTGACAGACCCCTATTCAATCGCAATGAACCGACGAAAAGAAGTCCTTAACCCCACTGAAAGCCATAAAAGTCCAGATATTAAGACAAAACTCATAACTCCACCCCGCTGACCTCGACCTTTGTCCAACTTTTCCACACAAAAAAATCGAGTGATCTTCACCACAAAACCCGCAATTGTTCAACAAACCGACGGTCAGCGGTCCAGCGGGCCCGAACTTCTGTCGCCGCGCACCCGCTTGAGCACATTCTCAGCGGAAATCAAGCACATAGGCACGCCCACCCCCGGCGTCGTGGTCGCTCCAGCGTACATCAGCGACTCCACCTTCCGGCTCTTGTTGGACCCGCGCAAGAACGCGGACTGCCGCAGCGTGTGCGCGGGCCCGATGGACCCGCCGGACCAGGCGTTGTAGCGCTCGGCAAAGTCCGCAGGCCCGAGCGTTTGCTTTACGACGATCCTCCGGCCCAGCCCCGCAACCCCACACCGTGACGCAATCTGCTCGATCGCCGCGTCCGCGATCCGCTGCACCTGCTCCGAGGCTTCGCCGCGGTACATGTCGCCGTGGCCCACCGACGGATCCGCGGGCACCGGCACCAGCACGAACAGGTTCTCGTGGCCGGCAGGCGCCACAGACGGATCCGTCGCCGACGGCTTGGACACGTAGATGGACTGCGACGCGCCCAGTGGGCGGCTAGCAACCGGTCCATTAAATACAGCATCGAAGTCGTCGGACCAGTCGTCGCTGAACAGGAAGTTGTGGTGGGCCAGCCCCGGGATTTCGCCTTCGACGCCCAGCATGACCAGCACCGTGCCCAGGCCGGGGTCGCGCGGGGCGAACCAAGACTCGTCGTAGGTGCGCTTACTCTTCGGCAGCAGGCGGGTTTCGGTGTGGTGGAGGTCCGCGGCGGAGATGGTGAGGTCGGCGGGGAGCCTTTGGCCGTCGATAAGCATTACGCCCCTGTCCTCGATGGCCGCGACCTCGGAGTTGAAGCGGAACCGCGCGCCGTGCTCGACGGCGAGCTCAAACAGCGCGTCCATGACTGCCGCGAAACCGCCCTGCGGATACAGCACGCCTTGGGTGAGGTCGGTGTGGCTGAGCAGGTGATACATGCTCGGCGTGCGGCTGGGGTGCGAGGAGAGGAACACCGACGGGTACGTGAGCATCTGGCGCAGGCGCGTGTCTGTGAAGCGCTTGGCCACGAACCTGTCCAAGGGTTCGGTGAGGCAGCGCGCGAGGCGGGTGTACTGGCCGCGGATGCGCTTCAGCGGCTCGAGGGAGCGGAAGTTGGTGTACAGGAAGTTCTGGATGGCCAGGTCGTAGGTCTCCTCGGCGCTATCCAGGTATTCCAGGAGCTTGGCGCCCGCGCCCGGTTCGAGCTGCTCGAAGAGCTTGGCGGCGTTGTCACGGCCGGAGTGGACGTCGATGGGCTCGCCTGTCTCCGGGAAGAGGCGGTAGGCGGGGGCGAGGGGCTGGAGATTGAGGAGGTCCTCGGTGCGTTTGCCGAAAAGCCCGAAGAAGTGGTCGAACGCGTCCGGCATGAGGTACCAGCTCGGGCCGGTGTCGAAACGGAAACCGTCGACGGTCTCGTTGCCGGCGCGGCCGCCGTAGGTAGGCAGCTTTTCCACCACGGTGGTGTCGATGCCCTCACGGGCCAACAACGCCGCGGTGGCCATGCCGGCCACGCCGGCGCCGATCACGATGGCTGACTTCGGTTGCGGTTTCATTGCTTCCTTGCGTTTGCGAGCGCTTTTGCCGTCAGCGCGAGCTTGATGTGGTTGGGCACACTAACGCGGGTGGATTGCAGCTCGGCTGCCGGGGTGGCGGCGATGCGGGAGTTGAGCTCCCGAAACAGCGCCTCGGCGGCGGCCACTCCCCCGCGGGCCGCGGGCGGCAGCAGGGGGATGGCCGTGTGGGCGCGGTCGAGCTCGTCGGCGATTTGGCTGGTGAGGGTGGACTTTAGGGCGTCGTCAAGCGGGGCGTTGAAGTACGCGCGACCGAGTGCGCGGCTGTCCTCCCCGAGGTCGCGCAGGAAGTTCACCTTCTGAAACGCGCTGCCGAGCGCGCGGGCGCCGTCCTCCAGCTCGCGGCGGTGCGGGGTGTCGCGGCCGCGCAGGAAAATGTCCAGGCACATCAAGCCGATCACCTCGGCGCTGCCATATATATAGGTATCCAGCTCTTGCTTCGTGAACGTGGTCTGCGTCAGGTCCGCGCGCATGGAGGCGAAAAAGGCGCGCACGTGGTCTTCGTTGAGGCGGCACTCGCGGAACGTGCGCGCCCACGCGTGCAGCACCGGATCCGTGTGGAAGCGGTGGGCCGGCGCGTGCAGGACTTGCTCTTCGTACAGGTCAAGGGCCGTTTCCGGGCATTCGTTGGCCTGGGCGGTGGTGCCGTCCACGATCTCGTCCGCGATGCGCACCACCGCGTACAGGTTCCGGATGTGGGTGCGCTCCGGCTTCGGCAGCGTGCGCACGGCCAGGGAAAAACTCGTGGAATACTGCGCGATCACCTGCGCCGCCGCCTTGTCCGCCATGGCGTCGAAGCGGGAGAGGTAGGTGTTCACGCCTTGGCAGCTTACCGTGGGGGTGCAACGGGATTGGCCACACGCGGATTCTCACTTTTGTACTCTGTTAACCTGCGGTTTCGGAGTTTGATTCGCAGTGTGGGGGTTGAAAGTGCGAATCAGGTGCGCCGGTAGGTGGTACTGCGCTGTCCCTGGCCACCGAGCATGACCACGTGGGCGTGGTCTAACAAAGGCTCCAACGCGTAACGCAGCTGAGCCGGCGACAGACCCGTGGTGGCTTGCAGTTCCTTGAGTGTGACAGCGCCGGCGGGCGGAATCGCCTGGTACACGGCAGGAACATTCTTACCCAGCGCAGCGAGGCTCTCTGCCCGGACGGTGAAATCGGAATGCTGTCCCGTGGACTGCCCGGGCAAGGAGAACACCCCGTCCGACTCCACGATGGCGCCAGCGCCTACAAGTTTTCGCAGCATGTTTCTGCAGGACTGCGCTCCAAGTGGCGAGTAGCGCTGCGTTATTGCTTGGAAGGAGGTGGCTCCGTGATTCTGCAGCTCTACAAGCAGATCCTCCTCCGTCGGTGTGAACTGTTCGCCGCCGCTTTGCAGCCCTTTCAACCAGGTGTTTTGTTCCTCTGTGAAACGGGAACCGCGCGGGAAGAGCACTTTGAACTCCACGCCGTTGTCAATGAAACGCGGCTTTGGCAGGCGAGCTTCCCGCGTCGCAGCCAAGATTTCCTGGATGCCGCCGCCCTCGCCTTCGATGACGCGCTCACCATCTTCTGTTCGGAGGTAGCGCGCTATCTCGTACAGCCTCTTGTTCACCGGCGATTTTGTCAGAGCGGGGCTCTCTAGCTGTGACACAGACAGTCCGCGCAGCCCACCCGGGCTGACCACGATGAGCATCCGCTCCGTGATGCGAATTTCAACCTTCTTGCCCACATCCACCGAAGGACCCAAGTCCCGGTGCACCAGGGCATTCGCCAACACCTCGCGGATCGCACTGGGAGGAAACTCTGGTTCGTCCACCAGGTGCCCGCTGCTCGTGTACCGGCTGACGGTGTCTGAATTCTGCCGAATCCACTCCATAGCCTCCGTCAGCATCACCGGCAAAGGCCCTTCTATCTCTGTGAGATTCCTGTTCCGGCCCACGCCCTCACCGCGGGAAAGGCGCACCGCAGCCGTGGCGCCGAGTGCCGGCTCAACAGACTGTGGCAAGTACCCCAGTGCGTACAGGCCGCCGAAGCGGACGTTGCCCTCACTGTTCGTGACGTTGGTGACCTGCAACAGCTGGGCATCGTCGTCGATTTTGGAAATGCGCGAACGGGAGCCACGCACCGCCTTCAAATAGCCCGTGAGCACCTCACCGTCTAGGACGTCAGCATCAGTTCCCGGCACGGACTCGAAATCGAAGTGCGCCTGCTGCCTTTCGGCCAGCGCCGAAAGCTCGAGCATCTTCAAGTCGTTGGAGTTCATCACGTAATCGCCGTCTGCCTGCCGCAGATACGGTTTGCCGTCGTAGTTCGCAGGCTTCTCGGAGGGCAACAGTGGCGTGACTTCAACGACCACCACGTTCTTCCCCTCCAAGGACAGGTGCGTGAACTCCAACTGTGGCGCGGGTTTGACCGCCGCCCGGTTCACGCTGGTCACCTTCTTTTCCATCTGCGCTGGGTGGTCAACCCCGGTGACCTCAAAGCCCCTGCGCTCGCTCACCCCGAGGAGAATTGCGCCCGATTGCGGCATGTTGGCAAACGCGCACAGCGTTTCCCCAATGTTTTTTGGGACTCCCCCACCTGCGGTTTTGCACTCGACCAGCGTGGTGTCGTCTCCAAACGCACGCAACTGGGAGAGCGTCTCGCGCAACTGTCCCTCAGTCCAAGTCATGGTTGTGAGTGTATTCTCACTTTCACACTTTGTCTACCTGCGGTTTCGGAGTTTAATTCGCAGTATGAGGGCGGAAAGTGTGAAAGTGCTGCCACAGAGCAACCGTCGCAAAGCAAAAAGCTCCCTCCACAACCGGAGGGAGCAATCTGTGGAGCATAGGAGAATCGAACTCCTGACATCCTGCTTGCAAAGCAGGTGCTCTACCAACTGAGCTAATGCCCCGCGTACCCAAGGGTACCGTGGGCCTAGCAAGAATCGAACTTGCGACCTCATCGTTATCAGCGATGCGCTCTAACCGACTGAGCTATAGGCCCTTGGAACGAATAGGAATATTACAGAGCACCCATAACAGCTCCAAATCGCCAGCGTACGGCCCATAAAAGAGGCATTTGCTTATCGACGTTCCACCCTCCCGGTAAGCAGGGGTAACAGGCGGGGGTAGGAGCGGCGGAAAATGGTGAACAATCCGGGCTGTCCTGGGGTTTTGTGCGTCTTTGCTGGTGAGCGGGTTGTTCTCCGGTTCGGGGGGTGCTTTGGCAGGGGCTGATTGGTGAACAATCCGCGCCCGTGCGGGCCCGCAAACGTTGAACAATCCGAACCAAGTGTTGAACGATCTTACCCCGGTTTACCTGCGCAAACTCCTTGCATAAAATCATGGACATCGAAGCAGCCCATGTCCACCACAACGCAAAATGGAGCAACGAGATGCGCGCACAGACCAAGGCCCTCGCCGCCGCACTTGCAGCAGCACTCGCCTTCACCGGCCTCCAGCCGGCCGCAGCCGCGGATGCCTCCGCACTCGTTGACCTCGAGGAAGCCGAATACGCCATCGACTCCGACAACGACGGCCTCCCCGACGACTGGGAAACCGAGGGCGTCGTGCTTCACGACGGCACCGAGCTCGCCCTCCCCGACTGGGGCGTCGACCCCAACCGGCCCGACCTGTTCATCCAGCTCAACTGGATGGAAGAGCACAACGGCAAGTCCTTCGCGCCGTCCGCGGAGGCGCTGCTGGACATCGTCAAGCTTTTCGACGACCACGGCATCGCCCTCCACATCGACGCCGGCGAGACCTACACCAACATCCCCAACTACACCGAGTTCCACGGCGGCGAGACCGTGGCCTACTCGCAGTACTACTTCGCCGACCAGATCACCGGCGTGCGCCTGCTCCAGGACATCGACACCTACCTCGGCGACCGCTCCAACGCCTTCCGCCTGGGCATCATCGGCGACCAGATCGACCGCGGCGACTACACCACCGGCGTCGCCCTCGTCGGCGACAGCGCCTTCTTCGTGGCCAACAACGACCAGATCGACACCGACGAGCAGCTCCGCAACGCCATCCTCCACGAGTTCGGCCACACCCTCGGCCTGCGCCACAACGGATCCGCGGACATCACCCGCAAGCTGCCGCGCACCCAGGCCACCCCGGCGGAGTACCTGTCCGTGATGAACTACGACCACGAGTTCACCCACTTCAACTACTCCGAGGAGGGCTACACCGCCGAAGGCCCCAACGGGCCCGTCGAGGTGCCCGCCGACTGGGACTCCCTGGTCCTGGACACCCCGCGCATCGGCCGCGACGCCCTCGAGCTCGGCGCCCGCACTGTCTCCCACGGCGCAGCTCCGGCGGCTAAGGCTTCGGTGGCCGAGGCTTCCGAGGCGCCGGTTTCTCAGCCTGAGCAGACCGCGCCCGGTAAGGACTCGCCAGCCGAGGCCGCAGACGTGAACGTCGCCGCGAACGTCGGCTCCGTGGTCGCAGCTCTGGCCGTCCTGGGCATCGCGGGTGCAGGTTTCGCCGCCATGAACGGCCTGCTCCCCTTCTAGCCCAGCGCCCCGGTTCCGCATGGGCTTTTTCCGTGGGTGCTGGCCAATAGTTGGGGTCGCCGGGGTTGTCCGCAATGCGGAGTTGCTGGACCCCAGTCGTCGGGATTTTGTACGAATCGACATTTCGGTCTTTTTCGGGCCTGCAAACACACAGGTCGGCAATTTGCAGTGTTGATTCGTACAAAAACTGGGCACGGGCCAATAGTTGGTCGACCCGGAATTGTCCGCAATGCGGAGTTGCTGGAGGCTCGGATTCGTAAAAGCTGACAATCGGGCCGTTTCGGCGTCGTGTTTCCCCAGGTCGCGAAATCGAGTCGTCAACTTTCGCGAACAGCCACCCCGACGCACCCCGGATTACTGGGTGCGGACCAATAGTTGGGGTCGCCGGGGCTGTCCGCAATGCGGAGTCCGCAAGCGAGGGAGGGCGGAAATGGCGAAGTCGATACCTTGAGGTCGATAGTTGCAGGTCAGAGCTTTTCGACGAGAAACCGCCGGAACAGGGCTCAACCCTGTGACCAGGAACTATCGACTTCGAAGTATCGACATGGGGGTTTTGGAGCCGGGACCCCCTACTTCGCCCGGTTGGACATGGTGAAGCTAATGCCGCCGACCAGGTCCGCGATGGCGTTGTACATGATCACCGTCAACGGGGCCATGATCATCTGGAACAGGAGGCCCACCAGGCCGAACAGGCCCGCGGCGGACATGGCCAGTTTCATGTCCACCACCTGGTCGCCGCCGACGCCTCCGATCAGCGAATTCACTGAATCCACCACCCCGGCGCGCTCCAGCCCGTAGTAGACCATCAGGCAGGCGGCCATCCAGGCGATGAAGCCCAGAAAGGCCAGCAGCGTTGCCACTTTGAAGGTGGAGCCGGCGCCGATGTGGCGCACGGTCACTTTGCGGACGGCCACGGGCTACTCCTTGTCCTCGCCTGCGCTGGCGGAGCTGTCGTCGCTAAGCGCCTGCTCGATGGTCTTCTGCCCGGTGGCGACTGCGGTGGCTTCCTCCTCGCCTTCGTCCTCGACGTTGCGGTCGATGGCCAAAAGCTCGACGCCGTCGGCGAGGTCTACCAGGCGCACGCCCATGGTCGCGCGCGAGGACGGGCGGATCTGGTCGACCTCGGTGCGGATCACGCCGCCGGCGGAGGTGATGGCGAAGATCTGGTCGTCCTCCGCGACAGAGAGCGCGCCGATGAGCTTGCCGCGCTTCGGGCTGTACTTGAAGGTCATCACGCCCATGCCGCCGCGGCCCTGCGCGTTGTACTCCTCGATGGCGGTGCGCTTGCCGTAGCCGCCGGAGGTGGCCACGAGCAGGTATTCGCCGTCCTTGGCCACGGTCATGGCGAGCAGCTGGTCGTCGCCCTTGAAGCGCATGCCTTTCACGCCGGCGGTGGCGCGGCCCATCGGGCGCAGCTGCTCGTCGTCGGCGGAGAAGCGGATGGACTGGCCCTGTTCGGACACCAGCAGCAGGTCGTCGTCCTCGCCGACAAGGGAGGCGCCGATGAGCGCGTCGCCTTCGTTGAGGTTGATGGCGATCAGGCCGGCGGAGCGAGCGGACTCGTAGTCGGTGAGGCGGGACTTCTTCACGCGGCCGTCGCGGGTGGCCAGGACCAGGTACGGGGCGTCCTCGTAGGTCTGGATCTGGATGATCTGGGCGATCTTCTCCTCCGGCTGGAACTCCAGCAGGTTGGCCACGTGCTGGCCGCGGGCGGTGCGGCCCGCCTCCGGCAGCTCGTAGGCCTTGAGGCGGTAGACGCGGCCGAAGTTGGTGAAGAACAGGATCCAGTCGTGGGTGGAGCAGATGAAGAAGTTCTTCACCACGTCGTCCTGCTTCAGCTCGGCGCCGCGCACGCCCTTGCCGCCGCGTTTCTGGCTCTTGTAGGCGTCGACCTTGGTGCGCTTGGCGTAGCCGGTGGAGGTGATGGTGACCACCACGTTTTCGCGGGCGATGAGGTCTTCTTCGGTGACGTCGCCGGTGGCGGCGACGATGCGGGTGCGGCGCTCATCGCCATACTTATCGACGATCTCCTTGAGCTCGTCGCCGACAATTGCACGCTGGCGCTCCGGCTTGGCCAGGATGTCCTTGTAGTCCGCGATCTGTTCTTCGATGGCGGCCAGGTCGTCGACAATCTTCTGGCGCTCCAGGGCGGCCAGGCGGCGCAGCTGCATGGCCAGGATCTCGTTGGCCTGGATCTCGTCGACGTCGAGCAGGTCGATCAGGCCGGCGCGGGCGTCGTCCACAGTCGGCGAGCGGCGGATCAGGGAGATGACCTCGTCCAACATGTCCAGCGCCTTGACCAGGCCGCGGAGGATGTGGGCGCGCTTTTCGGCCTCGTCCAGGCGGTACTGGGTGCGGCGGACGATGACTTCGATCTGGTGCTTGACGTAGAAGCGCAGCATCTGGTCCAGGCGCAGGGTGCGCGGGACGCCGTCGACAATGCTCAGCATGTTGGCGGAGAAGTTCGTCTCCAGCGCCGAGTGCTTGTACAGGTTGTTCAGCACCACGCGCGGCACCGCGTCGCGCTTGAGTGTGACCACGATGCGCATGCCCACGCGGTCGGAGGACTCGTCCTCGATCTTGGAGATGCCCACCATCTTGCCGGCGGTGACCTGCTCGGCGATGTTGTGGATGAAGTTGTCCGGGTTGACCTGGTAGGGCAGCTCGGTGATCGTGATGACCTGGCGGTTGCCAATCTCCTCGATCTCGGTCACACCGCGCATGCGGATGGAGCCGCGGCCGGTGGTGTAGGCGTCCTTGATGCCTTGGTCGCCCACGATCAGGCCTGCCGTGGGGAAGTCCGGGCCCTTCACGCGCTCCATCACGGCGTCGAGGGTTTCCTTCTCCTCGGCGTCGTGGTTGTCCAGGATCCAGTAGATCGCCTCCGCCAGCTCGTTCAGGTTGTGCGGCGGGATGTTCGTGGCCATGCCGACCGCGATGCCGTTGGAGCCGTTCATCAACAGGTTCGGCACGCGCGATGGCAGGACGGTCGGCTCCTGGGTCTTGCCGTCGTAGTTGGGCGTGAAGTCCACGGCGTTTTCGCGGATGTCGCGCACCATCTCCATGGCCAGCGGAGTCATCTTGCACTCCGTGTAACGCATGGCGGCCGGGCCGTCATTGCCCGGCGAACCGAAGTTGCCCTGGCCGTCCACAAGCGGGTAGCGCATGGACCACGGCTGCGCCATGCGCACCAGGGTGTCGTAGATGGCGATGTCGCCGTGCGGG
>ERZ1031176.19-NODE-19-length-42663-cov-45.020630_pt1 | contig 42663 bp, 38 predicted proteins | sample MGYA00518586_ERZ1031176 | MGnify/ENA primary metagenome ERZ1031176 (study PRJEB33718, sample SAMN03159775) | human skin metagenome | collected 2014-05-20 | study: EMG produced TPA metagenomics assembly of the PRJNA266117 data set (Human skin bacterial metagenome... | reverse complement strand
GCATAGTTTTTCTAACCAACTGTGGGGTGGTACCCACTATGCAGCGGCATAGTCTCGCGGGGTATGCGGGGCGGGGCGTTCACTATGCAGCTGCATAGTTAAAGGCTCCTATGTTCGACATTCCAAATCAGTTAAGACGCATGCGTTGTCCACTTCAGTGGACATTTTCCGCAGATCCCTTGACTCGAACACATGAGCGTTCTATAAAGGTGTCAATGTTCATGAGCGAGGGGATTAACCATGACAATTGCGGTGGACGAACGGACGGAAGGTCGAACGGGTGGCCTGTCGGCAGAGGTGCTCGAGGACCAGATCAAATGCAATCAGTTGTCGGCGAATCACCACCGGGCACTAATGCTCGATGCGGTGGGACAGTTCGACGAACAAGAGCTCGCGGAGCAGTACGGGGAGAAGTCGACGGCAACGTGGCTGCGCAGCGAGCTCAACCTCCCGCAGGCCACTGCGTTCGAGTATGTGCGCGTGGCACGGGGGCTGAGGAAGTTCAGGCGTTTGTACGACGCATTCGAATCAGGGGTGATGCCGTATTCGACTGTTCGCTTCCTTCTCCCGTATTTGGACGAGCACAACGAGGAACAGCACGTCAAACTAGCACTGAGCATGTCGTTTGCTGATCTACAGCTCTTGCTCGCCGGGGCAAGGCCCAAAGAGGAGGACCCGACTGAACCTTTCGCTCGCGCCCGCGAGTGCGATGACGGCATGCTCGCCTTCGAGGCGAGGCTTCCCGCGGTAGCCGGCCAAAAGCTCCTGACTGCGCTGAAGGTGGCGCAGTTGGCCAGTTTCGGTCTGGAGGATGTGGACCCGGATGATCTGCAGGATCCGGAGAAGGTGCAGAAGCTTATCGACGATGCAGCTGCCGCCGAAGACGCCGTCCCGTCAGAGCAGGACCGCGCTCCGCGTAAGCGCACGAAGATCACTATGGACGACATCGTGCGTTCGGTGTCGCGTTACGGGCCTCCAGAAAAACAGGACGTGTACGGGGCTTTGTTGTCGATGATCGACATGGTCCGCGCCAACCCGAAGAGTCCGCTTCGCAGCCCCGGTGTGCAGGTCAACCTCATGGTGAGTCAGAGCGGACAGTGTTGGATGCCGGAGAACCGCTCGGCACCTTCTGAGGACGTGCGCAGCTACCTCGCTAATGCGATGGTGCGTTTGCACTTGCTGGATGACACGGGACTGACTATCCGCGTCGGACGTTCGCGGAGGTTCGCTACAGACGGCCAGGTGCAGGCACTGCTCGCGATCTGGGGGTATCAGTGCGCCATGCCTGGATGTTCGCATAGGCGCTTTATAGAGATGCACCACATAAAGGAGTGGGAGCACGGAGGCATGACCGATTTGGACAACCTGATCCCGCTGTGCTCGAGCTGCCACTCCCAGGTGAGCCACGGAGTGATCACCATCGAGCGCCAGGGGAGCGATTTGTTCTTCACGTTCAAAAACGGTGCCCGGTTCGTCTCGCGTAATCGAAAGCAGCCGAGGCGGATGGAGTACGTCACCGGAGATTCGTTCGCCGGGTGAGGAGATTGGAACTATGCGGTCCCGGTGGTGCACAGTGGTGGACATGAACCGCTGGGTGTTGCACATCGACATGGATGCGTTCTACGCCTCCTGCGAGCAACTGACCCGGCCGACGCTCAAAGGACGCCCAGTGCTGGTGGCGGGAGTAACGGGCCGCGGCGTGGTCGCAGGCGCCAGCTACGAGGCACGCAAGTACGGGGCGCGCTCAGCGATGCCGACGCACCGGGCGGCGCGCCTGGTGGGGTCGAAGGCGGTGCTAGTGGCGCCGCGCAGGCCGGTCTACGTGGCGGCGTCGCGGCGGGTGTTCGAGGTAATCGGCAGGCACGTGGACGTGGTGGAGCAGCTGTCCATCGACGAGGCGTTCATGGAGCCGGAGGACTTGGTCGGGGCGAGCCCGGAGGATGTGGAACAGTGGTCGAACGAGCTGCGTGCAGCCATCAAGGAGGAGACGGGCTTGCCCAGCTCGATCGGGGCCGGTCCGGGAAAGCAATACGCAAAGATCGGTTCGGGCCGGGCAAAGCCGGACGGGGTGTTTGTCATCCCGCACGATCGGCAGCTAGAGATTTTGCACCCGATGCCGGTCAGCGAGTTGTGGGGTGTGGGCCCAGTGACTGAGTCGAAGTTGCTCGCTGCCGGAATTGAAACGATCGGTGACCTCGCCAACCTCAGCGAGAAAGAGCTGGACATCGCCATCGGCGGCGCGGTGGGCAAGCAGCTGTGGTGGTTGGCGCGGGGCGTGGACGAGCGGCCGGTGGCGCCGAGGGCGGAGTCGAAACAGATCTCCTCGGAGCACACCTACCCGCAGGATCTGACCACCCCGCCGGAGGTGGACGCGGCGTTGGAGCGGGCGGCTGCGGAGTCTCACCGCAGGCTGCGCAAGGACGGCCGCGGGGCGCGCACGGTGACGGTGAAGCTGCGGATGGCGGACTTCCGCATCGAGTCGCGTTCGGCGACGCTGCCGTACGCCACCGATGACGCGGAGACGCTGCTGGCCACTGCCTTCCGGATCGTGCGCTACCCGGACGAGGTGGGCCCGATCCGGTTGGTGGGAGTGTCGTACTCGGGGCTGGAGGACACGTTGCAGGATGTGCTCTTTCCGGAGCTGGACCAGGCGATTGTGAAGCCGGCGCCGGTGTCGGTGGACTACGAAACCGGGGTGAGCGACCACGAAACCCAGTTGGATACGGAGGTGCTTCAGGAGTCAGCACCGGAGCGAGGCGTGTGGCGCGCGACTCAGGACGTCTACCACCCGGACTACGGCCACGGCTGGGTCCAGGGCGCCGGCAAGGGGTGGGTGACGGTGCGGTTTGAAACGCGGGCGACGGGCCCGGGCAGGATCAAGAGTCTGCGCGCGGACGACCCGCAGCTCCAGCAGGCCGACCCGTTGGATTCGCTGGCGTGGGAGGACTGGTTCTCACAACAGTGAGCTCGGGTTCACGCCGCTGGCCAGCGCGGTGGCCAGCGCGATGCGGGCCTGGCTGGCGCTGAGGTAGCCGGCGGGCAGCGCGCCAAGATCGCCGAGGGTGGAGCCGCCGCCGGCCCCGCCGTACGCGAACGACACCTCGCCGTAGGGCACCGACGTGGCGACAACCACAGGGACCCCGCGACGCAGCAGCTTTGCGACGGCTCCGCCCATGCACGCCGACACATTGCCGGAACCGAGGGCTTCGAGGACGAGCCCGTCGATAGGCCCGAGCGCGCGGATGAGGGCGTCGTCGGCGCCGGCCCACGCGCGGATGATGGGGATGTTCAACCCGGCCAGTGGCGCGGGAGGCACCGCCATGGGGCGGGGCAGGGGCGAGCCGCTGGTGAGAGTGAAGGCGTGCTCGGCGGTGGTTTGCGTCTTCATCAACCCGCGCGCCGGGAGGGTCTCGCCGGCAAAGTGGACGAGCACGCCGGTGTCGCGCCGGGTGGCGGCCACCTCGATCGCGCCGCGCAGGTTGGCGGGCCCGTCGGGGTGCGCATGGTCGGCGGAGCGCATCGCGCCGGTGAGCACCACGGGGCGGGAATCGGAGTGGACAAGGTCCAGCGCGAGGGCGGTTTCGGCCATGGAGTCGGTGCCGTGGGTGATGACGAGGGAGGCGGAGTCGTCGAGAAGCGAAGTGCGCACGGTTTCGCGCAACATGTCGATCTCAGCCAAGCCCATGGACGAGGAATCGAGGCTGGCCACGTCGATGGCGCGCACTCGGCGCGTGGTGCCGCAGCGGTCGACGAGTTCCTCGCCAGTGAGGGTGGGCACGAGCGCGCCGCGGGCGTTTGCAGTGGAGGCGATCGTGCCGCCGGTTGAGATGACTAACACGTTCATGCACACAGAGTGCCAGAAAGTTGCGGGTGTGCAGTAACGTGAAGCGAGAGATTTACGCTACGCAAGGAGAACACGTGAAAACACCGAAACTTGTCGCAGCCGCAGCTGTCGCGGGGCTTGCGCTGAGCCTGACGGCCTGCTCCGAGGATTCGGACACGACTGAAACTACCGCCGAAACCCAGGCGGCCTCCTCCGAGGCCGCCCCGGTGGCCGAAATGCCGACGGCGGAAGAGCTCAACGCCGTGCTGCAGCGCGCTGCCGACCCGAACCTGCCGATCGCCGAGCGAGCGAACACCGTGCAGGGCGGCGAGACCACGCCGGAGCTGTTCGACCTGATGACGCAGTCGCAGCAGGAATCCGGCGCGAACTTCCAGGTGGTCGACCCGGTGTTGCCGGGCTACACCGCCAACTCCGTGCTCGCCACCGTGAACTTCACCCGCCCGGACGCTGAGTCCCAGCTGGCGGAGGACGTGGAGTTCATCAACGAGGAAGGCAACTGGAAGATCTCCAAGAGTTGGGCCTGCTTCCTGGTCAGCAACACGCTGCCCCCGGAGCAGGTGCCGGACATGTGCAACACCGGTGCGCCGGCAGCCCCCGAGGCGCCGGCCGAGCAGCCGCCGGCCGAAGCACCGGCCGAAGCGCCGGTGCTCTAAGCGCCGTACTGCACAGCGCGGGTGATGTCTTGGACCACCCGCGCTTTGTCGTCTCCGCCGTAGATTAGGCGGGTGGTCCAGGCGGTCTGGCCGGACACCGGCAGCGGACGCGACAGGTCCACCACGATCTGGCCCTCGGAGGTGGTGCGGGAGGAATCCACTTGCACGCTTTCGCCCTCGAGCTCGCCGGGGCCGTCGATGGTGACGTTGTTGTTCTGGGGGTGCTCCTCAACCTTCGTGTCCAGCGTCAGCGTGTCGCCGTCGCGGGAGACCAGCGTGTAGGTGGTGGTGCGCGTCATTGCGGTGTCGCCCGCGACGCGGCCTTCCACGGTCCAGGTCGCGCCGGGACCGATGGGCTCGTCGGGGAAGACGACGGAGTTGTTGATGAGCGCGATGAGGGTGGGCTCGACAAGCTGAAGGCCGCGCTGCGGCGCGTCGGCGGGCGCGAGCAGTTTCAGGGTGGAGATGCGGCCGGTGTCGTCGGCGCGCCAGCTCATGCGGAACCCCTCGGAAGCGGCGACGTCCTGGCCGATATCCAGGTCGGAGTGCTTGCCGGAGCCGACCACGAAGTCGATGCGGGAATCGGCCTCCTCCTCGTCGCCCTCCGGGGCTGGGGCTTCGCTGACGGTCACTGTCAGCGGCAGGGTGGTTTTGTTCACGTTGCCGCCGGCGGGCGCATCCGCGACCTCGGCTTCGCCCGGGGCGGCGATGTGCTGGTCCACACCGGAGGAGACCGCAACTGAGGTATCCCACTCAGCGGCGGGCGAGTAGCGCACCTCATCCGGGTTCTCGCCGGGGTTGACCAGGGTGACCGAAGGAGCGTCGATAGGAAATGCCGGCACCCCGGCCACCGGATCGTCATCTGCTGAGGAGCAGGCGGTGAGCGCGAGGGTGAGCGTGGCGGCGGCGGTGATACTGCGGAGGGTGCGGAACATTCTTCAAAAGCTACCTGGCCCGCGCAGCGGAATACAGGCAGCCCGCATGCGACCGGCTAAAGTGGTTCGGCGATGAAGCAGGACACGACAGCACAACGCACCCCGCGCTACCTCGGACTGGTGGCTGCGGTCATGCTCGCGGTTGCCGCGGTGGACCAGCTGGTCAAGCAGCTGATGCTGAACTGGCTGGAGCCCGGCGTTCCGCAGCCGGTGATCGGGGACTGGTTCCGCTTCTACCTGCTGTTCAACTCCGGCGCGGCGTTTTCCATGGGGGAGAACCTCACCTGGTTGTTCACCGCGATCCAGCTGGCTTTCGTGCTGGGTGCGCTGTGGTTCGGGCCGCGCATGACCTCGAAGTGGGAGGCGCTGGGGCTCGCACTTGTTGCGGGCGGCGCGTTGGGCAACCTCACGGACCGCTTGTTCCGGGACCCCGGATTCTGGTTCGGCCACGTGGTGGACTACATCTCCGTAGGAAACTTCGCGGTGTTCAACTTGGCCGATGCGTCGATCACCGTCGGCGTTGTCGTGTTCATCCTGGGCACGCTCGCGGCGGAGATGAAGGGAGGCGACCATGGGCGGTGAGTTCCGGGCCCTTCCCGTGCCTGAGGGGCTTGAGGGCATGCGGGTGGACGCGGCGATAGCCAAGCTCTTCGGAGTCTCCCGCTCTGTCGCCTCCGAGATGGCGGCGGAGGGCGATGTGCTTGTCGACGGAGCTGCCGCTCAAAAATCCGACCGCGTCACTGCGGGCGCGATGCTGGAAGTTACCCTGCCCGAGCCGAAGCGCGCCCCGCAGCCGGTGACCGAGCTGGTGGAGGGCCTGGAGATCCTCTACCAGGACGCGGACGTGATCGCCGTGGACAAGCCAGTGGGCGTGGCAGCGCATCCGACGCTGGGCTGGGAAGGCCCGGACGTGGTCGGCGGGCTGCAGGCGATGGGCTTTACCCTGCCGGACGCCGGGCCCCCGGAGCGCCAGGGCATCGTGCAGCGCTTGGACGTGGGCACCTCCGGGGTGATGATCGTGGCGGCGAGCGTGCCCGCCTACTCCGTGCTCAAGCGCGCCTTCAAGGAGCGCACGGTGGACAAGACCTACCACGCGCTGGTGCAGGGGCTGCCGGATCCGATCGAGGGCACCATCGACGCGCCGATTGCGCGCCATCCGTCGGCAGGCTGGAAGTTCGCCGTCACCCAGGACGGCCGCCCGAGCGTGACCCACTACAGCGTCATCGAGGCCTTCCGCCGCGCGAGTCTTTTGGGCATCCACCTGGAAACCGGGCGCACACATCAGATCCGCGTGCACATGTCCTCGGTGGGGCATCCCTGCGTGGGCGACCCCATGTACGGCTCCGACCCGAACCTGGCCAAGGAGCTGGGCCTGAAGCGCCAGTGGCTGCACGCCACCAAGCTGGGGTTTACCCACCCGCGCACCGGCGAGTACATGGAGGTCGCCTCCGAGTACCCGGAGGATCTGCGCACCGCGCTGGATAAGGTGCGGAACGGCTAGATGCGCGCACTCGCCCTGGTGCTCGCGCTCGTGGCCGGATTCTGGCTCGTCGGCGAGGCCAACCCGCCTGCCCCGCCAGTACTGCAGGGCGACCAGCTCGGCCCGGAGAACGGGGAGACCGCGCAGCAGTACGTCCAGCGGGCCGCCGCAACCCTCGACCACGATGAGGCCTCCTTCGCGTTGGTCACCTTCGACCGGCCGCTTGGCCCCGACGAGGCTGCCACGGCACTCGAGCCCGCCCCGCGCGTGAGTGCGCTGGTGGTTCCGGGGGTGGCTCCGGTGGTGGTCCCGGAGGCGTCGATAGGCAAAATGCGTATCGACGTCCTCCGGTCCGCCACCGCCTCCCCAATCGCCGGAGCAGTAGTGTTTGCCCCGCGCACGCAACTGGAGCGGATTAACGCCACGGACACGGTCCTTGCTGTGGAAATGCTGCCAGCGGACGCGGTGTGGGGAGCGTTTTCCATCACTCCTTCTGCGACACGTGGGGGGTGTATAGTTTGCGGAGTTGTACGCAAGCCCGTTTTGCACCGTTAGGCAAGGAGAGCTCTTGACTTCCTCTACCGAAAACTCGACCGGACACAAGCGTCTTACCCGCGCGGGGCTTGCGTTGGTGACAACCTCCGCGCTCTTCCTCGGCGCCTGCGGTTTCGGCGGAGGCGGCGACGACAGTGCTGAGGGCGCGGGCCTGAACCCCGGCGACTACACCGTGGCCACCAACGAGGGCGTGTCCGACAGTGTGGTGGTCAACGGCACGATCGAGCCGATCCGCTCCGTGAACATCTCCACCCCGGTGCAGTCCGAGGTGGAAAAGGTGGCAGTCAAGGCTGGCGACCGCGTGCAGCCGCAGCAGTTCTTGGCCTCCATGAACTCGGAGCAGTTGGAACGCCAGCTGGAGGTCCAACAGAAGCAGCAGGCCAACGCGCAGGCGGACGCCCAGGCGCAGGTGGACCAGGCCCGCGCGGCGCTCAACGCCCACCAGGAGAGCGTGAACAACGGCACCAACGAGGCCATCCGTGCCGCCCAGGCGCAGGTCAATCAGGCGCAGGCGGCGTACGACGCGGCCGTGGCCGCGAACGGCGGAGCCCGCATTGTCAACCGCGGCATCGCGGCCGTCGAGCACGCAGCCGGCGACATTTCTTCGAACCTGGGCATCAGGACCGCACCCCCGGAGGCGCCGGCGGCGCCTGCTGCGCCTGCTGCGCCGGCTGCGCCGGAGCAGGTGCCGGGCCAGCTAAGCCCGGAGCAGCTGGCGCAGCTGACGGGGGAAAACGCTGGCGGCGGCGCCGGTGGCGGCGCGGCCGTGGGCGCGGGCATGAGCGTCGAAGAGGCTAGCGCGGCGTTGCAGGACGCGAAGGCGGGCCTGGCGGCGGCGCAGTCCGCGGCGGCGCAGGAGGGCAACCAGCTGCAGGCGCAGCTGGATTCCGCCACGCGACAGGCAGAGACGGCACAGCTCGGCGACGGTGACGGCACCCTGGAATACCAGGTGCGCGAATCCACCATCTACGCCCCGATGGCGGGACTGGTCACCAGCGTGGACGTGCGCGAGGGCGACATCCCGCAGGGCAAGCTGCTCACCATCGCGGACGATTCCCGCTTGGTCATCCGCACGGACGTGCGCGAATCGGACGTCCCCAACGTCAAGGAGGGCGACCGGGTGGAGTTCACCACCACCGCCACCGGCAAGAAGACGTTTAAGGGCCGCGTCACCCGCATCGCGCCGGCGTCGGATTCCGTCGCCAGCGGCAACGAGAACCCGATGCAAGGGATGCAGCAGCAGGGCAACAACAAGTCCAACGAAGTGACCTTCCCCGTGGAGATCGAGGTCACCGGCGACAAGGAAGGCCTGCTGCTCGGTGGCTCCGCCCGCGCGGAGATCATCACCGCCGAGGCGAAGGACGCACTCAACGTGCCGCTGGACGCGGTCTACGGCGAGGACAACGACAAGAAGGTGCTCGTGCTGGCCACGGACGGCGACGACGCGAAGTCCGGCACCGTCGAGGAGCGTTCTGTGAAGACCGGCGCCTCCAACGACGTGGACGTCGCAGTCACCGGCGGTGAACTTGAGCCGGGCGACATCGTGATCAACTGGCCGGATGAGTACGAGGGCCGCGTCGGCGAGACCGTTGAGATCACGGACCCGAACTTCAACGCGGACCAGGTGCGCGAAGCGCGTGAGAAGAAAGAGCGCACCACGGCCACGGTGACGGTCACCAGCACCCGTCGCGCCGCCGAGGGGCAGCAGTAGATGACGGAGGCTCCCAAGCACGGCGGCATGGCCGATTCCGGCCTGCTTATCGACATGCGCAATGTGGTCAAGACCTACAACGAGGGCGAACCCAGCGAGCTGACGGTGCTGCACGGGGTGGACTTCTACGCCGACCAGGGCGAGTTCGTCTCCATCGTCGGCCCGTCCGGCTGCGGCAAGTCCACGCTAATGAACCTGATCGGCATGCTGGATAGGCCCACCGAGGGCGCCTACGCGTTCAACGGCGAGCCGGTCTACGCCAAGGAAGACAAAGAGCTCGCGTCCTACCGCAGCAAAAACATCGGCTTCATTTTCCAGAACTTCAACCTGATCGGCCGCATGGACGCGCTGCAGAACGTGGCCATGCCCATGATGTACGCGGGCGTGGAGCGCAAACAGCGCGAGGAGCGCGCCGCCGAGCTGCTGGACCGGATGGGCATGGGCGACCGCCTGCACCACAACCCGAACGAGCTTTCCGGCGGCCAGAAGCAGCGCGTGGCTATCGCGCGCAGCCTGGCCAACGACCCGGACTTGCTGCTCGCGGACGAGCCCACCGGTGCGTTGGACTCCAAGACCGGCCGCATGGTGATGGACCTGTTCCACGAGCTGAACCAGGAACTGGGCAAGGCCATCGTGTTCATTACCCACAACCCGGATCTCGCCGAAGAGACCGGGCGCGTGGTGGAAATGATGGACGGCCGCATTGCCGGCGTGCGTCAACCGGGAGGGGCGAGCTAGATGAACATCCGCGAATCGATTCGGCTGGCCGTGTCCAGCCTGAACACCAACAAGCTGCGCTCGCTGCTGACGTTGTTGGGCATCATCATCGGCATCATGGCCGTGATCATCATCATGACGCTCGGCCGCGCCCTGGAAAACGATGTCATGGGCGGCCTTGAAGACGCCGGCACCACCACCTACCCGGTCATGATCCACGAGCGCGCCGAAGAAGGCGAGGGCAGCGACGACCCGTTCGCGGGCTTCGGCATGGCCCCACCGTCGGAGGAGCGCGACGGCATGAGCTTGGACGATCTCAACGACCTGTCCTCCACATTCGGCGACCGGATCCGCGGCGTGGACATCGACGTCTCCGGCCAAGGCGAGGCCAGCACCGGCGACGATTCCGTCTCCGTCGGCATCAACCCCGCGCTGACCGGCTCGCTAGACCTGCGCAGCCTGAAGGTGCAGTACGGCCGCGGCATCACGCAGGACATGCTCGACGGCCGTCGCCCCGTCGCGGTCGTCTCGCCGGAGCTTGTGGAGGCGCTTTTCGACGGCGATTCTGCCGCCGCCCTCGGCTCCCGCTTCGACGTGGACGTAGACGGCACCACCAGCGTGTTCACCATCGTCGGTGTGCTGGAGCGGGCGGAGAAGGACCCCGCGTTCGGGCAGTCCGCAGCCGCGGAGATCTTCATTCCGGCCACGGCCGCGGACCGGGTTGGGCTGGACGCCAGCTGGACACCGTCGTTTAGCGTCCGCTCCTCACCCGAGGAAGACCCGGAGGTTTTCCGCAACGATTTGCAGTCCTACCTGGACCGCAAGTACGCAGGCAACGAGAACTACGAGGCTGAGGTTTTCGACATCTCCGCGAGCCTGGAGGGCCTGACCACGATCTTCCGCACGCTGTCGACGGTGCTGTCCGCGATCGGCGGCATCTCGCTGCTCGTCGGCGGCATCGGCGTGATGAACATCATGCTCATCACGGTCACCGAGCGCACCCGCGAGATCGGTGTGCGCAAGGCCCTGGGTGCGACGCAGAACGACATCCGTGTACAGTTCATCGTCGAGGCGATGCTGGTCTGCCTCATCGGCGGCATCATCGGTGTGATCCTCGGCGGCGCGATCGGCATGATCGCAAGCTCCGCGGTGCTGGACTTGACGTGGCCGCCGCTGAGCGCCGTGATTTTCGCGCTGCTGTTCTCGCTCGCTACAGGTGTGTTCTTCGGCGCGTACCCCGCCTCGAAGGCGGCGAAGATGCAGCCTATCGACGCCCTCCGGTACGAGTAACCGCACTGGTTTTCGAGGGGATTCGCGCGTGTCGGCGCGCCGTCTAAGATGAGCCGCATGGCCAAAAAATCCTCCTTCGTGCACCTGCATAACCACACCGAATTTTCCATGCTGGACGGCATGGCGAAGGTGGACATGCTCGCCGACGAAGTGGTGCGCCAGGGCATGCCCGCGGTGGGCATGACCGACCACGGCAACATGTTCGGCTCCAACGCGTTTTACCGCCGCATGGTGGATGCCGGGGTCAAGCCGATCATCGGCATCGAGGCGTACATGGCACCTGAGTCCCGCTTCAACAAGAAGCGCGTGCTGTGGGGCACCCCGGACCAGAAGCGTGACGACGTTTCCGCGTCCGGCGCGTACCTGCACCAGACCATGCTGGCGGAAAATGCGACGGGCCTGCGCAACCTGTTCAAGCTGTCGTCGTTGGCGTCTTACGAGGGACAGCTGGGCAAGTGGCCGCGCATGGACGCGGAGCTGATTGCCGAGCACGCCGACGGCATCATCGCCACCACGGGCTGCCCGTCGGGCGACGTGCAGACGCGCCTGCGCCTGGGCCAATACGACGCCGCGTTGGAGGCTGCGGCGATGTGGCAGGACATCTACGGCAAGGACAACTACTTCTTGGAGCTGATGGACCACGGCCTGCACATCGAGCGGCGCGTGCGCGAGGACCTGCTGCGCATCGGCCAGGCGCTGGATCTGCCGCCGCTGGTGACCAACGACTGCCACTACGTGCTCGAATCCCAGGCGCCGGCGCACGAGGCGATGCTGTGTGTGCAGACCGGTAAGACCTTGCTTGACCCGGACCGCTTCAAGTTCGACGGCACCGGCTACTACATCAAGTCCGCGGAGCAGATGCGCGAGCTGTGGGATTCCACGGTGCCGGACGGCTGCGACAACACCTTGTGGATCGCGGAGCGCGTCGGCGACTACGGCGAGCTGTGGGAGGAGCACCCGCACGACCGTATGCCGATTGCCGATGTGCCGGAGGGGCACACCCCGACCACGTGGCTGCGCGAGGAAGTCCAGCGCGGGCTGGAGGATCGCTTCGACGGGGGAGAGGTGCCGGAGGAGTACCTCACGCGCGCGAGCTACGAGATCGACGTCATTGACATGAAGGGCTACCCGTCGTATTTCCTCATCGTGGCGGAGCTGATTAAGCACGCCCGCGAGATCGGCATCCGCGTCGGTCCGGGCCGTGGTTCCGCGGCGGGTTCCCTGGTCGCGTATGCGCTGACGATCACCAACATCGACCCGATGGAGCACGGCCTGCTCTTCGAGCGATTCCTGAACCCGGAGCGCCCGTCCGCTCCGGATATCGATATCGACTTCGACGACCGCCGCCGCGGCGAGATGATCACCTACGCCGCCGAGCGCTGGGGCGAGGACAAGATCGCCCAGGTGATCACCTTCGGCACGGTGAAGACGAAGCAGGCGATTAAGGACTCGGCGAAGGTGAACTTCGGCCAGCCTGGCTTCCAAATGGCGGACCGCATCAACGGCGCGCTGCCGCCGGCGATCATGGCGAAGGACATTCCGCTGTCCGGCATCACCGACCCGGAGCACGAGCGCTACACCGAGGCCGCGGAGGTCCGCTCGCTGATTGAGACGGATCCGGACGTGGCCAAGATTTATGAGACGGCGCGCGGTCTCGAGGGCGTGGTGCGCCAGGCGGGCGTGCACGCGTGCGCGGTGATTATGGCGTCGGTGCCGCTAATGGAGCACATCCCGATGTGGAAGCGCCCGGCCGACGGGGCGATCATCACCGGCTGGGACTACCCGGCGTGCGAGGCCATCGGCCTGCTGAAGATGGACTTCCTGGGGCTGCGCAACCTCACCGTGCTCGGCGACGCGCTGGAGAACGTGAAGAAAAACCGCGGCGAAACCATCGACCTCGAGGCGTTGGACACCGACGACCAGGCAGTCTACGAGCTGCTTTCACGCGGCGAGACCCTGGGCGTGTTCCAGCTGGATTCCGGCGGCATGCAGGAGCTGCTCAAACGCATGAAGCCGACCGGCTTCAACGATATTGTCGCGTCGCTGGCGTTGTACCGCCCGGGCCCGATGGGTGTGAACGCCCACTGGGATTACGCGGACCGCAAAAACGGGCGCAAGCCGATCACGCCGATCCACCCGGAGCTGGAAGAGCCGCTCAAGGAGATCCTGGACGAAACCTACGGCCTGATCGTCTACCAAGAGCAGATCATGAACATCTCGCAGAAGGTGGCGAACTACACGGCCGGCCAAGCAGACGGCTTCCGCAAGGCCATGGGTAAGAAGAAGCCGGAGGTGCTTGCGAAGCAGTACGAGACGTTTTCCGCCGGCATGTTCTCCAACGGCTACTCCAAGGAGGCCGTGGACGCGCTGTGGGGCACCATCGAGCCGTTCGCGTCGTACGCGTTCAACAAGTCCCACGCCGCAGGTTATGCGCTGGTGTCCTACTGGACGGCCTACATGAAGGCGAACTACGCCGCCGAGTACATGGCTGCGCTTTTGACCTCCGTGGGCGACAAGAAGGACAAGTCCGCGATCTACCTGTCGGATTGCCGTCACCTGGGCATTAGCGTGCTGCAGCCGGACATCAATGAGTCCGAAGAGAACTTCATGGCTGTCGGCGACGACATCCGCTACGGGCTTGCCGCCGTGCGCAACGTCGGCGTGGAAGTGGTGGAGTCCATCAAGAAGACCAGGAAGGAAAGGGGAGCGTTCACCAGCTTCTCCGACTACCTGGACAAGATCGAGCTGGCGGCCTGCAACAAGCGAATCACAGAATCGCTGATCAAGGCCGGCGCGTTCGACTCGTTGGAGCACCCGCGCAAGGGGCTCATGCTGATCCAGGAAGACGCCGTCGATTCCGTCCTTGCCACGAAGAAAGCGGCGGACAAGGGGCAGTTCGACCTCTTCGCCGGTTTTGGCGGGGAAGACGGCGCCGACAATTCCGCGTTCACCATCGAGGTGCCTGACGACGAATGGGACCGAAAGCACAAGCTCGCACTGGAGCGCGAGATGCTCGGCCTGTACGTCTCTGGCCACCCGCTCGACGGCTTCGAGGAGGCCATCGACGCGCAGACGGATACCCAGCTGACCACCATCCTCTCCGGCGAAATGCGCAACGGGGCGGAGGTGACCATCGGCGGGCTGATCTCCTCCGTGGACCGCCGCTTCTCTAAGAAGGACGGCTCGCCGTGGGCCATCGTGACCATTGAGGACCACCACGGCGCCCAGGTGGATGTCCTGCTGTTTAACAAGGTGTACGCACTGGTTGCGCCGCAGATTGTGGAGGACAACATCATCCTGGTCAAGGCGCACGTGTCTATCCGCGACGACCGCATGAGCCTGTTCGGCGACGACGTGAAGGTGCCCGAGCTCGGCCCCGGCAACGGTGCGGGCCTGCCGCTGCGCCTGACTATGCGCACGGACCAGTGCACGGCGGAAAACATCGCGAAGCTCAAGGGAGTGCTGGTGAACAACGCCGGCGACTCCGACGTCTACCTGAATCTGGTCAACGGCGAGCACAGCCAACTGATGATTCTGGGCGACCACCTCCGTGTGAACCGCTCTGCCAGCTTGATGGGCGATTTGAAGGCGACACTGGGAGCCGGGATCTTGGGCTAGCACCTGGTGCTAGGCAAACGGAAAGCCCGTCCGGTGTAAAACCGGGCGGGCTTCGCGTTTGTGCTACAGGCTCTTAGTTCTTGCCCGTCAGCTGCTTGAGGTTTTCCTTCAGGCCCGGGACAGCGCCCACAACCACCATCAGGGAGCTGATCGCTGCTGCGAGTGCAGTGACCCAGAGCGAGATCTTGCCGATCACTTCGAGCGCCTGCTCCTCGTAGGAGGACGGCTGCAGCCATGCCGGCGGGGTGTAGGTCGGCGTCGTGGTATTGGTCAGGGCGTCGGGGCCGGTCACCTTGGTGGTGGCCGTCGTGGTGGCCGGCGTAGTGGTAGTAGCCGGGGTGGTGGCGGTGCCGGACGGCTCAACCACCGCCGGGGACTTCTTGGTGGGGGCCGGCTCGTTGGTCGTAGAGGGCGCCGTGGTGGTCGTCTTGGAATCCTGCGTAGCCGTGGTGGACGGCTCGGCAGTGGTGGACGTGGTCGTCGTCGAAGTATCAGCTTCGGCGGCGGCTGCGGCACCCGCGAGGGAGCCGGCTGCGATTGCGGTTGCCGCGAAAGACACGGCTACGAAACGGGACTTCATTGATTGACCTTCCTCAGGCGAAAGAGAGCGGATTGGCTAGAAGGGGAGGTTCGGGAGCTGGAAGTTGGGCAGCTCAACCTTCGGGGTGTGCAGGTGCGGCAGACCCAGACCGAACTGAGCGTTGACCATGTCGATGATCTTGTTCGCGCCACGCGGGTCGGAGAACACGATCAACGAGGTGGTCAGCACGGCACCGAGGGTGCCGGAGAAGATGCCGACCAGGGTGCCCTGGGAGGAACCGGAGCTCTGCTTCTGCTGCTGCGGCTTCGTGGTGGTGGTCGTCGGCTGAGACGGCTGGGTGGTTGCCGGGGTGGTGGTCTCAGACGGCTGAGACGGCTCAGTGGTTGCCGGGGTGGTGGTCTCAGACGGCTGGGACGGCTGGGTGGTAGCCGGCGTGGTGGTCTCGGTAGCCGGGGTGGTGGTCGTCGGCTGAGACGGCTGGGTGGTTGCCGGAGTGGTGGTCTCAGACGGCTGGGACGGAGTGGTGGTTGCAGCCGGAGTGGTGGTGGTTGCAGCTGCGGTGTTCTCCTGAGCCATAGCCGGGACGGTGGCCAGGGACAGGGCGGTAGCGGCAGCCACGGCTGCGGTGGAAATACGCTTCATATGTTCTCTAATTCTCCTCGTAGAAGATCCAAAACAGTCGATGTGGGCGCTGTGCCCGACATGACACCCCGATGAACCTAGCAGGTTTATCGTTAAAAATGTAGTGAAGCGGCGGCGTTAATTTCATGGACAACAGTCGGCCGCCGCTTCGGATTTACTTGGCAAACATCGAGTTCACAACGTTGCCCAGTGCGCCGAGTGCGCCCATGACAAGGGCCACGGCAGCAAGTGCGATGGCAATCACACCGCCCTTGGAAAGGGTGCTGCCGGCGCCGTCGTTGCCCGGCTGTGCGGGCTCGGCGGGTGCCTCAATGAGGGAGTCCACCTGGAACACGGTGGTGGTGCCGGAGACCTCGTTGCCCACGATGAGAAGGTTCTCGCCGTTCGGGGAATCCTTCGCCGGGACGAAGGTGAGGCCCTCGGCGCCCAAGTCACCGACCTTCTCCAGACCGGCCTTCACGGCGTCGTCGCCCTCTTCTGCGAGCTCTTCCATGTTGATGGAGAAGTCGCGGTTGTTGATGTAGGCGGTGTAGGCCGGCTTCGCCGGGTCGGTGATGTCGTAGACGATCACGCCGCCGAGGCGCTCAAAGCCGACAAACGCGTAGGTGCGGCCGTTGATCTCGCCGAGGGCGACACCCTCCGGCTCTGGGCCCTTGTCATCGGAGCGGGACTCGAACTCGTTTTCCGTGTGGTTGGTGTTGAAGTACTCCGGCAAAAGCTTCGCGGTGATTTCCTCGAACTCGGCGCCGGAGTCGAACACGCGCGTGCCGTCGGCGGTGAAGATGGAGAAGCTGCGGCCGCCGTAGGTGTAGAGGTCCTCGTAGCAGTTCTTCTCTTCGTTCAGGCCGAACGCGGTGGTGATCTTCAACCGGCCCGCGTTCTCGTCGGCCTGGAATTCCTCGATTTCGTCGGCGGTCATGCCCGCGTAGCCCTCGCAGATCGGGGCCAGCTTCTTGCCGCCCAGCTTCTTAATGCGCTCTTCCTCGGAGTAGGCCTCCCAGTCGCGCGCGTCGCCCTCGTTGGCCGTGACCAGGTAGGTGGTGCCGTCGACCTCGTAGGCGGCGATGGAGTCCGGCTGCAGGATGCCCTTGACCGGCGCGGTGCGGATGTTGATCTTGCCGTCCTTGTCGGAGATGTCCATCGGCACCTCGCGGCGGTCGGTGTAGCCCAGCGGCCACACATCCTCGACGGTGGCAGACGCGATGTCCACCACGGCGACGGCGTTGTTCTCCTGCAGCGTCACGTAAGCCTTGCCGCCTGCGACGGCGATGTACTCCGGCTCGAGGTTCTGCGCCTCCGTGGTGGAGGCGCCCACCTGGCCGTAGATGTGCACGCCCTTGTCCGCCAGGGTGCCCTCGAAGGCGCGGAAGTCTGCGGTGCGCACGTCGGCCTGCGTTGCGGCCTTAACAGAAGCAGGCAGCTTGACGACGGATACGCTGCCCTCTGGATCAACCGAGTAATCCTCAGCAGGCTCGCCCTCGTTCGCCACCAGCGCGTAGTCGCCCTCCGGGGTGATGGTCACCATGTCCGGCAGTGAACCGACGCCCACGCGGCCAAGCACGGCGCCAGGCTTCTCGGCGCCGGCGTCGAAGAAGATCAGCTCACCGGCGTCGGTTTTGTTCTCTGGCTCGACGGCGGCGACCGCGAGGCCGTCGTTACGCACTGCGACGGAGTTGATGGTGGTGTTCTCGCCGCCGGAGACCTCGCCGACCTTGGTGGGCTTGGCGGGGTCTGCCGCGTCGAGGACGTCGATCTTGCCGGACAGCGCGTTGACGGTGAGGATGCGCTTGGAGTCGGCGTGGAAGGCGACGATTTCGGCGGCGGACTCATTAAACGCGCCCGCACCGTAGGAACCCAGCACAGAGATATCGGCGGTGGCGCCGTCGGCAAGGTCCTTCACCGGCTCCGCAACAACGGCGGCGGTTGCCGGGGAGACAAGGCCGAGGGTGAGGGCAGTAGCGCACGCGGCGGCGAGGCCGGTGCGGGACATACGGTTTCCAGACATGGGTGGACCTTTCGGGGACGCTGCAAAAACGAGTACGCGTTCTTGTGTACAGCCTGAAGGTGGGCACGAAGTAACGGCGAGGTGAAGGGGGAGTGAACGAGCGGGGCAGTTGTAGACTCGCTAACCATGCGCACAGCCACACCGAACACATCCGACTCCGCCTTCGAGGAAGTCCACGCAGCCGACATCCGGTTCGCGCAAGGCCGGATCTCATCGGTGATTTCGCCGACTCCACTGCAGTACTGCCCGCGGTTGTCAGAGCAGTACGGCGTTAATGTCTACCTCAAACGCGAGGACCTGCAGGACGTGCGCTCCTACAAAATCCGCGGCGCCTACTACGGCATCTCCCGGCTGGGTGAAGAGGCCCGCGCCGCCGGTGTCGTGGCGGCGTCCGCCGGCAACCACGCCCAAGGCGTGGCCTACGCCTGCCGCGCGATGGGCATCCAAGGAAAGATCTTCGTGCCCAAGCCAACCCCGAAGCAGAAGCGCGACCGCATCCGCGTCCACGGCGGCGACTCCATCGAACTTGTGGTCACGGGCAACACGTTCGACGAGGCCGCGCAGGCCGCCCGCGAGGACGCCGCGGCACGCGGCGCGACGGTGATCGAGCCGTTCGACTCCCGCGACACTGTGGTCGGCCAGGGCACCGTCGCCGCCGAGATCGTGGCGCAGCTGGCCAGCCTGGGCAAAGAGCTGGACACCGTGCTGGTGCCGGTGGGCGGCGGTGGGCTTATCTCCGGCGTGCTGTCCTACCTGGCTGACATGTCCCCGGCGACGAAGGTGGTTGGGGTGGAGCCGAAAGGTGCGGCGTCGCTAGGCGCGGCGCGCGATGCGGGCGAACCCGTCACCCTGGAGGCCATCGACCCGTTCGTGGACGGCGCGGCGGTAAAGCGCATCGGCGACATCCCGTGGCAGGTTTTTAACGCCCACCGCGACACCACCGAGCTCCACACCGCGGATGAAGGCGCGGTGTGCACCGAGATGCTCGGGCTGTACCAAAACGAAGGCATCATCGCCGAGCCCGCCGGCGCGCTGTCCGTGGCGGGCCTGGGACTGGCGGAACTGGCGCCCGGTTCGACCGTGGTGTGCATCATCTCTGGCGGCAACAACGACGTGCTGCGCTACGCCGAGGTGATGGAGCGCTCCCTGGTGCACCGGGGGCTGCGCCACTACTTTTTGGTCAACTTCCCGCAGGAGGCCGGCCAGCTGCGCCACTTCCTCAACGACATCCTGGGCGAGGAAGACGACATTGTGTTGTTCGAGTACCTGAAAAAGAACAACCGAGAAACCGGCGCCGCACTCGTGGGCATCGAGCTCGCCCACGCCGAGGACTTAGGCCCGCTGCTGGAGCGCATGGAGGATTCGCCGATCGGTTGCCGCCGCCTGGAGCCGGGCACGCCGGAGTACGACTACATCGTGGCGGGCTAGATGGAGCAGGCATACGTACGCCCCGCAGATGAGCTGGTCACTCACGAGTTCGAGGTCAAGCGCTCCCGCTTCATCGGCTGGGTCGCCCGCGCGACCACCGAGGACGAGGCGCGCGCGGTGATCGCCGCCGCGCGCGAGGAGTACCCGGACGCGCGCCATCACTGCTCCGCGTTCATCGTGCACCAAGACGGCGCGCAGCCCATCGAGCGCTCCTCCGACGACGGCGAGCCCTCCGGCACCGCCGGCAAACCCATGTTGGAGGTGCTCAAAGGCTCCGGCATGCAAGACGTGGTGGCGGTTGCGATCCGCTACTTCGGCGGCATCAAGCTCGGCACCGGCGGGCTTGTCAGCGCCTACACCGCATCCGTGGCCGACACGCTCGAGCAGGTCACCCGCGTCACGCGCGAGGTCCGCGAGCTGGGCACCGTGGACTTCCCGCACGCCGAAGCCGGCCGCATCGAATCCGAGCTGCGCACCGCGGGCATCGACGTCGTGGACGTGGAATACGGACGCGCCGCGACCTACACCCTGGCGTTCGCGCCGGGGGAGCGCGAGCGTGTGGACGCGCTGCTCGCCGCCGTCACCCACGGCGGCGCCGAGATGAAAGAGGCCGGCTACCGCTGGGTCGAACGCGGCGCGTAAGGCGCTACACTTAGAGCCCATGACGATGCAGCCGCGCCCCAATGACCCGATCGCACAGCGCAAGGCCGCCGTGCGCCAGTACTCCCGCAACGCCGTCCTGTGGGCCGGCGGCGGCGTGGCCGGAGGCATCGCGTTCGGCCTGATCTTCAGCTCCTGGACCTTCCTTTTCCTCGGCCTCGTCGTGGCTGTCGCCGGCGGGTTCACCAACTGGAACAAGGTCCAGCGAATCGTCAACCACAAGGACCAGTACTAGTTTGACCCAGCCAACCATGGCGGCGGTGCGCATCGACGCCTGGCTGTGGGCCGTGCGCATCTTCAAAACCCGCAGCCAAGCCGCGGACGCGGTGCGCGCCGGGCACGTGAAAATCGACGGCAAGGCCGTCAAGCCCGCCCAGCAGGTCGTGCCGGGGGAGACGGTGCGCGTGTGGAAGGACCACCGCGAGTACATCCTCGAGGTGGCCGCGACGGTGAGCAAGCGCGTCGGCGCGCCCGTTGCCCGTTCCTGCTACATCGACCACTCGCCGCCGCCCCCGCCGCGCGAACTGTTTGCGGCCCCGCCGGTGCGCGACCGCGGCTCGGGCCGGCCCACCAAGAAGGAGCGCCGCGAGATCGACCGGCTGATGGGCCGGCGCAGCTGACCTACTCGCCGCGCAGCAGACCCAAACGGCTGGTCAGGCGCTTGCGCCGCACCTGCGGGCGGTTGCCTGCGTCCCAGGTGCGCTCGATGTGCTCGGTGCCGTAGCGGTTAAGCAGCAGATCGTCCACGATGCGCACTTGGCCCGGCACGAAGGGGTAGGACAGCGAGTTCGAGATCGCCTCGATGTCCGCCGGGTTGGTCAGCTCCGCGACGTCGGAAACGTGCTCCATGCCGTGGGCGCGCAGAAGCTCGGTGCAGAAGCGGTAGTCGCCGGCGCGCGAAAGCGGGAACTGGTTGCCCAGCAGCACGGTGAGGATGCCCGGCAGGGTCTCCGGCGAGATCTCCGCGTCCACCTCGGCGTTGACCTTGTCGGCCGGATCCTCCGGGTTGGCGAGTGCAGCGATCTGGTCGAACTGCTGGTCTGCAAGCTCTATCAGGCCGGCCGCCAGCGTGAAGGCGCGGTCCACCTGCGGGTCCAAGTTCTCGGTGGCGCGCTTGTAGCGGATGTCGTGCTCGAACTCGGCCCAGGCGTGCTGCAGCACGGTGCGGATCTGCACCTCGAAGACTTGGCCGACGTACTCTTCCAGCCCTTCGGACTGCTCCTGGACGCGCACGATCATGTGGTGCGAGCCGTAGCCGAAGCCGCCGGCCACGCGCGTTTCTTCGGCCTTGTCCACGCTTCGCAGCACCTCGAACTGGTCCGCGAGCAGCCGCTGCACCGCCGGGATTTCGGTGGAGTGCAGCACCGTGATGCGCGCGCCGATGATGTCCTTGATGTCGTGCCACGGGTCGGGGTAGACCATTTCGCCGTCGTCGCGCGTCTTGCGCGCCTTTTCCTTCAGCGAGGTCCAGGACTTCACGCGCGCGTCCACGCGGTCGAAGTTGATGCCGGCGTCGCGCATGAGTTCGTGCAGTGCGTGCCTAAACGTCGTCGCGGCGTCCTCGTGTTCGCGCATCCAGGCAAAGTAGGTCGACCCGAGGCGGGCAATGGTGTCGTCCATCGCCTTGTTCCGGGGCTTCGCGGGCTTTGCTGTGCTCATAACGGCGGGTTAGCTTACATGGTCAGAAGCACTGTGGGCAGTTCGGCGCACAGCTGCGCCATTTCCACCGTGCCGGAGTATTCCCGCCCGGTCAGCCGGTCCGTCCAGGTGCCCTCGGGAAGGGTGAGGGTGGTGCCGCGCCAGCCGCCGGCGCGCTCTAAGGCGAGTGGGGTGCGGGTGGCTACGGCGATGACCTGCGGTGCGTCGTCAAGTGTGCGCACGATTCCCACCGCATGCTCGCGTGCGGGGCCTGCGGCGAAGATCGCGCGGTAGCCGCCGTCGAGGAAGAGCTGCGGGCGCTCGCGTCGCAGGTGCATGGCGGCGCGCACAATGCGCTGCTTATCGACGTCCTCCGGTGCCCCCTCACCAGCACGAAGCGCCTGGTAGTTGACAAAGCGGCGGTTGTCCGGGTCCACCAGCGAGAAGTCAAGGAATTCGGTGCCCTGGTAGATGTCCGGGATGCCGGGGCCGACGAGCTGCAGGAGTTTGCGGCCGAGGGAGACGGTCACGCCGCCGCGGTCGAGTTCGCGAGCGAAGTCGGCGAGCAGGGCTGTGGCGGGGCCGTCGGTGAGGCGGGCGATCCAGGAGGTCAGCTCGGCCTCGAACGCTTCGTCGTTGTCGTACCAGCTGGTCAACCGGTCCGCCTCGCGCGCGGCCTTGACGGCGTAGGCCTTCAGGCGCTGGGTGAATGCTTGGGTTGCGCGGCCGTCTCGCGGCCAGGCACCGAGGATGTTCTGGATGAGGAAGTACCCGGTGGCCTCGTCCGGCGGCGGGGTCAGCGCGAACACGTCGCGGACCAGTCGGGCGAACTCGTCGGGCAGCTCCGCGATCTCGAGCATGCGGGCGCGGGTGTCCTCGCTGCGCTTGGTGTCGTGGGTGGTCAACGCGGTCATGGTGCGCGGCCACAGCGAGGCACGCTCCTCCTGCAGCAGGTGGAACTCGGCCTGGCTCACCCCGGCACGCCCCGGCGCGCCGCCGACTTCCTGCAGCGCCACCAGGCGGCACGCGCGGTAGAACAGGGTGTCCTCCACGCCCTTGGCCATCACCGCGCCGCAGACCTGGGCGAAGCGGTGGGCGGCCTCGCCGCGGGCGGCGAGCGCTGCGGCGACCGTGTCCAGCGCGGCCGGGTTGTGCCCGAGTTCTGCCAGTTGCGCGATGAGTGTTGCGGTGACCCGCGACAGGGAGCGGTAGTCGGCGCGGTAGACCGGCATGCGCGACACCAGCGCCACTAGCACCTCGGTGAGTTCGGCGAGATCGGTATCTGCGCGGCTGTCGCGGCGTACGGCGCGGGCGAGCCTGCGCACCTCCGCGGCGAGTTCCTCCTCGGCGATGCGGGCCTTGAGCTCCCACTCGGCTGCCTCCACCGCGTCGGCGTCCCAGGCGGAGCCCGAGTACTCACGCGCCAGCTCGCCAAGCCTGTCCGTGGCGCCGGCATCGACGAAGACGCCGTCGAACTCGCGTAGCGCGTCGTAGCCGGTGGTGCCGTGGATGTTCAGCCGCGGGTCCAGGGGCTCGTCCGCGGCGAGGATTTTCTCCACGATCAGCCAGGTGTCCTGGCCGATGAGCTCGCGAAGACGAGTGAGGTAGCCGAACGGGTCGGTCAGGCCGTCGGGGTGGTCGACGCGGACGCCGTCGATAAGCCCCTCGCCCACAAGTTCCCTAAGGCAGGCGTGGGTGGCGTTGAAGACGTCCTCGTCTTCCTGGCGCACGCCGGCCAGCCCGTTGATGGAGAAGAAGCGGCGGTAGGTGATGATGCCGTCGCACCAGAACATCAGCCGGTAGTGCTGGCGCTCGTGTACAGCGGCCGGGTCGTCGGAAAGCGCCGCGTAGCTGCTGGGGGCGAGCGGGAAGACGTGGTCGTAGTAGGTGAGCACGTCCTCGCCGTCGATGTGTTCCAGCTTCAGCGCGTCGGTGTCGCCTGGTGCGCCGAGGACCGGCAGCGCGATCTTGCCGCCGGCGCCGTTGTCGGTGGCCCAGTCGATGTCGAAGAAGTGCGCGTAGTCCGAGGCCCGGCCGTGTTTCAGCACGTCCCACCACCACCGGTTGCGCCGCGGCACCTCCACGCCGAGGTGGTTGGGCACGATGTCCACCACCAGACCCAGCCCGGCGTCGTGGGCGGCGCGGGCGAGCAGGCGCAGCCCGTCAATGCCGCCGAGCTCCGGGTTGACCACGGTCGGATCGATCACGTCGTAGTTGTGGTTCGACTCCGGCGCGGCAGCGAAGATCGGGGAGAGGTAGAGGTGCGACACCCCGAGCTCGGCCAGGTAGGGCACGAGCTCGGCGGCCTGGGCAAAGCCGAACTCGCGGCCGTGCGGATCGGCGTGCGGGCCGCGCAGCTGCAGGCGGTACGTGGAGGTGATCGGGCGCTTCACGCCCCACACCCTAGCGGGATTGGTCGCCGTACAGCAGGGGAAAGCCCACGGAGTAGCTCAGCACGTCCGCGCCGGGCAGGCACCGCGCCACATCCTCGGCGTGAGCGTCGAAGACGAACAGCTCGCGCCCGTCGCGGGTGGCGTAGACCAGCCCGGTCTCCGGGCGAAGGACGGCCTCGAAGTGGCGGTGCAGCAGGGTAAAGGGCTGCGGGTGGGCAAGCCACCAGGCGGCGGGGGCGCTGTGGCCGTCCACCTCGAAGCCACGCGGCAGTTCCTCGCAGGCCAGCGCGGCGCTGGGGCAGCGCACCAGAAACTCCACGCCGTGCTCGCGCTGCGCGCGCGAGACCAGCTGGGCCGCCGCGGCGTTCCACAGTTGGTGGGCGCTCATACCCGCGGCGCCGACCTCCTGGTGCGTCAGCCCGGTGGCGGTGGGAGAGTCGAACACGCACACCAGGCCGGGCGACAGGCTGATAAACGCGGTGGATGCGCCGAAACCGGCGGCGATGCACGCGCGGGTTTCCGCGCTGTCCACTCGCGCTAGCCGCAAGGTGACCGCCGTGGCGGATACGGGTGCTGGTTGAAGAAGCTGCATGGCTACTTAGACGCAGCCGCACCCGCCCCGGTTCCCTCGAGGCCGAAACTGTTTTAAAACGGCGGTTGTTCGTCTAGCCCCAGCGCCTCAAGCAGCTGGCTGGCCTGCCAGATCTGGATGTCCTGGCCCTTGTCCATCAGCTCGCGGGCGCGCTTTTCCTTCGAGGTCACCGTCGCCCATTCGCCGACCACCAGCACGGTGGTCTTCTTGGTCACGTTCTTGCCCACCTGCGCGCCCTGTGCGGCGATCTTTTGCCACAGCTCGCCCTTGTCGTGCGGCTCGAACTCGCCGGTCAGCGTGACGTTTTCGCCGTAGAGCGGCGCGTTCGGGTCCGCGTCGGCGTTCGGCTCCGGCACGGTGTCCGGGGTGGCCACGGACTGCCAGGGCCGCTGGGGCCCTTTGCTTTGCGACGGCTTCGCCGGCCCCGCCTGATTCGACCCTTGCGGCGCCGCCGATGCTGCAACCGCAGCGGAGACGCCGCCCTGGGCCGCCTTCTCCGCCTGCATCGCGCGGCCCGCGCCGGAGCGGTCGCGCAACACCGGGGTCACGCGCGCGGCGTCGATGGAGCCGAGGGTGAAGCCGGAGTCGTGCACGAAGCTCATCAGGCTGCCGGTGTGGCCGGCCTGGCGCGCCAGGCCCACCATCACGCCGGCGCAGGCCGCGGCGTCCTCGCAGGCGTCGTGGTGGTTGTCCAGCGTGATGCCGAAGTGCTCCGCGAGGGTAGGCAGGCGGTGGTTGGCCACGTCCAGCTTGGTGGCGCGCGCCTGGGCGAGCGTGCAGGCGAACAGCATCTGGGGCACCTCGACGTCGGAGGCCCGGCAGGCGTCGCGCAGCGCGGACGCGTCGAACTGGGCGTTGTGCGCCACCAGCGGCAGGTCGCCGACGAACTCGGCCATCTTCGGGATGCAGTCGCACACGTCCGGCGCGTCGGCGACGTCCTGCTCGGTGATGCCGTGGATGGCCACGTTGCCCTCCTCGAACTGCGACAGCGACGCCGGCGGCTTGCACAGCCAGGACGCACGGTCCACCTCTTCGCCGTCGACGATCTTCACCAGGCCGATCTGGCAGATCGAGCCCCAGCGGCGGTTCGCGGTCTCCACGTCGAAGCCGACGAAGGAAAAGCCCGGGATGCCGGCGCCGCCGGCCACGGTGCCGGTGGCAGGTGCGTGGCCGTGCCGTGCGTCGTCGAGAAGCTTGCAAAGCTCATTCGGGCCCTCCTCGTCGCCGGGGGCGAACCAGACGGCTAAGGCGTCTCCGCCGGTGTCGATGTCCACGCGCGAGCGGGTCCACGCGTCACCCTTAACGGAGGTGGCGCCGGCGATGTCGGCGATGGCCACCTCGCGGGAGTTACCACTGCCTTGCAGCGACGCCGCGAGCGGGGTGGGGGTGAGGGTCAGTGCCTCGTTGGTCACGGTCAACGTTGCGCCGTGCGCGGTGATCATTAGTGGCTGGCCTCCGAATTTCCTTCGCCTGCGGGTGGTTGGGTGCGGCGCAGCACCACGGTGGAACGCTGGCCCACGGTCACAGCCGCGCCGGGCTGGACCGGCTCCGCGTTCTCGCGCACTCCGAGCGGTTCGGTGGTGTCCACGACAACCTCCCACTCGTCGCCGAACTCGGCGCCCGGCACCGTGAAGTCGATGTCTTCGTAGTGGGCGTTGAACATCAGCAGGAAGGAATCGTCCACCACGCGCTGTCCGCGCGCATCCGGCTCGGCGATGGCGTCGCCGTCCAAGAACACCATCAGAGCACGACCGAACGGGGTATTCCAATCGTCCTGCGTCATCAGCGTGCACTCAGGCGTGAGCCACGCGATCTCGCGGCCGTGCTCTTCGTCTCCCAACGCGCCGCCGGCGAGGAAGCGGCGGCGGCGGAACACCGGATGGTCGCGGCGCAGCTCGATCAGCCGCCGGGTGAAGTCGTGCAGGTCGGACGCCTCCTCCAGCGTGGACCAGTCCATCCAGGCGATCTCGTTGTCCTGGCAGTAGACGTTATTGTTGCCGCCCTGGGTACGGGCGATCTCGTCGCCGTGGGCGAGCATCGGGGTGCCCTGGGACAACAGCAGGGTGGTCAAGAAGTTGCGGCGCTGGCGAGCACGCAGGTCCAACACCTCCGGGTCGTCCGTGTCACCTTCCGCGCCGCAGTTCCAGGAGCGGTTGTGGCTTTCGCCGTCGCGGTTGTCCTCGCCGTTGGCCTCATTGTGCTTGTCGTTGTAGCTGACCAGGTCGTTGAGGGTGAACCCGTCGTGGGCGGTGATGAAGTTGATCGACGCGGTGGGGCGGCGGCCGTTGTGCTGGTACAGGTCCGACGAACCGGTCAGGCGCGAGGCGAACTCGCCGAGTGTGGAGTCCTCGCCGCGCCAGAAGTCGCGCATGGTGTCGCGGTACTTGCCGTTCCACTCGCTCCAAAGGGCGGGAAAGTTGCCCACCTGGTATCCGCCTTCGCCCACGTCCCACGGCTCGGCGATGAGCTTGACCTGGCTGACCACCGGGTCCTGCTGCACCAGGTCGAAGAAGGTGGCCAGGCGGTCCACGTCCGAAAACTCGCGGGCCAGGGTGGAGGCGAGGTCGAAGCGGAAGCCGTCCACGTGCATGTCCGTGACCCAGTAGCGCAGCGAATCCATGATCAGCTGCAGCGAGTGCGGGTAGCGCACGTTGAAGGAGTTTCCGGTGCCGGTGTAGTCCATGTAGTGGAACTTGTCCTCGTCCACCAGCCGGTAGTACGCCTCGTTGTCGATGCCGCGGAACGCGATGGTGGGCCCCATGTGGTTGCCCTCGGCGGTGTGGTTGTACACCACGTCCAGGATGACCTCGATGCCCGCCTCGTGGTACGTACGCACCATCTGCTTGAACTCGGCGACCGCGTCGCCCGGGGCGGTGGAGGAGGCGTAGTTGTTCTCCGGGGCGAAAAACCCGAACGTGTTGTAACCCCAGTAGTTGCGCAGCCCCAAGTCCCGCAGCCGGTCGTCCTGCAGGAACTGGTGCACCGGCAACAGCTCAATCGCGGTGACACCGAGGTCTTTGAGGTAGTCCACCATCACCGGGTGCGCCATGCCGGCATAGGTTCCGCGCAGGTCCTCCGGGATGCCGGGGTGGGTCTGCGTCATGCCCTTGACGTGGCACTCGTAGATGACGGATTCGCCTTCGGGGATCTTCGGCGCGCGGTCGTCGCCCCAGTCGAAGAACGGGTTGATCACCACGGACAGCATCGTGTGTCCCAGCGAGTCCTCCTCGTTGCGGCCCGTGCCCGGCTCGTCGGCGTGCACGTCGTAGGAAAACAGCGAGGAGTGCTGGTCGAATTTGCCGTCGAAGGCGCGCGCGTACGGGTCCACCAGCAGCTTGTTCGGGTCGCAGCGCTTGCCGTTCGCCGGATCCCACGGCCCGTGTACGCGGTAGCCGTAACGCTGGCCCGGGCTCACGCCGGGCAGGTAGGCGTGCCAGACGTGGTTGTCCACTTCCTCCAGCGGGATGCGGGTCTCCGCCCCGTCGTCGTCGATGAGGCACAGCTCCACCTTCTCCGCGACACCGGAGAACAGCGCAAAGTTCGTGCCTGCGCCGTCGAACGTGGAGCCCAGGGGGTAGGAGGAACCGGGCCAGACGATGGTCTCACTCATGGGGCCACAGCTTAGTGCCCGCTGAGGCACTTCGCTTTAGGCCGTCGAGCAGGAAGGCCACCGCCGCGGCGTGCTCGTCCGCGCCGTCCGACTCCTCGTCCGCCCCGGTCGCCTGCGCCAGCTGCGCGGCGGCTTGCTGCACCGCCGCGTCGCCTAAGGTCAGTCGCAGCAACCCGCGGGCCGCGACGCGCACATTGCTTGTCGACGCAGCTTCGCCCAGCCACGCCCTCACCGACGCCGCGAACCTGGTTTCCAACTCTTTTTGCACTTGCGAGCCGGGCTGGCTGACCGCCGCGACCACGACCTCCGCGCCGTCGCGGGTGGAAAGGAGCGCTTCGCGCAGCTCGCCGCTTAAGCGTGCGGGGTCCGGCAGGGGGCCGTCGAAAAGCTCCTGCACAATCTCTTCCGCCATGGAGGCGATAAGTTCCTGCTTGTTGGCAATGTGCCAGTACAGCGCGCCGGGCGCGACGGAAAGCGAGGTGGCCACCCGGCGCATGGACACGTCCGCGAGCCCGTACTCGGCGAGGATGGCCAACGCCGCGCCGGTGATGCGCTCACGGGTTAACTGCATTCCTCCAACATAGACGCGCGGCGTCTTCGAGTGACCAAAATGGCTTTACGCGGACTCACAGAAACCCTCCAGAATGCTTGTATAGATGTCCAACGGGAGCGACAGTGAGTAGTTGGTACTATTTCTGACAGGTCTTCACCGCGACTGCATTGTTGATACCGAAAAACGAAGAAGGAAACAGTCGCTGGTGCCAACCCGTGCCGAATTACCGGGCGGGTCCGACAACGAGAGGTACAGGTATACCGTGAAGTTGCAAACGAAGAAGAGCATGGCAGTAACGACGGCGGCGCTCGCCCTCGTGCTCCCGCTCGCCGCGTGCGGGTCCGACGACGAAGGCACCTCCGGCGGCCTTTCCACCGCCGCCGAGGCACCTGAGGCGTCCGCCGCGAACTCTTCCACGGAAGCCTCTGCGGAAAAATCCGAGAAGTCTGAAAAGTCCGAAGAGAAGACGGAAAAGACTTCGAAGAGCTCCGAGACGGAAAAGAAGAAGAAGGAAAACAAGGACGACAAGAAGAAGTCCGACCAGGCGCAGGGCGGCGAGGAGCAGCCGCCGACACTGGCCAACCCGTTTGAAAACGGCATGCCGGAAAACACCAACGAGCCGCTGGCCAACGGTAAGGAGGGCAGCGAGGACGACCGCCGGGAGATGGAGGACACCGCCCGTGCCGTGCTGAACCCGGGCTCGTTCGCGGACTGGACCCCGACCATCTTGGAAAACTCCTGCAAGGCCGTGACCGAGCCGATGCTGGAGGAGCTTGAGCGCCAGGGCATGAGCCTGGAGCAGGTGCAGGAAGCCAGCCGTCTCGCCGAGGAGCAGGGCCAGGGCATCGACCTGCCGGAGACCGAGGTCAGCCTGGACGATGTGCGTATCGACGGCGACCGCGCGTCCGCAAGCCTGACCGCGAAGAGCGACCAGGGTGAGGAAACCTCGACCATGATCTTCCAGAAGGAAGACGGCCGCTGGAAGCTGTGCAACTAATCCGTAGATCCGCACTGAGCGCCGGAGCTGGGCTCCTGGCGCTCGGTTGCGTTTTGGGCATCCTCGGCGGCGGGGTGTGGGCGCTGGTGCGCCCGGCCTACATCGGCGTGGTCGAAGGCGGCGGGCTGCGCGTGGACCAGGCGGAAAGCCCCGTCAACGCCGAGTTCGCGGGCTTCGGCTCGTTCGCTTTGCTGACCACCTTGGCCGGTGTTGTCGTGGCGGCAGTCGCGCTGATCGCCGTGAAGCGCGGGAAAGTCCGCGGGTCGGTGGCGTGGCTGCTTTGGGCCGGCATCGTCAGCGCTGTAGCCGCGGTCGCGCTCTACATCTTCGGCGGCTGGTTCGTGGGGCTTGTGCACCCCCTCCCGTCGCCCGATGCGCTTTCGGACGGCGACACGCTGACCATGGTGCCGCCCGTGCGCCCAGGTGCTGCCTGGGCGGCGGGCCCGTTCGCGGCAGTGCTGGTGTACTGGACCGCCAACCTTTTGGCCTACGCCAAAGAAGAGCGCTAGCTAGCGCCTGCCCGGCCAATCCACCACGGAATGGCCAGCCGTCTGCTGGCTGACGTGGTCGATGGCAGCAAGACACGCCGCCATTGCCGAAACGACAAACTCGCCGACCTGCTCCGGCGCTGCGCCTTCAGCCACCAGCATGGTTGATTCGGCGTGCATGTGGGCGGCGCCGTCGAACTCGTGCAGGTACGCGGCGGTGGCGCAGGTGCGTTCGTTGACGTCGTTGCACACCAGCCACAGCGGCAAGAACGCGTCCAGCGCGTCGCGGCCGGTGTCCCACATGCCAGTCACGCGGGCGTAGCGTGGCCCCGGTTCGCCGTCGATGGTCAGCGCGAACGCCACGCCGTTGACGCCGGTGGCGATCACGCCGTCCTCGCCGACGCCGTAGCGGAACTCCAACTCGTCCAACGCGGCGGTCAGATCACGTATGTCCGCCGGCGCGATCACGCCGGCGGGCCCGTCCACGTCTTTGAAGAGCTCCGGTGCCGTGGACACCTCGCGACGTCCCCCGCGGGGCAGGTGACGCAGCGACGGGTGCCGCCCCAGCAGTACCTCCGTGTCCTGGGCACGCATGAGCTGCGGCGGCAGCGACTGGTCCAGGCTCGCGTCCAAGAAGCGCTCGCGCAGCTGCCGGTAAAACGCGGCGGCGTGCTCGAGGGTGTCGGCGAGTTCGGCGGCCAGTTGATCGTCGCTAAGCCCATGCTTGATGTGCACCCCGCGGCGCATGCGCGCGCACACATCGCCGGACTCCATCAGGCGGTAGCTCGCCCACGGTCCGACCCGGTCGTGGTTCCACGTATTGATGAAGCGGGCGAGCGCGCCTGCATGCTCGAAGTCGGTGGGGATGCGCTCTGCGGTGTCGATGACCAGCGCCATCGGGCGGGCGTAGTCAATCCACAGCGCAACGGTGAAAGCGTGCGCGCCGATAACCAGGCGGTCGGGGCGCACCAGCGGATTGAAACCAAGGCCCTCCAACACGGCGGCGGCGCGCTCGAGCGTGACCTCGCCGGGGCGCTGGCGGCCCACCGGTGCAGCGTGCTTTCCCATACAGCGAGCATAACGCCCCGCCCGACGGCAGCGGCCGTGCATTTCGATGCAGCGTCTACAATGTCGGCGGAATCGACTCGGTTGTGAAGGAGGTCATTGCGGTGTCCGCTGTCGGGAATCCGATTTTGGTGGTGGTGCTCAGCCTTGTGGCGGGGCTTCTCGTCGGCGGAGTGTGGTCCAGCTACCAACGCGGAGCGCCGCGCGCGGTTACCGCCGTGTTAGCGCTGCTGGCTGTCATGGCCCTGCTCTTCGCAGCCCTCACGCTCCTGGAGGTGATGTGACATGGCATGGTCCAAACAACCGCTGACCCGCGGCGAGGTTGAATCGCTGACCAACGTCTGGCGCGCCCGCGGCCTGATCCCCGTGCTCGTTGCCGTGGCCTCGGCCTTCGCGGCGTGGGCGCTGCTGCTGCCGGTGGTGCCCACCGCCGTGATCGACGCGGGCGAGCCGGCTTCTCTGGCAGGGCTGTCCACCGGCGTGTTCATGCTCGCCACCGTGATCACCCAGGTGTTCACCCCCAAAGCGCTGAAAACGTTCGGCTTCGGCTGGGTGCTGGCGGCCTCCTCGCTGCTGCTGGGCATCCCGGCGTTCGGCTACATGCTCGGCATGGACGCGGTACCGCTTCTGACCGTCAGCGCCATTCGCGGCGTCGGCTTCGGCGCGCTGTCCGTGGCGGAAGCCGCCATCATCGCCGAGCTCGTGCCGCTACGCCTGCTGGGCAGCGCCACCGGCATCTTCGGCATGGTCGTCGGCCTGGCGCAGATGGTGGCGCTGCCGTCCGGACTGGCGCTGGTGGACAAGATCGGCTACGACGCGGTGTACGTCATCGCCGCCTCCATCGGCGCGATCTCGCTGGTGGCCTGCCTGTCCATCCCTCCCATTCCGCCGGCGGATCCGGACGCGGAGACGCAGCAGAGCGTGCGCGTGCCCATGTGGCACCTCGCGCTGGTCCCGGCGCTCGGACTGATGTTTGTCACCACCGCCTACGGCGCAATCACGAACTTCCTGCCGGTGTCCATGCGTGAGCTTGACCCAGTCTCCGGCGCCGCGCTGGCGGGCGTGATGCTCGCAGTGCTCAACTTCGCAGCCATGGTGGCGCGCTACGTCGCCGGCCGGATCATGGACCGCCGCGGCTACCCGGGCAGCGTCATCATCCCGTGCCAGATCATCGCCGCCATCGGTGTCGCGCTGATGGCGATGATCCTGTCCATGGAGTTGCCGGCGTGGACGATGCTCATCGCCGCGCTGTTCTACGGCGCCGGCTTCGGCGGGGTGCAAAACGAGGCGCTGACGATGCTGTTCTACCGTCTGCCGCGCCACAAGACGTCGGAGGCCTCTGCGATCTGGAACATCGGCTTCGACGGCGGCACCGGCTTGGGCTCCACGTTCTACGGCGTGCTCGTGGCGCAGATGGCGTTCGCCCCGGTGTTCGGCATCGCCTCTGCGGTGATCACCATCGGCCTGGCTATCACGCTTTTGGACCGGCAGCTGGGCCGCCACCGCGTGGTGGAAGTGAACAACCTGTCCGCGCGCCTGAAGTCGGTGCAGGTGCCGCGGCCCTACCCGCGCAAGCGCCAGTAGCTGGCGCGGGAGCTACACTACGCACCTATGAGCGAGACATCCTCCGGCCAACAAGCCGCGGCTGTGGCAGTGTTCGACCCGTTTGCGGGCGCGGACCCCGCCGTCGGCGCGCTGCGTGACGCGCTGCGGGCTGAGGGGGTTGACGCGGAGATCACGTCGGACCCGGCGAGCGCCGTCGCCGCCGACGGGCTGGTGGTGGCCGCCTCCGGCGACGCCGCCGAGGCGCTGCGGGTGCTGCGCAACACCCAGGTGGACCGCGTGGTGGGACAGCGCCTCGCCGGTTCGCGCCCCGTGCTTGTCGTCGGCGCCGCGATGGACGCGCTGTTCGAGCGCGCCGCGGACGGCGCGGCCGGGTTCGGGGAGTGGCCGGGAGGCGTCGTAAAGCTTGATGCTTCCGTCGAGCGCGCAGCAGTTGCGGCCGCGGACGGTTCGCAGATGCTCGACGGCGCGCAGGAATTCGTGTTCAACGCCGCGACCGGGGCACGCGATTTCGAGCTGAAAGAAGACGAGTTCATCGCCTACCCGAAGCTGAGCTGGGCGGGCGAGGTGCTCGCCGCGGTGGAAAACGGCCCGCTGTGGACGACGCGTTTCCACCCCGAAGCCTCCGGTGCGGCCGGCGCCGGCGTGCTGCGCAACTGGATCGCGCAGCTGGGATAGCACGATGACGGATATGACGGAGAACCTTCAAGCAGCAGTGGCGGCGGTTGACGCCGCCCGCGAGATCTTCGTCAACGAACTCGGCGCCGCGCCCGCCCTGCACAAAGGCTCGGGCGACTTCGCCACCGCAGCGGACCTGGCGGTGGAGGAGCTGCTGCGCGACAAGCTCACCGGCGCGACCGGCATCGGCGTGTTCGGCGAGGAGCAAGGCGGTGAGCTGGACGAGCACGCCTGCTGGGTGGTGGACCCCATCGACGGGACGTCGAACTATTCCACCGGCAACCCCAACTGTGCGATCCTGGTCTCGCTTCTGGTGGAGCGGCAGCCTGTGGTGGCGGTGGTGGACGCGCCGCTGCTGGACATGCGGATGACCGCCGTCGAGGGTGGTCCGGTGCACCTCAACGGCGCCGCGCTGCCGCCGGTGAACGAGGCCACGTCCGCGCCGCACGTCGGCGTCGGCTCCCTGTTCTCCCGCGACCGCAGGCGCATGCCGTCCAACCAGCGCCTGGACCTGGCAGGGGAGCTGACCCGGGCGCACCTGCGCCCGCGGATTTCCGGCTCGGTGGGCATCGACTTAGCGTTCGCCGCCCAAGGCATCTACCAGGCCGCGGTGAGTTTTTCGCCGCACGTGTGGGACAACTCCGCGGGCATCCTGCTGGCCCGCAGCGCAGGGGCCGTGGCCACCGCCGGCGACGGCACGCCGTGGGAGCCTGGCAAAGTCGGGGCGGTGGTGGGCACCGCCAAGGCCCACGCCGCGGTGATGGAGGCGGTCCGGAATGTACGAATTGATGCGGGCGAGGAGGACTAACGCATGACTACAGCCGCAAAACCCGACAAGAAGGCCGCCCGCAAAGGGGCTCTCGCGCTCGGTGTCGCGGGCGCGCTGAGCTGGATCAGCTCGCGGATGGATTGGGTGCGCGCCGAGTTCGTCGACGACATCTCCGGCGGCGGCGAGGCAACCGTCAACGGCGCGGACTGGTCCACTGAGACCGGCGCGATTGCGGTGCTGCTGCTTGCCGGCATGGTCGCGGCATTTGCTTTGCGACGCCTCGGCCGCCGCGTCATCGGCGCCATCTGTACCGCGGCGTCCGTTGGCCTGGCGGTGCCGGCGGTGCGCTTGCTGCTCGGCGGGGCGGACCCGGAGCGTGTGCACGCGCTGCTGACCGCTGGCGCGGACGAGGCGCAGCAGGGCAATTCCGCGCCGGCGATCGCGCAGTGGGCGGACATCACCTCCGCCACCACGATTGTTGCCGGCCCCGGGTTGGCGCTCGCGGCCGCGCTGCTGGGCCTGGCTGGCGGGGTGCTGTTGGTCGCGCGGCCGGGCGAGGATTCGCCGCGGCAGAACAAGTACGAGAAGGAAACCGTGCGCCGGGAGAAGGTGCGCGAGGACTTGGAGGAGGACCCCCAGTCCGGCCGCGTGCTGTGGGACGCGATCAGCGCGGACATCGACCCGACTGATCCGCAGAGTGGACCGGATTTCCGATCCTCGAAGTCCACCCGCTAGCCTTATCCGTGACAGGCCAGGCCCCTTGCAACTGGGAGGTAGCCATGCCGGCTCCGAGCACACTCGACGACGTTGTCGCTGGTGTGCTTCGCGACGTTGCCAAGCGTGAGGCCGCCGTTTCCTTCAAAGAGATCAAAGCGCGTTCGCGCGATATGGCGCCGACCCGGGATGCCCGGGCGGCGCTTTTGCGTCATGGCTGCAGCGTGATCGTGGAGATCAAGCGCAACTCGCCGGTCTTCGGCCCCACCGGCGCCGGGCTTTCCAGCATCGAGGCGCTGGCCCAGAACATCGAAGCCGGCGGCGCCCACCTCATCGCGTGCCAGACGGAGCGGCTGCGTTTCGACGGTTCCCTGGCCGACATGGCCCAGGCTAGGGAAGCGGTAGAGCTGCCGATGGTGTGCCGCGACGTGATCGTGGACCCGTACCAGATCCACGAGGCCCGCTGCTACGGCGCTGACGCCATCCCGCTGCAGGTGGGGATCCTGGACCAGCCCCGCTTCGAGGCGCTGCTGGACCGCGCCGAATCCCTCGGCATGGCCGCCGTGGCGGAAGTGCGCACCCCGGAGGAGGCGGACCGCGCGCTGCGCGCGGGCGTGTCCGTGGTGGCGGTCAACTCTTGGACCTTCGACACCAACAACTTGAACCGCAACGCATTCGCTGAGATCGCGCCGGGTCTTCCCAGCGAGGTGATCAAGATCAGCCTCGGCGGCGTGGCCACCCCGCGCGATCTGATCAACGCCGCCTCCTGCGGCGCGGACGCTGTGCTGGCGGCGGAGGCTGTCATGGCGGCGGGCGATGTGCTCTCCGCGACGCGCTCGCTGGCCACCGCGGGCCAGCACCCCGCGTGCCCGTCGCGACGCTAAATGGCACACTGTTTGGCGTGCAAACGCTGAATTTGGCTAACATTCCGTCGCCGCCGCAGGGCGTGTGGTACCTGGGGCCCATCCCCATCCGCGCCTACGCGCTGTGCATCATCACCGGCATTATCGTCGCGATGGCGGTCTCGCTGCGCCGCTACAAGGCGCGCGGCGGCAACCCGGAGACGGTGTGGGACGCGGCGATTGTGATCATCCCGGCCGGCATCATCGGCGGGCGCCTGTACCACGTGATCACGGACCACCAGAAGTACTTCGGCGAGGGCAAAAACCCCTGGCAGGCCTTCAACATCACCGCCGGCGGCTTAGGCATCATCGGCGCGGTGACGCTTGGCGCGTTGGCGGTGTGGGTGATGATGCGGCGCAAGGGGCTGCCGATAGCGCCGCTTGCGGACGCGATCGCGCCGTCGGTGATCCTCGCCCAGGGCATCGGCCGGCTGGGCAACTACTTCAACCAGGAGCTCTACGGCGCGGAAACCGATGTGCCGTGGGCGCTGGACATTTACTATCGCGTCAACGAAGCCGGCCAGTACGCCCCGCTGACGGGACGTTCCACCGGCGAGGTGATCGCGAGCGTGCACCCGACGTTCCTCTACGAGCTGATCTGGAACGTGGCGGTGTTCTTCGTGATCGTCTGGGCGGACCGCCGCTTCCGCCTCGGCCACGGCCGCGTGTTCTGGCTGTACGTGGCCGGCTACACGCTGGGCCGGTTCTTTATCGAGTTCATGCGCCGCGACGAGGCGAACCTCATCCTCGGCTTGCGCGTGAACACGTGGGTCTCCGCGATTTTGTTCATCGTCGCCGTGGTGATCTTCTTCATGCTGCAAAAGGGGAGGGAGACCCCGGAGGAAGTGGACCCGGAGTACAACCGTTCGTCCACGGCAGACTCCCAGGATCGGGAGTACCGTGGGGCGCTGAAGAACACGAATGGCACCTACGAAGGTGAGGTTGGTACACGTGGATAGAAGGACAAAGATCGTCTGCACCCTCGGCCCGGCAGTGGCCAGCAAGGATGCGATTTTGGGACTAGTGCGCGACGGCATGGACGTGGCGCGCCTGAACTTCTCGCACGGCGACTACCCGGACCACGAGCAGAACTACCGCTGGGTCCGCGAGGCCACCGACGAGACCGGCCACGCCGTGGGCATCCTGGCCGACCTGCAGGGCCCGAAGATCCGCCTCGGCCGCTTCGAGGGCGACGGCAAGACCTACTGGGAGACCGGCGAGACCGTCCGCATCACCGTGGACGACGTCGAGGGCACGCACGACCGCGTGTCCACCACCTACAAGCAGCTCGCCCAGGACGCGAAGCCGGGCGACCGCCTGCTCGTGGACGACGGCAAGGTCGGCCTGGTCTGCACCGAGGTCGACGGCAACGACGTGGTCTGCCGCGTCACCGAGGGCGGCCCGGTGTCCAACAACAAGGGCGTGTCGCTTCCGGGCATGGACATTTCCGTTCCGGCGCTGAGCGAGAAGGACAAGGCGGACCTGCGCTTCGCACTCGAGCTCGGCGTGGACATCATCGCCCTGTCGTTCGTGCGTTCCCCGGCTGACGTGGAGCTGGTCCACGAAATCATGGATGAGGTCGGCCGGCGTGTGCCTGTCGTCGCAAAGCTTGAAAAGCCCGAGGCTGTGGACGCGCTGGAGTCCATCATCCTCGCGTTCGACGCAGTCATGGTTGCCCGCGGCGACCTGGGCGTGGAGATCCCGCTCGAGCAGGTCCCGGCGGTGCAGAAGCGTGTGATCCAGATTGCGCGTGAGAATGCCAAGCCAGTGATCGTCGCCACGCAAATGCTCGACTCCATGATCGAGAACTCGCGCCCGACCCGCGCCGAGGCCTCCGACGTGGCCAACGCGGTGCTCGACGGCGCGGACGGCGTCATGCTCTCCGGCGAGACGTCCGTGGGCGTGGACCCGCACAACGTGGTGCGCACCATGAGCCGCATCGTGCGCTCCGCGGAGCAGATGGGCAACGTGCCGCCGCTGAACCACATCCCGCGCACGAAGCGCGGCGTGGTGTCCTACTCGGCCCACGACATCGCCGACCGCCTCAACGCGCGCGCGATTGTCACCTTCACCACCTCCGGCGACACCGCCCGCCGCGTGGCGCGCCTGCACCCGGACCTGCCGCTGCTGGTGTTCACGCCGGTGCAGCAGGTGCGGTCGCAGCTGGCCATGACGTGGGGCGCGGAGACGTTCCTGTGCGAGCAGGTCCACAGCACCGACGACATGATCAAGGTGGTGGACCGCCAGCTGCTGGCGATGGAGCAGTACAACGAGGGCGACACCATGGTCGTCGTCGCTGGCACCCCGCCGGGTGTTGCGGGCACGACGAACACCATCCACGTGCACCAGCTCGGCGAGGACACGCGCAACCCGTAAGTGGTTACGCTGGTGGGCATGCCTGAAACCGGAATTGAAGTTCGCGACGCCCACCTGCACAACCTCCGCAACGTGGATGTGGACATCCCGCGCGGCACGCTCGTCGCAGTGACTGGGGTGTCCGGCTCCGGCAAGTCCTCGCTCGCCTTCGGCACCATCCACGGCGAAGGCCAGCGCCGCTACCTCGAATCGGTGGCGCCGTTTGCCCGCCGCCTGATCGGCTCGGCGGTGGACCCGCAGGTCGGCTCCGTGGAGGGCCTGCCGCCGACGGTGGCGCTGGAGCAGTCCACCTCCGGTGGCGGCGCGCGCTCCACCGTGGGCACCGTCTCGGCGCTGTCCAACAGCATCCGTTTGCTGTACTCGCGCGCGGGCGACAACCCGAAGGGGCTGTACTCCGACTCGTTTTCCCCGAACACGCCTGAGGGCATGTGCCCGACGTGCCAGGGCACCGGCGTGGTGCACGAGCCCACCGAGGCATCGATGGTGCCGGACCCGACACTGTCCATCGAGGACGGCGCAATTCAGGCCTGGCCGGGCGCGTGGGCCGGCAAGAACTTCCACGACATCCTTGCCACGCTGGGCTACGACCTGGATTCGCCCTGGCAGGACCTGCCGAAGGAAGACCGCGAGTGGATCCTGTTCACCGAGGAGCGCCCCGTGGTCACCGTCAAGCCGCTGCGCGGCGAGGACCAGATCCAGCGCAACTACAAGGGCACGTGGCGCTCCGTGGCGTCGTATCTGACCAACACGCTCGCCGAGACGCAGTCCGATACCCTGCGCAAACGCGTGTTGTCCTACATGGAGTCGCGCGTGTGCGAGACCTGCCACGGCCGCCGCCTCAACCCGGAGGCGCTCAAGGTCACTTACGCGGGGATGCCTATCGACGAGCTCGGCGCCCTGCCGCTGGACGAGGTCTACGAGGTGCTGGCGGCGCAGGAGCCTGCCGAGGGGTCCGCCGAGGACCTGCTGCTCAAACAGATCCTGCCCGCGCTGCAGTCCGCGCTGGACCTAGGCCTCGCGCACTTAAGCCTGGACCGGCCTGCGCCCACCCTGTCCGCCGGCGAACTGCAGCGCATCCGTCTGTCCGCCCAGCTGCGCTCGGGCTTGTTCGGCGTGGCGTACGTGCTCGACGAGCCGTCCGCCGGCCTGCACCCCTCTGAGCGCGGCGCCGTGCTGGATATCTGCCGCCGCTTCATCGACGCCGGCAACTCCGTCCTGCTCGTGGAGCACGACATGGAACTCGTCGCCCAGACCGACTGGCTCGTGGACGTCGGCCCGCTCGCCGGCGAGCGCGGCGGTGAGGTTGTCTACTCCGGCCCCACCAGCGACTACACCGGCGACGCGCCCACAGCGAAGGCGCTGGCGAACCGGACACTTTCGCCTAACGACGCCCCACGGTCCGCCACCGGCGAACTGCGCCTTTCCGGCGTGTCGGCCCGCTCGATTGAGGGGCTGGACGTTTCCTTCGGGATGGGCCAGTTCACCGCGGTGGCCGGTGTGTCCGGCTCCGGCAAGTCCACCTTGGTCAGCACCGTCCTCGCAGGTGTGCTCCGCGACGCCGCGTCCACCGTTGTCGAGGAAGAGGACGACTCTGCGGGTGATGCGGGGGCAGGGGAGGCCGGATGGACCGTCGATAAGCAAGAAGGCTTCGAAGCGGTGAGCCGAGTTGTGCAGATCACCCAGAAGCCCATCGGGCGCACCCCGCGCTCGACGCTGGCGACCTACACCGGGCTGTTCGACGGCGTGCGGAAACTGTTCGCCGGCACCGACGAGGCGAAGCGGCGCAAGTGGACCGTGTCGCGCTTTTCCTACAACGTGAAGCAAGGGCAGTGTCCGACCTGCGGCGGCGCCGGCAAGATCGAGGTGGAGCTGGTGTTCCTGCCCGGCTCGTACACCACCTGCCCGGACTGCGGCGGCGCGCGCTACAACGACGAGACCCTCGAGGTGACCTGGGAAGGCCTCACCATCGCGCAGGTGCTGGAGCTGACTGTCGACGAAGCCGCGGACGTATTCGCCGACGAACCGAAAATCCTGCGCGCGGTGGAAACCTTGCAGGCGGTGGGGCTGGGCTACCTGCGCCTGGGCCAGGGCGCGCCGGAGCTTTCCGGCGGCGAGGCGCAGCGCATCAAGCTGGCCACCGAGCTGCAGCGCTCCCGCAACTCGCGCCGCGGCCACACCGTGTACCTGCTCGACGAGCCCACCACCGGCCTCCACCCCGCCGACGTGGCGCTTTTGGTCAAGGAGCTCAACAGCCTGGTCGACGCGGGCCAAACCGTGATCGTGGTCGAACACGACCTGTCCGTGATCGCGCAAGCCGACCGCGTGATCGAGATGGGCCCGGGCGCCGGCACCGACGGTGGTCAGGTTGTGGCTACCGGCACCCCCGCCGAGCTGGCGGAGCGTGACACCGCAACCGGGAAGGTGCTGGCAGAGCGTTCGGCGTAGGTCGCCGTTGGTGGGGCTATGCAGCGGCATAGTCGCGGAGCCCCTGTTTTCTAAGTTGCGTTAGAGTGACCAGCAAACGAACTTTGCAAAAGTTGACAATTGGTACGGTCGTTCAGATTTAAAGGTGCAGGTCAGAAGCTTATAAGGTTTGCCGCATGTAAATTCGTACAAAACCGAGGGGGCAAGCGGTTTGAATCGCTATGCAGCTGCATAGTCGTGCTGGCCGATTCCACTATGCGACGGCATAGTCTTGCTGCCCGGTCCCGCTATGCAGCGGCATAGTCCCGGCACGGTCGTTGACTATGCAGTGGCATAGTCCTGGGGGGCCTGGTCACTATGCAGCTGCATAGTTTCTGCGATAGCCAGCCCGCCTCAGAAACGTTCTACTCAGCTTCGTCGACTATGCAGCGGCATAGTCTCGCTGGTCGGAATTCACTATGCAGCTGCATAGTCGGGAGGGGTCGGCCACTTTGAGACGGCATAGTCGCGGAGATACCGTCCAAGTAGTAGTGACTATGCAGCGGCATAGTCCTTTGGGCGGTGGTCCACTATGCGGCTGCATAGTGCCGCGAGCTTGGATTCACTATGCAGCTGCATAGTCGCGCGGGATCGGATCTACTATGCAGATGCATAGTCAAACGAAGTACGTTATCGGATCACCGCTACCTGTCTTGCCAATTTCGAAGCAGCTGATTTTCGGTGTAGGCGTAGTCCGGGTCGACCGCCTCGATCGCGCGGGTGAGGCGCTCCTCCCAACGCTGCATGGTTTCGGCACCAAGTGGACCGATTGGGCCGTCGGGATTTTCCACGGCGGCGTCGAGCACGATGCCCGCAATTGCGATGTCGGGCCGCGTCCAATTGCGCCCGTCGCTAAGTTCAAGAAATGCACGGCAGGCCGCGATCGCTTCGTCAGGGTCGTCGAGCGCCTCGTGGAACAGCACCGCGGTGGCCCAGTGGTGCATGGCGAGGAGCTCATCGCTTTCCGACGGAGCCTCCGCCGCCTCAACGAACCTGTACAAATCCAACGGTGAGTAGTGCGCTGCGTCGTAGCTGCTCAGCGTCATTGCCGTCCACCGCGCCAACGGCGAATCGGCGAACACCGCGTTTGCTTCCTTGCCACTGATGCTGCGTGAGTTGATGTGGTTGCGGGCGAGCGCGTGAACGACGGTGACTTGGGTTTCCACGTCGTCGGATTCGGCCAGGATCGACTGTGCCTCGTCCCATGTCAGGTCGGGAATCGGGGCGGGTTCGGCGTCGGCGAGGTACTGGTCAAGGGTGATTGCGGGTGGCAGTTGGCTGCTCATGCGGCCGAGGTTACATAAACCCGCCCCACCACCAGTCGCGCCACTCGTCGAAAAAGGGGTGCACCGGCGGAGTGATTACCTCAGCACCAGCGTGCAGTTCGCTGACCTGGCTGATGCCGTGTAGGGAGTTGAGGAACCACAGCGGGTGCTCAGCAGCGGCGTCGGGGTGCAGCCGGCGCCGCTCAACGCGCACGCCGAGCTGAGCCGCCCGCGCAACAACCTGGTGCAAAGTCACGCTCGGCAGCCACACCCCGTCGGGGACGCACAGGGTGTCGCCGTCCCACATCACCAGCGCGCCGGTGGTGGTCTCCAACATTGCGCCGTGCTTATCCGCGATCACTGTGTCGTCGGTCCCTGCCAGCTGGTACCGCGAGCGGTGCGCGCGGAACGCGGCGAAGTCGGGGCCCTTCACCTCGGGCTGGGTGCGCGGGTCGGGGGCCTGCGCAAATGTCAGTGATGTGGTGGGGCTGTCTCTTATACACATCTGACGCTGCCGA
>ERZ1031176.18-NODE-18-length-42938-cov-43.300236_pt1 | contig 42938 bp, 35 predicted proteins | sample MGYA00518586_ERZ1031176 | MGnify/ENA primary metagenome ERZ1031176 (study PRJEB33718, sample SAMN03159775) | human skin metagenome | collected 2014-05-20 | study: EMG produced TPA metagenomics assembly of the PRJNA266117 data set (Human skin bacterial metagenome... | reverse complement strand
TGCAATTTTCACTAATTCTCGCCTTTCTTTACGCACATTTCCGCATACGTTACCGCTGTCTGGGAGCCTCCGCTGGGCGAACCCGAGTGCCCGCACCCCCAGTGCATTTAAATTTGGGAAGGGCATACAAATAAGTGGTAGCGTTCCCTGTGTTTTTGCGGTGTCGAACCATTGGAATAGTTGGGAGCAGCATGTCCCGTCAGCTCAGTACTGATCGTGCGCACGTCAAGCGCATCACCGCGGCGGCGACGGTGCTGGCGCTCGCCGGCGGGGCCGCCACGGTGCCGCTCGGCCCGGCGCTCCCGGTGGCGCACGCGCAGGTCGCCCCGGTTCCGCAGGAGGGCCTGAGCCACGGCGCGGTGCGCCAGACGTTCGGGGTGAACCCGGACTGGGAGGCCTCGGTCTTCTTCTCCGACGCGATGACGGTGGGCACCGTCGCGGTGGACTTCGTGCCGCAGAAAACAGGCCAGAGTGCCTTGGAGCGACCCGAGCAGGCACCGAAGGACGACCCGGTGTTCAACGTCATCCCGGAGACGGCGACGTACACGGTGAAGCACTACAAGCGGGTCAACCGCCGGACCGTCGAGGCTGCCACCTACGAGGTGACCGGCCGCCGGAGCCAGGTCCCGACGCCAAGCGGCAACTGGGCTATCCGCATCGCGTACGACCTGCCGGACGTCGCCGTCGAGAAGAGCGACCGCCTCGCCTTGTTCGCCACCGGCATGGGGACGAAGTACCCGAAGCCGCTGGCAGGCGGCGACATCCGCTTCACCATGCCGCGCATCAACTCCGGGTTCGGCGGCACGATCCGGGTGCACGACCCCGATGGCAAGGCGGTGGAGCCGCCGAAGCTGCTTCTGCAGCAGGGCACGACGACCACCGACGTACCGGTTGCCGAGGACGGCACCTACGAACTGACCATCAACGGCGCGTCGGGCACCTACACCGCCAAGGTGGTTCCGCCGGCAGGTTTCGCCTCGCCGGAGCCGAGGACGTGGGATGTAGCCAGCGGCGCGCCGGACCGCGACTTCGATGTCTACCCGATCACTGTGAGCGGCAGGCTTCTCGACGCCTCCGGTGACCCCGTGCAAGGCGCCACCGTGGCGATCGCCGGCCGCAACGCCATCACGGATCAGGAGGGCAACTTCACCGTGACCAAGGTCCCGGTGGGCACGTACGACTTGGTGTTCGGCGGGACCACAACAACCGAGACGAAAACGGTCAAAGGTGTTGTGGTGAGCGACCAGCGCGACAACTGGATCGGCGAGCAGCGGGTCAATGAAAAGCCGCAGTTCGGCACCGTGTCCGGCAAGGTGGTGGACCCGTCAGGCAAAGGTGTCGCGAATGTGACGGTGACGGCTGGTGGGAAGTCTGCGACGACCTCTGCCGACGGCACCTACTCGATCGCTGGGGTGCCGGCTGGTTCGGTGACGGTCGAGGTAGATGCCCGCACGGTTCCGAGCGGCTATTCCGTGTCTGCCGCGCAGCAGAAGGAGCTGACGATAGCTGGCCTGTCCGGCGTGGACTTCAAAACCACGCGTGACACGGGCACCGTGTCCGGCAAGGTGGTCGACCCGTCAGGCAATGGTGTCGCGAATGTGACGGTGCAGGCAGGAAACGAGTCGGCGCAAACCTCTGCGGACGGCACCTACTCGATTGCTGGGGTGCCAACTGGTTTGACCACCATCAAGGTCACCGCGGCACCGGCGCAGTACGTGCTGCCGGCGTCGAAGCAGGAGAACGTGACGGTCAACGGTGTTTCCGGCGTGAATTTCCCACTCGCGCTGAAGCCGACGCCGACGCCGAAACCGACGTCCACAACACCGAAACCGACCACGTCGAAACCGACCACGTCGAAACCAACCCCGTCGCCCACCACGCCGAAGCTGACGACCGCGAAGCCGAAGCCGACCACGCCCAAGCCGGCGCCGACGACATCAAGACCAACGCCGACGCCCACACCCACGACGACGGCCCCGAAACCGATGCCGAAACCAACCCCCACCCCAACCCCGAAACCGACGACGACTCAGCCGCCGGCGCCGACGGTCGGCTCCGTGTCCGGCAAGGTCACTGACGCTGCCGGCAAGGCGGTGCCGGGCGCGACTGTGACGGCTCGCGACGCAAACGGCAAGGAGTACACCGTCCAGGTCGCCAAGGACGGGACTTTCAAGCTCAACAACCTTCCGCCGGGCAACTACACCGTCACCGTCGGCGTGCCTAAAGGCCACGTTGCGCCGCCGCCCGCCAACGTGACGGTGAAGGCGGGGCAGACCGTCAGGCTGCCCGGGTTCGTGGTCAACCCTGAAAAGCCGAAGGCGCGGTTCGATTGGGACCGTGTGGTGGTCAAGCCCGGTGAAACCCAGGTCAGCGCGCCGAAGCGTTCCGGCGACACCACTTCCGCACCGAGTTTCCGCACGACCGGTGTCACAAAGGTCAGCCCCGACGGCAAGACCACACAGATCCCCGCCGAGGACCGCTGGATTTCGGTGGAGAAGGACGGGACGGTCGTCGCCCGCCCGCCGCGCAACGCCGCGCCGGGCGAGTACCGCGTGGAGGCCAAGGACGCCGCGGGTCAGACGCATACCATCACCGTCGAGGTGGCGCAGCCTGCGCCGATGGCGAAGCAGCACGAGGTGCGGTTCCCGCTGATCCCGGTGCCGGCGGGGTCGACCCGCCAGGCAGGCCGCCCGCGCGCGCGAGTCACTGACGGCCCATTCGTCTACCAAGACCGCCGCGTTCCTGAGGGCGCGCGTTTCGACGTCGACCCGGCGTTCGCCAGCTGGGTGCGCGCTGACGACAACGGCCGTCTCACGTTCACCCCGCCGCGAGACGCCAAGCCCGGCATCCGCACGATCCCGGTGAAGGTGACTTTCCCCGACAACTCCGCCCGCACCTACAACGCGGAGGTGGAGATCGGGGATCCGCTGCTCGCCCTGACCACCGAGCTCGGCTACGAGGAGGGCCTGTCCGTGCGCCCCGGCGAGGGCGTCACCGTGCTGCGCACCGGTGCCACCGCGCTGCCGGAGGGCACGACCTTCAAGGTCGACCGTTCCACGCCGCTGGACGGCTGGGTCGCGATGGTGGACGCGCACTCCGGGGATCTGCGCTTGTTCGCCCCGAAGCAGGGCAGTGACGTGGAGGTTCCGGTGATCGCGTACTTCGCGGACGGGTCGTCGACAGAGCTCACCGCGGGCGTTCGCTTATCGACGAGCTCCGCCCTATCCAACAAACATTCCCCCTCGTACGCCGACGTTTCCGCCGCCCCCGGCGGGACCGCGACGGTGGGGCTGACCGGTTCCGTGCCGTCTGGCACCACGTTCGTGGTCGTGGATGGTGGGGGACTGCGCAACGTGGACGTCGATAGGCAAACTGGCTCGCTGAAGATCCAGCTGGCCCCGGACGCGCAGCGCGACACCCCGTACACGGTGACGGTGCGCGTGCGCTACGCCGACGGCAGCACCGAGGAGATCGCCGCGAAGGTCACGGCCGTCTCGGACGCGGTGCGGTTTAGCCCGCAGGTCGCCGGCGGCGATGGCGCGTCGGTGCGCACCGGCCTGCCGCGCGGCGCGAAACTCGTCGACTTCGACCACACCGGGTGGGATGTCGCCTTCGACTCCGCCACCGGCGAGCTGACCGCAACGCCGAACAGCGACGTGCCCGCGGGCACCGTGCTGAAGGTGCCGGTCAAGGCGACATTCCCGGACGGCTCCACGAAGATTGTGGAGTACCCGGTCACGGCCACCGCCGCGCCGGAAACGAAGCCGCAGCAGGGCTCGTCGGCATCCGCCGGGTGGATCGCGGTGGTCCTCGGCGCGCTGGTGGCCATCGCGGGCGTCGGCTACGCGGCGTTTCTCAACCAAGACGCCATCAGGGCGCAACTGAAGCAGTTCGGATTCTAGAAAGGGACACCGGCATGAACGTAATGAAGAAAACGATGGCAGTGTCCCTCTGCGCTGCCCTGGCCGTCACCGCGGCACCTGTGGCGGACGCGAAAGTCACGCTCGGCGCCACCCAGCCGGACGCGACCGTGAACCACTCGAACGCCTCCACGCCGTTCATCAACGGCTACATCACCCCGCGCGGTGAGGGCCGGTTCGACTACTCGCACCCTGCGTCGCAGGCAGACAACCACCAGTTCGACACCTCCATGGCAGTCCGCGCAGGCGGAGCCCTGGTGGACCCCGGCCTGCACGCCAAGCCGGAGGTGACCACCGAGGGCTCCGCCGACGTGCTCACTTACACCCAGCAGCACAACAACTTCCTCATCACCCGCACCTACCGCATCGACGGCGGACGCGTCGACGCCACCGTGACCGTGAAAAACACCGGCCGAGCGAACGGCGAAGTGGGCATCGACCTGGCCAACGCCCTGCCGTCGTCCGCGGGTATCACGGCGAAGCGCAACGGCAGCCGCGTGACCGTCCAGCCGAAGTCCGGCGGCTACATCACCGACGTGCGCTTCACCGCGCCGGACGCGGTAGCGACGGGCGAAACCAAAGCGGCGGCACTCGCGGGAGCGAACAACGGTGCCCAGCACCAGGCCGCGAGGTGGGAGCGCACGGTGGCCCCGGGGGCGTCGATAAGCGCGGGCATGTCTGTGAGCATCACAACCCAAGATTCGGCGCTGGACAGCGACGGCGACGGGCTGCGCGACTCCTGGGAAGCCGAGGGGCTCAGGCTTGCCGACGGCACGTACCTGCCCATCCAACGCTGGGGCGCAGACCCCGACCGCAAAGACCTGTTCCTGCAGGTCAACTGGATGAAATCCGAGTGGGAGACCATCGGCTGCGACCGCACCGAACGCTTCGCCGCCACCCTGGAAGATTTCGCCGAATTCGCCGCCTGCGCCACCGCGAACACGAAGAGCTACGCACCGAACCCGTCGCTGCTCAAAGAACTGGAAGACCTCTTCGACGACCACGGCATCAACCTCCACATCGACGCGGGCAAGTCCTACGTCAGCGAATCCATGGCAAGCATGACCGCCGCCGAACGCAAAGGCGGCGACACGGAGCCGTACACCGCCGAATACTTCGGCGGGCTCGACGACGACGGACGCACCGCCAAGCTGGAAGAGCAGGCAGACAGACTCCTCGGCGCGCGCCGGTCGGTGTTCCGCTCGGCGCTCATCGGCACCCGCTTCGACGAGAGCGACAAGAAGAACGTCACCGGCCTCGGCCAGGTCAACGGATCCACCTTCTTCATCTCCGGGGACGTGACCAACAGCGACGAGCTGTTGCGCAACACCATCCTCCACGAGTTCGGCCACACGCTGGGCCTTATGCACTGGGGGCGTGAAACCCGCGGCAATACCGCCCAGCGCCCAGTGCGCTTCGTGGACACCAAAGACCCGTCGATGGAGTTCGACCGCCCCGGCTACGACTGGCTGGGCGCCTACAAGTCCACCATGAGCTACGCCCACCAGTTCTCCACGTTCGGATTCTCCGACCAGGAAGTGCGCACCACCGAGGCGATCCCCAACGCCGAGGACAAGTCCCGCTACAAGCCCAAGGACGACAACTTCAACTACGCCATCCCGTCGGATTGGGACAACCTGCTGTTCAAAACCGAGTTCATCGGCAAGGGCGTGCACGACTACGACCACACCGCCGACGCCCCCGAGGTCCTCGCGGACGAGGAACGCGCCGTGGTCGACGAGCTGATCTCCGCAGCCGCCGCCACCGGCAATAACGACGGCAAGGTCGGCTTCAGCCTCGCCCGCAACCTGAACAACGACAACGGCATCATCACCCAGGCCGACACCAACATCATCAAGGGCGAGCTGCGCAACCTCGGCTCCACCGACGACACGTTCACCGTCGTCGCGGACTACGGCGTCGGCGAGTTCAGAGGCAACTACTTCGCCAAAGGCGACTCGAACTACATCACGCCCGTGGACATCGAAGTCTCCCCGGCTGCGTTCATCGACAACCCGGTCGTGCCGCTGCACATCACCGTGTCCAACTCCGAGGGCGCCCGGGTCTTCGACGACACGTTCAACGTCTCCGCGCTCGAATACTCCCGCGCCGAGATGGACAAGGTGCTCAAGGAGGTCCTCGCCTCCAACGCGGACGAGAAACTGAAGGCGTTCGCCCGCAACCGCCTCAAGGCCGCTCCGTCCGAGACCCCGACTACCACCGCGAAGCCGGCGCAGGTGCCGGGGAAGGCGGAGCCGTCGCCAAGCGAGAAGCCCTCCGGCAGCTCCGAGTCGCCGCTGGGGATCATCATCGGTGTGCTGCTGGGCCTCGTCGGCCTGGGCGCGGCCGGGTTCGGTTGGGCGCACAGCCAAGGTCTGATCTAGCCCTCGTTCCAGAGGTTCAAGGGGCATTTGCCTACCGACGAGCTCTGTCCAACCGCGCACTAGAAAGCCAGCGAAACGTGTGACCTAGTGATAACGTTTCCTGTGTTTTAGCGGTGTATCAGCGTTGAGAAAGTTGGGAAAACCATGTCCCGTCGAACGTACTTTGAACGACCACGCGCGAGGCGCCTGACCGCGGCGGCCACCGTTTTGGCGCTCGTTGGCGGGGTAGCATCCGTGCCGCTGGGACCCCTCTCGCCCGCGGGCCTGGTGGGCACCGCCGCCGCGCAGGATCTTCGCGACGGCTTCCGGCTGGAGGCCTTTGGTGGCAGGGACAATGACAAGTGGGTCATCAACACCAGGCTGGACGACGGTCAGACAGAACCGCAGTCCTTCGGCGCGATAACGATTGAGATCGTGCCAGCGCCAGCAGTGCAGTCTCCCCAGCCCAAGTTCAATGAAGTCGACACCTATGAGGTGTACAACAACCGCGAGATGATCGGGCAATTCGAGGGGCACACGTTGACAGAAGACGACGGCACCCAGCTGCTGACGATTCAGTTCCAGGATCCTGTCGAACTCAGCCCCGGATCCGTCTTGCAAGTCATGTCCCCCGTTGACCGGAATATCTCGAATGGCGGGGGAACATACATTCCCGGGTTGCTCGCCTATGGGCGTCCACCGGGAGCGGGGGTAGAGGATCTGTACGGGTCGGTATCGGGCGCTGTAGTTGACGAAGATGGCGAACCGGTTCCGAATGCGCAAGCGGAGTTGGTCGGCATCGACGGTGCCGAGGTGCGGGTGCTTGATATCGATTCCGACGGTTCAATCCGCGGTGATGTTCCCGCCGGCGAGTACACCCTTCGCGTCGATGTGCCGGAGGGGTATGAACCACCAGCAGACTTCCAGGTGATTGTGCGGCCCCAGGAATCCGTGGAGCTCGGACACATCACCGCGTCTAGGCTGCCCGGCTCGGTCAGTGGAGTCGTTCTCAGCGACGTATCCGGACCCCTGTCGGGGGCCGAAGTCACTCTTGTTGCCTTCTCGGGAGGCGAAACCTTTCAAACCGAAACCGACACAAACGGCAACTTTTTGTTTAATGGCGTACCCGCTGGCGAATACGAGGCCTCCGTTTTTGCTCCCGGAACAATCATGCAAGTTAATCCCTCCAGCGTGGTAGTACTGCCGGGGGAAGATAGCCGCGTAGACATATGGCTTTTGGATGAGAACTCCGAGGGCTATTCCTTCATCGACGTTTCGGTTTGGGCGGATGAAAACGACAACAGTACCCGTGACGCCGGTGAAGACATCCCCGGGTTGCATGTTGCGCTCGTATCCGAAGACGGTTCCATCGAGCAAAGTTCATTTACCGACGAGCTCGGAATGGCATTTTTCGAGACCGCACCAGCTGGTGACTACACCATCCAGATCACAAACCCGGGCGGTTACCGTTTCGTCGATCCGAAGGATCCCGATAACAATTCCTTCAAGGAAGGGGCGATCCTCGAAAGCAAGCCCTTCTACTTTAACGGTCTTGAGCTGGTCAAAGAGGTACAACTTGAAAGGGAGGTGGTTGCTACAACAACGTCCGCGCCTGCTCCTGCTCAAACGACTACGACGGCACCGGCACCCACGACCTCGCAGCAGTCGACCACAACGGCACCCACGACACCGCGGCCGGTAGATACCGCATCCGAACTGGCAGTCACAACCCCGACTACCTCAAAGCCGACCCCGACCACCTCAACGTCGACGAAGTCAGCACCGGCCACCCCAACATACGCGCCGACCACAACGCGGACGAAGCCTTCGACGTCCACGGTGCCACGAACGACCACGACGAAGCCGTTGATGCCGACGCAGCCGAACGGGGGTAACAAGGTTGAGGTGCTGCCAGCTAATCCGGACGCGTTCGCGTGGGACCGGGTTGTGGTGAAGCCGGGTGGCATCTCGGTGGTGCCACCTGCCCGCAGTGAAAAGAGCCCGGCAGTCGCGTTCGAGACCACCAAGGTCACCCGCACCGACGCCGACGGCAGCACCGAGATCCTCGACCGGGCGGATAGCTGGATTGAGGTGCGGGAGGACGGCACGGTCGTAGCCAGGCCGCCACGCGACACCCCTCCGGGCGAGTACCAGGTGAGCGTGACCGCGTCCTCGGGCGAAAAGGACACGATCACTGTTTCCGTCGAACCGAACCCCACGATGGCGGATCGCTACGAGGTGGAATACACCTCGCCGCGCGTCAACGTCGGCGCGGAGGGCAATACGGGAGCGCCGCGCGCGGATGTATCTGAAAACGGTCACCTCTACATCGGTCGTGCGCTGCCGGTGGGCACGAAGTTCACCGCCGACCACAATTGGGCGTCCATCGATTCAAACGGCCGCGTCACTTTCCGCCCACCCGCGGATGCGCGACCCGGCACATATGAGGTGCCGGTAACTATCACTTTCCCGGATAGCAGCTCCAAGACGGTTACGGCTGCCTTCACCGTTGTCGATAGCAAGCTCGCCGACAACGTGACGTTCAGCTACAAGCCTGCCAAGGTTCGCCCGGGCAGCACCATCACCATCACGCGAACCGGGGAAGTGCCCGAAAACACCACGTTCGCCATCGCGCCGGGCGTGAACCTGCGCGGTTGGACCGCATCCGTCGATTCCGAAGGCACCCTTCGCGTGACGGCTCCAAAGAGGGCGACCGGTACGGTCGATGTTCCTGTTGTTGCGTACTTTAGCGACGGCTCCACCAAGGAGATTGCAGTTCGCGTATCGACGAGCTCCGCCCTACCACCCACCCGCCACACCACCACAGCAGGGCAGCGCACCTCGGTAGACCTGTCGGACGGGGTGCCGAAAGGCACGAAGTACACGCTCGGCGAGTTCAATGCGCCGGGTTGGACCGCGCAGGTCGACCGGAACGGCACGCTCACCGTGCGAACGGACGCGACCGTGCCGGTGGGCCAGGAGGTCACCGTGCCGGTGCGCATAAATTACCCCGATGGCTCGACTGAAGTCGTGAAGGTGCCGGTTGCGGTGAGGGGCGAAGTGGCGTCGCAAAGCAAGGGCTCCTCTGAGAACCTCGGCTGGCTGGCGGTGCTGCTCGGCGTTCTCGCTGCGGTCTCCGGCATCGGGTACGCAGCTTGGTTGAACCAAGACGACATCAAAGCAGCATTACACGACTACGGGATCAGGATTTAAACCATGCACATCTCCAAAAAGACGCTGGCAGTCGGCCTGTGTGCAGCCCTGGGCAGCACCCTGTGCGTGGCACCTGCGCACGCTGAGGTAACAATCGACGGGCCGACCGCGATCGTGGACGGCCACCGCGGCGACCAGTGGGATCCGTACTACAACGCCGAACTGCGCTCGGACTTGCCCGGCCAGTTCACCTACTACAACCCCGAAGCGGCGGTAGACGCGCACACATTTGAACTGCAAAGCGACATCACCGTCAACGGCGTGAAGGTGCCGCGGAAAGTAGGTGTTGCGCCGCAGAACGAGTCCGAAGGTGACGCAGACACTGTGTCGTTTACTGGCGCTGCCGGGGAGGTGAGCTTCGCTCGCTTTTACCACTTCGACGGTGAGAAAGTTGTTCATACCGTGGTTGCCAGGAACAACGGCACTGCGGATGCCGACGTAGAACTGGATGTGGTTAACCAACTGACCAACTCGCCGGATGACTTACAGCTTTACCGTGCTGCGCACACGTACCTAGTGCAGCCGAAGTCGCGCGGTTACATCACGCGTGCGGGGTTCGTCGGGGCGCAACGCTCCGGCGTGGGTGCGACCGCGGCGGAGGCTCTCGACGGCGGCGGGCAGGGCGTTACCCCCATGTTTCAGGCAGGTACGTGGGCGGACAAGCTTGCGCCAGGGCAGCAGCTCGTCGCGAGAGCTTGGGTGAGCGTAACTACGCAGGACGACGCCTACGACACCGATGGCGACGGCCTGCGCGACTCGTGGGAATCCCATGGCATGGTGCTCGAAGACGGCACACCGCTTCCTATCCACCAATGGGGCGCAAGCCAAACCGAGCCAGACCTGTACCTGCAGTTGAACTGGATGAAATCCGAGTGGGAGACCCTCAGCTGCGACAGGAAAACGCCGTTCGCGGCCAACGTCGACGGCTTCAAGGAGTTCGCCGCGTGTGCACGTGCGAACATGAAGGACTACGCACCGTCGCCACAAACGCTCAAAGAGCTCGAGGACCTCTTCGCCGAACACAATGTGCGCCTACACATTGATGCTGGCAAAGGCTACGTCTCGCAGGACATGGCAACGATTAGCGAGGCACAAGGCGGCAAGACCCTGAACTACACGCAGGAGTTTTTCCCCGGCTACACCAGTACGCTCTCTTCCGCGGAGAAAGACGAAATCGTACAGAACTATTTGCAGCCGGAGGCAAACCGTCTCCTCGGCGCACGCAAGGCCGCGTTCCGCCAGGGGATCATCGGCGACCGTATCTCACGCGCGACCGAAGCCACCGGTCTCGCGCCGCTCAACGGCAACGCGTTCTTCGTGGCAAACATGGACCAGATGACTACGCAGGAGCAACTGCGCAACACCATCCTCCACGAGTTCGGCCACACATTGGGGCTGAAGCACAACGGCACGATGCGTGAAGGCAACACTGCGCCGAACATCGCGAACATCAGCGAATACCAGTCGGTCATGAGCTACGCCCACCAGTGGAACGAGTTCAACTACTCCGTAGCTGACACCATGTCTAGCAATTTCACCATCCCCGCAGACTGGGCCAACCTGAACTACCCCGGCGCCCACGTCGGCAAGGGCAGCATCAGTGTTGGCAGGGAAGACACCTCCGAAGTGCCGGACGCCACCGACCCCAGCGCTGACCGCGAGCACTCGGCCCCTGACGAGGCGACCGCGGACGAGCTAATCCTCAACTCCGCCGAGGACAACCGCAAGAAGGCCGGGTTTGCGCTGCTAAAGACGCCGAACGGCGACAATGGCATCGTCACCAACGCGGCCGGCAACAACGTGCTCAAGGGGCGCCTGACCAACCTTGGCGACACGTCCGAGGCGTTTCGCGTCACCGTCGATTACGGCGAGGGTGAAGATAAGGGTACCTACACCGAGGATGTGTGGCTGGCCGGAAACAAGTCGGGTGTGTACAGGCGCGACTTGGAGATTCCGATTAATGAAGCGCAGCTGCTGAACAACCCGGTCGTGCCCGTCACGGTGACCGTGAGCAATTCGGACGGCGAGCAGGTCTTCACCGAGAACTTCCGCGTCTCCGCGCTAAATTACAGCGCCGCGGAGATGAAGAAGGTGCTTGATCAGGTGCTCGCCTCTGATGCAGATCCGCAGGTCAAGGCGTTTGCGAAGCAGCGGCTCACCCCGCGCGCGGTCGCTGCACAGCCGTCAAAGCCAGCCCCGTCGAAGCCGGCGCAGGTGCCGGGGAAGGTGGAGGCGTCGCCAAGCGAGAAGCCCTCCGGCAGCTCCGATTCGCCGCTGGCGATCATCATCGGTGTGCTGCTCGGCTTGATTGGCTTGGGCGCCGCGGGCTTCGGTTGGGCGCACAGCCAAGGGCTGATTCCGTAGTTACGCTGGGTGGGGCAGGTTGCCTATCGACGACCAAAGGAGCCCCACCCATGAAGGCCATCCGCTACACCGACTACCAAACATTCCCGCAGCTCGTTGACGTAGACAAGCCCACCGCCGGCCCCGGCGAAGTGGTGCTGAAAGTCGCCGCCTCGGGCGCATGCCACTCCGACGTCGCCGTGTTCAACGACTTCGTCGAGGGCACCAACCCGCTGTGCGCCCCGCAGTTCACCCTCGGACACGAAGTCGCCGGCTGGGCGGACGAGATCGGCGAGGGCGTCGACGGCATCGAGCGTGGTGCCGCGTACGTGGTCTACGGTCCGGTCGGCTGCGGCTACTGCCGTTTCTGCATGATCGGCCAGGACACGTTTTGTGAGAACGTCGCTGAGGTCGGATACCTTGGCATCGGCTTGGGCCGCGACGGCGGCATGGCCGAGTACGTCGTTGTTCCCGCCCGCAACCTGGTGCCGCTGGGCGACGCGGACCCGGTGAAAGCCTCGGCCCTCGCAGATGCGGGCCTGACTCCGTACCACGCTATCAAGCTGGCGCTGCCGAAGCTGAACAAGGCCGGCTCGTCAGCGCTGGTGATCGGCCTCGGCGGACTCGGGCTGCTTGCCGTGCAGATCCTCAAGGCCATGACAGGTGCGACGATCATCGCCACCGACACGAAGGAAGAAGCACTGCGCCAAGCTGAGAAATACGGTGCGGTGACCGTGGGCTCAGGCGACGATCAGGCCGCGAAGATCCGCGAATTGACCGGCGGGCGGGGAGTGGACGCCGTCTTCGACATGGTCGGCGTCGGCCCCACCGTCGAAACCGCGATGAAGTCCGTGGCCACGCAGGGTCGCGTGACCATCGTCGGGCTGGGAAGCGCGGGGAGCGACTACGGCTGGCAGTGGTACAAGGAGCCGCACGAGGCTGAGCTGGTGAAAACCTACTGGGGCACGCTGCCGGAGCTCGGCGAGCTGGTCGCGCTGCTGCAGCAGGGCCACCTGGAGCCGCAGTACACCACGTACTCGCTGGACGACGGGCTGGACGCCTACCAGAAGCTCGTCGACGGTGAGGTTTCCGGCCGCGCGATCATCGTGCCAAACGACCGCTTCTAGGACGCGCGCTCGCCCCACCACTGCTCGAGGTACTCCAGCGCCTGGTCGATGGCGTGGTGGGTGTCCACCGCCTCCATCGACGGCAGGCCCTCGGAACGGAACTGCGGGCCGAGGTTCTTAAACGGGCTGATCGTGCGATCTTCGTGCATGGCCGCGTGGATGGATTCTAAAATGTCGTTGATCCTGCGCGCGACGATTTTCTTCTGGGCGCGGTTGAAGGTGGGTGGGGCGAACGGGTTGTCGTCGATAAGCATGTGCCCCGAAAGCTTGCCCACGCGCGGGTCGAACGCGAACACCGCGACCGGGAACGCGAAATCGGAGTTCATGTTCGGGCGGAACTCGATGCAGAAGGTGGTGTAGAGCGCGTTGTCCTGAGAGTCCTGCAGCATCGCCACCGTGGCGGTGGACATGTCCTCCGCCTCGAACGATGCGCGGCGCTTCAGCGCGAACGCGGGGTCTTGCGGCTCGGTGATTTTCACCGTTTTGTCGTCGAGCGCGACGAGGATGCGGCCGAGCTCGGCGACCACGTTCGCGGCGTCTTCGGGCGAGTACCACTCGGGCGCCTGCGGGCTGCCGGGCTGCAGCATCGCCAGTTCAACCTCGTGGGAGTCGATGTCGTGCACGATCACGGCGACGCGCAGGCCGGTGTCGATGACGTAGTCGGCGTCTAAGTGGCGGGCGATGTCTTCGTCGAAGTACGGGTCGTCCTGCTTGAGCCCGAGGCCGTCGGCGAGGTCCGCAGCCTCTTCGTCGTAGGTGTCCAGGTAGTACAGCTCGTAGGTATCAAATCGCATGGGTCCCCCCTAGGTTTCATGCGGCAGCCCCCTGCTGCCGCCTATCGATGACACTAAAGTCCGCCACCTGCCCGCGCAAGAGATCCCGTGCTCATGAAAATGCGCACTGGCGATGGAACCGGTGCGAGCAATATGGTTGCGCGTATGGATGAGCAAGCGAAGTTGGAGCGGGTCTATAGCTACCCGTTCGGCGACATTTACCGCAACTACCTGGCCAAAGTGGAGCGAAAGGGCCACAGCCGCGACGAGCTGGATGACGTGCTCTGCTGGTTCACCGGGCTTGCGCCAGGCGAGCTGAAGGCGGCGGCGGAGTCGGATAAGACGCTGCGTGACTTCTTCGACGCGACCACGCTCAACGCGAACGCCGAGTTGATCACTGGGAAGGTGTGTGGCGTGCGCGTCGAGGAGGTCGAGCAGGAGCTCATGCGCAAGATCCGCCAGATGGACCTGCTTGTCGACGAGCTGGCCCGCGGCAAGAAGGTCACCAGCATCAAGCGCGGCTAGCGCATGTCGCGCAGCACCTCGAATGCGCGTCGGACCAGCGCGCGGCCGTGGTCAGGTGTGCGCGGCTCCGGCTGCATCAGGTAGTGCTTCACCGCGGTGGCGCCGGCGATGCCGTAGGCGTTGAGGAGCACTTCGGCATCGAACTGCGTGGCGCCAGGGGTCCGGGCCCGGATACACGCGACGAGCGGCTCCGCCATCTCCCGCATGGTCTCCTCCGCGGGTGGGGTGCTGGACTCAGCCCGGGCACGGTCGCTGAGAAGGACCAGGGTGGAGGCGGAGTAGAGCTCAAATCCGTCCTCCTCGAGTGCGTCGGTGATGATCGCCTCGACGGCTTCGGCAGCTGAGAGTTGCTCCGGCAGAGCCACGATCTGCTCGGCGATGGTAGCGAATACTTTGCGCAGGAACTCCTCCAGCGCTTCGTCGATGTCTGCGAAATAATTGTGGAAGGTCCGCGGGGACACGCCCGCACGCTCGGAGACCCGCACGACCGTTGCGGCGGCCGTGCCTTCTTCCAGCACCAGCGCCACGGTCGCCTCCGAGATGGCGCGCCGAGTCGCGGCCTTCTTCTCCTCGCGCAGACTCATAGCTACACCGTAACCGGCTCAGCGCTCGGAGTTTCCTTGTTGTGCAGCTTCTCGCCCTCGATATCCAGATTCGGCAGCGCCTTGTCCAGCCAGCCGGGGATCTTCCAGGCGCGATTGTCCAGAATGTACATCGTGGCCGGGATCAGGGTCATGCGGACCACGAAGGCGTCGATAAGCACACCCGCGGCGAGCGCGAAGCCCATGGCCTTGATGAACGGCTCGTCGATGAGCACGAACGCCGCGAACACCGAGATCATGATCAGCGCGGCTGCGGTGACCACGCGCGCGCCGTGCTTGTATCCGTTGGCCACCGCGTTGCCGGCGGTCTTGCCGCGGGAGACGTAACCCTCGCGCATGCGGGTGACCAGGAAGACTTGGTAGTCCATGGCCAAGCCGAAGGTCAGGCCGATGAGCATGATGGGCAGGAAGGACAGCAACGGCTGCGGGTCCTCGATGAGCCCGAACATGCCTTCCTGGAAGATGGCGACGGTCACGCCGAATGTTGCGGCCATGGACAGGCCGAAGCCGAGCGCGGCGATCAGCGGGACCCAGATAGAACGGAACACCAGCATCAGCACGATGAACGCAAGCCCCAGGACGATGGCGATGTAGGGCACCAGCACGTCGGAAAGCATCTGCGAGATGTCGTCGAAGATCGGAGTGATGCCGGTGATGCCGAACGTGGCGCCGGTTTCCTCCTCGAATGGCTGCTTGAACTTGCGCAGGCGCTCCAAGGTGTCGGTCGTGGCCTGGTCGGTCGCGCCCGAGTCCGGCGTGATCAGGATTTGGGCGGCGTCGAAGTTGTCCGTGGTTTGCACGATCTGCGCGTTGACTACGCCTTCGGTACCGGAGAAATCCTGTAGGAGCGTCTGGTAGGCGCCCATGCGGTCCTGCTCAGCGACGTCGGCGGTGTCCACGTACGCGATCATGGGGGCGTTGCGGCCGTGGCCGAAGGCGTCGTCGATAAGCTCGTACGCTTCGCGCTGCGGGGAGCCGAGCTTCGCGGTGCCGTCGGTCGGCATGGCCAGGCGCAGGTTGGCGGCGGGGATAGCGAGGATGCCCAGCAGCAGCACACCGGCGATGAGGTTCAGCCAGGGGCGCTTACGGATCTGGCGGGCCCAGAGCAGGCCCATGGTCGGTTTTTCGTCCTCCGGGTCCGGCACCTTCGGGCCGGGGATGCGGATTGCGAACGCGCGGGTGCCCAAAAGACCGAGCAGCGACGGCAGGAACGTCAGCGCCACAAGGACCGCGATGGCGACGGTGGCCGCGGCGGCCAGCGCCATCGTGGTGAGGAACGGGATGCGGATGATCGACAAGGCGGCCAACGCGATGAGCACCGTCGTGCCCGCGAAGACGACGGAACCGCCCGCGGTGCCCAGCGCCATACCCATGGCGTGAGCGCGCTGGTCCTTGGGCATTTTCTTCAGCTCTTGCGCCAACTCCTTTGGCGACAAGTCGTTGAGGCCAGAGGACGAGATCAGCTCGTTGCGAAAGCGCGCGACGATGAACAGGGAGTAGTCGATGCCCACGGCAAGTCCGATCATGGACGCCAGCGTCGGAGTCATGTCGGAGATCGAGTCGGTGAACAGGGTGCCCAGCTGCACGCCGAGGATGCCCACGCCCACGCCAATGACAGCGGCGATCAGCGGCAGGCCGGCGGCTACCAGGGAGCCGAAGGTGACCAGCAGGACGATCGCGGCGACGGCCATGCCGATCAGCTCGGAGGTGCCGTCCATCTCGCCGGCGCCGCTGAACGCGTTGCCGTTGTACTTCACGGTGAGATCGGTCTCGTCGTAACGCTCGAGGATGCTCTCGACCTCGTCCAAGGTCTCCGCCGGGATATCCATGATGTTGTCATCGGTGAACGTGACGCTCACGGTGCCGGTGGTTTCGTCCGGGCTCAGTGGCGACAGCGCGGCGAGGTCCGCCTCGATTTGCTCCTGGGGCATGCCCTGGGCCGCCTTGGCCTCGCCCATTTGCTTGGCCATGCCGCCGGCTGCGAGGACCGGGTTGACAATCGCGTCTGGCTCGCGGAAATGGCCGGTGGCCTTGAGCTCGTCGAGCATCGCGTCGACCTCGGCCATCACCTCCGGGTCCTTCAGCGTCTTACCCTCCGGCGCCTTGACCACAACGGTGCCGGAGGGCACGCTCATCGCGTCCTCGTCGGTGCCGAAGCGCTCGTTCATCTCCTCCTGCGTGACGGTGGAATCCATGTCGGGCATGGAAAATGTCGGGCTGGGGGATTTCGCAAAGTTCACGGCGCCGAAACCGAGGGCGCCCAAAAGGATCAGCCAAACGGCCAAAAACGGCCAAACCTTTTTGTATGACCAGCTGCCGAGCCGGTAGAGGAATTCAGACATGTTGCACACAGTACGCAAAGTTGCGCAGTGTGTGCAATATTTGCGGGTAAGGGTGCTAATCCCAGCCGGTGTCGCGCGTGCTTCGCTGGTTGAGGTGGTGGCCCATGTGGGGGATGACAAAGTTGAGCACACCCCGGCGAGGGGAGTAGATCAGCTCACGGTCGATGAGCTTCTGCCGCACCATGGAAACTTGCTGTACGCGTTTGCCCAGGTGTTGCGCGATCGCAGCACTTGGCACCGCCTGTTGGCCCTCCTGTACTTCGGCCATCGCTGAAAGGTATTCGAGCTCGGCGGCGGGCAGGTGTAGCAGCGCTGGTTGGTGGACCAAGTCGCCCAGTGTTTTCAACACGTCTGGGGTCACTGCCGCGAGGTCGTCGTGGGAAACGGGCTGGTCCCGGCGGCTCGCACGCTCGAACAGGTGGTAGCCGAGGAGCTGGATTAAAAAGGGGTAGCCGCGGGTCAGCGCCGCGGCGTCCGTGAGTACCCCGTCGGGGATCTCGACGCCGCCTCGTGCCGCGGTATCCCTCAGTACCGAAAGTGTCTCTGATGGCGTCATTGGGGCGAGCACGGCGTGCTGGGCGCGGCGCAGAAACGTGGTGCCCGGGTGTTGTAGTAGCGACTCCACGCCGTCAGGCAACCCGGCGGCGGCGAAGGCGATGTCGCGCCCGTCGCGGCGCAGATCCTGCACCGCGGCCGTGAGTTGCCACAGCTCTTTCGCGTTGACACTTTGGACTTCGTCCAGGGTGATCAGTACGCCGGATTCGGGCGGCAGCTCGTCGCAAAGAGTGTTCAGTGAACCGATCAAGGAGGGGGCCGGCTTTTCACCCGGGGCGGCGGTGGTTGAAAACCCGCCGATGCCGGAGACCGTCACGCCCGTGATGCGTCGCCGCTCTGGGTCCTGCTGTCGTACCGTGGCGAGCGCCTGCGGGATCACGGTGGCAACCAGCGGTTCGACCAGTTCGTACGGCTGAGCGCGTAGCACGATCCAGCCATGGCCGGCGGCTTCGTCTTCGAGCTCGTTGAGCGCGACCGTCTTTCCGATGCCACGCGGCCCCGAGATAAGCAGGGTTCGCCTCGGGTCGCCGGGTCCGCCGTCCAGGCCGGCGCCGAAGCTGCGTGTGAGGCTGCCGTCGCCGCCGAGCACGACGGGTGAAACGCCGAACGTGGGGATGAAGGGATTACGCATCCGTGCCTCCTTGAGTCTTTATACTCTTTATACACGCGAATGCCCTTATACTCTTTATACGCCCAGCTCGGCGGCGCTTTTCGGCTACTCGCCGCGCATGAGCGCGAGCGTGAGCTCGTAGCAGCGCGTCAGCGACGGCACCGGCAGGAAACGCTCGGTAAGGCGCTGCTGCGTCACAGCAGCACTCCGACGCCACGCACGATCGAGTCCCACAGCCCGATCACGGAAAAACTGAGGTCAGAAAGCGATTGCTGCCAGGACGCGGGCAGAAAATTGTTCGTGATGTCGGTGGTCAGCATAATGCGCAGATCCTCCGCGCCGTGGTGCATGTTGTAGGTCAGCTGCGAGCTTAAATTCATGCCGACGATGCTACGCCCGCTTCCTCACGCACTTCCGGCTAACCGTACGAACATCCCATTTTGCAGGCCTTATAGGAGTGACTAGCGTCAGGTATATAACAACCGAATCAAGGAGGGGCACCGTGACCACAGCAGTCACACCTGCAGCAAGCTCAGAGCAACAGCCGGTGGAAAAGGAACGCAACACCGGCAAAGTTGTCGCGTTCATCCTGTCGTTTGTCGCACTCGGCGTGGTGCTGATGCTGCCGATCTCGGGCCTGGCCATGCCGGCGAAGATCGCGCTCGGCATGCTGGCCTTCGCCGTGATCATGTGGGTCACCGAAGCGGTGTCCTACTCGGTCTCGGCGGTGATGATCGTCGGCCTCATCGCGATCATGCTCACATTCGCCACCGACCCGGAGACCGGCCAAGCGGTCGGCGCGTCCAAGGGCCTAAGCATCGCGATGAGCGGTTTCTCGTCGTCTGCGGTGGCGCTGGTCGGTGCGGCGCTCGCGCTGGCCACGGCGATGCAGGCCACAGGGCTGCACCGCAGGCTCGCCCTCTACGTGCTCAAGACTGCGGGTGAGAAGGTCTCCCACATCGTCGTCGGCGCGATTGTCATCTCCATCATCCTGGCGTTCTTCGTCCCGTCTGCCACGGCCCGCGCCGGCGCTGTGGTGCCGATCCTCATGGGCATGGTCGCCGCGTTCGGCCTGGCCAAGGAGTCGAAGCTGGCGGCCCTGCTGGTGATCACCGCGACGCAGGCGGTGTCCATCTGGAACGTCGGCATCAAGACCGCCGCGGCGCAGAACCTGGTGGCCGTCGGCTTCATTGAGGACCAGCTGGGCCAGACCGTGTCCTGGGGCCAGTGGTTCCTGTGGGCCGCACCATGGTCAGTGCTGATGTCGATCGCGCTGTACTTCATCATGCGCCGGGCGATCAAGCCGGAGGCTGAAGCGATTGAGGGCGGGCGGGAGCTCGTCGAGAAGCAGCTTGCAGAGATGGGCCCGATGACCGGCGCCGAGAAGCGCCTCACCGCGATCGCCGTCGCGCTGCTGCTGTTCTGGGCGACCGAAGGTGTGCTGCACCCCATCAGCTCCGCCACCATCACCATCGTCGCGGTGGGCATCATGCTCACGCCCCGCATCGGCGTGATGGACTGGAAGTACGCCCAGGAACACATCAACTGGGGCACGCTCGTGGTCTTCGCCGCCGGCATCTCCCTGGGCAAGTTCCTGCTGGACACGGGCGCGGCGACCTGGCTGTCGGAGTCCACGTTTGGTGCCATCGGCCTGGCGTCCATGCCGATTCTGGCCACGATCGCGCTGGTGAGCCTGTTTAACATCCTCATCCACCTGGGCTTCGCCTCGGCGACCTCGCTGGCGTCCGCGCTGATCCCGGTCTTCATCGCGCTGGCGGCCACCCTGGACGTGCCCAATGACGGCATCGGGTTTGTCATCATTCAGCAGTTCGTCATCTGCTTCGGCTTCCTGCTGCCGGTCTCCGCGCCGCAGAACATGCTGGCCTACGGCACGGGCGCGTTCACCTCCAAGCAGTTCCTGCGCACCGGTATCCCGCTGACGATCGTGGGCTACCTGCTCATCCTGCTGCTGTCGGCGACGTACTGGAACTGGATCGGGCTGGTCTAACTACTCCAGGATCAGGCCCAGGTGGAGCGCGGAAAGTTCGTGCTCGCCTGGGCCTTTCGGCAACTCGGCGAGCTCCGCGGCCATCGCGGGGGTCACCGGGATGATCCACCCCAGCTTCGGATCGAGCACCGGCACGGCCTCTCTCTCCACCGGCACGAAGGTGACGTCGCGCTCGCCTTCGTGCCGCAGCTGCACCGTTCCACCCGCGGCGATGCGCTCCAGCGCGGCCGCGGAGGTAGTCACGATGACCATCTTCTCCTCGGTGTCGGGGGAGAGTTTCGCGGTGTGCACCTTTAGCTTGTCGACGTCCAAAGGTTCATACCGTTCCGGAAAATCCACCAGCGGCGTGTGGCCGAGGCCTAAAAGTTGGCGCGCGCGACTGAGAAATCCCATGGTTGCCGAGTGTATAAGGTGGCGGTCATGGACATGATGTCGCGCGCCCGCGGGGTGTTCTACGGCCAGTGAATCGGCGATAACCTTGGCGCGCTGGTGGAGTTCTACGAGCCCGAAGACATCGCCGCCGAGTACCCAGGTGGGGTGCGCGAGATGCACGACGGCGGCAACACGTGCCACCGGGCGCTGGAGGGCTTCGAGAAAGGCCACGCCTCCCAGGCCAACGGGGCTTTGATGCGCATCAGCCCGCTCGCGGTTGCCTACGCAGGCAAACCCGGGGAAGCGGAGCGGGGACCCCGCAAGGCCTCGCAAACGAAATCTGTGGATAACCCTCGTCAGCCCGCCGAGTTATCCACAGATTTGGAAACGCCGGGAACCCGCGTACAGTTTCCCCACTAGACGCCGGTTACAGTGTCTGACATGGCAGAAAAGGGCACCACCCACCGCGCTGAGCTGGTCATGCCGTACGGCACCGGCGACGTGGTCGTCTCCCCGCACGACTACGTATCCCCGCTGGGCACCCGGCTCACCCGCGCAGGCTGGAAGTCGGTGCTGCGCCGCATCGTCACCGACTTCGCCAACGATGCGATGGTGGACCGCGCCGCCGCCATGACGTACTACACGCTGCTGTCGGTCGCGCCGATGCTGCTGGCGTCCTATTCCATCTTCAGCCTGCTCATGCCGCGCGAGGAGGACGCCCCGGACTCGCTGCTCGCCGAGCTGATCCGCTCGTACGTGCCCGCGGAATTGCAGGAAGATGCGTTGGCGTTGGTGCTGTCGATCGTCGGGACGCCGTCGCAAAGCACAATTGCCCTCGTGGTTTCAGTGCTGATCTCGCTGCTGTCCGCCTCCGGCTACGTGCGGTCGTTTTCGCGCAACGCGAACCTCATGTACGGCCGCACCGAAGGCCGCCCGATTGTGGTCACGTGGGCGACGATGTGGCTGGTCACGCTCGTGCTCGTCATTGGCGCGGTGGTGATTATCTTGGGCGCGCTGCTTACCGACGGCATCGTCAACGCCGTCCTCGGGCCCATCGCGCGGCCGCTGCAACTCGAAGAGGAGCTGGAATACCTCACCTCGATCTTCCTGCCCGTGTGGGACTACCTGCGGGGACCCGTGATTGCCGTGGTGGCAGTCGCGCTGGTCAGCGTGCTCTACCACTTCACACCGAACGTGCGGCCGGGGCGGTTCCGGGTGCTTACGCTCGGCTCGGCGCTGGCGCTCGCAGTGGCCAGCGCGCTGTGGGTGGGTTTTGGCTGGTACCTGAAGCTGGTGGGCGTGCGCAGCACCTACGGCGCGTTCGGGACGGTGCTGGCGGTGCTGGTGCTGGTGTGGACCGTCAACGTGGTGCTGCTGATGGGCGTGAAGATCGACGCCGAGGTGCTGCGCGCCAAGGAGCTGCAGGCGGGGATGGATTCGCGGCGCTGCATCCAGGCGCCGCCGCGCTCCAGCAGGGGTGCTGCGGGAAGGCTGCAAATGCGGCGGTGGACCGACCGGGTCGCCGACGAAATTTTGGACAGTTGAACACCGGCGCGTCGGTAGCGTGGTGGCATGACGTTGATTGATCCGCGCACAAAGTACCCGTCCGAGTTTCCCTCCGAGCCGCGCCAGGACAATCCCGGCCTGGACGTGAAGATGGCCACCGAGCCTGACCTGGGCCAGGATTCCTACGTCGGCTCCGGCAAGCTCGAGGGGCGTCGTGCTCTTATCACCGGCGGCGACTCCGGTATTGGCGCCGCCACTGCCATCGCGTTCGCCCGTGAGGGTGCGGACGTGGCCATTTCCTACCTGCCGGAGGAGCAGGAGGACGCAGACCGCATTGTGAAGCTCATCGAGGACGCCGGGCGCAAAGCAGTGGCGATCCCGGGCGACTTGCAGGAGCTGGACAACTGCGTGGCCGCGGTGGAAAAGACGGTCGAGGGCCTGGGCGGCATTGACATCCTGGTCAACAACGCCTCGCGCCAGGTGTGGAATGACGGCATCCTCAATATTTCCGACGATGACTTCGACGCCACCATGAAGACCAACATCTACTCCGCATTCCGTGTGACCAAGGAAGCGGTCAAGCACATGGATCCGGGGTCATCCATCATCTTTTCCACCTCCATCCAGGCGTACTCGCCGTCGAAGGAACTGCTGGATTACGCCATGACCAAGGCAGCCTTCAACAACCTGGCCAAAGGCCTGTCCGGTGAGCTGCTGCCGTCGAAGGGCATTCGCGTCAACGCGGTCGCGCCGGGGCCAATCTGGACCGTGATCCAGCCGGCCGAGGGGCAGCCCAAGGAGGTCGTGGACAACTTCGCGCAAGACTCCGACATCGGCCGTCCGGGGCAGCCCGCGGAGCTCGCTGGCGCGTACGTCTTCCTCGCGTCCGAGGCCGCGTCCTACATCTCCGGCGAGACACTCGCGGTGACCGGCGGTGCGCTAACTCCGTAGCGCTGAACACCGTTCAAAACAGCCGGTGAGCTGCTAGGGTTCGTGCTTATGGACCCTAGCGAAATCGCTGACATCGACGCCGCCCACATCTGGCACCCCTACGCCGAGCCGGGGCAATTCACCTACCCAGTCGACAGTGCCGCCGGCGCGCGCATCACGCTTTGCGACGGCCGCGTGCTCATCGACGCCATGTCCTCCTGGTGGGCCGCAATCCACGGCCACTCCAACCCGCGCCTGGTCGCGGCGGCCGAGGCGCAGATTGCCAAGATGAGCCACGTCATGTTCGGCGGGCTCACCCACGAGCCGGCGGCGACGCTGACGAAACGCCTGCTGGAGCTGACCGGCGGCGCCTTTTCCCAGGTGTTTTATTCCGATTCCGGGTCCGTGTCGGTGGAAGTGGCGATGAAGATGGCGCTGCAGTACGCCATCGGGCAAGGGCATCCGGAGCGCACCACCTTCCTCACCTGGCGCTCCGGCTACCACGGCGACACGTTCGCCACCATGAGCGTGTGCGACCCGGAGGGCGGCATGCACGCGATGTGGGGCGACGCGCTGAAACCGCAGGTGTTCGCGCCCGCCCCGCCGGTACGCGGGGCGTCCGCCGCCGACCGCGATGCCTACCTCGATCAATTCGCGCGCCTGATCACGCCGGAGATCGCCGGCGTCATCGTCGAGCCGGTGGTCCAGGGCGCCGGCGGCATGCGCTTCCACGACCCCGAACTGCTTTCAGGGCTACGCACACTTTGCGACGCCTCCGGCATCCCCCTCATCGCCGACGAAATCGCCACCGGCTTCGGCCGCACCGGCCAACTGTTCACCACCCTGGACAACGGCGTGGTGCCCGACATCATGTGCGTGGGCAAGGCGATGACCGGCGGATTCATGACGCTTGCGGCCACCCTCGCCACCGAGAAGATCGCCTCCGGGATGCAGCCGAAAGCGCTCATGCACGGCCCGACGTTCATGGCGAACCCGCTCGCGTGCGCGGTCGCAGCCGAGTCCGTCGCAATGGTGGCGGAGGGGCAGTGGCGCGACCAGGTCGCCCGGATCGAAGCCGGCCTCGAGCGCGGCCTGCGCCCACTGGCGGATCTCCCGGGCGTGGCAGACGTGCGCGTGCTCGGCGCCATCGGCGTGGTCGAGCTCGAGCACGACGCGCCCATGCGCGAGACCACCGAGGCCGCCATGGCCGAAGGGGTCTGGATCCGCCCGTTCGGCCGGTTGATCTACACCATGCCACCGTACGTCTGCACAGACGAAGACATCGCCCAGATCTGCCGGGGTATCACGGCAGCGGTCAAGGAGGCCACGAAATGATCATCGCCATCACCGGCACGAACACCGACGTGGGCAAGACGGTGGCCACCGCCGCCATCGCGGCCGTGCTCAAGCGCCGCGGCGTGGACGTCGTGGCAGCCAAACCCATCCAGACGGGGGAGGCGCCGGGGCAGGGGGACGCGTCAGCCGTCGAGAAGCTTGCTGGCATCGAAACCTTTGAGCGGTGGCGCTACCCGGAGCCACTCGCGCCGAACCTTGCCGCGCGGCGGGCGGGGATCCAAACCCCGAGCCTGGACGAGGTCGCCGAATGGGTCCGCAGCCTCGATGCCCCGGGGCGCGTGGTTCTGGTGGAAGGCGCAGGCGGGCTGTTGGTGCGGCTCGCGGACGACTACACGCTCGCCGACATCGCCAAAGCCGCAGGTGCCCCGCTGGTGGTGGTGACCTCCCTCGGCCTGGGCAGCCTGAACCTCGCCGAGCTGACCTGCGTTCACGCCCGCGCCATGGGGCTGGAGGTGCTGGGGCTCATCGGCGGCAGCATGCCGGACAACCCGGACCTGCCCACGCGCCTCAACGTCGAGGAACTGCCGGAAGTCACCGGCGTCGACTACTGGGGCCACCTGCCGGAAGGCTGCGGGCGACTCGACCCGGCCGAATTCGCGGAGGTCGCCTGGGACGCGATCGGGGAGGCCGTGCGCGTAGGCTCGCGGGCATGATTGACGCCCGCGACACCGCCCTCATCTTCGAAGGCGGAGGCACCCGCAACTCGTATACCGCCCCCGTGGTGGAAAAGCTCATCGCGGAGGAGGTCCAGGTCGGTTGGGTCGGCGGCATTTCCGCCGGTTCGGTGCACGCGTTGAACTTCGCCTCCCGCGACACATGGCGCTCTGAGAACGCGTTCACGGAGTTCGTGGGCAACCCCAAATTCGGCGGCTGGCGCTCTGTGGTGCGGGGCAAGGGCCTGATCAACGGCGAGTGGGCGTACGAGCAATCCGAGGACGTCCTGCCGTTCGACTTCGACGCGTTTGCCCGGACCACCGAGGAGATCCACGTTGAGGCGGTGCGCGCCGACACGGGGGAGACGGTGGCGTTCAACCGCGAGGACCTGCGCACCTTGGAGGACGTCGCCCTTGCCGCGCGGACCTCGTCGACGCTGCCGATCCTGATGAAGATGCGCGAGATCGACGGCGTGCCCTACGTCGACGGCGCGCTCGGCACGTCGGGCGGTTTGCTCATCGACGCCGCCCGCGCCGCCGGCTTCACCCGTTTTCTCGCGGTGCTCACCCGCCCGCGCGATTACGTCAAGGGGCCGCAGAAACGTGAGCGCGCCGTGCGCCGCATCCTGCGCAACACGCCGAAAGTCGCCGACGCGATGGTGGCTCGGCCGGGCATCTACAACGCCGCGAAGCAATCGCTTATCGACGAAGCTGCCGCCGGCAACGCCTACCTCTTCTTCCCCGACGAGATGGGGGTCGAATCCACCGAGCTCGACGCGGAGAAGCTGCGGGCGAACTACGCGGCCGGCCAGGCCCAGGTTGAGCGCGATTGGCCTGCGATGCGGGAGTTCCTCACCGCGAAGCGCTAGTCCGCGATGAGCGGCTCGATGGTCAGCTCCGGGTGCTCCTTCTCGACGAACGCGAGCTTCCACTTGTCGCCGAACAGGGCGATGAGCTCGCCGTCGGTGCGGGTGAAGATCTCCACGCCGCGCTGTCGGCCCAGCTCCGGGGCGGACTCGGCGTCGGTGCGGCGCGCCACCGAGTACGGGATCGGTTCGGTGACGGTCTCGACGTTGTACTCGTTTTCCATGCGCGCCTGCATGACCTCGAACTGCATCGGGCCGACGGCGGCCATGACGGGGGCGGCGTCGCCGCGGGCGTCGTTGCGCAGGATCTGCACCACGCCCTCGGCGTCGAGCTGGTCCAGCGCTTTACGGAACTGCTTGTACTTGCCCAGCGACTTCGCGCGCAGCGTGCGGAAGTGCTCCGGCGCGAACTGCGGCATCGGCGGGAACTGGACCTTCTTGCCAGCGTAGATCGTGTCGCCGGGCGCCAGCGCGCCGGCGTTGACTAGGCCGATGATGTCGCCGGGGTACGCCGTCTCCACGGTGTCGCGGTTGCGGCCGAACACGGTCAGCGCGTACTTCGTGGAGAAGCTGCGCCCGGACTGCGCGTGCGTGACCTGCATGCCGCGGTCGAACTCGCCGGAGACCACGCGCATGAACGCCAGGGTGTCGCGGTGGTTTTTGTCCATGCCGGCCTGGACTTTGAACACCACGCCGGAGAAGTCGTCGCCGACCTCGCGCTGCTCGTCCATCGCGGCGGTGGATGCCTCAACCGCCTTCGGGTCGGACGCACGGCCCTCGGGTGCCGGGGCGATGGCGCACAGCGTGTCCAGGATCTGGTGCACGCCGAAGTTCAGCATCGCGGAGGCGAAGATAATCGGCGAGGTGATGCACTGCTCGAAGAGCTGCTGGTCGTGCACGGCGCCGTCCTCAAGCAGAAGCGACGCCTCCTCGAGGGCGGTCTCCCACACGTCGCCCTCCTTCGCCAAGGCTTCGTCGGGGGAGTAGTGCTCCTCCGGGGCGATGGTGGAGCCGCCGGCGGTGCGCGTGAAATGAATGTACTCGTCGATGGAGCCTGCGACATCGACGTGCGCGAGGCCGCGGAAATCGCCCGCCTCGCCCACCGGCCAGTACAGCGGAGTCGGCTGCAGGTCGATCTCGGAGACGATCTCGTCGACAAGCTCGAGCGGCTCGCGGCCCACGCGGTCCCACTTGTTGATCACGGTGACAATCGGCAGCCCGCGGGCCTTGCACACGCGGAAGAGTTTCAGGGTTTGCGGCTCGAGGCCTTTGGCTGCGTCGATAAGCATCACTGCGGCATCGACGGCGGAAAGCACGCGGTAGGTGTCCTCCGAGAAGTCCGCGTGGCCCGGGGTATCCACCAGGTTGACCACGTACGGCTCGCCCTCGTGGCCGTCGGGCGCGTACTCGAACTGCAGCGCCGAGGACGCGACCGAGATGCCGCGGTCCTTCTCCATCTCCATCCAGTCCGACACGGTGGACTTGCGGTTGCCCTTGCCGTGCACCGCGCCCGCCTCCGAAATGACGTGCGCGTGCAGCGCCAGCGCCTCCGTGATCGTCGACTTACCGGCGTCCGGGTGGGCGATGACGGCGAATGTGCGGCGGCGCGCGGCCTCGGAAACGGTACTCATAAGCAGCTAGCTTATCGACGCACCTTCGGCCAAGTACAGTCGTGCCCATGACAACAATCGGAGTGTTTCTTGGATCTGTACGCTCTGGCCGCATCGGCGAGCATATCGGTGCCTGGGTGATGGATGCCGCCGCCGGGCGCGACGCCGACTACCGCCTGCTCGACCTGGCCGATTTCGACGTGTCGCACCTGGTTGCGGAGGTTGTGCCGGGGGCGGCGAACAAGCAGTACGACGACCCGGCGGTAACCCGCTGGTCCGAGGCGGTGGACGCCTGCGACGGGTTCGTCTTTGTCACCCCGGAGTACAACCACTCCATCCCGGGCACGATGAAAAACGCCTTTGACTCACTGTTCGGAGAGTGGGCGGGCAAGCCGGTGGCGTTTGTGAGCTACGGCGGCGACGGCGGCGTGCGCGCGGTGGAGCACTGGCGCCAGATTGTGGCGAACCTGTCCATGCGCGGCATCCGCAACCAGGTCGCGCTGGACATTTTTGGCGAGGACGTTGAAGACGGCGAGCTCGCCCCGCGCGAGGACAAGCAGGCGGCGCTGACGCGCGCGCTGGATGACCTGGAGGCCGAGCTGGGCTAGTCCGTGAGCGGGAGCTCGAACTTCAGGCCGCTGCACTCGATGCGCGCGGTGTGCGAGCCGTTCCACTCGGGGGACAACCCGACCTCTTCGAGCGCCTCGACGACAGCCTGGCCGATCTCCGCGTCGGATTCGTCGCCGGGGTTGTCCATGGAGCTGAAGCCGAATAAGAGCTCGCCGGTATGGATGACGTTGTCCACGTCCTGCATGGTGCAGTAGGCGTAGCCTTTATGCCCGTCTTCGCGGGCGACGTCGGCGCCGTCCTCAGCGGCCTCGCCCATGTCGTAGCCCTCGTCGAAGGAGAAGGCGAGGTCGCGCTTGGCCAGGGCGTCGCGCAGCGCGTCGATGCGCTTGGCATCCTCGGAGGCTTCGGGGACTACGCGGGCGTATTCGTCCCGGACCTCCTCGAAGACGGACACGGGGACCCCGTCGTCTTCGAGTCCGGCGGTGATCATGTCTGCGCTCCAGCCGTGGCAGAGCTGGAGGCAGATTTCGCTGGTGGTCTCGTCGGGCTCGTAAAGGCCTTCTGCGGGCGGGTATTTGCTGTCGAACATGGCATGGCGTGTCATGCCCCACAACCTACCGTGTTGCGTGGATCACGTTCTGGGCTTTTCCTAGGCCTTCGCTGACAATCAACTGCACGGCCTTTGCGGCGAGCGCGACCTGGCCGGAAATGTCGCCCTCGATGGGGGAGAGCACCCAGTCCGGCACCGCCATGCCCTGCGGCGGGCGCCCGATGCCCATGCGCACGCGCAGGTAGTCGCGGGTGCCCAGGTGCTCGGTGATGGATTTCAGCCCGTTGTGGCCGTTTTCGTTGCCGCCGAGCTTCACGCGCACTTTCCCGGCGGGCAGGTCCAGCTCGTCGTGCACCACGATGATGCGCTCCGGCGCCACCCCCAGTTGCTCGGCCAGCGGGCCGACGGACTCGCCGGTGGTGTTCATGTACGTTGTCGAGCGCGCGAAGGCCACCCCATCGCGCACCTGCACCAGCGCCTTGATCCCCGGCACCGGGGTAAGCTCGCCGGCTAACTCGTCGAGCGCCATGTAGCCCACGTTATGCCTGGTAGCGGCGTATTTCGCGCCCGGGTTGCCCAGCCCCACCACGAGCCACTCCGCCTCCAGCTGGGGGGTGCGTTTGCGCCTGAAGAATCCGAACATGACGCATACTCTAGCCATGGAGTTTCCACGCGTGATCGCAGCACCCATGGCCGGCGGGCCGTCCACGCCCGCGCTCGTCAACGCGGTGAGCTTCGGCTTCATCGCGCTCGGCACCTGCACCGTCGACCAGGCCCGCGAGTGGCTCGCCGCGTGCGAGCCGCCGTTCGGCGCCAACCTTTTCGTGCCGCAGCGAGAGCCAAAGCTTGACGACGTCCTCACGGTCGCCCGCCGCCTCCACCAAGAAGTCCCGGAAGTTTCGTCCGACTACGCGGAGAAGTTCGCGCTCGTACTCGATGCTGCGCCGGCGGTGGTCTCGTCCACGTTCGGCTGCTTCACCGAAGACGAGATCGCCAAGCTGCACGCCGCGGGCTCGGAGGCGTGGGCGACGGTGACCAGCCCGGGCGAGATCGCCGAGGCTAAGCGCCGCGGCGTCGACGGCGTGATCGTCCAGGGCCCGCGCGCCGGCGGCCACCGTGCAACCTGGGACCAGCACGACGATCCCGATCGGCGCCCGTTGGAGGAGCTGCTCGCGCTCGCGGACGGTCCTGTGATCGCGGCGGGAGGGGTGCGGGGACCGGAGGACGTCGAAAAGCTTGGCATCCCTGTCGCCTGCGGCACCGCGTTTTTGCTTGCCGACGAAGCCGGCACCAGCGCGCGCAACCGCGAACTGCTGCGCACGGATGCGCCCGCGGTGGTCTCGCGCGCGTTTTCCGGGCGGTGGGCGAGCGGGGTGGAAACCGCGTTCACCCGCGAGCACCCGGACCTGCCGCCGACCTACCCGTACCTGCGCCCCATGACCAGGGACAACGACTACTGCCTCGTCGGCGCGGACCGCGGCGAACTCATGGCCGCACCGGCGCACGAAATCGAGCGGATGCTAACGCCCTAGCTGGCCGGGGCGATGTTAGGGGCATGAAATTTTCCAAGATTGCGACCGCCACCGCCACCACCGGCGCGCTTGCAATGGGCGCGCTCGCCCCGGCCGCTCCCGCTGCAAATGATCGCCGAGGCTGAGGTCCGCCTGCTGGACCGCTTGGGCGTCTAGTACACCCGCGTGGTGTTCTCGATCGCGCCCAAGCCCTCGATTTCCACGCGCACCGTGTCGCCGTCGGCAAGGTAGCGCTTCGGCTCGCGGGCGTGGCCCACGCCGGCGGGGGTGCCGGTGGCGATGACGTCGCCCGGCTCGAGCGGGTAGAGGTGCGAGATGAACTCCACCAGCTTCGCCGGCGTGAACACCAAATCGTCGGTGGGGGCGTGCTGCATTACCTCGCCGTTGACGGTGGTGGTGATGGCGGGCCCCGGCTGCCACTCGGTGTCTAGCCACGGGCCGAAGCCCGCGGTCTTCTCCAGCGACTTGCCCTGGTGCCACTGCTGCGTGCGCTTTTGAAAGTGACGCTGGGTGTAGTCGTTGATCACCGAGTATCCCGCGATGTGCTCGGCGCCGTTGGTTGCGTGGCGGGCGCGGGTGCCGACGATCACCGCGAGCTCGCCCTCAAAATCCAGGGTGTCGGCGTTGAAGCTGGGCACCTCGGCGTCGTCGTGGGCGCCGATGAGCGCCTCCGGGTACTTGATAAACAAAGTCGGCACGTCCGGCTGCTCGTGTCCCATCTCCGCGATGTGCTTGGCGTAGTTCAGTCCCACGCAGATGATCTTGCCGGGGCGCGGGATCACCGGCGCGAGGTCGCCCGGGGTGAAGGTGATCTCCTTGCCTTCCTCGAAGGTGTCGTCGCGCAAAAGCTTTCCGACGTCCTCCGCGCCCAACGTCACCGCCCTTCCCTCGCCGATAACGCGGGCGGCGGTGGTGGTGTCTCCGGTCCTGATCGTGGCAAGTTTCATGCGCGCTAGCCTATCGCGCGCAGGATCTCATCCGCCGCGTCCGCCGACGCGATAGCAAGGTCCACCTGCTCCTTCGCACTGAATGGTTTGAGCACGTAATCTGCCGGGGCCATCCGTCCGGGCGGGCGGCCGATGCCCACCGCCACCTTGTTGTACGGCTTGCCGCCGAGGGATTTCGTGATGGATTTCAGCCCGTTGTGCCCGTGGTCGCCGCCGCCGAGGCGAAGCTTCACGTCGCCGAGCTCCAAATCCAGCTCGTCGTGCACTACGTACAGGTCTTCCGGCTGCACGCTGAAGTAATCCATCAACGCTTTGACCGGCCCGCCGGAGACGTTCATGAAAGACCGGGTGCGTGCGAGGACCGCATGGTCGTCGTCAAGCAAACGCCCCTTTGCAAGCTCGGCGATCTCCGTGTTCGTGCGCTTGTGCACCGCAAGCTGCGCCGGCATGGGCGTGGCGCGGCCGAGCAGCTCCTCCACGACGAAGATGCCCGCGTTGTGCCGCGTGGCCGCGTACTGCGGGCCGGGGTTGCCGAGGCCGACGATCAAGATAGTCACGCCCACGAGGATAACCCACCTAGAGAAGCGGAAAACCCGCCGCCGCGGGAATGCGGTGGCGGGTTTAGCTGTGTGGGGAAAGGGGGAGGATTTACTCCTCGTCGCCCTTCTCCTCGGCCGGAGCCTCGGACTCGGCGCCTGCCTCAGCGCCGCCTTCCTCAGCGGCCTCGGCCTCAGCCTCGAGGTCCTCGTCAACCTGCTCGAAGGTGACGTTGACCAGCAGGGTCTCCGGGTCGGAGATGAGCTCTGCGCCCTCCGGCAGCTTCACGTCGGAAGCGTGGAGCGTGTCGCCGATCTCCTTGCCCTCGATGGAGACGGTCAGCTCGTCCGGGATGGACAGCGCGTCGATCTCGATCTCGACGTAGTCGGTCTCCTGCAGCACAACTGCGCCCGGAGCTGCCTCGCCCTCGGTGACAACCGGGACCTCGACGGTGACCTTCTCGCCGCGCTTAATGCCGAGCAGGTCGATGTGGTCGATGTCCAGGGTGATCACGTTCTGGTCGATGTGCTTGACCATGGCCAGCAGCTTCTCGCCGTCGAGCTCGAGCTCGACGATGGCGTTGGTGCCGTCGTTACGCACGACTGCGGTCATCTCGATACGGTCGACCGCGAAGTGGATGTTGTCGATGCCCTTTTCGTACAGGACGCCCGGGATCTTGCCGTCGCGGCGCAGACGGCGTGCGGAGCCCTTGCCGAACTCCTCGCGACGCTCACCCTTGATAACGGTGGGGGTAATAGCCATGTTGTACTCCTTCGTGTGTGAAGGGCCACAGGCCTTGCCTGCGACCACTGAACGGATGTGTGCTCGTCGAGTGATCGCAAAAGGATCTCAAAATCGCGTCGATAACGGCCTTTGAAGGCCCTCGCCGAGACTGCTACAGGGTAGCAGCCGGTTTCTGCCACACAAAATGCCCGCTTGCCTGGGCTTGTTCATACTCGTACCCGAGGGGGATGCCGCGGCGCTCGCGCATCAAAAGCGTGACGACGAAGCCCGTGACCGTCGCCGCCATCAAGTACACGGTGATCGCGGTGGTGCCGCCCGTCGCCTCGCGCAGGGCGGCGGCGATGGTGGGGGCGAACGCGCCGCCCAGGATCGCGCCGAGAGCATACGAGATGGAGGCGCCGGACGCGCGGATGGAGGCGGGGAACAGCTCGGCGTAGAACGCGCCGATCTCGCCGTAGGTCAGGCCGAGCCCGACGGTGAGGAAGATTAGCGCCGCGGTGATCTTCGCCAGTGACCCGGTGTTCACCAGCGGGAACAAGGCCAGCACGCCGGCCGCCTGCACCACAAAGCCGATCGCGAGGGTGCGGCGGCGGCCGATGATGTCGGAGACCCAGCCGGCGAACGCGGTGGTGCACAGCCAGGTGGCGGCCGACGCGGTCACGGCCCACAGTATGTCGCCGCGCTCTACGGCGAGCCCTGCCGGGTCGGTGGCGTAGTTCTGGATGTAGCCGCCGGTGGTCATGTAGCCCACCGTGCCGTTGGCGGCGAAGATTACGGCCGCAGCGAGCACGAGTCCGGCATGCCGCTTGAACAGCGAGCCGACCGGGTTGCGCGCGCCGACCTCGCGCATTTCCTCCACCACGGGCGATTCGTCGACGCCCGTGCGGATCCACCAGCCCAACACCGTCAACCCGACGGAAAGCAGGAACGGCACTCGCCAGCCCCACTGCATGAACGCCTCGCCGGGGGCGATCATGGTCATCAGCGCAAGCACGCCGGAGGACAGCAAAAGCCCCGCCGGTACGCCCACCTGGGGCCCAGCGCCGTAGAGGCCGCGCTTGTCTGCCGGCGCGTGCTCCACGGCCAGCAGCACCGCCGAGCCCCACTCGCCGCCAGCAGAGGTGCCCTGCAGGATGCGCAGGACCACCAGCGCGGCCGGCGCGAGCCAGCCGGCGGTCGCATACGTGGGCAAAAGCCCGATCAGCGCGGTGGCGGTGCCCATGGTGAACAGCGTGACCATGAGCACGCCGCGCCGGCCCAGCCGGTCGCCGAAGTGGCCCGCCAGCACCGCCCCCAACGGGCGGAACAGAAAGGACAGGCCGACGGTGAGGAAACTGGCGATCGTCGCCGCCGCGGGCCCGAGCGGGCCGAACATCACCTTGTTAAACACCAGCCCTGCCACGGCGGCGTAGAGGAAGTAGTCGTACCACTCGATGGCGGTGCCGATGGTCGTGGCCGCGATGACGCGGCGGCGCTCACTGCGCACGGGCCCAGGCCTCCAATAGCGCGTCGGTCTCTTCCACGTTGGTCACGGTCACACGGATGCCCTCGGGGAAGACGCGCACCAGCACGCTTTCTGCGGCGAGCCGGTCCGCCAGCTCTTGGCCGGCGCCGGGCAGCCACACAAAGTTCGCCTGGCTTTCTGCGAGCCCAAGCTTATCGACGACACGGCTCCGCTCGGCCACGGTGCCGTCGATACGCGCACGCAACTCGTCTGAAGCCGCAAGTGACGCGAGTGCCGCGACCTGCGCGACGGAGCTGACGGAAAACGGCACCGCCACCTTGTTCAGCGCCTCGATAACGACCTGCGGGCCGAAGGCGTAGCCGATGCGCGCGCCCGCCAGCCCGTACGCCTTGGAGAAGGTGCGCAGCCCCACGACGTTGGGGTAGCGGTTGATGACTTCGGTGGCGACGGGGGTGTCGGCGGCCTGGTTGTACTCGAAGTAGGCCTCATCGAGCGCGACCAGCACGTCTGCGGGCACCGCGTCCATGAACGCGGCGAACTCCGCCTCCGTGACGGTGGTGCCGGTGGGGTTGTTCGGGTTGCACACGAAGATGAGCTTCGTGCGCTCGGTAACGGCCGCGGCGAGGGCAGACAGGTCCACCCGGTGGTCGGCGGTCAGCGGCACAGGCACAGGGGTCGCGCCCGCGATCTGGGCGAAGATGGGGTAGGCCTCGAAGCTGCGCCACGGGAAGGCCACCTCGTCGCCCGGGCCCGCGGCGGCGGTGACCAGCTGCTGGCACAGGGCGGACGAGCCGGTGCCCACCGCAACCTGCTCGGGCGCCACGCCGAGGTGCTCAGCCAGCGCCGCGCGAAGCTGCACCGCGCCCATGTCCGGGTAGCGGTTCACCTGGAACAGCGAATCCTGCATCGCTTCAAGCACGCTGGGCAGCGGACTCTCGGCGCATTCGTTGGAGGACAGCTTGATGGCGCGTTCGTCGCGCACGCCCGGAACATACGCGGGCAGCGAGTCAAGGTCGGGGCGGATCATGCGTGGCTCCTCTGCGTGGTCAGTGAGATCAGGCCCAGCACGATGATCCAGCCGGTCAGCGTGGCAAGGCCCATGCGGTATTCCGGAAGAATACCCATCAGCACGAGCACGAGGACGAAAAACACGATGCACACCCAGTTGGCCACCGGGTAGAGCGGGGCGGGGAAGGTCGCGCTCTTGGATGTCTTGCGGAAGTTCAGGTGCGAGATGCAGATGCCCACCCAGGTGATCAGCTCGGTGCCGACGATGATGGCCAGCAGTACCGCGAAGATCTTGCCTTCGAAGAAGAAGTTCAGGATGACCACGGTGCCCATCAGGGCGGCGTCGAAAAATAAGGCCTTGGTGGGCAGACCCTTCGCGCTGGTGGCGGCGAACGCCCGGGGCGCCTGGCCGTTTCTGGCGAGGTCGCGAAGCATGCGCGCGCCCGAGTACGTCATGGTGTTGAGCACCGAGAACACCGCCACCACAATGACCACGTTGAGCGCCGTGGCGGCGGGGCCGAAGCCGACGCCGGACAGCACGCGGATGAACGGGCTCTCGTTGGATTCCTGCTCGTTCCACGGCGCGAGCAGCAAGATGGTGCCGATGCCGCCGAGGTAGAACACCAGAATGCGCCACACCACGGAGTTCACGGCGCGCGGGATGGCCTTTTCCGGATTGTCCGCCTCGCCGGCGGCGGTGCCGATGGACATGATGCCACCGAACGTGAACGTCACCGCCACCAGCGCGAACAGCACGCCGGAGATGCCGTTGGGCATGAACCCGCCGTGCTCGGTGATGTTGGAAAATCCGATCGCCTCGTCCGGGCCGAGACCCACCACGAGCGCGAACCCGAGCACGATCATGAGCACGAGCGCCGCGACCTTGATCAAGGACAGCCAGTACTCCGTCGCGGCGAACACGCGCACGTTGAACAGGTTCAGCACCACCACCAGCAGCAGGGTCACCAGCGCGGTGACCCAGTGGGGCAGCGTAGGGAACCAGAAGTCCAAGAACGTGCCCATGGCGGTCAGCTCCAGCATGCCCACCACGACGGTGGTGAACCACCAGTTCCAGCCGGTGATGAAGCCGGCCACCGGCCCAATGAACGCGCGCGAGTACGCCGCGAACGACCCGGAGACCGGGTGCTCGACCGCCATCTCGCCGAGCATGCGCATGAGGAAGTACACGATCACGCCGACGAGCGCGAACGAGATCAGCACCGCGGGCCCGGCGTACTGGATCGATCCGGCGGAGCCCAAAAACAGGCCCGTGCCTATCGACGAACCAAAGGCAATCATCATCAATTGCCTACTCTTGACGCTCCTGTTCAGCCCCTGTTCTTGCAGGCTGTCGTTCTGGCTCACGGTTTAGTTTCCTGTCGGTGGTCGGGTGGTGGTGCGGGACATGCCGCGGAATTCGGCGATGGCGGTGTCGCCGTCGTAAAGCGTGACGTCCGAAAGCCCGTTTCTGCCCCACGTGTGGCGCTCGCGCGCGACGCCGCGGATGGTGCGGCCCATCTTCGCGGGCGCGAGGTAGATCATCTCGGACTGCGCGCTGACGGTCGGGTCGGTTCGCCGCGAGTTGCACGCGCCGCCGAACAGCGCGTCGGCGAAGGTGAACAGCACGCCGCCTTGGCACACGCCGAAGCCGTTGGCGTGGCGCGCTTCCACCGTGAACTCGCCCTCAGCCACACCCGGCTCAAGCCGCGTGATGGTGGCGCCGAGGTACTCCAGGGTGGCGTCGTTGTCGAACATGGACTTCGCGTGCTCGAGGTCGGGGGTGAAATCCACCGACGGGGCGTAGCGCTCGTACATCCTTATTCCTTCCCGTATGCGTGAAGCCGGGGCAGCGCAAGTGCTGCCCCGGCTGAATCCCGGCGAACCGCGGCGTTTACGCCTGACCCTCGAACAGGGTGGTCACGGAGCCGTTTTCAAAAATCTCGTGGATCGTCTTGGCCAAAAGCGGCGCAATGGACAGCACCGTGAGGTTGCTCCAGCCTTCGGTGTCCTGCGGCAGGGTGTCGGTGGTGATGACTTCCTCGGCGCCGCAGTCGCTGAGGCGCTCGCGTGCCGGGTCGGAGAACACGCCGTGGGTGCAGGCGATGACCACGGACTTCGCGCCGGCCTCCTTGAGCACGCCGACGGCGCCGGCGATGGTGCCGCCGGTGTCGATCATGTCGTCCATGAGGACGCAGTCCTTGCCGTCGACGTCGCCGACGACGCGGTTGGACACGACCTTGTTCGCGGCGTCGATGTCGCGGGTCTTGTGCACGAACGCCATGGGGGCGTCGCCGAGCATGTTGGCCCACTTCTCCGCCGACTTCACGCGGCCGGCGTCGGGGGAGACCACCACGAGGTTGTCCAGCGGGTACTTGGACTTGATGTAGTCCACCAGGATCGGCTGGGCGTGCATGTGGTCCACCGGGCCGTCGAAGAAGCCCTGAATCTGGTCGGTGTGCAGGTCCACGGACACGATGCGGTCCGCGCCGGCGGCGGTGAGCAGGTCCGCGATCAGGCGGGCGGAGATCGGCTCGCGGCCGCGGTGCTTCTTGTCCTGGCGGGCGTACGGGTAGAACGGCAGGATCGCGGTGATGCGCTTAGCGGAGCCGCGCTTGAGCGCGTCGATCATGATCAGCTGCTCCATCAGCCACTTGTTCAGAGGCTGGGCGTGGGACTGCATGACAAAGCAGTCGGCCCCGCGGACGGACTCTTCGAAGCGGATGAAGATTTCGCCGTTGGCGAAGTCGCGCGCGGTGGTGGGCACCAGCTCGATGCCGAGCTCTTTGGCCACGGCTTCTGCGAGGTCCGGGTGGGCGCGTCCGGTGAAGACCTTGAGGTCCTTGTGGTTTTCGGTGGAGTAACCAGTCATGAAATTAACCCTCTCGCTTCGCGTTTTTCGCAGCCTCTGCCGCTTCGGTGCCCGGGCGGCGGTCTTCCACCCAGCCTTCGATGTTGCGCTGGCGGCCTTCCTTGATGGCGAGCGCGCCGGCGGGCACATCTTCCGTGACCACTGTACCCGCGCCGGTGTAGGCACCATCACCGATGTTCACCGGTGCGACGAACATGGTGTCGGAGCCGGTGCGGCAGTAGTCGCCGATGGTGGTGTGGTGCTTGTTCACGCCGTCGTAGTTGGCAAACACGGAGCTTGCGCCGATGTTGGAGTGCTTGCCCACGGTGGCGTCGCCGATGTAGGTCAGGTGCGGCACCTTGGAGCCTTCGCCGATCTTGGCGTTCTTGGATTCGACGAAGCCGCCGAGCTTGCCGCGGGCGCCGAGCTCGGTGCCGGGGCGGATGTAGGTGAACGGGCCGACGGTGGCTTCCTCACCGATGACGCCGAGCTCGCCCTGAGTGCGCACGACGGTGGCGCGGGCGCCGACCTCCATGTCGGTCAGGGTGGTGTCCGGGCCGATCTCGGCGCCGTCGCCGATGACGGTGGAACCCCACAACTGGGTGTTGGGGTGGATGACCACGTCGCGGCCGATTTCCACCTCGACGCCGATCCAGGTGGTGTCCGGGTCGATCACGGTCGCACCACCTCGCATCGCCTTCTCGACGAGCCTGCGGTTGAGCTCCTTGCCGGCCTCCGCCAGCTGCACCCGGTCGTTCACGCCGGCCAGCTCGCGGGCGTCGGGGGCGGTAAACGCGGTGACCCGGAGGCCGTCGTTACGCGCGATGCTCAAAACATCGGTGATGTAGAACTCGCCCTGGGCGTTGTCCGGGGTGACGCGCGTGAGTGCGTCGTGAAGCACCTTGCCGTCGAAGGCGAACACGCCGGAGTTGACCTCGTGAACCTTGCGCTGCTCGTCGGTGGCGTCCTTTTCCTCCACGATCTCAAGGACGTCGCCGGCCTCGCCGCGGATGATGCGGCCGTAGCCGGTGGGGTTGTCGAACTCGAGGGAGAGCACGGTAACCGCCGCGTGCTCGGACTCATGCTTGTCGACGAGCGCCTGCAGGGTCTCCGGGGTCAGAAGCGGCACGTCGCCGTTGGTGACCACCACGGTGCCGTCGAAGTCCGGGATTGCGGAAAGGCCCACCTGCACCGCGTGGCCGGTGCCGTTTTGCTCCTCCTGGACGGCCTGGCGGATCTCCACGTGCATCTGCTCGGCGATCTGCTCCACGGCCGGGGCGACCTGGTCGCGCTGGTGGCCGACAACCGCAACCAGGTAGTTGGGGTGCACACCGGCGGCCGCGTGCAGGGAGTGAGACAGCAGGCTGCGCCCGCCGATCTCATGCAGCGTCTTCTGGCGGTCGGACTTCATGCGGGTTCCGGCGCCGGCCGCAAGCACGACAACGGCACGTTCGAAGTGGGTAGGCACTCGAATGCTCCTTGATTTATAGGGTGTTGAGCGGTTTTTGTCGGCCCCAAGCATAACGCCTAGGCGGCGGCCGCCGAGACTTCTTTCAGGTTCCGCGCGCCGAAAACGCCGGCGTAGCCCACGACGGCCAGGAAGATGAGCGCCGCCTGCGGCCCGAGCACCGCAATCGCCGACGACATCGCGCCGACAACCAGCAGCACAATGCCCATCACGGTGTTGGAGGCGCCGGTGATCATGGTGCGCTTGTCGCCGTCGGCCATGTCCACCAGGTACGTCTTGCGGCTCACACGCACCGCGGTGTGCGCGAGGTTGACCAGGAAGAAGCCCAGCGGCATGACCCAGGCGTTCACCCCGGCCGGCGCGAGGCGGGCGCTGAGAACGAGGGCCACGATCACGGTCGAAGCGATACCCGCGGCCCAGGCCATCGTGCTTTTCGACGACCTGTCGGACAACCTGCCCGACACCCTGCCGCCCAGAAGCGACGCGCCGCCGGAGGCGATGATGAACGCGCCGAGGCCGGTCAGGTCCGCGCCCTCGTTGCCGGCCATGACCACGATGAACGGGGTGGACAGGGCGGTGACCAGCATCAGCGAGCGCACCACCAGGAACTTCTGCAGGTCCCGGTCGCTTTTGACCAGCGCCCACATCTGCCTCATGCTCTGGCCGTCTTTGGCCTCGGGTTCGGCTTCCGGCTCCTCGATCCCGCTAAAGACCAGCGACGCCAGCGCCCACGTGGAAGCGCCCACGGCGAGCAGCGCAGCGAGTGCCCACTGCGGCAGGTTGTTCGGCAAAAACGTGAGAATCAGGCCGATGGCGAGCGTGAACGCGCCGGCCAGGGCGGTGGCGCGGCCGGTGATGCCGCCGCGGCGGCCCTTGGAAATCGTGCGGCCCTGCACGTCCTTGCCCGCCAGCGAGCACAGGGAGCGGAACAGCGCATGGGCGGCAAGCAAGATCAGGATGGCGGCGCCGAGCGGAGTGCCGTCGAGAAGCAATGCACTCAACGCAATGAGCCCCGCGGCGATGGCTTGGCCCCACGAACCGATGAGTCACACGCGTTTGCGGGAGCGCTTCGAGGTGACCCACGGGCTCAAAAACGCCTGCGGCAGCATCGAGCCGGATTCGCGGATGGGCACGAGGAACGAGGTCATCACCGCCGGCACGCCCGCGGCGCCGAAGAGCCACGGCAGCACCGTCTTCGGCGCGACAACCTGATCGCCGATGTTTTGCAGGCCGTTAGACCAGATGAACCGGCGTGCGTTGCGTTCCTCGCGTTGATCGTTATGCATACAGCGGATAGTAGGGTCGAATGAGAGTATCAGCGAACCGGGAGGCGGACATGGCAATGAGCAGACGCACGTTTTTCAGGGGCACACTTTTCGCGACGGCGGCGCTGGCCGCGGCAGCGACGGGCACGGCGTGCTCGGAGTCCTCGCAAACCAAGCCGCTGGGCGCGGACGACGAGGCGCGCCCGCTGCGCATCCCGCCGCTGTACGAGGGCGAGCTCGACGGCAACGTTCGCCGCTTCGAGCTGACCGCGCAGGAAGGCGAGTTCGAGATCGTGCCCGGCACCATGACCAAAACCTGGGGCTTCAACGGCCCGTACCAGGGCCCGACGCTGTACATGCGCCGCGGCGAGGAAATCGACATGACGGTGCACAACGAACTGCCGGAGCCGACCGTCGTGCACTGGCACGGCCTGCACCTCCCGGCGACCGCCGACGGCGGGCCGGCGCTCATGTTCGATCCGGGGAAGTCCTGGTCGCCGTCGTGGACCGTGGACCAGCCGGCCGCGACCTGCTGGTACCACCCACACCCGCACGAGAAGTCCGCCGTCCATGCCTACCGTGGCCTTGCCGGGGGCCTCGTGCTTGACGACGATGACTCCGCCTTCCCCGGCCTCCCCAACGAATACGGGGTAGACGACATCCCCGTGATCATCACCGACGCCAACTTCACCGAAGACGGCCAGCTGGACGAGGACAACGGCTGGGTCGGCTCCACCGTCATGGTCAACGGCATGACCAAGCCGCGCTTCGAGGCGACCACCCGACGCGTGCGCCTGCGCGTGCTCAACGGCGCGACGATGCGCTTCCACCACCTGTCCTTGGGCAAGCCGTTCCACGTGGTGGCCACGGACCAGGGCTTCCTGGGTGCGCCGGTCGAGGTCGACGGCGTGCTGCTCAGCGCCGGCGAGCGCGTGGAGATCGTGGTGGACCTGGAGCCGGGCAAGGACCTGAAGCTGCGCAGCGACGGTGTCCCGGACCTGGGCGGCATGCCGGATAAAGAAACCGCGGAGATGTTCGGCTTCACCGACAAGTTCGACCTGCTGGAGATCGCTGCGCCGTCGGACGACGCACCCGAGGTGTCTGAGCTTGCGGATTCGCTGGTGCCGTTCGAGGTGCCTGACGCGGATTCTGTCGAGGTGGAGCGCGAGTTCCGCATGAACGGCACCGAGATCAACGGCAAGACCATGGACATGACCCGCGTGGACTTCACTGTGGACCACAAGGGCCCAGAGATCTGGCACGTGACCAACGAGAACGACGACATGGCTCACAACTTCCACATCCACGACGCGCGCTTTGCCGTCATCGGCGTGGAAAACGGCGAGTTGGAATTCACCACCGGCTGGCACGACACCATCACCGTCCCGCCGCTGGCCACGGTGAGCCTGCTCGTGGAGATGGGCTACTACCCGGACCCGAGCCTGGCGTACATGTACCACTGCCACATGCTCAACCACGAAGACAGCGGCATGATGGGCCAGTTCGTCATCGTCGAGCCTGGCCAGGAAGCTGACCTGGATCTGCCCGCCGGCCACGGTGGGCACTAGCGGGCAGCGGGGTTAGCCGCGGCGGGGCTAGCCGCGCACGTTGTGGCCGATGACTGCTGGCAGGAGCAGGGGAGCGTCGCCAAGCAGCGCCTTGAGGTTGCCGTCGCGCTCCACCGCACTGGTGACGGTGCGGACCTTCGAACCTGACTTGTCGCGCCCGCGACCCCGGTTGGCGCCGGCCGCCATAGGCCCTGCAGCGAAGGCGCCGCCGCGTGCGCCCTGACCGTTTTGGCTCGCCGCACCTTGCGCCCCGGCGGCGTAGGACGAGCCTGCACCGTTAGCGCCGGTGCCGCCCGCGCCAGTTCCACCAGCACCAGCGCCGCCGATACCGGGACGCATGCCGTTTGCGCCTTGGCCCGCTCCGCCGTTCGATCCAGCTCCGGCGCCCACTCCGGCACCCGTACCGATGCCGGGCCCGAGCGACGATGCGCCGCGCTGGCCTCCAGCGATCCCGTTCGCGCCAGCGCCGAGACCACGACCGTTGGCGAAGCCACCACCGACACCGGTACCCATGCCTGCGCCCGCGCCTGTGCCGGGGCTAGTGCGGGGGTTGTTGGCAAGCCCTGTGCTGGTGCCGTGTCCAGAAGCTGCTCCGCGGCCACCTGCGACGGCGTTGCCCGGCGCGAGGCCGAATCCCGCGGCGCCGGTGCCGGCAGTGCTTGTACCAGCGTTGGTGTGGGGCACCCCACTGGCTGCGCCGATGGTGGGGGTGAGGGGCTGTCTCTTATACACATCTCCGAGCCCACGAGACTCCTGAGCATC
>ERZ1031176.17-NODE-17-length-43369-cov-47.124348_pt1 | contig 43369 bp, 44 predicted proteins | sample MGYA00518586_ERZ1031176 | MGnify/ENA primary metagenome ERZ1031176 (study PRJEB33718, sample SAMN03159775) | human skin metagenome | collected 2014-05-20 | study: EMG produced TPA metagenomics assembly of the PRJNA266117 data set (Human skin bacterial metagenome... | reverse complement strand
CCCGGTGGATCGACGCCGGGCCACTGAAGGCAGACGTTGAGCGCATGGAGTCCGAAGGCCAGACCTGCGTCCTAGTCACCGTCGATGACGCTCTCGCCGGAGCGATCGGTGTCCGCGACGAGCTGCGTCCCGAGGTTCCCGAAGCCGTGCAGACCCTGCGCGCCAACGATGTGGAAGTGAGCATGCTCACCGGCGACAACACTCGCACCGCCCGGGCGCTGGCTGAAATCGCCGGAATCGACGACGTGCGCGCCGAGCTGCGCCCTGAGGACAAGGCAAGCATCGTCGCCGAATTTTCCTCCAAGACGCCGACGGCGATGATCGGCGACGGCATCAACGACGCGCCGGCACTGGCGGGCGCGACGGTGGGCATTGCGATGGGAGCGACCGGCTCTGACGCCGCGATCGAGTCCGCTGACGTCGCCTTCACTGGCCACGACCTCCGACTGATCCCGCAGGCGCTGCAGCACGCCCGCCGAGGCAGCAGGATCATCAACCAGAACATCGTGCTGTCTCTGGCCATCATCATCGTGTTGATGCCACTGGCGATCAGCGGTGTGCTGGGCCTGGCCGCCGTCGTGTTGGTTCACGAAGTCGCTGAAGTCATCGTGATCTTGAACGGCCTGCGGGCTGCACGAGCGAAACGCTGAGGCTGTGACCGGCAAGTCTTATAAGAGTTAAACCACGCGCCGAGCGCACACACGTTGGACCAGGCGAGTCATTCGAGTTCACCACCTGGTCCTTCTCGATGCGTGCAGGCACGGGAACTGTGGGTGAACCTAATAGTTCAACGGCCCGATACCGCTTGCAGATTCTACACACGAGGTAGCGGAATGGACCGAGGCCGAACGAAAACCGGAGTTAGAGACAGCGCTCTTCAACCTCCCCCCCCAATAACGCGAAACGTCATTAACGCTCCGCGTTACACATTAAATTTGAATTCAACGGAGTGGCGAAAGAAGGCTACCTCACTCAGTTGTAAGCGAATCGAGAAACCTGAAAAGTGTGCCGCAAGGCGTTTTCTGCTCGGAAAGGCAACCTCCGCAGGCTAGATCGCTCCCCGTCACGAAGAGCTAGCACCGCCGAAGTTGCCCTCAAGCCAGATTCGGACCCATTCTCCCACTCAGTCGCGGAACGAAAACCAACTGAGCACGGTCCCGACTGCAACTAAAACTGTTCCCGCCGAAACTAAATACCATCTTCTAACCGCTGGCGAAGCACGACTTCCTCTTCATCGCTGAGCCCAGCGAGTCTTTCCCCCTGCTGTTCTTCTTCGAATCGCAGCGCATCCGCCAATGTTTCTTTCAACGGGCGAATCTGCAGGCCAGCTTCGTAGGCTGTGGCGCAATCGAGTAGCGCGATGTTGCGAAACTGTTCACCTGGTACCCACAACGGCAACGATTTTGGGCCCATCCACGGGGTTACATCATTAGCGAGAAGCAGTTCATCAGAGCAAGGTCGCTCCGTAGCCTCCGATGCGGTTAACTCACGCGAAATCTTGAACACATCAGACAAGGAAGTAGCAAACCCCGTAGCGTTAAAGGTTCCGAAAGTCCCAACTTCTGCAGACTCAACTATCCAGTCTGCAAGGTCTTTCACATCAATCATAGCGACGGGAAACGCCGGGTCTGGGACGATCACGTTCTCACCCGTGGGATGCGCGAAGCGCCACGGATAGTAACCACTGCGCCCTGTTTCGTCGCCGTAGCCGGCGATCAGACCGGGTCGAACTACCATTACCGACCTATTTGTGCTGCGATAAATCGTTTCGCAAGCAGACTTTGCAGCTGGGTACTGCCCCATGTTCTCCATGTAGTCAATTTCAAGCGGAGTGACTATGGAATCAGACTCGGAAGAAATACTTCCTTGGTCCTCATATACGCTGCTCGAAGACACAAATATACGATGCTTGGCCTGGAGTTTCGCCGCCGCATCCCGCGCATGCTTCGGCTGACTCGTCAGATCCACAATGGTGTCCCAAGTTTTCCCCGCAACCTCATCGTACGCACCGTCACGGTCACGGTCTGAACTCACAAATTCGGCTCCGTTGGGAACCTTCCCGTTACCCCGCGCGAGGCAAGTAACTTGATGCCCTCGGTCGATTGCTGCAGCCGCAATGTGTCCTCCAAGGAAACCGGTACCACCGAGCAATAAAAAGTTCATGTCACTAGTTGTACACGAAACCTTCTCACACGTGACCAGTCCTAATCCCAGCGCATCCAAGCTGGAATAAGATGTCAGAGCAGGATTATCCCACCATCTGCCAGAGCTTCTTATGCGGCTAACCTACACATTGAACTTAAATTCAACGGAGTGTCGTCGATAAATAACTATTCGATGCGCAAAGTACAACGAAATACCGCTAGAAACAGACAACATATGGGGGTGCACAGAAACACATATAGGTTCTGCGGAAAACCTATAGGGTGCGTCGCTAAAAACCGCTGTGCGCGAAAAACATAAAGGGTTTACGGACCCGGTCCCAGACCCCTCAATACTCTGAGCCGGAAGAATGGAAAGTGGAAGGTTGATGTATCCCCACTATTTATTTTTTCCGTTTTTCGGAGTACATCGGGAGCTACAACTGCGGACCAGCTCTGTGTGAACTAGATGAGAAGGCGCAGCAGCGAATCATCGACGCTGGACAGTTGGTGCTGCGGGCACGCGAGCGGCACCCCCAGCGGTCACTCGCGGAGCACTACAACCCGTTATCGATGGACCCAATTCTGCTCAAGGCTCACAACAACTTGGACCGGGAAGTCGATAAGGCTTTCGATGTGGCACGCAAACTCACCAACGAGCGCCAGCGCCAGGAGCTACTGTTCGCCAGCTACGGGGAGTTGGCGAGGGGCTATGTCTCCTCGCTTTCATCAAAATCGAAACCACCAGCAGGGTCGTTCCCCGTGCGGGTGATTTTGATCGGTCCCGCTGCTGGGTGTAGAACCCTGTCGCTGGCAACGCCGGGAACTATGACTGTGCCCGACGAGAACACGTCACTGCCATAACGCGGCTCACGGTAGACGAACATGGGTCGTTCACTACTACTGGTGGATTTCGGTTTTGGTGGTGGGGGGATTACCGCCGCCGGCCTCGATTTTTCCGTTGAGGAGGGCGTTGACTACTTCCCGATTGTGAAATGGGCCGATGGCGCGGTGAAGAGGAACCAGTCACCTGGAAGAGATCGATCCAGTCGCTGGTGTGCAATCTGGGAGGTAGGGTTGCGGGGTCGATTCCTCGCGAGCGCAACCATGATTGTGTCTCTGAACGTGATGAAAACAACCCTGCCCTTCGGAGAATTTCCCCTATCCCGCGTCCCCGGGCGGTGAAAACGGTGTGCACCATCGCCTGAAAGGCTTTGCGTTGCTCTATCGGGATCTTCGGGTCACCCACCCGGCGGATCACTAAGATCCCCCCGTCAACGTTTGGCTGTGGCCGGAAAGCAAACCTTGGTACCCGGGAACCAAGGTGAAACGTGAACCATGGGGACCACTGAGCTGTCATCATCGTGCTTGCACCTACCCCGGCCCGGCGGCGAGCGACTTCCCACTGCATGAGGAGTACAGCGTCAGTCCATGCCGGCGCATGCAACAGCTTTCGAAGAATGGCAGTGGTGAGGTGAAAGGGAATGTTTCCCACAATGACGCAGGGAGTGGCGGGTAACGGGAAGTTGAGGAAATCATCATGGACCACTTCGACCGACGCCGAGGCGGTCTTTTTTGTGAGTTTGGCAGCTAGTTTTGCGTCTACCTCAACTGCCGTTATTGCCCTCCCCAAGTGGGATATCGGGTGAGTGAGGGCACCGCTTCCTGGCCCGATCTCAATGATGGGGCCGGAGGTTTGTTTTACAAGATCGACGATGGAGTTGATGATCTTGTGGTCTGTGAGAAAATTTTGGCCATGTTCGTGACGGCCGTATCCGTATGTAGACATCAGGTGTGCTCCGTGGAGTTGAAACGGAGCCGGGCATGGCAAATGGCCGCCCGGCTAAAGGACCGGAGCGGTTTCTAACCTGCGGGAGGGAGAAAACCGCCTTAGCGGCTGGTGAGCGGCCGCATGAAAACGGAACCTGAAATCAACATGGGCCTATCGTATCCAATTAATTTCGCAGGGTCCAATACGGTGAGAAAGAAGACAACCGCACCGCAACAGTGCAAGACCTCTCTGGATTGGAATTTGTCCTACCTTCGGCTCGTCGTACAGACGCCACTGGCGTATTTTGTCTCTGGGCAACGAGGGGGAGTTACCCCCACCTCCGGATGTTTTTAAGGTGCACCCCTTATTACGCTGTGGTGCGGGAGTAGTTTTGTCCGACTGATCGGACTACCCACCGACGTGGGGCGGGTAGTTCGAGGTCCCAGCAGATGATCGCGTCGATTTCGCCGCGTTCAAAGGATGCCACCATGGCGTCGTAGTCGGGGCGAGCCACATTCTTCTTTGACGCGGAAATGGACTGATCGACGTAGTTATGCCCTATGTCCAACGTCCAAGCCACGCTGCTTTGCAATGGCTTCACAGTCCTGACGCTGCCGGTCGATGGTGAGGCCATCCACGTCAGCGTCTCGCGAGATACGAAGGTAAATAGGAGCGCGTGTTGCCAAACGCTTTTAATAAGGCCCTTAGCTAACATTGAACTTAAAACTCGACCACTTCGACATCAGTCGCCAAGAAGTCTTCCGGTGGTGCATGCGCTACAACACCCGCAGACGGCACTCCTGGTGCAACTTTCTAGCCCCCAATGACTTCGAAGCACTCACATCAGCTACGCTGACCCAAGCAGCATAGCTAACCCCCGACGTGTCTACTTTCCGGGGGTCAGGCCCGTGCTCGACAACCCCAGCGGACTCAACGCCCACGCCAGCGTCGCGGACCATGCGGCCGGGTACCGGAAGGTGGCCAAGGCCGCGGGCATCGCGATTTAATCCCGCGCAGAGCCGGAGACTGTGACCTGGCGATCATTGATGCGCAAGGTGCTGTCAGCGGCAGCAATAACTGCGGCATCGTGCGTGGCGGCCAGAACGAGTGCGCCCCCGTCCGCAGCTCGCCGCAGGAGCGCGATAACTTGGTCGCGGTTAGTGGGGTCGAGGGAGGCGGTCGGCTCGTCAGCGAACACATAAGCCGCGCCGCGGAGCAGGGCTCGGGCGATCGCCAGCCGCTGCTGCTCGCCTCCGCTGAGAATAGCTGCCGGCCCGTCGAAGGGGACATCAAGACCGACTTCGCCGAGGGAGTGCAGCAATTCTTCTTTGGAGTATTGCTTCCTGGATAGTCCGAGGGTGAGGTTATCTTCGCAGCTTAGTTCGGGAATGATTCCGTGGTCTTGGTGGATTATCGCTGCGCGTTCTCGCCAGAATCTCCGCCTCCGCTTCATCCTCCACGCGGAGGCATTCTCACCGTCTATCCGGAGGAGGCCGTCCGCCGGCGGCAGGAGCCCGGCCAAGGTGTTGAGCAGCAAAGTCTTTCCGGAACCGCTGGCTCCACAGATGGCGACAAAGCCTGGCCCGGGTAGGGAAAACGTTGCATTTTCCACGAGGGACTTCTTCACCATCCGCGTGCTGCGCCCCACAGAAAAAGTCGACTCCGCGGCGAGACAGAGATGAGAGGTGGAAATCTCCGGCGGCAGAGTGGGGGACTGATTGGGGCTAGCCAATGACATTGTGACTCCTAGGGGAGGCGGACATGTGCTGAGAAATACTGAGACGGGCAAAACCGAGGTAGACGATTAAGACAAGGCAGCTTAGCGCGGTGAAGGTGTAGAGGAACGGGTTGGGAAGCAGTAGCGGAGCCAGGACGGACAATATGACGACAACTGTCAGGCTGACCAGTTGGCTTTTGAATAGTCGCCACATCGTTTTGTCCGGTGATTGCCCAGCGCTGTGGAGGAGTACCAGGAGGCGACGGTGAACTCGGAGCTGGATGCGCGCCTGGACTATCAAGGCCGCAAGCGTGGCGAGCAAAGCTCCGAGGACGCTCAGGATATTCAGCCAGAACAGCGCCGTGCTGGCTACTAGTTCGGCCAGACCGCGATCGGCCGCGCGTACCGGGTACACGTAGCCTTCGAGGCCGGCAGCGGTAAGTTCTGGACCCAGTTCCGAGAAATCCGCGAAGAGCAAATTTTCACTCGAAGCTGTGGAGCTTAGGAAGTCTGCGTCGAAGCCGGATAGATCGTCCGTTTCAAGCACGTAAAAACAATCGCCGGGAACCAGTTCCCCCGACATTGTTCCACTAATGAATCCGACCGTATGATCGGCACTGACCGGACCAATTTGCGCAGATTTAAGGAGCAGGTCGCCGGATTCCTGAGCCCACAGATCCACGGAAGCTGCGAAATGCTCTTGGGCTGCGGAATAGTCGACCGAGTGGTTGTCGTCTCCGGGACGGAACTGATAATCCTGCAGATCGTGCCATTGGCGGTTAGCAAGTGCCACGGGGCAGGAGTCCGGCACACCGGTACCTTCTTTCGGCAAAGTATGGCTGAGGACAGCCCCGTGCTCCCGTTCCCAGCTGAGCGCGAAGTCGCGGAAGTTCTGCTGCAGACTGGGCGGCAAGAGCTCGCCTCCTTCCACGCGGCCAGCAGGGCCGTCGAAGTTGGCTGAAAAATACAAGGCTCCAAACTCCGCGAGAGATTTCCAGGTCTGCTGGGCCTCGGATTCCTGCTGGTAGGAGCGGAGCGCAGCCGCTGAGCTAAGACCCGCTGCTACAAAGGTCACGCAGGTAAAGACCGAAATTACTTTCAGCGCTTTTCCCGCCGCCTTCTCTGCGGGGGCACGCTGCCCCAGCAGCGCTACTGCGCGGCGCAACAATGGGGCGGTGACGGCTACGGCCAAACCGGTGGTAGCCAGGGCCAAGCCTATCCCGGCGGCGTAGAACCTGAGGAACAGGAGGGCAAAAGAATAGCTCCCTTGGCGGGCGAGGAATGTACTCGCAAGGCCAATGAGAACTAGGTGCGGGAGGATGACAAAGGTCCATTGCCGCCAATTGCCTTTTTGACTGCGGTGCCCTCCATTTATTGTGCGCAGCGCTGCCAATCTAAGACCGGAAACCCGAAGAACAAATACCAGGGCAAAAAGGGAAACGACAAATAGAAACAGGATCGCCACCAACGCGGGCAGGCGGAATACGACCGATTGGATGAGGTGAAGGAACTGCGTCTTTTCGCTTAGCCTGAGCCCGTCATTCCTGGCCGATTCGTAGAAGTGGTTCGCATTGCCACCCGTTGCTTTGGGAACCAAGACGTAGTCACCGTGGTAATCCAGCGACCCAAGCTCACTGGCCGCTTGGCTCAAGGCATCCGGCCGGTTGAGCCGGGGAATGCGTTCCGGTGCTGGATAATTTTCCTCCAGCGGGATGAAAACCTCGTGGGAAGTCCCGCTTGCGTCATCGGTGCCAGTCAGCCGGTAGATGAAGTAGCCGTTCTGCTCAGCCAATGAAACCAGTGAGTTACGGATTACCGTCGGTGCGTAGTCTGACTCAAGTTCCTCCGCGAGTGAAGTCTTAGGCTCGACGTAGTCAAGACTAAAGGTTGATTCGACCCCTAAGGACAAGGGCTTGGTGGAGTCAACCAGGGCTGTCAGCAGCCACCCAGTAGTCGCGATGACTGCAGCAAGAAGTAGGCTCAAAAGCCCAAGTACTAGGGGTCGAATGCGCATGAGTTCTAGCAGAAGTTGTAGTAGTAGCTGTCCTTAGTGCCCGGCAAATTCGTTGCCGAAAGCTCGGCGATCGACTTCTGGCCGCCGCGGGTGTTGATGCTTCGTTGCGTTCTGCCGTTGACGGTCACAGTCGAAGTATGGCACCGATTCACGGTGAAATAAGAACGCGCCTTAGCGTTCCAGAATCCGTCGATCTCGCCGCGCTCAAAGGACGCCACCATCGCGTCGTAGTCGGGACGGTCCACGTCCTTCTTTGATGCAGAGATCGATTGATCGACGTAGGTATGCACGACGTCCCAGCCGCGTTGCTCGGCGAGGGCTTCGCAGTCCTGACGCTGCCGGTCGATGGCGAGGCCGTCCATGGCAGCATCTAACGAGATACGGAGGTAAATAGCAGCGCGTGTAGTCATACGCTATTCATAGCGTATTTAGGTTACATTGAAACGAAACTCCACCACGTCCCCGTCGACCATCACGTAGTCCTTGCCTTCCTGGCGGACCTTGCCGGCGGCGCGGGCCTCGGCCATGGAGCCTGCCGCGTCCAGGTCGTCGAAGCCGACGATCTCAGCCTTGATGAAGCCCTTTTCAAAGTCGGAGTGGATCACGCCGGCGGCCTTCGGGGCGGTGTCGCCCTTGCGGATCGTCCAGGCGCGGGCCTCCTTCGGGCCTGCGGTGAGGTAGGTCTGCAGGCCGAGGGTGTCGAAGCCGGCCTTCGCCAGGGTCTGCAGGCCCGGCTCGTCCTGGCCGACGGCGGCGAGGAGCTCGGCGGCGTCTTCGTCGTCAAGCTCCAAAAGCTCGGTCTCGGTCTGGGCGTCCAGGAAGACCGCCTCGGCGGGGGCGACCAGGTCGCGCAGCTCCTGCTTGCGCGCGTCGTCGGTGAGCACGTCCTCGTCGGAGTTGAACACGTAGAGGAACGGCTTCGCGGTCATCAGGTGCAGGTGGTGCAGCAGCGCAAGGTCCACTTCCCCGCCCTTGGAGGCGGCGAAGAGCGTGCGGCCGTCCTCGAGCACGGCCTGGGCCTTCTTGGCTTCCTCGGCCTGGGCGGCGACGTCCTTGTCCTTGCGGCCGTCCTTTTCCAGGCGCGGCAGGGCCTTTTCAATGGTCTGCAGGTCGGCGAGGATCAGCTCGGTGTTGATGACCTCGATGTCCGAGGACGGGTCGACTTTGCCGTCGACGTGAATCACGTTGTCATCTGAAAACGCGCGCACGACCTGGCAGATGGCGTCGGCCTCACGGATGTTGGCAAGGAATGCGTTACCCATGCCTTCACCCTCGGACGCGCCCTTGACAATGCCGGCGATGTCTACGAAAGACACGGTGGCCGGCAGCACGCGCTCCGAATCGAAGATTTCCGCAAGGCGGTCAAGGCGCGGATCCGGCAGCTCCACCAGGCCCACGTTGGGCTCGATGGTGGCGAACGGGTAGTTCGCGGCAAGCACCTCGTTGCGCGTCAGGGCGTTAAACAGGGTGGACTTGCCAACGTTGGGCAGACCGACAATTCCAAGAGTAAGGCTCACGTCGCAACATCCTAGCGGAGGCTTGCGCGGGGTTCGGAGGGGGCCGTGAGGTGGGCCGTCGCAAAGCAAAATGCAATGGGGCATAATGGTGCGCGTGAGTGAACCGATCCAGACCGCCGTGCGCGACGACCGCGTGGACCGCAACGTTGTGTTCAACGACTGGATCGCTTCCGCGGCGAAGTTCACGCTGCGCATCCTGGTCATCGCCGTGTTTTTGTACGCGGTGGGCCAGCTCATCGGCGCGTTTTGGGCGGGCATTTTGCCGGTCGTGCTCGCGCTCATCGTGTGCACCGTGCTCGCCCCCATCGCAGCTGCTTTACGACGCCACAAGGTCCCCGCCGGCCTGGCAGCCCTTTTGACGATGCTGTTGTTCTTCGGGGTGCTGGCATTTATCGGCATGTTGATCGCCCCGGACATCGTGGGCCAGTCTCGCCTGCTGTACATCCAGGCGTTCGAGGGCATTCAGCGCCTTCAGCTATGGGCGCAGGGCCCTCCGCTGAACATGGACCCAGAAAACCTCAACGAGGGCGTCAACGAGATCCAGCGGTGGATCCAGAACCAGGCGGGCGCGATCGCCGGCGGGGTGTTCTCCGGCATCAACACCGCCGCCGGGCTGTCGGTGACGCTGATGGTGCTGTTCGTGCTCACCTTCTTCTTTCTTAAGGACGGCCACCGCTTCCTGCCGTGGCTGCGCTCCGCCACCGGCGGCCGCACCGGCCTGTACCTGACGGAGCTGCTCACCCGCGCCTGGAACACCCTGTCCGGGTTCATCCGCGCGCAGGCGGTGTGCTCGCTGGTAGACGCGATCGTCATCGGCACCGGTATCGCGATCGTGGGCGTGCCGATGGCGTTCACGCTCGCGCTGATCACGTTCATGGCGGGCTTCATCCCGATCGTCGGCGCCGTGGTCGCGGGCGCGCTGGCGGTGCTGATCGCTCTGGTCACCCTCGGGTTCACCAAGGCGCTGATCGTGCTGGCGATCGTGCTGGCCACCCAGCAGCTGGAGGGCAACGTCCTCTCCCCCATGCTGCAGTCGCGGGCGATGAACCTGCACCCGGTGATCGTGCTGGTTTCGGTCACGGTCGGTGGCACGCTGTTCGGCCTTGTCGGCGGCTTCCTTGCCGTGCCGACCGCCGCGATGGTCGCGGTGGTGTACCGCTACCTGCTGGAGGTGCTGCGCATCAACGCCGGCGAGCTGGGCGCAGATGACATCGAATTCACCACCGACGAGGGCCGGGTCATCGCGGAGATCGTCGAGGCAGAGTCCGTGCACAAACGCCAGGAGTGGCGCGGCGAGCGCGAATGGGTCAACGCCCCCGTCGCCGACGAGGAGGCCGACGAGAAGACCGAGCGCTTCGGCACCTCCAGCCTGCGGAAGCTGCGCGACAGCGGCCTCGAGCGGTTGCGTGGGTGGCAGTCGGGCGACAGCAGCAAAGACACCCCAAGCGAACATATGAGCGAACCCGAACGCTAGCGTGTCTGGCAGGTGTGGTTGACTGCCAGCTATGTCGACCGCCACCGTGCTCTTGCTCCTCGCCACCGGCCTGCTCGCGGGCTTCATCGCCGGCGTGTTCACCGGCGCCGCCTGGATGCGCCGCGCCACCCCGCAACAGCCCCCGCAGGACCTACGCCCCGTCGCCCGCGCGCTGAAGGACATGCGCGAACAGCTCGACGAGATGGACAAGCAGCAGGCGGTCTCCGCATCCTCGCTTGCGGGCCAGGTGCAGGCGATCGGGCGCACGTCGGCACGCCTGGGCGACCGCACCGACCAGCTCATCACCGCCCTACGCTCGCCGCAGACCCGCGGCCGCTGGGGCGAAATCCAGCTCGAGCGGGTGGTTGAGCTCGGCGGGATGCTCGAGCACGTCGACTTTGACACCCAGGAGCACATGCTTATCGACGGCTCACGCGTCCGCCCCGACATGATCATCCGCCTCACACAGGGCAGAAACATCGTCGTCGACGCGAAGGTGCCTTTCCAGGCGTATTTAGATGCGCTCGGCACCGAGGACCCGGAGGAGCGCCAGGCGTTCATGCGCCGCCACGCCCACCTGGTGCGCGCGCACGTGGACACCTTGTCGGCGAAGTCCTACATTGAGGCGTTCCAGCCCACCCCGGAGTTCGTGGTGCTGTTCGTGCCAGCGGATCCGTTCCTGGACGCCGCGCTTTCCATCGATCCCGAGCTTCTGGACTACGCGTTCGCCCGCGACGTAGTCATCGCCACCCCCACCACCCTGTTTGCGCTGCTGCGCACCGTGGCGCTGGGGTGGCGGCAGGAATCGCTCAACGACGCCGCGAAGGAAATCCAGCGCCTCGGCGGGCAGCTGCACCAACGCCTCGCCACCATGGCGGAGCACTACAACCGGGTCGGCTCTTCACTGGACAAGGCGGTGGAGGCGTACAACGCCACGCTCGCGTCGATGGATTCGCGCGTGATGGTCACCGCCCGCAGACTGGAGGAGGCCCAGGTGCCGTCGCGGCGCGGCGAGGCCCCGGCATTGAAACCGGTTTCTTCGCGTGCCCGGCACGCTGCCGAGCACACCGGCGAGTAGACTCGTCTGGCGTGTCGCATGTCTCTCACCGGAACTCAACCTCCCCGTCCGCAACGTTTCACGGGTTGCCCACGGGGTCCGGCATTGGCATCATCTTCGCCGCGCTGTTCACCGGCGTGCTGCTGTCGCTTTCCACCGGGGTGATCGGCTGGCCGTTTCTGGCCCTGTACGCCGTCGCGGTGATTGTGGTGGCCACACTGGTCAACCCGCGGGGGCTGTTCCTCAACGTGGCCAGCGCGCCGATCCTGTTCGTGATCGCGGTGGTGGTCGCCGGCTGGGTGATGTCGCGCGACCAGATCGCGGCCGGCGGCTCCTCCGGCAAGGCTGCGCTGCTGTTGGTGTTCTACCCGGTCACGGAGCTGTTTCCGGTGCTGTTCGCCGTCACGCTGGGCTCGATCATCATCGCGTTTGTGCGCATCCGACTGATCAAGCGCCACAACGAGCAGCTGCTGCGCCGCGAGACCGCCGAGCGCACCCGGATCAACCGCAGCAACCGCCGCACGAATTCCGAGGGGCGCCGCGCCCGCGAGCGCGCCAAGGCGGTGTCTGTGGACGAGCTTCTGCGCCGCGCCGATTCTGAGCGCAGCCTGAAGCGGGCCGAGCGCGCCGGGCGCACCGAGCGGGCACAGAAAAAGTCCCCGCGGTCCGGCTCCACTTCGATTGCGGACCGGCTCGGCGAGGACCTCTACAAGGGCTAACAGCGAGCCCCGAGCGCCTTACCCCTGCGCCACCGCCGGGGTTTCGCGGCGCGGCAGGCGCAGGTCGCGCGGCAGGGAGAACGTGATGGTCTCCACGGTGGTGGTCACTTCCTCCGCGTCCGCGTAGCCGCGGCGGCCGAGCTCCTCCACCAGCTCCTTGACCAGGATCTCCGGCACGGACGCGCCCGAGGTCACGCCGACGGTGGAAACGCCCTCGAACCACTCGTCCTGGACCTGGGAGGCGTAGTCCACCAGGTGCGACTCCTTCGCGCCTGCCTCCAGCGCCACCTCGACCAGGCGGCGGGAGTTCGACGAATTCTGGGAGCCGACCACGATGACCAGCTCGCAGCGCGGGGCGATCTCCTTGACCGCGGCCTGGCGGTTTTGGGTGGCGTAGCAGATGTCGTCGCTCGGCGGGTTTTCCAGGTTCGGGTAGCGCTCGTGCAGCTTGTCCACAATGAGCATGGTCTCGTCCACCGACAGCGTGGTCTGGGACAGCCACACCAGCTTCTGGTCGTCCGGGAAGTCGGGCAGGCGGTCCACGCCGTCCACTCCGTCGACAAGATGCGTAATCTCCGGGGCCTCACCGGCGGTGCCCTCGACCTCCTCGTGGCCCTCGTGGCCGACAAGCAGGATGTGGTAGCCGTCGCGGGCGAAGCGCTTGGCCTCGTTGTGCACCTTGGTCACCAGCGGGCACGACGCGTCGAGGGTGAGCAGGTTGCGGCTCTTTGCGGAGTCGCGCACCGCCGGGGAGACACCGTGGGCGGAGAAGACCAGGTGCGCGCCTTCGGGGACCTCGTCGGTCTCGTCGACGAAGATCACGCCGCGTTCCTGCAGCGTTTCCACGACGTACTTGTTGTGGACGATCTCTTTGCGCACGTAGACGGGTGCGCCGTACTTCTCCAGGGCCTTCTCTACGGTCTCCACGGCGCGGTCGACGCCGGCGCAGTAGCCGCGGGGGGATGCGAGGAGGACTTTTTTACCCTGTTCTGTCATGGAACCAACCCTAACTAATCAGCGTCAAAAACAATAGGCGGGCCGTGTCGGCTCGCCGGGTAACGTGGCAGAAGTCAAATGGAAAGGAGCATGCGGTGGCAGATTCGAAGAGCTCGCCGGAGCAGCCGTGGTCGGTGTCCAAGCTCAACACCTCGGTGAAGGGCTGGATCGAGCGCCTCGGCTGGCTGTGGATCGAAGGCCAGCTCACCCAGGTCAACACCAAGCCCACGTGGCGGTATTCCTACCTCACGCTGCGCGACACCCAGGAGCAGGCCAGCGTCCAGCTCACCGCGGAAACCTCGCTGCTCACGGGCATGCAGGTGCCGCTCAACGACGGCGACCGCGTCGTCGTGCTGGGCAAACCGTCCTTCTACCCGGGCCGCGGCACGTTTTCCATGCGCGTGACCGAGATCAGGCACGTCGGCGCCGGCGAGCTTTTGGCGCGCATCGAGGCGTTGCGCAAGCAGCTCGCCTCCGAGGGCCTGTTCGACCCCGCGCGCAAAAAGCCGCTGCCCTACCTGCCCGCAAAGGTCGGTTTGATCACCGGCCGCGGCTCCGCCGCCGAGCGCGACGTGGTCACCGTGGCGCAGGGCCGCTGGCCCGAGGTGCGCTTCGAGATCATCAACACCCCGGTCCAGGGCCCCACCACCGTGCCCGCGGTGATCGAGGCGCTCGGGGTCCTCGATGCGGACCCTGAGGTGGACGTGATCATCGTCGCCCGCGGCGGCGGGTCCGTGGAGGACCTTCTCCCGTTTTCGGAGGAGGCGCTGCAGCGTGCCGTCGTCAAGCTTGGCACCCCTGTGATCTCCGCGATCGGCCACGAGCCAGACAACCCGGTGCTGGACAACGTCGCGGACGTGCGCGCCGCCACCCCCACCGATGCTGCCAAGCGCGCGGTCCCCGATGTCGCCCAGGAGCGATTGCTTATCGACGAAGCACGTGCCCGCATGGCCGCCGCCCTGCGCGGCTGGGTCCAACGCGAGCGCGACGGCCTGGCTTCGGTGCGCACGCGCCCCGCGCTCGCCGACCCGATGATGGCCATTACCCGCCGCCGCGAGGAGATCGAGCGCGCCACCGCCCTGATCCGCCGCGACGTCTCCCACCTGCTGCAGCGCGAAACGCAGCACGTGCGGGGCTTGCGCGCACAGGTATCCGCGCTCGGCCCCTCGGCGACGCTCGCCCGCGGCTACGCCGTGGTGCAGGTGCTGCCCCGCGACGGCTCCGACGCCGAAGTTGTCACCTCCATCGACCAGTCCCCTCCCGGATCGCAGCTGCGCATCCGCGTCGGCGACGGCTCCATTAGCGCCGCCTCCATGTCCACCACGCAAGCAGATTAGGAACACGAAAAACATGACTGAGAACGCTTTCGGCACCGGCCAGGCCAACGACAACGCCCTTCCGGACCCCGCCACCTTAAGCTACGAGCAGGCCCGCGACGAGCTGGTCGAAACCGTGAAGATCCTCGAGCTGGGCCAGATGAGCCTGGACGAGTCACTGAAGTACTGGGAGCGCGGCGAGGCACTGGCGAAGCGGTGCGAGGTGCTTCTCGACGGCGCCTCAAAGCGCGTCGAGGAAGCGATCAGTTCCCGCCAGCAGCCTGAATCGGAGCAGTAGCCAGCGCGGTCGAGATCAGCTCCTCGAACTCGCTGGCCTCCCCTGCGCCGGTGAGCACGAGGCGGGCGTCACCCGCGTCGACGACCCAGAGGTCGCGCACGTCCTTCTCCTCGGAGGTGTAGATCTCAACGCTGCGGCCATCGATCTCCTCGGAGCGGTCCAGGGTGCGCGGCTTCTCGTCCGCGCCCTTTGCAGCTTCCTCCGCGTCGACGCCGGTCTGCGTGAGCTGGATGAAGCCGCGGTCCGGGGTGATCCAGCCGACGGTCGGCGCCGGCTGGCCGCCGAGCATGGAGCGGCGCGCGGAGTTGGTGACCCAACCTTCCGGCATCTCCGGGTAGCGCACCGGGAAGTCCACGCCGCGCGCCTCTAGGTCGAGGAAGGTCTTCGCGTCGACCTCCTGGACCGGCCCCTGCTCGGGTGCGCCGGGGTTAAACGAGCACAGCCCGGTCGCGCCGACGGCGACAACCATCAGCACGATGATGAGCACGGAGTTGATCGCGATGTCTCGTCCGTCCTGGAAGATGCGGGGTTTTTTGTTGCTAGCCACGCCGAACAGTATGGCATGCGCCCCCGCTTCCCCCTTAAAGGTGGGAAGAACGGGCAATAACGCGATTGGTAGTGCCACAATAGAGGGGTCTTTTTGTGATTCATGTTTAGGAAGGCCTCCCCATGACCGAACAGTCCGATCTTTTCCCCGACCGCAATCTCGCGATGGAGCTGGTGCGCGTCACCGAGGCCGCCGCGCTCGCCTCTGGCCGCTGGGTGGGCCGCGGCCAGAAGAACGAGGGCGACGGAGCCGCCGTCAACGCGATGCGCAAGATGATCAACTCCGTGGAGATGGACGGTGTGATCGTCATCGGCGAGGGCGAGAAGGACGAAGCCCCGATGCTGTTCAACGGCGAGCAGGTCGGCACCGGCCGCGGCGCCGCCGTGGACATCGCCGTCGACCCGGTCGACGGCACCCGCCTGATGGCCGAGGGCCGCCCGAACGCGATCTCCGTGATCGCCGCCGCGGACCGTGGCTCGATGTTCAACCCGCAGGACGCCTTCTACATGAACAAGATCGCCGTCGGCCCAGAGGCGGTCGGCGCGATCGACATCACGAAGTCGACCGCCGAGAACATCAAGTCGGTCGCCGAGGCGAAGGGCGTGCGCCCCGCCGACATCACGGTGGTCGTGCTCGATCGTCCGCGCCACAAGCAGCTTGTCGACGACATTCGCGCCGCCGGCGCCAAAGTCCGCTTCATCATGGACGGCGACGTCGCCGGCGCCATCGCCGCTGCACAGGACACCAGCTCCATCGACATTGCGATGGGTATCGGCGGCACCCCGGAGGGCGTCGTCACGGCGTGCGCTCTGAAGTGCCTGGGCGGCGAGATCCAGGGCATGCTCGCCCCGCAAGGCGACGAGGAGCGCGAGAAGGTCCTCGCCGCCGGTCACGACCTGGACCGCGTGTTGGGTATCAACGACCTGGTCACCTCCGACAACTGCTACTTCGCCGCCACCGGCGTGACCAACGGCGACATGTTGCGTGGCGTGACCTACCGCAAGTCCGGTGCCACCACCCGCTCGCTGGTGATGCGCTCGAAGTCCGGCACCGTGCGCTTCATTGAGTCCCAGCACCAGCTGACCAAGCTGCAGGACTACTCCGTGGTGGACTACACCGAGCCGGAGAACTAGGCCGCAGCCTAAAGCAACGCGCCGATCAGCGCCGCGCTGGCCAGCAGGTTGTTCACCACGTGCACGATGTAGCTGGCGGTGATGGTGCCGTGGAAGCGTGCCACCAGCGCTAGGCCAATGCCGGCGAAGAAGGTGAACACGATCGCCGGCGGCGCGATGTGGGCCGCCCCGAAAATCGCCGCGGTGGCCAGCACGCTCGCCGCCGCGGGCATCAGCGTGTCGAAGTAGTTCATGAGGACGCGGCGGAACACGATCTCCTCAATGAACGGCCCGATGAGCAGGTAGCCCACCAGCAAAAGCAGCACTGGCGCGGCGCTGTCCAAGTCCCGGGCGAGGGTCTCGCTGGCGGAGTCGCCGCGGGGCTCAAGTCCGAACAGCGGCGCGACAACCGAGGTAGCGGCCGCTGAGCCGATCACCACCGCCGGGGCCTGCCACAGCAAGTGCCAGCCGCGGCGCCCGAGCCGCGCGAAGCCGAGCTCGAGCCCGCGGCGCCGCATGTAGCGCACGAGCAGCACCGTCGGCACCGCCAGCGCGACCAACACTGCAACCGGCAGCACCGTCAGCGCCACTGTCCGGGACACGCCCGCGCGCACCAAAATCAGCCCCTGGCCGAGGAGCAAAACGTACATCGCCCCCATTGCGGCGGCCGCGACTCCCGCGTCCCTCAAAGTGGGGGTCTTCATGGCCTGCGGTTCGGGCATTTCGTCTCCTCGTCATGTCCGGTTGGTGCATAATCGTGCAGTGGAAAGGCACGCGCGCACTCTACCGCGCGCGGCGTGCACGCGACAGAAGTAAAGGACAATGATGGCTGATCAGGAATACCGCATCGAACATGACACGATGGGCGAGGTCAAGGTGCCCGTCGACGCTCTCTGGCGCGCCCAGACGCAGCGCGCTGTGGAGAACTTCCCCATCTCCGGCCGCGGCCTGGAGTCCCAGCAAATCCGCGCGCTCGGCCTGCTCAAGGCCGCGTGTGCGCAGGTGAACAAGGACCTGGGCAACCTGGACGCCGAGAAGGCCGACGCCATCATCGCCGCCGCGAAGGAGATCGCGGACGGCAAGCACGACGAGCAGTTCCCCATCGATGTGTTCCAGACCGGCTCCGGCACCTCGTCCAACATGAACACCAACGAGGTCATCGCCTCCATCGCGAAGGCCAACGGCGTTGAGGTCCACCCGAACGACCACGTGAACATGGGCCAGTCCTCCAACGACACCTTCCCCACCGCCACCCACGTCGCCGCCACCGAGGCCGCGGCCAGCGACCTGATCCCGGCGCTGAAGGTGCTGCAGGAGTCCCTGGAGAAGAAGGCGAAAGAGTGGCACGAGGTGGTCAAGTCCGGCCGCACCCACCTCATGGACGCCACCCCGGTGACCCTGGGCCAGGAGTTCTCCGGCTACGCCCGCCAGATCGAGCTCGGCGTCGCGCGCGTCGAGGCCACCCTGGAGCGCCTGGGCGAGCTCGCGATCGGCGGCACCGCCGTGGGCACCGGCATCAACACCCCGGCGGAGTTCGGCGGCAAGGTCACCGAGGAGTTGAAGAAACTCACCGGCATCGAGCAGCTGTCCGAGGCGGAGAACCACTTCGAGGCGCAGGCCAACCGCGACGGCCTGGTCGAGTTCTCCGGCGCGATGCGCACCGTGGCCGTGTCCCTGTACAAGATCGCCAACGACATCCGCCTGATGGGCTCCGGCCCGCTGGCCGGCTTCGGCGAGATCCACCTGCCGGATCTGCAGCCGGGTTCCTCCATCATGCCGGGCAAGGTCAACCCGGTGCTGTGCGAGACCGCAACCCAGGTCTCCGCGCAGGTCATCGGCAACGACGCTGCTGTCGCGTTCGGCGGCACCCAGGGCCAGTTCGAGCTCAACGTGTTCATCCCGATGATGGCGCGCAACGTCCTCGAGTCCTCCCGCCTGCTGGCGAACACGGCCCGCCAGTTCGCCACCAAGCTTGTCGACGGCATCGAGCCGAACGAGGAGCGCATGCGCACCCTGGCCGAATCTTCCCCGTCGATCGTGACCCCGCTGAACTCCGCGATCGGCTACGAAAACGCCGCGAAGATTGCCAAGCACGCGGTCAAGGAGGGCATCACCATCCGCCAGGCCACCATCGACCTGGGCTTCGTGGACGGCGAGAAGCTCACCGAGGAGGAGCTGGACAAGCGCCTCGACGTGCTGTCCATGGCCAACACGGACCGCAACTAGTCCGCAACTAGCTCCCCGCTAGAATCTGCCCCCAGCACATCAACCAATCTGCTGGGGGCTTTTTCCATGCCTGATTCTTTCTCCGAACTGCGCACCGCGGGCGGGCCGAACAAGCCGTGGGTCGTCGGCGGGGTGCTCGCGCTCATCGTCGCCATCATCGGCGTCGCGCTCGCGGCGGCCTACTGGTACGCCAACCCGCGCCCCGAGCCCGAAAGCACCGTCCCCGAAACGGTCACGGTCACCGCGCAGCCGCAATCGCCTATCGACGACCCTTCGGCCCCCACCGGCACCTACACCGGAACGCTGAACAGCTTGGAAGATGACGCAAAGGTCAAGGCGTGGCCCGCGGTGGCGACCTTCGGCGGCGGCACCGCCTCGGTGACCTACCCCCTCACTGGCTGCACGGCGTTGATCGGTGAAGGCGGCGAATCGATCCCGTTGACGAAGGGCTGTAATGACGGGCAGGGCCGTTGGGACGTCGAGAAGCATACGCCCGGCATTGTGAAGCTGACCTACTTAGAGGACGGAAAAGCGCTGGTAGAAGGCGAACTTTCAGCGGGCTTGCCATAATGTGCACCGGGTGTAATATTGCACCCCGTGCAAAATGAGGGAATCAGGGAGCAGAAGCGGCGCGAAACGCTGCAACGCATCCGCGACGAGGCGGCCCGGCTTGTGGGCGCTCACGGCTACGACAACGTCACCGTCGACGACATCTGCCTGGCTGCAGGCATCTCCCGGCGCACGTTTTTCAACTACGTCGACTCCAAGGACGAGGCGATCTTGGGTTCGTTCCCCTTCATGTTCAGCGAGGACGCCCTCGCCGCGATCCGGGAAACCCAAAGCGACAACGTGCTGGAGCTTGTCATCCGCTCCATCGACGTGGAACCGGGGCGCTTCGACGGCCCGGCCGCGAAATGCCGCCGCGAGCTGCTGGAAAACAACCCCGGCCTGATGCACGCCGAAGCCGCCCGCAAGCGCGGGTTCCTCACCGAGGTCGGCCGCGCCGTCTACGCGCACTTCGAACGCTTCCCCGAAGACCGCAGGCACCCCGGGACGCTTGAGGACGAGACGCACTTCATCGTCGTGCTGTTCCAGGGCGCGGTGAGCCGCTACCTGTGGCACCCTCCGGAGGGCACCGACCCCGTCGAGCAACTGCTAGCTAACGCACACGATCTTTCCACTTACGCAAAGGAGATGAAATGGTAGAAACCCGCGCGGACCGCGATCCGCTTCAGGCCACCCCGCCAAACGTGGGGCTGGTGTTCTCGGCCCTGCTGCTGACCATGCTGATGAGCTCGCTGGGCCAGATGATTTTCGCCACCGCCCTGCCCACTATCGTCGGCGAGCTCGGTGGCGTGGACCACATGAGCTGGGTCATCTCGGCGTTTTTGGTCACCATGACCATCGCCATGCCGGTCAACGGCAAGCTCGGCGACATCCTGGGCCGCAAGTGGCTCTACATCACCGGCATCGGCCTGTTCGTGGTCGGCTCCACCATAGGCGGCTTCGCCCACACCATGGAGCTTTTGATCATCGGCCGCGCCATCCAGGGCTTGGGCGCGGGCGGAATGATGGTGAACTCGCAGTCCATCATCGCTGAGGTGGTCCCCGCCCGCGAGCGCGGCAAGTACATGGGTGTCATGGGCGCCGTCTTCGGCGTCTCCTCGGTGCTCGGCCCGGTGCTGGGCGGCTGGTTCACCGACGGGCCCGGCTGGCGCTGGGCGCTCTGGATGAACATCCCGCTGGGCCTTCTCGCCATGAGCGTGTGCGCCGCCGTGCTGCGCCTGCGCCGCGGCTCCGCCAAGGGCATGCACTACGACTACCTGGGCACCACGCTGATGGTGGTGGCCACCACCTCGCTGATCCTCACCACTACCTGGGGCGGCACCCAGTACGAGTGGACCTCCCCCACCATCATCGCCACCTCGCTTATCGCGCTTGTTGCCGCCGTGGCGTTCGTGTTTGTGGAGCTGCGCGCGACCAACCCGCTGATCCCGATGGACCTGTTCACAAACCGCAACATGGTCCTGACCACCCTGGCCGGCACGGTGCTGGGCCTGGCCATGACCAGCGGCCTGGCATACCTGCCCACCTACCTGCAGATGGTCCACCAGCTCACCCCCACCGAGGCGGGGCTCATGATGCTGCCGATGGTCATCGGCATGCTCGTCACCGGCATGGCGGTCGGCTTCATCATCTCCAAGACCGGCCGCTACAAGATCTACCCGCTCGTCGGCATGCTCGTGACCACCCTGGGGCTGTTCCTGTTCTCCCGCCTCGAGGTGACCACGTCGCTGACCAGGCTGGGCATCTACATGTTCATCTTCGGCTTCGGCCTGGGCCTGGTCATGCAGGTGCTGGTGCTGATCGTGCAGAACTCGTTCCCGCTCAAGCACGTGGGAACTGCGACGTCCACGAACAACTTCTTCCGCCAGATCGGCTCCTCCATCGGCGCGTCCCTGGCTGGCTCGCTGTTCATCCACAACATGCGCGACAACCTAGAGCAGCGCCTCCCGGAGGCGCTAGCCAAGCTGGGCCCGGAGGGCCAGGCGTACGCGGCGAAGTTCCAGGAAGGCGGGGCGAACAGCCTCACCCCCGGCGTTGTCGCCCAGCTGCCGGATCCCATCAAGGACGCGGTGCTGAGCAGCTACAACGACGGGCTTACCCCCGTGTTCCTGCTCATGGTGCCGCTGGCGATCGTCGCCTTCGTCCTCCTGCTGCCGGTGCGCGAGGAAGCGCTCAAGGAGGACTTGAGCTAGCAGCTTTTCAGCGGCGCTACTGTTCGCGCGACATCGGCAAAATCAGCTCCCAGATGTCGCAGTCGCGCCACTGGCCTTGGCGCTCGCCGTAGGCCATCCGGGCCATGTTGTGGAACGTGCCCACCTTTTCAAATCCGCGGGACTTGTGCAGGCCCGCGGATCCTTCATTTTCGGGGAAGATCCAGGAGTGGATGGACCACTTGTGCAAGTTGATGCAGGTCTGAATCAGGTGGTCCAAAAGCGCGCCGGCGATGCCTCGGCCGCGGGCGTCGGGATGGGTGTAGATCGAATCCTCTACCACGCCGTGGAACACGCTGCGGGTGGACGCCTTCGCCGCGCCAACCCAGCCGAGCACTTTGGTGTCGTCGGCGGCGTCGACCGCCACGAAGACGGTCTCCATGATCTTCTTGCGGGAGAACTGCTCCCAGGTCTGCCCCTGGGTTTCCCAGGAGGCGTTTCCGGTTTGCAGCCCCATCTCATAGATGGCGCGTACCTGCGGATAGTCTTCCGGTCGGATGGGCCGGATGGCAAAGTCCGATTTTTGCATGCGCTCCATTGTCCAGATCCCCGCGAGGGCGCGCAAACACTCGCCCAGCAACGCAAAAGCGCCACCCCGCCGCAGCGGAGTGGCGCTTGGAATCAGGCGAGGTAGGCCGCCGATTTACTTCTCGGTCACGATTGCGGTGAAGGCATCCTCGGTGCCGCCGCGGGTCCACTCGATGGTGCCGTTCTCAAACTCCTGGGTCCAGCCCGACTGGTCGGCGTTCTCGGTCTCCGGTGCGACCGGGAAGCCCAACTTCTGGTCCAGACGCACGTCGGTGATCCACTCGTTAGCGATCTGGCCCCAGGTCGGAGCACCACCGGTGTTCTCGTTCCAGGTGATGTAGTGCTCGTTGTCGTAGGTGACGATCCAGCCGCCGTCAGTCTCCTCAACTGCCATCGGCTCGCCCCACTCCGGCTGAGCGTACTCGTCCATAGCGGCCTTCACGCCTGCCGGAACCATCGCGGTTGCGCCGTCGGCGGTGGTGATCTCCTCGGTAGCCTCAGCGTCGCCAGCAGCAGCGGCGTCGGTGTTATCCGCGGCCTCGCCAGCGGTCTCGGTGGCAACCTCGGTCTCGGTAGCGGTCTCCGAGACGATCTCGGTGGAGGTCGGCTCGCCCTCGCCGTCGTTGGAGCAAGCAACCAGACCGGTTGCGCCAAGGGTCAGAGCAGCTGCGGAAGCGACGATCTTACGGGAAAACATAATCAATACCTTTCATTCTTGAAATAAGTGCGCCGTCCATTATGAACTTTGCGTTAACGTCGAGTCCGCTTTGCACCCGATCGGGGGTGCGCATTTCCACGCGAAGAACGCACCGTACGCCCCTTCGTCACACCGACAAAGTCCTGCACAGCGTCCGAATCGTCCGCCCTGCGCCACACGAGCGCGATCTGCGTCGCCGGTTCCTCCCCCAGAAGGGGTAATGCTTTGATCTGTTTGCGCGCGAGGTTCTTCAACAGCGGCAGTGGCCCGTAGGCCACGCCGACGTTCGCGGCGACGACTTGCAGGGCGGACCGGAGGTCGTCGATAGGCGATTGCCCGTCGAAGTTCACAATCTCGTCCGCGAGATCCGCGCGGGAAACCTCCCCTACCTCCGCGTAGACGGAATCCTTCGGCACCGCGACGCCGGCCGCCTCCTCGTAGAGGCGCACCACGTGGTACTCGTCGGTGACGCGCTCGTCCGGAAGCCGCACGAGCGCTGCAGTTGCTTGCTTGCCGACGAGCACGAACGGATCATCCGCCGGCATCGTCTCAAGTCGGCTTCCGGTGAGTTCCTCGAAGCGGCGGAACCACTTCCCCGGCTCGGTGCCGGTGGCGAAGGCAATGGTGAGCATGGCCGTCAATGCTACCGTTTTGACCATGACTGATCAGACCCCCTCCGGCATCGCCATGAAGCCGGTAACCGCCGCAAAGAAGCTGGGCATCTACCTTCCCGCCACCCCGCAGGAGTTCCAGGACGGCGCCGTGACCCACGCCGAGCTGCGCGACCTGCAGGACAACCCGCCGCAGTGGCTGCAGGAGCTGCGCCTTTCCGGCCCACACCCGCGCCCCGAGGTCGCCCGCAAGCTGGGCATTTCCGTGACCGCGCTGAAAAGCGCCGGCGTGGACCAGGCCATGACCACCGACGAGATCCGCGCGCTGCTGGACGACCAGCCAGAATGGCTGCAAAAAGCCCGCGCCACTCTCGCGGAGCAGCGCGGGCATGATGTTGCCGGCGGCGACGGCGCAAGCGCCGACGCCGGAGAAGCCGAAGAGGACTAGAGCATCTTCCAATCCTCGAGGTCCGGGTAGAGCGGGTACTTCCGCGCCAGGGCCTCAACGCGGCCGCGCAGCGCGTCGATGTCGGCTGCTTCGCCCTTGATCAGGGTCTCCGCGATAATCTCTGCGACCTCGCGGAAGTCCTCCTCGCCGAAGCCGCGGGTGGCCAGCGCGGAGGTGCCGATGCGCAGGCCCGAGGTCACCTTCGGCGGGCGCGGGTCGAACGGCACGGCGTTGCGGTTGACGGTAATACCCACCGAGTGCAGCAGGTCCTCGGCCTGCTGGCCGTCCATCGGCGAATTGCGCAGGTCCACCAGCACGAGGTGCACCTCGGTGCCGCCGGAGACGACGGACACACCGGCCTCGCGTGCGTCGTCGGCAAGCAAACGCTCCGCCAGCACCTTCGCGCCGTCGAGGGTGCGCTGCTGACGATCCTTGAACTCCTCGGTACCGGCGATCTTGAACGCGGTCGCCTTAGCTGCCACGACGTGCATCAACGGGCCGCCCTGCTGGCCCGGGAAGACCGCGGAGTTGAGCTTCTTGTGCAGCTCCAGGTCGTTGGTGAGGATGAAACCGGAGCGCGGGCCACCCAGGGTCTTGTGCACCGTGGAGGAGACCACATGCGCGTGCGGGACCGGGTTCGGGTGCAGGCCGGCGGCGACCAGGCCGGCGAAGTGCGCCATGTCCACCCACAGGTAGGCGCCGACCTCGTCGGCGATGGAGCGGAACTCCGCGAAGTCCTCGTGGCGCGGGTACGCGGACCAGCCGGCGATGATCACCTTCGGCTTGACCTCGCGGGCCTGCTCGCGCAGCTTCGCCATATCGATCAGGTGGGTGTCCTCCTCCACCTGGTAGGCGGCGACGTTGTACAGGCGGCCGGAGAAGTTGATCTTCATGCCGTGGGTGAGGTGGCCGCCGTGCGCCAGGTCCAGGCCCAAGATGGTGTCGCCCGGCTCCGCCAGCGCCATGAGCACCGCGGCGTTCGCCTGCGCGCCGGAGTGCGGCTGCACGTTGGCGTACTGGGCGCCGAAGACCTCCTTGGCACGGTCGCGCGCCAGGTCCTCAATGACGTCCACGTGCTCGCAGCCGCCGTAGTAGCGGCGGCCCGGGTAGCCCTCCGCGTACTTGTTGGTCAGCACCGAGCCCTGCGCCTGCAGCACGGAGCGCGGCACGAAGTTCTCGGAGGCGATCATCTCCAAGGTGTCGCGCTGGCGCGCCAGTTCGTCCACAATTGCGGCGTGCACCTCTGGGTCGTAGGTGGCCAGATCCTGGTAGCGGAGGTCTTCAGACACGTCGACCGGGTCCTTTCTTTTCGCGTTGATAACGGCTTCTCGCAGTATAGGAAAATCGGCACGCCCAGAAGGCTGATTTATTCCCCTTTTGCGCGGGTGCAACAATGGTGGCTATGTCACGAGCCGATTCGTCGCCGTACCTCGATTTCCACCGCGAGGATTGGCGCAAGCGCCGCGCCAAGATGCCCCAGGTGCTCACCGAGGAAGAGCTGCAGAAGCTCTCCGGCATCGGCGAGAACCTCGACCTGCAGGAGGTCGAGGACATCTACCTGCCCCTGTCGCGCCTGATCCACCTGCAAGTGCGCGCCCGGCAAAAGCTCACCAACGCCACCGAAACATTCATCGGCGGCGACCCGGGGCACGTGCCGTTCATCATCGGCCTGGCCGGCTCGGTGGCTGTGGGCAAATCCACCACCGCGCGCGTGCTGCAGGTGCTGCTGCAGCGCTGGGACTCCCACCCGCGGGTGGACCTGGTCACCACCGACGGCTTCCTCCACCCGAAGGCGGTGCTGGAAGAGCGCGGGATCATGAAACGCAAGGGCTTCCCAGAGTCCTACAACCGCAGAAACCTGATGCGTTTTGTCACCGAGGTCAAGTCCGGCCAGCCGGTGGTCAGGGCCCCGATCTACTCGCACGAGGCCTACGACATCCTCCCCGACGAATTCGTGGAGGTCCGCCAGCCCGACATCCTCATCCTCGAAGGCCTCAACGTGCTGCAGACCGGCCCAACGCTGATGGTCTCCGACCTGTTCGACTTCTCCATCTACGTCGACGCAAAGACCGAAGACATCGAGCGCTGGTACATCGAGCGCTTCCTCAAACTCCGCGACACTTCGTTCCAGCAGCCCGGCAACCACTTCGAGAGCTTCGCCGGCATGGACGACGCCGAAGCCGCCTACGCCGCGCGCGAACTGTGGCAGACCATCAACCTGCCCAACCTGGTGGAAAACATCCTGCCCACCCGCGTGCGCGCCTCGCTGGTGCTGCGCAAGGACTACGACCACACCGTCCAACGCGTGCGCATGCGCAAGATCTAGCTACTTGCCAAAGCGGCGGGAGCGCTGCGAGTAGTCGCGCAGCGCGCGCAAAAAGTCGATCTTGCGAAACGCCGGCCAGTAAATGTCGGTGAACCAAATCTCCGAGTACGCCGCCTGCCACAGCAGAAAACCGGACAGGCGCTGCTCGCCGGAGGTGCGGATGACCAGGTCCGGGTCCGGCTGGCCGGAGGTATACAGGTGCTCCGAGATGGATTCCACCGTGATCTCGGCGGCCATCTCCGTGGCTGGCACTCCGGCGTGCGCTTTGTCGTCGATAAGCGATTGCACCGCATCCACGATCTCCTGGCGCCCGCCGTAACCGACCGCGATGTTGACGGTGAGACCGTGCTTGGTGTCGGTTGCGGCCGCACCCTCGCGCATGCGCCTAGCGACGTCCTCCGGCAGCAGATCCAAATGCCCCACCAACCGCACGCGGCAGGTGTAATCCTCCGTGGCCAGATCCTCGATGACCCCGGAGATGATGTCGAAGAGCAGCTCCACCTCTTCGGTGGTGCGCTGCAGATTCTCCGTGGAAAGCAGGTAAATGGTGAGCACGTCCACGTCCATCTCCGCGGACCAGCGCACGAGCTCGCCGATCTTCGCGCCGCCGACGCGGTGGCCGTGGGAGATGTCCTCGAAGCCCGCCTCACGCGCCCAACGACGGTTGCCGTCGGCCATCACGGCGATGTGCTTCGGACGCTTTTTGCCGCGCAGCTCGCGCTTTAGGCGCGCCTCGTACAGCGGGTACAGCGGGTATCGCAGCTTCGAAAGGACAGACACGGGATAAATTCTAGCCAGCTAGAACGCGTTTTTCTTCCGCTGGTCCTTCAGACCAGCCTTTTCCATGGCCTCGTCGATCGCCTTCTCGTCGAATGGGTCGATGCCGCGCGCCTCCGCGAACGCCTGGCGGCGCTTGAAGCGGGAGAAACGGCGGTGGAACGACCAGCCGATGAACAGCACCACGATGGCCAAGACCACCAACAGAAGCAGACCGATCGGCGAGGCCTTGCCAAAGTCCGGGCCCACCGGGGTCTCGCCCGGATTCTGGGCCAGCACGAAGCTCGCGGCGTTGGCGGCGGCGACAGTAAAGGTTGTCATTTAGCTTTCCTCCTCGATGCCGGCGAACAGGTCGGTTTCCGGCAGGGTGGTCTCCACCCTGGACGCGGCGAGCTCAAACTCCTCGGTGGGCCAGACGTCCTGCTGGTCCTCCACCGGGCTAGCTAGAAACGCGCCGGCGGGGTCGATCTGCGTGGCGTGCGCAGTGAGCGCCTCGGCGCGCTGCTGGAAGTAGCCGGCGCACTCGACCTGGGTGGTCACGCGGCCGAATACGTCGCCTTCGTTTTCCTCCCAACGCTTGATCATCAGCTCGTACGGGCTCTGCTTCCCACGCTGGATCAGGCGCTCCTGCAGCAGTTTCATGCGCTGCAGGATGAATCCGTGCGAGTAGTACAGCTTCAGCGGCGTCCACGGCTCGCCGGTGCCGGGCGCGAAGTCCGGGTCGCCCGCGCGCTCCCAGGCGATCATGGAAATCGCGTGCACCATCAGGTGGTCCGGGTGCGGGTAGCCGCCGTTTTCGTCGTAGGTGATGATCACGTGCGGGCGGAACTCGCGGATCTGCTCCACGATCTTCACCGCCACCTCTTCCGGGTCCTGCACCGCGAACGAGCCTTCCGGCAGCGGCGGAAGCGGGTCGCCTTCGGGCAGCCCGGAATCCTCGTAGCCCAGCCAGACGTGCTCCACGCCGAGGGCTGCCGCGGCGCGCGCCATTTCCTCGCGGCGCACCTCGAGGATGTTGTCCAGCACGCCCGGGCGGTCCATTGCCGGGTTGAGCACGTCGCCGCGCCGGCCGTCAGTGCAAGTGACGACCTTGACGCGGTTGCCTTCTGCGGCGTACTTGGCCATGGTGGCGGCGCCCTTGGAGGACTCGTCGTCGGGGTGGGCGTGAATCGCCATGAGACGCAACCCGGTCACTCGATCAATCCAACTTTCGTAGGGGTCAGTTCTGTACCTCCGCGTCATCTTAGTACCATCAACCCGAAAGTCCTTACCACCTGCAAGGAGCCGTTTCCGTGAGCACCGCAACCACCCCCCGCCCCGCCAACCGCTACGGCCGTTCCAACCGCGCCGGCGGCTCCATCGGCGGCAAAGTGGTCGCGGTTGTCGCCGCACTGCTCATGATTGCCCTGCTCTTTGTCGGCGCCCGCACCATCATGCAGCGGTTCAGCGAGCCCGTTCGCGCGGAGTTCATTTCGCAGGAGCGTATCGACGACAACACGGGCCGGCTCTGGATCGATGTCAACCGCAAGAACCCGGACGTGCCTGCGTACTGCATCGTCACTGCGGTGGACTACTCGCATTCGGAGGTGGGCCGTCGCGAGGTGGTGCTGCCGGCCGGCGGCGAGCAACACTCCCGCATCGCGGTGGACCTGCCGGTGCGCGAGCCGCTGGTGTCTGGCCGCATCTACGGTTGCTCCGAGAATCTCCCCTTCTACATGGACCCGGAGAGCAGCTTCTACGCAGCGCGCTAGCGGAAACTAGCCGGAAAGCGTGTGGTAATCTTCCGGCTGTATATCTGCACACATTGGCCCGCTAGCGGCGGGCCGATTTCACGTATCAGGGAAGGTTTAGACCCCTATGGCTGAATCCCAGCAGCAGTACATCACTCCTGAAATGAAGGCCAAGCTCGAGGCCGAACTGCAGCAGCTCATTGATAACCGCCCCGCCATCGCGGCCGAGATCAACGAGCGCCGCGAGGAGGGCGACCTCAAGGAGAACGCCGGCTACGACGCGGCCCGCGAGCAGCAGGACCAGGAGGAGGCGCGCATCAAGCAGATCTCCGAGATCCTGTCCAACTCCACCACGGAGCGCGCTGGCATTGTCGAGGGTGTTGCCCACGTCGGCTCCGTCGTGCACGTCTACTATGACGGCGACGAGGACGACCGCGAGACCTTCCTCATCGGCACCCGCGCCGCCTCCACCGACAACGCGGATTTGGAGACCTACTCGGAGCAGTCCCCTCTCGGCGCCGCCGTCGTCGGTGCCGCCGAGGGCGAAACCCGCAAGTACACCGCACCGAACGGCCGCGAGATTTCCGTCACCGTGGTCTCGGCCGAGCCGTATGATTCAGTCAAGGCCTCCACGCCCCGCGCGAAGTAGCCAGTACGTTTCTCTTTTCAATACAGAAGGACCATTCCTGTGATTGCCACCTCTTCCCGCAAAGCAGTAGCCGGCGTCGCCGCCCTGGCAGCTCTCGCCCTGGCAGGCTGCACCCCGCCGCACCAGAACCCCTCCTCCGAGAAGGTCGACACGGCCACGACCCAGGACCCGAACTCCCTGAAGGGTGCAGGCACCTCCGCCACCACGGCCGGCACCGCTACGGCGACAAACGTCACCGCGGCGAATGCCGTGAAGGAGCAGGAAACCTCCGAGGCCGCTGTCGCCGCTGCACCGGTGTTCAATAACTGCGGCGCCACCGACCTGGTGCGCCCGGACCGCCTGACGGTGGACTGCGAGAACCAGGACGACTTCCTCGAGAACATCGTCTGGGACCAGTGGGGCGAGGACCTCGCCGAGGGCACCGCAACCCGCGTTGTCACCTCCCCGGACAACCGCGAAGAGGGCGTGAAGGTTGTGCTGGGCAACCCGGAGATCGTCGACGGCAAGCCGGTGTTCACTACCGTGACTGTCGACGGCCAGCCCGTCGTGCCGGATAACAACTACTAAACCGCGCGCACGACAAAGCGCCTCGCCCCGGAGATGATCCGGAAGCGAGGCGCTTTGTGTTTCTGCAAAGGCCCTAGCGGTCGTTGACGTAGGACAGCAGGCGCAGGATCTCGGTGTAGAGCCACACCAGGGTCACGGCCAGGCCGAGCGCGACGCCCCAGGAGGCGCGCTCCGGAGCGCCAGTGCGAACCAGCTTGTCGGCGAGGTCGAAGTCCTGCAGGAAGGACAGGGCCGCCAGCACGACGCAGACGACGCCGAAGATGATGGACAACGTGCCACCGTCGCGAAGCGGAGAGATGCCGGTGAAGATTGCCAGCAGGAAGTTGCCCAGCGCCATGATGGCCACGCCGAAGATCATGCCGGTGACGATGCGGTTAAAACGCGGGGTCACGCGGATCGCGCCGCGGCGGTAGACCACGAGCATGCCGATGAACACGCCGACCGTGCCCAGGATGGCCTGGAAGATCAACTGGCCGGCATCGGCGCCGCCGACGGTGAACCAACCGGAAACGGTCAGCGAGAATCCGCCGAGGAACAGGCCCTCAAACGCGGCGTAGATCAACGTCAGCGTCTTAGAGCCGAACTCGCGGCGGAACGCGTTGACCAAGGTGGTGATGAAGCCGCCGATGGCGCCGACGATGGTCAGGATGACACCGAGGTTGACGTTGCCAGTAAGGAAGATGCAGAAGTTCACCGCGGCGAACGCGATGATCACGGCGAGGGTGATGCCCGTCTTGGTCACCACATCATCCACCGTCATCGGGCGTTGCTGATCAATTTCGGGCGCGTGCCCCGGCAGCGTCGCGGTCTGGCCATCCTGGTAGCCGTTGTCCGCGTCCGCCCCCGGAATGTTGCGCAGAACGGGGTTAGTGCTTCTCACGTCGTACAAATCCTTTCCAATGGGTTTTCGTACCGTTTGTCCCGGACCCGATCTTGAACCAGAGTCCAAAGAGTTCACCGGGTATAACGCCACACTTACCAAAAAGGTTCCCGCGAGCGCAGTGTTCGCTGAAACCACGGCTGAAGCCCACCTCGCCGGGGCGGGGTTATGGTGGAATTCCATGGGAGTTTTCGACAGCGCCCGCCGCGGCCCTAGAACCGGCGGCGAGGTGGTGCGCAGCCACATCGCTCAAGCTGCCGGTGGCACGGACGCGTACGTGTTTTCCTACCGCCACTTAGAGGTCCACGCGTACGTGCTAGCCGAGCCTGTCCCCCACGTGTTGTACTGCACCTACGGCAAGTCCCGCGTGGAGTCTTCCCAGCCGTCCGCGGGCACACAGACGGAGCTCACCTTGCGGGTGCCGGGCACGCCTGCGCTTCCCGACGAGTGGCCGGCGAAACTGCTCGCCCGCGCCGCCCGCGACGACATCGAGCCGGGCCACTACCTCGTGCTGGACAACCCGCGCGGAACGTTGGCCGGTTTCGCGTTTGTCACCGACCCTGTCCTCGGCACGCTCGACGGGCCCACCGGCCGGATCCGCTTCACCTACGCCGTCGGCCTCAACGGCGACGACGTGGAGCACATGCTGTCCTGGGACCCATTGAAGTTCGCGGCCTTTGTCGGCGACCGCGTGCCGCTGGGGCTGAGCTCCACGGACCGCGATCCAATCGGCGCCGATCCGCAGGCCCGTGCGTTGTTGGATGAGGCGGTGGGGGCCGAAGGGTCGTCGATAGGCGCGATGCACGCCCGCTACCTCGAGGTCGACGCCGGGGGACGCGTGGACCTGGACCCGGCGGCTGCGCGCGCAATCATCCGGGCGGCACGCCACCGGATCCTACATGGGCGAACGTTTGCGCTGCTCAACGGCGACATTTGGTTCCTGCTGGACCCGCAATTGTCGGCGGCGGAGCTCACCGACGACCACATCGCAGTCCCGGCCACCACGGCGCTCGCCCACGAGCTGCTCGCAGTGTTCGACGCGGTGCCAGGCCTCTACCGCCTGCGCACCGCGCCGCTGGAGATTCGGGTGGTGGACCCGACTACTTAAAGACGGTGCCCCACTCGTCGCGCTTGTCCAAAAACGCCTGCGCCTCGCGCTTGGCGGCCTCCAAGTCGTGGCTTGCACCCCAGCCGCACTGCTTCTCGTTGGCGGCCGGCACCTCGTTGGCGTTGGTGATGTCGGTGAGCGTCTTTTCCACCAGCTCGGCGACCTCCTCCTCCTCAGCGACGTCGCCGGAAAGCATGAGGTAGAAGCCGGTCTGGCAGCCCATCGGGCCGAAGTCGATGACGTTGTCCGCGTGGTTGCGGGCGTGCTCGGCGAACATGTGCTCCAGCGAGTGCACCGCCGGCATCTCCAGGTGCTCTTCGTTGGGCTGCTTGAAGCGGATGTCCCACTTCACCAGCGTGTCGCCCTTGGGCAGCTCCTTGCGGTCCGCGAGCCGGATGAACGGGGCGGCTACCTTGGTGTGGTCGAGGTTGAAAGATTCCACATTCATACGATCAGTCATGACCTTGACTCTACTGATCGGAGACGCACATGCCCACCACCCTTGTTTGGTTCCGCGACGGCAACAGTCACGGCAGGTAGGCTCAGGCGCGTGAGAAACCTGATCCGTCACGCAGCAGTGGCCGCCTCTGCGCTGCTTGCCGCCACGACCGCCTCCCCCGCTACCGCGCAGCCCGCGGGCAACGTGGTGGTCTTCGGCGACTCGTTCGCCGCTAACCCGGACCAGTACCTCAACACTGTGCTGCGTTTCGCTGACGGCACAGGCCTTTCCTCCACCTCCTCCGAGCGCGTGCTCCGAAACAACCCGAGCGAGTCAGGCTGCCTCCACGGCCCGGGCAATTGGCCCAGCCAGCTCGGGGAGCGCACCGGCGCGAAGGTTACAGACTGGTCGTGCGCCGGCATCACCTCCGGGCAGATGCTCGGCCGCATCGACCATGCGGTGCACACCGGCGCGCTGAACGCGGGCACCCGGGCGGTGACGTTGGGCGCCGGCTTCAACGACCACTGGCGTCCCTTGCTGGACAAGCCCGGCACTACTTACGACGCCGCACGCACCCGCGAGCAGTACTTGGCCAACATGCGCGCCGCCGCGGCGAAAATCCGCGCCGTGGCGCCGAACGCGAAGATCATCATTCCCGGCATGCTTTCGGTGACCGGAGAAAACGGCGCGATTTGCGCCTTCAACGTAGTACCCAACCTCCCGCTCGGCGTGCCCACTCCGACGGTGCACGGCTGGGAGCAGCACCACCGCAACAACCAGCGCGAAGCCGCGCGCCAAGTAGGCGCGGCGTTTTTGGACATCAACGCCCAGTCCACCGGCCACAGCACCTGCGCCCGCGACGCCGACCGCTGGGTCGCAGGACTTGTCGACACCACTACGGCGGGATACAACATGGTCTTCCACCCCTCCCGCGCCGGGTCCGCCTTCGTGGCCGACCAGGTCGCCCGCGCGCTGTAACGCAGCCCAGGCGTAAGCTCGGGCCAATGACACCGTTGCAGAAGTTCCTCATTCCCCTGTTCACTGGCGCGGGCGTGCTGCACTTTGCAAAGCCGCAGCCTTTCGACGACATCGTGCCCGATGCCCTCCCCGGCTCCGCACGCACCTACACGTACGTCTCCGGCGTGGCCGAGCTCGCCGCTGCAGCCCTACTGGCGAATCCAAAAACCCGCGCGGCCGGCGGCAAGTTCGCCGCCGCCCTTTTGGCGGCGGTGTGGCCGGCGAACTTCCAGATGGCGTGGCAGTGGCGCAACGAGCCGTGGCAGAAGCAGATCATCTCCATCGGGCGCCTGCCGCTGCAGATCCCGCTGATCAAGGCTGCGCTCGGCGCGGCGAAATAAGTAGCTGCCTCAAACCGGCCCCAGGAGGGTCGGCGGCTGCTTACACTTTGGCTGCATCTTATCCCCACGGAAGGTCAAGGAACAGTCATGAGCAAGTTTGAAAACAAAGTTGCGCTGGTCACCGGCGGCGCCTCCGGCATCGGTGAGGCCATTGCGAAGCGTCTCGCCAGCGAGGGCGCCAAGGTGGTGGTCGCCGACATCAACGACGACGCCGCCAAGGACGTCGCCGCCGCGATCGAGGCGGACGGCGGCGCCGCGGCCGCGTTCCACCAGGACGTGGCCAGCAAGGAGGACAACGAGGCGGCCGTGCAGTTCGCCGTGGACACGTTCGGCGCGCTCCACCTCGCAGTGAACAACGCGGGTGTGGGCGACCACACCCCGCTTGCGGACAAGGATCTGGCCGATTGGGACAAGGTCATCTCCATCAACCTGTCCGGCGTGGCCTACGGCTGCCACTACCAGCTCAAGCAATTCTTCGCGCAGGGCAACACGGAGCAGTGCGCGATTGTGAACATGTCTTCCATCCACGGCTCCGTGGGCCGCGCCGGCGGCATCGAGGCCTACACCGCCGCGAAGCACGGTGTGGTGGGGCTGACCAAGTCTCTGGCAGCGGATTACGCCGCCGCCGGCATCCGGGTCAACTGCGTGGGTCCGGCGTACATTGACACGCCGCTGATTCAGCGGGCGCAGGGCGAGGCCCGCCAAGCGCTCGTCGATAAGCATCCTGCTGGCCGCCTGGGCGAACCCGAAGAGATTGCGGCTGTGGTGAGCTTCTTGCTTTCCGACGACGCGTCGTTCGTCAACGGCTCCTACCACCTCGCCGACGGCGGATACACCGCCGTGTAGTGGTGCCCCCAGTCGGGCTCGAACCGACACTGGGCGGATTTTAAGTCCGCTGCCTCTGCCAATTGGGCTATAGGGGCGACGGGAAACATCGTACTTCCCCCGCGCCTCCGGGCGGGAATCGGTCGGCTTTTTCACCGAGCGGAGCCGGCCTCCCCGCCCTACACTCATTGTGCGAAAACTAAGTTTCGCCTGAGTTTGCGCTCAGCTTCTGAACGACAGTAAAGGCAGTGGCACATGACTATTCAGCTCCCTCCCCCGCTCGACCAGATCATCAAGAACCTCAATCTCGAGCAGCTCATCGCGGCTGTCGCAGGCGCGTTCGTTGTCGGCGGCCTCGTCGGCGGCGCGATCGGCGCCGCCGCCGGCGGCAGCTCGGAGGCAACCGGCTCCAGCGACCGCACCACTGCCCCCGCAGCACCCGCTCCGGAAGCCCAGGGCCCCACCCTGGAGGCCCGCGCGAAGCTGTCGGCGCTCTACCAGGCCCCGGGCCCGGATTCCGGCAAGGACGCTTTCGACGGCAACGGCCAGACCCACCCGTTTAAAGGCCAGGTCATCCCGGGCTTTTCCGGCATGATCGAAAAGGGCGACGGCGAGTTCTACGCCCTGCCGGACAACGGTTTCGGCTCGAAGCAGAACTCGTCGGACTTCCTGCTGCGCATCTACACGGTGAAGCCGAACTGGGAGACCGCAGAGACCGCGAAGGACCCGAAGGACGTCGGCGGAATCGACGTGCTGGACTACGTCGCGCTGAAGGACCCGAACAACACAATCCCGTGGGAGATCGTCAACAACGACACCAAGGACCGCCTGCTCACCGGCGCCGACTTCGACCCGGAGTCCTTCGTTCGCGCGGCAGACGGCACCTTCTGGGTCGGCGAGGAGTTCGGCCCTTACATCCTGCACGTGGACAAGGACGGCACGCTTCTCGACGCCCCGTACCCCTACCCCGGCGTAAAGAGCCCGTCGAACCCGACCCTGGGCAAGGACGAAAAGCCGAACCTGCGCAACTCCAAGGGCTTCGAAGCGATGGCCACCGACGGCCGCTACTTGTACCCCATCTTCGAGGGCTACCTGGACAGCGCCACTGACAAGCGCGAGCGCGTGATCTCCCAGTTCGACACCGAAACCGGCAAGTACACCGGCAAGACCTGGAACTACCTGGCAGAAGGCGACGACGCCCTGATCGGCGACGCGTTTTTGACCAAGGACGGCCGCCTGCTCATGCTCGAACGCGACGATTTCCGCGGCTCGGACGCGCAGCTGAAGAAGGTCTTCGAGGTCAAGGACTTCGCGGACGCGAAGCCCGGCTCCACGGTGAAGAAGGAACTGATGGCGGACCTGCTCGACATCGCCAACCCGTCCAAGATCGGCATGGTTTCCGACGCCCGCGCCTACGGCGTCGGCGACCCGTTCCAGTTCGCGCTGCTCAGCGTCGAGACAATTGTCCAGCTCGAGGACGGCCGCTACCTCACCGCGCTGGACAACAACTTCCCGGGCGACGACGGCCGCTACCGCGGCAAGCCCGACGACACCGAGATGATCATCTTCTCCGTGAAGTAGCTGTCGGGGATGCTTGGCCTGCGGGCCGGTAACCTAAACTTCCGTGTTTGCGGAAGTTGACGGACAAAAGCCCCACGTGACCAGGCAATGGCTGTTCTTGGTGCCATGCGCGCTCGGTGCACTCGGCCTGTTTCTCGCGCGCCGCGCCGGCGACGGCACCGCCGGCTTCTACTGGGCCACCGCGTTTACGGCGGTGGTCTACGCGGCCGCGTGGTGGCTGTGGGGTGACCGCCAGACGTTTGCGGGGCCCCGCAAGCTTTACGACGTCCTCCGGGGCTCCCTTATCGGCGCCACCCTCGCGGTTGTGTTCGTCCTCGGCGCGCTGGTGGTGCAGCACATCCCGCTGCTGGCCGGCCCGGCCGCGGAGCTGCTGCAGACCCCGAACAAGGGCGGGTACTTCCTCACCCTGCTGGTGCTGGTAGTCAACGGCGCCGGCGAGGAGATGGTTTTCCGCGACGCAGTGCCACGCCAGCTGCGCGGCATGGGCCTGTCGGTGGTGCAGGCAGGCGTGTGGTCCACGCTGGCCTACTGCCTGGTCACCTGCGTGATGGGCGTGCCGCTTCTGGTTTTCGCCGCCGGCGTGCTGGGGGCGGTGACCTACTACGAGTCCGTGAAAACCGGCAGGCTCTACTCCCCTATCGCGGCGCACCTGACGTGGAGTATCGGCATGCTGCTGATCCTGCCGCACTTTTTCTAGGCAAGCCTCTCAGCAGCCCTGCTACTCGCTGACGGAGAACACCTTCTTCTTCGGCGCCTTGTCGGCGGCCGCAGAATCCGCAGCAGCACCCGCGACGGAGATCTTCGGGGCGTCGAGCATCTCCGTCATGAAGTCGGCGACCCACTGCAAAAGCTCCAGGTCGCGCAGGTTCGGCGCGTTCAGCGCCCGCTTCGCCCCGCCTTCGCGCGGCATCGGCACCTGCAGCGCCTTCGCCGCAGCGCGGAAGTTCGCGCCCGGGTAGAGGCGCTTCAGGCGCACCTGCTTGGAGTCCGGCAGCTCGACCGGGTGCAGCTTGATGCGGCTGCCCTGGGTGAGGATGTCCGCGACGCCGACCTGGCGGGCCTGGTTGCGCAGTCGTGCCACGGCCATGAGGTGTTCAACCTCGGTTGGCAGGGCGCCGAAGCGGTCGACCATGTCGTCGGCGGCGGCGGTAAGGGCGTCGTCGTCACGCGCCTCCGCGAGCTTGCGGTAGACCTCCAGGCGCAGGCGCTCGGAGTTGATGTAGCTCTCCGGGATGTGCGCGTCCACGGGCAGGTCCACGCGGATTTCTTTGGGGCCTTTGTCGGTGGCGTCGATGGGCTCGCCGCTCATGAGTCCCTTGAAGGTTTCCACGGCCTCGCTGACCAGGCGGACGTACATGTCAAAGCCCACGCCGGCGATGTGGCCGGACTGCTCGGCACCGAGCACGTTGCCGGCGCCGCGCATCTCCAGGTCCTTTTGGGCCACGGCGATGCCGGAACCCAGGTCGTTGTTCTGGGCGATGGTGGCCAGGCGGTCGTAGGAGGTCTCCGTGAGCGTTTTGTCCTTCGGGTACAAAAAGTACGCGTAAGCGCGCTCGCGGGAACGGCCGACGCGCCCGCGCAGCTGGTGCAGCTGGGACAGGCCCATGTTCTGGGCGTTTTCCACGATCAGGGTGTTGGCGTTGGCGATGTCCAGGCCGGTTTCCACGATGGTGGTGCAGACCATGACGTCGTAGTCGCGGTTCCAAAAGCCCTGCACGGTCTGCTCCAGGACCTGCTCGCTCATCTGGCCGTGGGCGACCACGATGCGCGCCTCTGGGACCAGCTCGCGCAGCTGGCGGGCGGTCTTTTCAATGTCGGAGACTTTGTTGTGGATGTAGAAGACCTGGCCGTCGCGGAGCAGTTCGCGGCGGATCGCGGCGGCGACCTGCTTGTCCTCCTGCGGGCCCACATAAGTCAGCACCGGGTGGCGGTCCTCCGGCGCGGTGGTAATGGAGGTCATCTCGCGGATGCCGGTCAGCGACATCTCCAGGGTGCGCGGGATCGGCGTTGCGGTCATGGTCAGCACGTCCACGTGCGACTTCAGCGCCTTGATGTGCTCCTTGTGCTCCACGCCGAAGCGCTGCTCCTCGTCCACGATGATCAGGCCGAGGTTCTTCCACTGCACGCCCGTTTGCAGCAGTCGGTGGGTGCCGATGACGATGTCCACGGAGCCGTCCGCAAGCCCGGCGATGATCTTCTTCGAATCGGCGGCGGTGGTAAAACGCGACAGCTCGCGCACAGTCACGCCGAAGCCGTCCATGCGCTGGTTGAACGTGGAGAAGTGCTGCTGGGCCAGAAGGGTCGTGGGCACGAGCACCGCGACCTGTTTGCCGTCTTGGACCGCCTTGAACGCGGCACGCACGGCGACCTCGGTTTTGCCGAAGCCCACATCACCAACGATGACGCGGTCCATCGGCGTGGGCTTTTCCATGTCCGCCTTCACGGCCTCGATGGCGGTGAGCTGGTCTTCGGTCTCCACGAACGGGAAGGCGTCTTCCATCTCGTGCTGCCACGGGGTGTCCGGCGCGAACGCGTGGCCCGGCGCGGCCTGGCGCTTGGCGTAGAGCTCCACCAGCTCGCCGGCGATTTCGCGCACCGCGGCGCGCGCCTTGCGCTTGGTGGATTTCCAGTCGGAGCCGCCCATCTTGCTTAGCGACGGCTTCTCGCCCCCGGTGTACTTACTCAGCAGGTCCAAAGACTCCATTGGCACCCACAGCTGGTCGCCGGGCTGTCCGCGTTTGGCGGGCTGGTACTCCAGCACGATGTATTCGCGGCGCGAGTCCTCGTCGCCGGCTTTGACGGTGCGCTCCGCCATCTTCACGAACTTGCCGATGCCGTGGGTGTCGTGCACGACGAAGTCGCCGGGCTGCAGCGCGAGCGGGTCGACGCGGTTGCGGCGGCGCGGGGCGCGTCGTTTAGCACCTGCGATGTCGCCGACGCGGTTGCCGGTCACGTCCGTTTCGGTGACCACGACGAGGTTGGGTCCACCGAACACGAGGCCGGCGTGCGACAGTGCCTGGTACAGGGTCACGGCGCCCTCGACCGGCTCAAGGCCCGGCGTGGCCACGCGCGCGGACACGCCGTGCTCGCGCAGGCGTTCCGCCATGCGGTCGATCGTGCCCTTCGCCGGTGCCACGAAGGCGACCTTGCCGTGGTTCTGCCCGATGTGCAGCTTGAGGGTGGCGTAGAGCTGCTCGATCGCCTTCGGGTCGCCCTTCGGCGCGGGCGCGGCCTCGAACTCGAGCGGCAGCGTCTCCGCGTCGTCGGCGGCGAACATGCCGGGCGGGGCGAACGTCCACCAGGCGTTGCCGGCCTTGGAGGCGGAGACCTCCAGCGACTCGTAGGAGCGGTACGACGAGGCGGACACGTCCAGGCCCTCAACCACCACAGGGCCCTCGGCGCCCATGGCGGCGGCCTCCCAGCCGGCCTCGAGGAACTCGCGGTCCGTCGCCTCCAAGTCGGCGATGCGGGTGCGCACCTTCTCCGGGTTGGTCACCAGCACCACGGAACCGGCGGGCATGAGCTCCGGCAGCACCGAATACTGCTTGTCCGTCAGCGCCGGGATGAGCGCCTCCATGCCGTCCGCGGGCTGCTTCTCCGAGATGCGGGCGAGCAGCGACGACAGCGTCGGGTTCGAGGGGAATTTTCGCGCGAGGTCGTCGGCTTTGGCGGCCACGGTGTCGTCGATAAGCAATTGCCTCGCGGGGTGCAGCTCGACGGAGCGCACCTCCTCGATGGTGCGCTGGTCCGCGACTGCGAACGAGCGGATGTCCGTGACCTCGTCGCCCCAGAATTCGATACGCACGGGGTTTTGCGCGGTGGTCGGGAAGACGTCGATGATGCCGCCGCGGGTGGCGAACTCGCCGCGCGAGGCCACCATGTCCACATGGTTGTACGCGAAGTGCACCAGCTGCGCGGTCAGCTCCTCGAAGTCGCGCTCCTGGTCCACCGCGATGCTGATCGGCTCCGCCGGCGGCAGCACCGGCTGGCACACCGCGCGCGCCGCCGCGACGATCACACGCGGCATGTCCCACAGCACCTTCGAACGGCGCCCCACAATGTCCGGCGCCGGCGAGAGACGCTCGTGCGGCAGCGTCTCGTACGCCGGGAACTGCGCCACCTTCTCCTCGCCCAAAATGGCCTTCAACTCCGCGGCGAGATCCTCCGCCTCGTGGCCGGTGGCCGTGACCAGCAGCAAAGGCGTCTCGCGCGCAATCGCACCGGCCACCCAGGAACGCACCTGGTCAATGCCTGTGACGTGCAGCAAATCCTCGCCCACGTGCGTGACCAGGCCTTTCAGTTTCGGGTCCGTCAGCGCCGCGGTGAGCAAACCGCCCAACACGGGCGGGGTGGTGTCAGTCATGTGTCTTACGCATCCCTCTCTGCGGTTTCGCCGCTTGTCTCGTCGCTCGCGCTTTCGCTCGCCTCGCCGCTTCCGTACACGCGCGGCTGCGCCTCCATCCCCCGCAACCCGTTCCAGCACAGGTTGGAAATATGCGCCGCCACGGTGTGCTTGTCGGGCGTGCGCTCGTCCAGCCACCACAGCGCAGAATTGGAGACGGTGCCGACAAGCGCCTGACCGTACAGCCCCGCCATCGACTCGTCGAGCCCGCGGTGCTTAAACGCCTCCCCCAGCAGGTAGCTCACCTCCGCGGTGACGCGGTTGAGGATCGTCGAATACGTCCGCCCCTCCCCCGGCAGCTGCCCGTGCGCGAGGATGACAAACCCGTCAGTTTCCCCCTCCACGTACGTCAAAAGTGCCAGCACGCCGCGCTCGATGCGGTCGCGCCACGGGCCGGCCTGAATGTTCGACGTAATCGTGTGCTCCAGCCGGGCCATTTCCAGCCGGACAACCTCCTGGTACAGGCCTTCCTTGCTGCCGAAATGCTCGTACACCACCGGCTTGGACACTCCGGCGCGCGCCGCGATCTCCTCCATGGAAATGCCGTCGAGCCCGCGCTCAGCGAATGCTTGCCTGCCCACTCCGATCAACTGATCTCTGCGCTGGGGTGCCGTCATTCGCCTACGAGCCATGCGCCCTAGCTTAGAGCGTCGTAGTGTTAACCCCGTCTTTGGCAGTTGACGGGTCTGGTCTACAATCAACGGTGCTATTCCCCATGGTGTAATCGGCAACACTACGGTTTTTGGTACCGTCATTCTAGGTTCGAGTCCTGGTGGGGAAGCTTTTTTATTGGAGGGGTACATGAAACGCCACATCGTTTGGCTCATGGCATGCGGGGTCCTTGCGGGGTGTGCTTCGGAGCCTTCGCCTATCGACGCCCCTCCGGCCCCCACCGCCAACCACCAGGACAACGAGCACAGCGCCGAAGCCGCGGGCGGTGCTGTTGGCGGCTCTGCTGGAGGTTCTGGCGACAGTTCTGCTCGCAGTTCTGCGGATGCTCCCGCCGTGTTCCACTTCAAAAGCGGCACCCTCGAGATCGGCGACTTCGACCCCTACACCCTCGGCGACGACATCTTCGACCCCTGCACCGAGATCTCGCCCGAGGAATTCGCCGCCGCCGGCTTCGACAACGTCGAACCGATCCCGGAGGAATACGCGGGGCTGGCGCGGGGGTTGAGTGCGTGCAGTTTTACGGTGCATAGTGATCTTCCCGGCGAGGGGTTTGGAAACAACAATGCAAATCGCAAATTTGTTGAGGAGCAAATCTCGCTACTGACGCGATACTCCTCGGATTCACTTCCCGATATCTACGTCTACGGCCCCAAGAATGGGATCGGCACTCATTGCTACGCCCAGATTGATACAACGCGAGGAGGGATCGTCTCCGAAGCCTCTGGCTTGGATGGTTCTAATAGTCAAGACCGTACTTGCGAGGCTGCAATTGAGAACCTGGAAGCGCTTTACACTGCCAATTCGAGCGGGAACTAACGAATGTCCATTTCAATGGACAGAGTCTTTTGAATTTCTCATTTCGAAGTTACGGTGGCCCCAGGCACGAACACTAATGGGGGTCACATGAAAATCTCGGTCGATACTGATTCAGTATTCAACGCTGTTGATCAGTTGCGAGTGATCAGCAAGAGCCTTGCAAACAATCAACGTATTTCTCAGAGGACCTCCCTCTCCGGGTTCTCCACCGCGGGCGGCTTGGACGAGGCTGGCGAGCGGCTCAGCCCGATCGGGGACGAGCGCGCACCGGAGGCCAACCAGGCCATTGCGCTGTATCTAAAACACACCGCGGATAACCTGTGGCTGGCGTTGACCAACACCCAGCAGACCGATGAGTCGTTCTCCGGGATGATGGGGTCGCTGCTAGCACCGCTCGGCGGCCCAGCTGCTGCGCTAACTCCGATGTACGCCCAAGGCTTCCAGCAGCTCAAGGCCGCGGACCCGAAAACCAACACGTTCGACAACGCGGCCGTGTCTTCTGCGTCGGAGTCTTCGCTGCTCGGCGCGGAATCGAACCTGAACCTCACAGATACGTCCTTGGCCTACTCAGCGTCGGACTTTTGGACTTCCAACGCCCAGCTCATCGCCGACGCCATGGAAGAGCTCAACGGTGTCCACCACGCGCTGAGCACCTCCGCGGACACAGTCTGGATCCAAGAGGCGATGAAGAAAATCACCCAGATCCAGAATGCGGGACTGGAATACGTCGCTAACTCGCGGTCGCTCGCCAATCACACCGAGGCCCTCGGCATGGCGGCTGACTCGGAGAGCATGTACGCCTCTGCCGCCGCTGCGGCCTACATCGCGGCGGAGGATCCGAAGATCAAAGCGCAGATCGAGTCGGACTACCTCAGCTCGTATTCGTCCCGCGTCACTTCCGGGCTCCAGCCAGCAATTCCTGCGTTTAACCGGCTGTTGCCGGACGCGGGCAAGCTTCCGTCGACGCCCTACGCCAGCACCGACGTGCCCGCCCCGGCCACAACGTCGTACACGCCGACTGAGCTGCCGCCCGGGCTGCGGGAGGTGCTGACCAGCCGCGGCTACGGCGACCTCGCGCACGCGAAGTCGCCGGCGGAGGTCATCCAGCAGTACGGCCGCCCCACTCCTGAAACCTTCGAGCGCATCGCCGCAGGCGCGGCTCCAACCCAGTCCGCCTCCGCAGTGCTCGCCCCGCCTGCCCCTTCAGCAGCAGGAAGCCTGTCTCTTATACACATCTGACGCTGCCGACGAGCGAACTAGTGTAGATATCGGT